>Ga0247727_10010654_pt1 | contig 16237 bp, 19 predicted proteins | sample WisWelCaveWW1625_FD_202498 | JGI IMG/M metagenome (GOLD analysis project Ga0247727, IMG submission 202498) | Biofilm microbial communities from Wishing Well Cave, Virginia, United States - WW16-25 | ecosystem: Environmental > Aquatic > Deep subsurface > Groundwater > Cave microbial mat | place... | reverse complement strand
CAGACCGCCACGGCGCGCGCGCGCAAGAAGGTGAAGAAGAACGTCGCCGAAGGCGTCGCCCACGTGCACGCATCGTTCAACAACACCATCGTCACCATCACCGACCGCCAGGGCAACACGCTGTCCTGGGCGACCTCGGGCAACGCCGGCTTCAAGGGCTCGCGCAAGTCGACACCGTTTGCCGCGCAGATGGCCGCCGAGCGCGCCGGACGCGCAGCGCAGGAATGCGGCGTCAAGAACATCGAAGTCCGCATCAAGGGACCGGGCCCGGGCCGCGAATCGGCGGTGCGCGCGCTGAACGCGCTCGGCCTGAAGATCGGCTCGATCGCCGACGTGACCCCGGTACCGCACAACGGTTGCCGCGCGCCCAAGCGCCGGCGGGTTTAAGGAGAACGCATGGCCCGGAATTTGGACGCGAAATGCCGCCAGTGCCGCCGTGAGGGCGAGAAGCTGTTCCTCAAGGGGGAGAAGTGCTTTACCGACAAATGCGCCATCGAGCGGCGCGGCTACGCTCCCGGCCAGCACGGCCAGAAGAGCGGCGCGCGCCTCTCGGACTACGGCAAGCAGCTGCGCGAGAAGCAGAAGACGCGCCGCATCTACGGGGTGCTGGAGAGGCAGTTCCGCAAGACCTACGCCGAAGCGGCGCGCTCCAAGGGCGTGACCGGCGAACGCCTGCTGCAGCTGCTCGAAGCGCGTCTGGACAACGTCGCCTACCGCATGGGTTTCGGCGCCTCGCGCTCCGAGGCCCGGCAGGTGGTGCGCCACAACGGCATCCTGGTGAACGGCAAGCGCGTCAACATCCCGTCGTACGAGGTCAGCCCGGGCGACGTGGTCGAGGTCGCCGAAAAGGCGAAGGCGCAGTTGCGCATCAAGGCCTCCGCCGAGGCCGCCGAGTCGCGCCATATTCCCGAGTGGCTCGAAGTGGACAGCAAGGCGCTGAAGGGTAAATTCAAGAACCTCCCGGCGCGCGCCGAGCTGTCCACCACGGTGAACGAGAGCCTGATCGTCGAACTGTATTCGAAGTAACAAGGTAACCCAAAATGCCCCAGACCGGATTCCTCAAGCCGCGCATCGTCGATGTGCAAAATCTGTCCCCGTCGCACGCCAAGGTGACGATGGAGCCGTTCGAGCGCGGTTACGGCCACACGCTGGGCAATGCGCTGCGCCGCGTGCTGCTGTCCTCGATGCCCGGCTATGCGCCCACCGAGGTGCAGATCGCGGGCGTGGTGCATGAGTACTCGACGCTCGACGGCGTGCGCGAGGACATCGTCGACATCCTGCTCAATCTCAAGGGAGTGGTGTTCCGCCTGCATAACCGCAGCGAAGCCATCCTGACGCTCAAAAAGAAGGGCGAGGGTCCGGTGACGGCCGCCGACATCGAGCCGTCGCATGACGTCGAAGTGGTCAACCCCGGCCACGTGATTGCCAACCTCTCGGCCGGCGGCAAGATCGAGTTGCAGCTCAAGGTCGAAGGTGGCCGGGGCTACGTGCCGGGCAACATGCGCTATCTGCCGGAGGACACCAAGGGCATCGGCCGCATCGTGCTGGATGCCTCGTTCAGCCCGGTGCGCCGCGTCTCGTACGCCGTGGATTCGGCCCGTGTCGAGCAGCGCACCGACCTGGACAAGCTGATCCTCGACATCGAAACCAACGGCGCCATCGAGCCCGAGGAAGCGGTGCGCTACGCGGCCCGCATCCTGGTGGACCAGCTGTCGGTGTTCGCGCAGCTCGAGGGAACGGCCCTGCCGACCGAGGAGAAGAAAGCGGTCGCGGTCGATCCGATCCTGCTGCGCCCGGTGGACGACCTGGAGCTCACCGTGCGCTCGGCGAACTGCCTGAAGGCCGAGAACATCTACTATATCGGCGACCTGATCCAGCGCACCGAAACCGAGTTGCTGAAGACCCCGAACCTGGGGCGCAAGTCGCTAAACGAGATCAAGGAAGTGCTGGCCTCGCGCGGCCTAACGCTGGGCATGAAGCTCGAGAACTGGCCGCCGGCCGGGCTCGAGCATCAACGCGCATGAGTACGGGGCATAGGAACAGGGAACCGCCATGCGTCACGGCCACGGACTCAGGAAGCTCAATCGCACGACGAGCCACCGGCTCGCCATGTTCCGCAACATGGCGAACGCGTTGCTGACGCACGAAACAATCACCACCACATTGCCCAAGGCGAAGGAGCTGCGGCGCGTCGTCGAGCCGATGATCACGCTCGGCAAGAAGCCGACGCTGGCGAATCGCAGGCTGGCTTACAACCGGCTGCGCGACCACGACACCGTCGCCAAGCTGTTCGCCGAACTCGGGCCGCGCTACGCCAAGAGGCAGGGCGGCTACCTGCGCATTCTCAAGAGTGGCTTCAGGAAAGGCGACAACGCGCCGATGGCGCTGGTGACGCTCATGGATCGGGCAGAGCCAGTGGAACCTGGCAAGGACGAGGCGAAGAAAACGGCGTAGCAGCTCGCTGCGATCGCGTTGAAACAGGCCGGCGTCGCCGGCCTTTCTCTTTTCAGGGGTTCTCCTGTGGCGGCTCGGACTTCAGGATCAGCAGATTCTTTGCCGTCGCTCCGCGCGCCGCGGACAGCCCGATCCCGCCGTCGAAAGTAACGAAGCGGCCGCCGTGTTTCACCGCGAGCGCAAGCAGGTAGACGTCAGTGACCTGGCGCGGTCCGTGGATCTGGTCCCCGTCCACCGCGCGCGCATCCAGCAAACTGAGGTCGTCCGGCCAGAAGCGATGCGCGGCGTGCGAGGTCGCCTCGCGCAAGCGCTGCATGATGCCGCCCGCGGGAAACGCATTCGGATATCCGGGCTGCGACATTATCCGGACACAGCCGTTCTGCGTCAGGGGGCAGGAGGCCCAGCCATGGCGCACATTCGCCTTGAGCCAGCGCGCGGACCAGGCGTGATGCGGGTGATCGGCGTCGAGCAGGGCGATGAGGACGTTGATATCGAGCAGCGCCCGCATCAATACACGTCTTCCTCGCGCAGTTTGTTCACCAGTTCGTTGCTGACCACGCCGCCCCGGCGCGGCAGGGGCCGGAAGCCGTAGAAAGCCGCCGGCTCGCGCGCCGCCGTCCCCGGCGTCTGGGTGAGCGCGCGCCGCGCGAGGCCGGAAAGGACCTCGCCCGCTGTCTTTCGCTGGTGGCGCGCAAGATCCTTTACCGCGTACAACACGTCATCTTCGATATCGAGGGTCGTCCGCATCAGGGGAATGCTACTGCATCAAACATCAGATGTCAACACGCACGCCTACATGATGAGGATGGCGCGGTAGTCGTTGACGTTGGTGCGCGTGGGCCCGGTGACCACCAGGTCGCCGAGCGCCGAGAAAATCCCGTAACTGTCGTTGGCCGCGAGGGACTTTCTCGGGTCGAGGCCTTGCGCGCGCGCGCGCGCGAGCGAATCCGGGGCGAGCAGGGCACCGGCGTTGTCCTCGGAACCGTCGATGCCGTCGGTGTCGGCGGCGATCGCGTGCACCTCCGGCAGGCTGTTCAACTCGACGCCGAGCGCCAGTAGGAATTCGGCGCAGCGCCCGCCGCGCCCGCCCGTGCCGCGCACGGTGACCGTGCATTCGCCGCCCGATAGCAGCGCCACCGGCGGTTTGAAAGGCGAGCCTTGGGCGCGGATCTCGCGCGCCATCGCCGCCATGACCTTGGCGACCTCGCGCGCCTCGCCGGTGATCGAGGCGCCCAGGATCACCGGTTCGACGCCGTTGTCGCGGAACAGCCTCGCCGCCGCCTCCAGCGAGCCGCGGGCGCTCGCGATGACGCGGTTCTCCACGTTCTGGAACGCCGGCGCGCCCGGCTTGGGCGTTTCCTCGCGCTCGCCGCGCAGGCCGGCGATCAGATGTTCGAGCACCGCGCGCGGCGGCTTGACGTCGAACCGGTTCAACACGTCCACGGCGTCTTGAAAGGTGGTCGGGTCGGGTGCGCAGGGCCCGGAGGCGATGGTGGTCGGGTCGTCGCCGGTCACATCCGAGACGATGAGCGTCAGCACCGGCGCCTTGCAGGCCGCGGCCAGCCGCCCGCCCTGAATCCGCGACAGGTGCTTGCGCACCGCGTTGATCTCCTGGATCGGCGCGCCGCTGCGAAGCAGGTCGCGCGTCACGCTGCGCAGGTCGGCGATCGACACTCCGTCCACGGGCAGCGAGAGCAGCGCCGAGCCGCCGCCGGAAACCAGCGCGAGCAGCAGGTCCACCGGCTTGATGGCGCGCGCCGCGCTCAGCATTTCGCGCGCCGCCTGCTCACCGGCTTCGTCCGGAACGGGATGGCCCGCCTCGACCCAGCGGATCCGCTCCAGCGTAAGCGCATGGCCGTAGCGCGTCAGCGCGATGCCGAACACTTTCTTGTCCGCCGGCCAATGGCGTTCCACCGCCAGCGCCATCGAGGCCGCCGCCTTGCCCACGGCAAGGACCAGCGTGCGGCCGTCGGGCGGCTTGGGCAGGTGCGCCGGCACGATCGCGAGCGGGTCCGCCGCTGCCACCGCGGCGCGAAAGCTGGCTTCGAGAAGCTCCCGCGGCGTCAGCCGAAGCGCTCCTTTGCGGCACCGCCCGCCAGTCCGTAAAGCACCGGATAGGCTTCGCGGAACGCCTGCATGATTTCCGCCACCGGCACGTCGGCATGGCTGCCCCGGTCGCGCAGGTATTCCATGTGGCGGCGGCCTTCCTGGTCGAACGGATGGAAGATCGAGTCTTCATGGCCGTCGAACTCCAGCGGCTTGACGCGGAAGCGCCGGCACAACTCTACGTTGAAGGCCGGCGTCGCCTTCAGCCACTTTCCCCCGAGCAGCAACTCCGCATAGCCATGGTAGACGAACAGGTCGGTGCCCATGCGCTCGCGCAGCGCGGGCGTGGTGAGGTGGTTCTTGACGTCGGCGAAGCCGACCCGCGCCGGGATGCCGTCGGCGCGCGCGCAGGCCGCCAGCAGCGCCGCCTTGCCGATGCAGAAGCCTTCGCCCGCAGCGATGCACTGCGAGGCGCGGAAAGTCTCCTCCCTCGAGAAATCGAGGAACGGGTTGTAGCGGATGCCGTCGCGCACGGCGTAATACAGCGATACTGCGCGCTCGGTCTTGTTCTTTCCTGAAGAATTTTTTCTGGAAAAATCCACGACGGCAGCGTGTCCGCTGTCGATATAGCGCGCTGATTCCAGGTATTCCTTCATCGATCGAGCTGCATCAGGCGCCGTGCGCCGGCGAATAGCGGGCTCGACGGGACGGCGAGCCCGTCCAGCACCGAGAAATGGTGCTTGCCGGGCATCGCGATGTCGCCGGCCAAGGCCGCTTTCCAGCGTTCCCCGAGCAGCGCATTCTGCCGTCTGAATTCGGAGCTTTCATCGCCGCCGACGCAGCTCATTACCGGCGCGCGCGTCGCTGGCGGTAGGAACGCGGGCGAGGCCTTGAGGGCGGCCGCCTCGTCCAGGCGCAGGTCGCCGTTCAGCCAGTCCACTTGCAGTATCGGCCGCAGGTCGTAGATGCCGCTGATCGCGAGTCCGCCCTTGTAGAGGTCGCCCGGCAGCCGGCCATCGAATGCCGGCCAGACCGCGGCCATCAGCATTGCCGTGAGGTGCCCGCCCGCGGAATGGCCCGAGACGTGGAGCCGATCTTCGTCCATACCGTATTCCTCGGCGTGCAACCACAGCCAGCGGCTCGCGCGCAGCATCTGGCGCACGATTTCCTCGACGCTGACCGCCGGGCAGAGGTCGTAGTTCACCACCGCCAGCGACACGCCCGCATCGACCCAGGCGGGCGCGAGGAACGAGAAGTCCCGCTTGTCGAGCGCGCGCCAATAGCCGCCGTGGATGAACATCATGCAGCTGCCGTCGCCCTTGCGCGCCGGGAACAGATCCATCGTCTCGCCGGGAGAGTCGCCGTAGCGCCGGTCGAGGTGGCAGGTCATGGTCGCGCGCGCTCGCTCGGAATCCCGCGCCCAGCGCTCGAGATAGCTGGGGTGGTCGGGAACCAGTTCGCGGTTGTCGTACTCGCGCGAGTAGAAGGCCGCGTCATTCATCCTCGGTGTTCCCGCCAAAAGCCGAGCGCGGCCTGCGCCGCGCGATCCGAATACGAAAACAGCACGCATTCATCATTCGCCGCCAGGCTCAGGGGCTGCCAGGACGGCACGACGAAGGTATCTTTCGGTTCGAAAGCAAAGGACAGCTCGCCTATATTTACGGTCCCGGCTCCCTCGGCGACCGAGTAGACGGTGCCATCGGTCGAACGATTGGGGCTGGAACGGAAGCCCTTGGGCAGCAGCTGGATGAAGGCAGCGATCGTCGGCATGGCGTGTCCGCCGGTGAGCGGATTGATGTATTCCATTTTCCAGCCGTGACAGGAATCCGGGTCTCCCTCCCGGGCGAGCCTGGCCAGCGTCTCGCGGCTGCGCTGGTAGGGGTAGCTGAAAATCGGCGATGTCTTGCCGAACCGCGCGACCGCGCCCAGCGGCTTGAGGCCGTTGCCGTAGCGCGCCAGCGACGCGCCCTCGCCGCGGGAGACCGGCTGCACATCCTCGGGGAAGGGCTCGTGGAATTGCGCAGCGAAAGCGCGGACGATGCGCACGTCGAGGCCGTCCAACCACACCACCGGTCCTGGGCCCGGATTGCCGTGGTCGTGCCAGGTCCAGGACGGCGTGATGATGAAATCGCCCGGGTGCATCGTGGTGCGCTCGCCGTCCACCGCGGTGTAGGCGCCCGAGCCTTCGAGAACGAAGCGCAGCGCCGACTGCGTGTGCCGGTGACTAGGCGCGATTTCGCCCGGCAGGATCAGCTGGTAGCCGGCGAAAAGGCTCTGCGTAATGCAGGCTTCGCCGCGCATCCCGGGATTCTGCAGCACGAGCACGCGCCTGAGGGCTTCCTTGGCGGTGATCAGCTCGCCAGCTTCCATCAGGTAGGGGCGCGCGTCCGACCATTTCCAGATCGCCGGCCTGCAGGGAGTCACCGGCTGGTCCGGGATCAGCTCGTGGTACACCTCCCAGAGCGGGGTGAAGTTGTGCTTTTCGATGCGGCGGTAGAGGTCTTGCCGCACGGCACTGGATGGCGTCTGCGGGACGCTGGCCATGTCTGGCTCTCTGGGCGAAAAAATCATTATAAAGTGTCGCCCTCACGCCATGCAGGGGAGCGCAATGCCGGCCGGCCGGGAGGACAAGCTCGCGATCATCGAGACGGTAAACAACTGGGTGCTGTGGCGCGACGCCGGCGACTGGGAGCGCTTCCGCAGCGTCTGGCACGACGACGGCTGGATGACCGCCACCTGGTTCCAGGGGCCGGCGGACAAGTTCATCGAAGTGAGCAAGGCGGGCTTCGACAAGGGCGTCAGCATCCTGCACTTCCTCGGCGGCACCAGCGTGGACCTGAACGGCGAGCGCGCTATCGCGCAGACCAAGATGACCATCAGCCAGCGCGCCAACGTAAACGGCGTGACGGTTGATGTCGTCTGCACCGGCCGTTTTTATGATTTTTTCGAGAAAAGAAAAGAGAAATGGGGCATCGTGCGCCGGCAGCCCATCTACGAGAAGGACCGCATGGATCCGGTCGACCCGGCGGCGAAGCTCGCGCTCGACGCGGATCTGCTGGCGCGCTTTCCCGAAGCTTACCGCCACCTCGCCTACTTGCAGACGAAAATCGGCTACACCATCAAGCTCGACCTGCCGCAGCTCAAGGGCCCGGTGGTGCAGGCGCTCTACGCGCACGGCCAGGCTTGGCTCGACGGCGCGCCGTCGGCATTTCCGTCGTGAACTTTCGGGGATGCTGGCGTTTTAGTAGCCTGGTTGGGCCGGAAATCAGCCGAAGAACAGGTTTCTGAACGCGCGCCCGCCGGCGCCGCGATACACCGAAAAATCAGTCCGGTCCATCGTCGCGATCAGCACCGTGCCCAGATAGCGCGACAGCCAAACCAGCGACGCGTCGGCCAGATCCATCGGCAGATCATCGTATTGGTCCATCAAGCCGGCGAGCAGCGCGGCTTGATCGTCCGGCACGTGAAACACCGATGCGCCGCCCGCGGCAAGTATGACATAGCATCGTACAGGAGCGCGGCTTGCCTGCTTGTGTCTGCTTACAAATCCGCAGGGCAATGACTGTGTTGGCTGTACGCCCTCAGGCGGTCGAAGGGCGTTGCTCGACCCATGCGGCATTGTGCGCCGCTGCGCCAGGGCTACGGAGCGGGAGGAGCGGCAGTTCTTGAAGCCTCGCGCGGGTAGCCACCGATGGACTTTCTTATCCGTCGTTGCTGCTCTAACGGTAAACGTATTTGCGATCGCCGATCGCGATCACGAGAACGGTCTGCGTCTCCTCTTGAACGTCGCAGACCAGGCGATGGTCGCCGATTCGGTACTTCCACAACCCCTTTAGCGGGCCGGTGTAGCCTTCGCCCAGGCGGTGCGGATCGTCGTCCGTCTGGGCCCTGGTTTCGATGAAATGCCGGATGCGCCGCTGGTGCTGCCGGTCGAGTTTCCCGAAGAGCTTGTCAGCCGATGGCAGAAATTCAACGCGCCAAGCCATGCCGGCGCTTGACCTCGGCCCAGGGAATTGGCTTCCCACCCTGGCTACGAGCGACCTCTACCGCTCGCGCATCCGCGAGCTCTTCCAGGTACGCCTCTACCGCGCGACGAAGCAGCGCCGCTTTTGGCTTGTGGGCACGGCGTGCCTCGCGGGTCAACGCGGCGTCGATTTCGGGCGGAAGTTTCAAGTCCATATTCCGGTCGCGTCGGCAGAAAGAGAATCGGAGTTTATCATTCGCCCCGCTCAGTCCAACAAAAGGGCGCACTACGCTTCAGGACTGTTTCAAGTGAGCGAATTATCCGTTTCCGTTAAATCGGTTTCAGCCACGTCACCGGTCGCCCGAGTGTGCTGCCAAGCGCCTTGCCCTCGGGATCGGCGAGCGCCGCTTCGCGGGCCTTGCGGATCGCCTTCGCCTGCTCGGCTGCGTCCGCGGTAGCCGGGTTCTCGACTAGGGCATCCAGGATCGCGAGGAAATTGGCCTTGCCGCGGCGGTGGGTCTCGCCGTAGCCCTTGAGCAGGGTCGCGCATTGCGCGACTTCAAGCGCCAGCGCAGGGCTGCGCGCCGCGGCTTCGCGCACGCGCGCGAGCCAGCGCCCGATCAGCAGCTGCTCCTCCTGGTAGCGGTAGGAGTGCGGCCGCCAGGGCTTCAGCCAGGCGAGCGAGCGCACCATCAGGTAGCCGAACACCCCGGAAGTCTTGACGTGCATGCCGACGTTGTAGGCATCGAGCTTGCCACGTGCTTCCGCCCAGGAAATCAGTTTTTCTCCAAAGAAATGCGGAAGTAGTGAGGCGATCTCCTCGATTCCCGGTTTGAGGTAATCGATTACCACCACCGGCTCGCCTTCCTTAGCGCCGACTTCTCTGCGCACGCGCTCGAAGCGCGACGCACGGGTCTTGAGATCTGCGACGCGGACAATGTCCTCGTAGCTCATCCAGAGCGCAAGCTGTCTTGCCGTCTCGGCGGCGAGTTTCGAATCGCCATCCTGGAAAGGCTTTATTCGTTCAAGAAACAGGCTTGCGTACGCCTCGCCCTGGTAATCCTTGAGGCGGGAAACACTCAGATCCAAGACCTCCTTCAACCCTTCGGCGCGCTTTGGCGCCGCCGCCGGTTGCGGCGTGGGGCGCGATCCGGCGGCGATCTCGCAGCCGGCGGCAAAGCCGCGCAGGCTCGCCTCGGCGCCGCGCCCGCCGCGCCGGATTGCCTGCTCGCAGGCCTCGCGCGGCAGGGGCAGCATGCCGCTGCCCGCCATGGCGCCGAACAGCACCGCGTTGATCACCGTGCCGCTCTCCTCGGCGAGCTTACGCATGTCGAACAGCACCGCGCGTTTTGCGAGCTTCCTGCCGGCTTCGATCACGCGCTCGCTGTCGACGCGCCCGTCGGCCATCTGCATTTTCTCCACGGTGGCGTAGATGCGATGGGTGGAGGCGACCAGCGTGGTGCGCTCCGGGCTGACGTAGCCATTCTGCATCGCGCGGCCGGCCTCGATCAGCTCGGAGGCGACCATGACGTCCACGTTGCCCGGGCTGGGCGTGAGCGAGAACACTGGCGCCTTGCCGTTCAGCTGCGCCTCCTGCGCCGGGAAAATCTCCAGGTAATAGGTGGTCGCGCCGGTGCGCTGTGCGACGCCCGGAATCGACGTGCTTTGCGAGGGGAAACCGCATTGCCCTGCCGCGTCGATCAGCCAGTCGGCCATCACGCCGCCGCCTTCGCCGCCGAGCGCAGCGATCAGGATGGTGAGGGGGCGCTCAGGCAGGCTCATTTGAAAAGGCTTCTTACTTTCTCGATCGCCTGGTCGAAAAATCCGGGATTCTGAATCACTTCCGCCCGGTAGAAAGACGGACACAACACCGCCGCATGCGCGTTCTCGCCGCACAGGCCGCAGCCCACGCAGCCGTCGATGACGGTCGCCACCGGGTCGCGCCGCAGGGGATCGGGGTTGTCCTTCACCGTCAGCGTCGGACAGCCCGAGAGCCGGATGCAGGAGTGGTCCCCGGTGCAGGTGTCCTCGTCCACGCCGTACTTCACCCGCACCGTTCTTTTCCCCTCGGACAATTGCTTTGCAACCAGAGGCTGCAACTTGCGCTGGCGCTCGAGCTGGCACTCGCCCTCGGCGATGATGACTTTGAGTCCCTGGTAGCCCGTGGTCATCGCCTCCTTGAGCGTCTTGGTTACCTCGCCGACGCGGTAGTTGTCCACCGTCTTCACCCAGCCGACCCCGACCCCGGCGAGGGCGCGCTCGATCGCCATGTCGCCGGCCTTGAATTCGCTGTGCTGCGAGCTCGAAGGCAGCTCCTGCGTCCCGGTGGCCGCGCTGTAGCCGTTCTTCATGATGACCAGAATGCCGTCGCCCTTGTTGAAGACGGTGTTGGCGATGCCCGAAGTGAGGCCGTTGTGCCAGAAGCCGCCGTCACCCATCATGGTGACGGTGCGCCGGCCGAACATCGGCTGGATCGCCGAGTTCGAAGCAAGCCCCAGGCCGTAGCCGAGCACCGTGTGGCCGATGTTGAACGGCGGCAGCGTCGAGAAGGTATGGCAGCCGATGTCGGCCGAGAGGTGGAAGGCGCCGACCTCCTTTTCCGCGATCTTCATCGCCGCGAACACCGGGCGCTCCGGGCAGCCGACGCAGAAACCCGGCGGCCGCGCCGGCACCGCGCCGAGCAGTTCCGACGCTCTTGCTTTCAGGGCTGTTATCGGATCAATCGCGTTTTCCAGATTCAGGAACCTGGCAACACCGCTGAAAACCACTTCACCGGTGTATTCGCCGGCGACCGGCAGCAGGCCCTTGCCGAGGACCTTGACGCCATCGACCTCGTGCCGGCGCAACAGGGCGAGCACCGCGTCCTCGATGTAGGCCGGCTGGCCTTCCTCGACGATCAGTACGGACGTCTTGCCTGTGCAGAACGCGATGATCTCCTCGGGGACCAGCGGATAGGTCACGTTCATGCAGTAGATCGGCACCTGCGAAGCGCCGAAAGCGTCGGCGAGCCCGACCATCTGCAGCGCGCGCAGTGTGGCGTTGTACATTCCGCCCTGGCAGAGAATGCCGATGTCGGCCCTATCGCCCGCGAATACTTCATTTAGTTTATTTTCTGCAATAAAAGCAACGGCAGCCGGCCAACGCACTTCGATCTTGTGCTTCTCCTGCGCGTAGGTCGCCGGCGGCAGGCAGATGCGGCCCAGATCGAAATCGGGTTCCGCGATGGGATTGTTTTTCGAGTTTTTTGAACTCAGATTCTTTTTCGTTACAAACGACCCGTGCACATGGCAGGCGCGGATGCGCAGTTCCAGCATCACCGGGGTGTTCGAGGCTTCCGAGAGCTGGAAACCCATTTCCACCATCTCTACGATTTTCGGCAGGTTCGGACGCGGATCGAGCAGCCACATCTGCGATTTCATGGCGAAAGCTTGGCTGCGCTCCTGGATGATGGAGGAGCCCTCGCCGTAATCTTCGCCGAGCACGATCAGCGCGCCGCCCCTGACCCCCGCCGAGGCGAGATTGGAGAGCGCGTCCGAGGCGACGTTGGTGCCGACGGTGGATTTGAACGTGACCGCGCCGCGAATCGGGTAATTGATCGAAGCGCCGAGCATCGCCGCCGCGCCCGCCTCCGATGCGTTCGTCTCCACGTGCACGCCCAGCTCGTCCAGGATGTCGCGCGCATCGTTCAGCACGTCCATCATGTGCGACACCGGCGCGCCCTGGTAGCCGCCGACGTAGGCGACGCCGGATTGCAGCAGCGCCTTGGTCACCGCGAGGATGCCTTCGCCGCGGAAGACCTCGCCGTCTCCGAGCTTGAGCTTCCCGACTTCTTCCCTGAACGAGCGTTCCATCAGGCAGTTATTTTCCCATCAATACCCCGGGAAGCCAGGTTGCAAGCGAAGGAAAAGACATCACCAGCGCCAAGGCGATGAGGCCCATCACGACGTAGGGCGCCGCCGCGCTGTAGATCTGGCGCATCGCGATGCCCTTCGGCGCAACGCTCTGCATGGTGAAGAGCAGCATGCCGAAGGGCGGCGTGAGCAGCCCCAGCTGCATGCAGATCAGGAACAGCACGCCGAACCAGACGGGTTCGAACTGGTAGGCCGCGACCAGCGGCATGAAGAAGGGCAGGCAGATCAGCATCATGCTCACCTGGTCGATGAAGCAGCCGAGAACGAGCAGGATCAGCATCATCGCGAGCAGCACGACCCAGGGCCCGGGCGCGGCCTGCCGGATCGCCTCGACCAGGCCGTTGGTGGCGCCTGAGAAGGCAAGGATCTGCGCGAACGTGGTTGCGCCGACGATGATGAAGAGGATCACCCCCGAGATCCCCGCCGTGCCCATCAGCGCCTGCATGAGGTTGGACCAGGTGAGCGCGCGGTAGAGCCACGCCACCGCCACCGTCGCAACGGCGCCCAGCGCAGCCGACTCGGTCGGCGTCGCCCAGCCCGCGGCCATCGCCGCGACCACGACGACGAAGATCAGGACCAGCGGCATCACGTACAGGAGCAGCGGCTTCCAGCGCTCCCAGGCCGGCACTTCCTCGTGCTCGAAGGCGGGGGCGAGCGTGGGATCGGCGAGCGCGCGGAACACGATCCATGCGACGAACATCAGCGACATCACCACCCCGGGCACGATGCCGGCGATCAGCAGTTGCGAAATCGAAATGCCGGCGAGGCTGCCGAGCAGCACCGTGAGCGCGGAGGGCGGGATCAGCATGTCCACCCCGCCGATCGCCATGATCGGCCCCATCGCCATGTTCGGGTGGTAGCCGCGCCGCAGCATCTCGGGAAGCAGCAGGCTTCCGAGCAGCGCCGTGGTGGCGATGGTCGAGCCGGAGATCGCCGAGAACACCGTGCCCGCGACCACCGCCACCACGGCGAGCCTGCCCGGCACGCGCCAGATCAGCCGGTCGATGGCGTCGATCGCCTTCATCGCGACGCCGGTGTGGAAAAGCACTTCGCCCATCAGGATGAAGAACGGGATGGGCGTGAGCGAAAAGCTGGAGATCGCCGCAATCCCGTTGCGCACCAGCTGGATCAGACCCGCGTCCTGTCCGAGCCAGACCCAGGCGCCGACGATGTTGATGCCGAAGAAAGCGAACGCGGCGGGGACCGCGAGCGCGAACAGGCCGCACAGGCAGCCGAACAGCAGCAGCGCCGCGAGCCACCAGGTCATCGCCGCGCTAGGCGCAGGAGAAACTCGGCCGCCAGCAGCGCGAAGCACAGCGGCACCGGAACGTACAGCCACCACTCCGGGAACACCACGCTTTTCAGGACCATCGAACCCTGCCGCGCCGAATCGAGCAGGGTGCGCACGCCGTACACCACGAAAACAACGCAGATCGCGAGTCCGAGGACGTTCGCAATGCGCTCAAGCCAGCGCGCCACGCCCAGCGGCAGCAGCTGCAGCAGGACGTCGAGCCGCACGTGCGAGTTCGTGGTGAGCAGCCACGGCGCGGCGAGGAAAGTGGCGAGCGGCAGGACGTATTCGGAGACCTCCAGGATCCACGGATTGGCGCCCAGGCCGAGGTTGCGCGCCAGCACGTCGAGCGTCACGGCGAGCGCGGTCGCGCCAAGCAGCAGCGCGGCGCCGGCCGCCATGCCGTGGATCAGCAGCCGATAGGCGCGCTCCATCTACGAGGATGCGCCGGCGACGCGTTCGCCGCTATTTCGAGAGGAGCTGCTTGAGCTGCGGGCCGGTATCGGGCGCCGACTTGAGGATGCCCGCCCAGCCCGCTTCGTAGGCCTTGTCGACGTACGCCTTGGCGGTGGCGGCGTCGAAGCTGATCACCTGGATGCCGCTTTCGCGCTGGCGCTTGATCTCGGATTCGTTATAGCGCTTCCAGTGGTCGTTCTGCTGCTCCAGGGCGAGCGTCTGCCGGTCGAGGAAGGCGCGCTGCGCCGGATTGAGCTTCTGGTAAGCGGCGAGATTGCCGATGATGGAGACCTCGGCGTTGTAGAAGCCCGGGTCCACCCGGAACTTCGTCTTCTCGTGCCAGTTGGCGTCGAAAATGCCGTGGATCGGCCAGCCATAGCCGTCCACCACGCCGCGCTCGAGCGCGGTGTAGACCTCGCCCGGCGCCGTCTGGATCAGCGTCGCGCCCATGGCGGCGAAGAAATCGCGGTACACCGGCGTGATGCGGATCTTCAGGCCGGTGAGATCGGGCTTGTCGATCTTCTTCGTTAGATAGACGTGGAACGGCGAGTGCTCGAGCATGCGAGCGAAGTACACGAGGTTCGCTTTCCTGCGCCACACCTCGTTGATGTAGGCAAAGGCGCCGTTGGTGCGCTGCTCGGCGGCGGTCAGCTGCGCGAGCTTGAGCGCGTCGGACTCGGGCATCAGGTTGGTGTAGAAGGCGCCAGTGTTCAGCGCCAGCTCCACCACCCCGTTCTTCACCGCGGTGCCGACCTCGAACGTGGGGATCGCCTTCGGCCCGCCGATGAAGTTGATCTGCAGCGTGCCCTTGCCCTCTGCGTTGAACTTCTTGATCCACTCCTGGGCGTAGAGTACGTAGTTGCTGTTTTCGGGGAACGCGGAAACGAGTTTCAGCGTCGCCTCCTGGGCGCGGGCCGCGAACGCGGCAAGCGCGAGCGCGGCGCACAGCGCAGCGCAAAGCAGGGCTTTCATGAGATCTCCTCCTCCTCGCAAGCGGGTATTCTACGCCGGCCGTCTGCGCCGAGAACGGGAGCTGACCCCGATTTCGCTCAGCCGCCGCTCAGCGCGCCGTCAGTGCGCCCGCGCCAGCTTAAGATATTCCGCCGGCGGAAGGATCGTCACCCCGGCGACCGTTTTCCCGTAAAGCGCACCGAAATGCGCACGCTCGCCGGTGAGCAGATGGGTGGCGCGCGCTTCCATGGCCGCGAGCAGAATCGGCGCGTCTTTCGCGACCAGATGCACGCCCGCCGGGAGTGCCCCTTGCTGCGGCGCGTCCACCATCGACAGCTTTACGGCGAGGACATGCAGCCGGGCGCGCTGCTCGTCGCTATCGAGGTTGCGCTCTGCCTCCGCCACGGCGTAGCGCGAGGTGACGAGCGTTACTCGGGGCAGCCGCCACAGTCTGGCGAGCCCGGAGCCCTCCAGCCAGGCGCTCGAAAACAGAACGTTCGCATCCAGGAAGACCCGGTGCGTCACGGTCGCCGGTGCGGGACGTCCTCGGGATCGATCCCCAGCCTGCGCACCTCGCGCAGCGCGCGCCGATAATCCGCCGCATTGACCGCGTTGTTCAGCAGGAACTCGGCCCTGCGCCGCGCAGAGTAAATCTCGACCGGCATTGCCACGGCGGGCCGGACGCTGATCCCGTCCCCGGTTTCCTCGATCACCACCATGCCGCCCGCCGTCAGGCCGAAACGGCGGCGCAGCCTGGCGGGGATGACCAGGGTACCGTTGCGACCGATTTTGCTGGTTTCCATGATTCAGATATTATGAAATTAACATAGTCTGATATTAGCACACCGGGTGCGAATCCTGATCGCAGGCGCCGGTCCCGCCGGCCTTTATCTCGCCTATCTGCTGAAGCGCCAGTGGCCGGGCTGGGAGGTCCGCATCGTCGAGCAGAACCCGCGCGACTCGACCTTCGGCTTCGGCGTGGTGTTTTCGGACCGGGCGCTCGAATTCCTGCGCGCCGACGACCCGGATACCTATGACCGGATCACGCCGGCGATGGAGACATGGACCGACATCACGGTCGTGCATCGCGGCACCCCGGTGCTCATCGACGGCGTCGGTTTCTCCGCGATCGGGCGGTTGAGGTTCCTGCAGCTTCTGCGCGGC
>Ga0247727_10010653_pt1 | contig 16238 bp, 14 predicted proteins | sample WisWelCaveWW1625_FD_202498 | JGI IMG/M metagenome (GOLD analysis project Ga0247727, IMG submission 202498) | Biofilm microbial communities from Wishing Well Cave, Virginia, United States - WW16-25 | ecosystem: Environmental > Aquatic > Deep subsurface > Groundwater > Cave microbial mat | place... | reverse complement strand
TAAGAGAAACAGGCTGAATAGATTCAGGATTCGCTTGGAAAGAAATGGTCGAAAGGTCATGGTTAACTCCTACTTCATGAAAGTATAAATTATCTTGTTGACATTCAGCGTATGTCATGGTTGGCGTTGGTCGGCTAAGGTTGGCGATGGGGCATCCTTCGGCGCTGGCGCTATCAACTTTTTCTCAACCCTTTATCAAGACTCCTCCGCCGCAGTGCGTTAGAGTGAGGCCAGCGTTTCCCTCTCCCTGCGAGGCAGAAGCGCTGGAGGAGTCTATGTTGCGCCCACGCCCCTTTCACTGGTTGATGCTCTCGCTGACGTTGGTGTTGGCCGCCTGTAGCGCCAGCGGGGCCACGCCCCAACTCATTGGCGCCTATCCTAAAACCACCAGCGCCCCGCCGCCGCCCAACCTCGTCTACCACTCCAGCCTCACGTTGGAAGTTTATGATCCGGCGTCCACCGCTGACCGGGTAATTCAAATTGCCTATGACTATGGCGGCTACCTGACTAATTCAGAAATGTGGTCGGTGGGAAATGACCCATACTTCACGCTGACTCTGGCCGTGCCAGCAGCGCAGTTTTCGGGCGCGCGCGAAGCCCTGCTTAAACTCGGCACACTCATCAATGAAACTGTGTCAAGCGATTGGACTTACAGCGGGCGGTGGGATGAGTACGCTACCGCGACGCTCACCGTGAACCTGCGCCCGATTAAGCCCGCTCTCCCGCGACCCGCCCCGTTCAATCTTGGCTGGAATCCCGTCAACACCTTCTCGCGCGCCTTTGGGGTGTTTGCCAGCCTCTTCACCTTTTTGGTGGATGCGGTGATTTGGATGGCGGTGGTGTTGGGGCCGTTTGTGCTGATGGGGTTGGGCGTACGGGCGGTGGTGCAACGGTTGAGGCCAAAATCGCAATGAGAGTCGCTCAGACTCCGGCCTCGGATGGCTTCGCCGAGCGGATGAGCGGATAACGCCTGCCCGTCGGGCTTATCCGCTAATCCGCTCACCTATCCGATACTGTCACCCTTTTATCAACCCTCTATCAAGACTTCGCCCGCATAAACGGCTAGGCTGATGGCACAAGGAGAAAATGCTATGAACGCCAAACGCCTAACCCCACTCATTGTTCTTTTGATTTTGGGCTTGAGTGCCTGCACCGCATCTGCTCGTCAGCCGGCCCCTCAGGTCGTCGTTCAGACACAAGTCGTCACGATTAATGAACAGGTGGCCGCTATTGAAGTCACGGGCGCACCGGCTACCGCCGCGCCCATCGCTGATAGCAATGCCCCCGGCGACCCGCAACTTAGTTTTGCGCCCGTCGGCACTGGGCTGGTCATCAAAGACGCCGAACTTGAATTGCTGGTGAGCGACACCGACCGCGCCCTGAATCAGGTGACGCAGATGACGGGTGACTCTGGGGGCTACATCATCAGTTCGCAGACGTGGTATGTGGATGGCTTTAAGTTTGCCTCGCTTAAGCTGGGCATTCCTTCGGCCAACTTTGAGCAATCGCTCACCTATCTGCGCGGCCTCGCGGTGCAAATTGTGCGCGAGAACGCCACCGGGCAGGATGTGAGCGCCGCCTACACCGACTTGCAATCACAACTGGTCAACCTTGAAGCCACCGCCGCCCGTGTGCGCGAGTTTTTGGCCGATGCCAAGACCGTGGAAGAGTCGCTCCGCATCAGCGGCCAACTCTCCGAACTCGAAGCGCAAATCGAAACCATTAAGGGCCAGATGCGGTTTTACGAGGGCCGGGCGGCGTATTCCACCGTGACTATTTTCCTGACCCCGCAATATCCCACGCCGATCCCCTCGCTCACGCCCACCCCCACCAATACGCCGACATCCACTCCGACTTCTACGCCCACCCCCACGCCCACGTCATGGAATCCCGGCACGACTTTTGGAGAGGCCTCCGGGGTGTTGGTGAGTATGACGCAAACCACGGTTGACGCGCTGATTTGGGTGATGGTGGTGGGCGGGCCAATGATTTTGATTGTCGGCCTGATTTTGGGCGGGGCGCGCTTGGCGCGGCGGAAATAGAAACAGAGCTGGATAGACGTGGGAATGGCTTGTAGCCGCGATGGGCATCGGGCTTGCAAAGCCCTCCCACGCAGTTCCAAGAAGGAGAGAAGAAGATGAACACTCGAACACTTTTGCTGACGCTGAGTCTGTTCGCTCTTGTAGCAGTGGCCGCGTGTCGTGGTGGCGCAGGATAAATTTGTGCAGTTCGTCGTCTTTACGGGTGAAGAGGATGTAATCGCGCAAGACACGCAGAAGGCGCTGTTGGTCAAGGAAGGCTTTGACCTTGCGCTCGAAATTACCCGGTTCTTCATCTTTCCAGTTGAACACGCTTTTGCGATCTAACTCCCAGGTCACGCCGTAGTAGAAATCGTGGAAGTGGGTCACGTCCCACAATTGCGGGGCGGTGAGCATTTCCGGGGTTTCGCGGTGGTAGCGCCGCACCTGAGTCAACCCGGCTTCGATGCCATCCTTTTTCTTGGCCCTTTGGTTTCCACCAGCACAATGGGCAGGCCATTGATGAGGAACATCACGTCGCCGCGATTGGTGTGGCGGCCATTGGTGTATTCCCACTCGTCGGTGACGTGGTAAATGTTGGCGTCGGGACTGTCGAAGTCAATCAGGGTGCCGAGCGAATTAGCGGATGCGCCTATCCGCTAATCCGCTACAAATCCGAAGCCCGCCCCTCCACCACCGCCACTTCCTCCGCCGTCAGCCCATATAACTCGTACACCAGCGTGTCAATCTGCCCATCGGTCGAGTCAATCAGGCGTTGGAGGCGGGCTTGCTCGCCGGACTCGGTGGTGGCGGCGAGGCGCTTGTGGAGGTCGAGCATTTGCTCCACGAGGGTCACCATTTGGTCGTGCCGGGCTTTGTCGGCGGGGTCGGAGAAGTTGATGGGGCGGATAGGCAAAGCACTAATATCTTGTGGGTTGAGTTTTGGAAATATATCTTTGCCGAAATTCGGCAAGGTCAAACCGCCATGCCAACTGATTAACTTTGAGTTGACCAGACCCAGCAAATACCGCAGATCAATCTTGCTATCTGTGAATAACTTGAAGGGCGTTACACTATGTCCATGATAGTAAACTTCTTGCTCAACAGAGGTCGCTTGTATTCTCTTGCCCTTGCCGGGAATTTCTCGAAAAAGAAGGCGAGACCCTTCAAAAAATCTTGGGTCGCGTAGAGCGGCTAACCAAGCGCCATAGCTCAACCATTCGCCACTCCATTCGAGTGCATAACGCGACAAATCTTTACCTGCAAGCCACTTGCCATAGGTTTTATTCTTCCGACGAGTTGCATGGTAGCCCCGGTTTTTTATTAAGTCAGGGTCTTGCCCTCTGTATTTATCGTAAGGTGTAATGCCTTGAATCGCTTCGCCAAAATTAGAAAGTGGCTGACCTGTCATGCTGACCTTATTGACCAATTCACTTATGCCTGACTTGAGCCGATAATCTATAGCGAAGTTTTCAGCCAACATCCAAATACGGGAGGGCAACTCCCAACTCTCATCACCAGTTTCAATTCTCAAGGTGTCAACAGGCACGCCGCGATGAAGCGAGAAGACTATGGTGTTGACCACAGCATTTGCAAACACGTTCTCGCCACACACTTTAAGGAGTCGAAAGCCAGCGTTCTCAGAAATAAGTTTACGGAGCGGCGCACAGTTTTCCAGTTTGAGCCACAGTTCTGGGGTTATGAAACTGACATAGCCTTCTTTGATAACAAGGTGAAGTGCTTTCTCAATGAAGTAGATGTAGCTATCGTATTTGTATTTGTAAGACCTGAACTTGTTACGGATGTAATCTTTTTCTCCATCACCAAAGAAAGCCCCATACGGCGGATTCCCAATCACACACTCAAACCCGCCCGAGACCCTTAGGGTCTCTAAAGACCCTAAGGGTCTATTGTTGAACACCTGCGGAAATTCCCGCGCCCAATCAAATGGGTTCACACGGCGCAATTCGTCGGCGTCGGGGAGCAGTTGGCCCGTAAAGTAGTCCGGCCCAATCAGGCTATTGCCGCATTTGATGTTGTGATCCAGATTGGGCAAGACCCGCTCTTTGGCCTCGGCGGGCAGGAGCGCCAACTGCTTGCCCAGGCTCTCATCACTCTCCGTCTCCAGCACCTTAAGCAACAGCGAGAGTTTGGTCACCTCCACCGCTTGCCGGTCAATGTCCACCCCAAAGATATGTTCGAGCAGGATGCGTTTTTTCTCGGCGGCGGTGAGACGCCAGACCTCACCCCCCACCCCCCGGCCCCCGGCCCCCTCTCCTGAACGCGAACTGATGCGTTCAGGAGAGGGGGCCGGGGGTGAGGTCCACACGGCCTTTGGATATTTTTCGGGGGCGTTGGCGGTGTACCAATTGAGATAGTAGTCCAATAAAAATTGATACGCGCCGAGCAGGAACGAGCCGGAACCGCAGGCGGGGTCGAGGACTCGAAAGCCCCTAAGCTGTGATGGGGATTTTCCCATCACAGCGACTCCCACCGTTTGCTTGACGATGTACTCCACGATATAGGCGGGGGTGTAATAGACGCCGCCCGCTTTTTTCACTTCGGGCTTGACCTCTACTTTGGCCTGGTGGCCCGAAGTCAGACGAATGACTTTGCCTAAAAATTGCTCGTAGATGTTGCCCAAAATCTCCACCGGCAGAACGCTAAACTCATAGGGCGATTGTGGGAAGTACAGGCCAGCGATGATGGGCCGCAGAACTTTGTCGTCAATGACGAGGCTGGGCGTGAGCGTATCACCGCCGCGCGAGAAGTCGAACAGCCCCGAGTTATAGCGCGCGTCGGCGTGGCGAAAGGCGCGCAGGAGTCCGCGATAAATATCGTCGCCCTCGGCGTGATGTTGCAACCGCCCATAATCTTCGATGCCCCGGTCTTCGGCCATCCGCAAAAAGATAAGGCGGTCAATGGTGCGTTGCACTGCGTCGTTCACCTCGTCCACGCTCAAATGCTCGTTGCGGAGGGCCAGGTTGCGGGCCAGCGTCTCGCGCCAGCCCTCTATCTCTTTGAGAAACTCCGCGTCCACGGTGGATGTGCCGCGTTTGCCGCCGCTGGCCGTCGCAAACTTATCAAACGCGCCGCCCCACACCGCCTCGCGCGAGAAGAGGTCCCAAATCGTGCGCCAGTGGTCGGCGTAGGTCTCGCAGGTGAAGTAGTGCAGGCGGCCCGCGCTGGCCTTGTCTTTGTCGGTGGGCCGGGCGCGGCAATCGTAAATCGCCAGCTCTTCAAAATCCGTGAGGATGCTTAACGGCAGTTTGGCCGTCCAGGCATAGCGGCGCAATTGATAGGCCGGGCCAGCGTCATTTTTCAAATCCACGCCGGGCTTTTTGGCCTCCACAAAAAATTTACGTTCGTGCCCCACCCGAAAGACGTAATCGGGCGCTTTCTTCTGTCCGGCAATTTCCACCGTGTCTTCGACGACGACTTCGCGGTAATCGGGCGCGGCTTGTTGGGCATTGGCCACATCCCAGCCCAGGGCCGCAAACAGCGGGTCAATAAACTCCTGGCGGGCGTGGGCTTCTTTATACGCCGGGGCGCGATAGGTCTCGCGGTTCGTCAAAAAATGTTTGACCAGCCGGGCGATAGCGGCCTGAGATTCTTCAAAGGTGATGGGCATCGCGGGGGATTATAGCCCGGCAGGGAGGGGGCGCAACCGCTAAAGCGAAAAGGCCGCCGGGCGGCGGGCGCGGCGGCTTGGGATGGGGACGGGCTTACGCAAATTCAAACACGGGGGTTTGAACAACGCGCAGAGGGCGCTGACCGCCCAGAACGATGCGCTGGAGATGCTCGACAGTCTGGGGCGAAAAAAACTGCTCACCGGTTTCTTGATTAACGCGCGCGGGCACGTTTTCGATAATATAAAACTGGCCGCCCTTGATTAAGGTGTACGTCACCTTCTGCTCCACTAATTCCATATAAAGTCTCAGGCGGCGTGTGTCTGCAATTCTTCACGGATGACACGCCGCAAAATATCTTCCAATGGCTCTTTATGACTTTGCACATACTCACGCAACGCATCGTTAATCAATGTCTGGTAGTTGCCGCCTCCCATCGTATTGACCTCATGGCGGAACCAGTCGAGGATGTCCTCATCCAGGCGGATGGTGATGCGGGTTTTGCCCGGCGGGGGGGGGGTCACCGCGCCTCGCTTACCTTGTCTGAAATCGTATTCGTCTTTCATAGGTCACTTCTCATATTCCTTGCGCTCGCGCGGTGTGGCCTTCCGGGCCGAGATCAGGCGGATGTCGTCTCCACGCCAAGTGTAAACAACGACCAGAATCCGGGTGAGCACATCCATACCAATGGTGATAAACCGTTCTTCGTCAGGATCAGTGTCTGGTAGAGTAAGCGCGGCATCGTCTTCAAAGACTGCAACCGCGTCGGCAAAATCCACGCCGTGCTTCTCTAAATTGGTTTTGGCTTTGTCTCTATCCCACTGATAATCCATTGGCTTGATTGTATGCACGATTGTGCATCATGGCAAGTGGTCTCCATTTTTCAATTCACGCTCACCGCCTCCCTCGGCGACGAGAGGGCGCAAATAAAAAAGCCGCCGGGCAATTTCTGCCCAACGGCTCACAAACACACACTACAGGCCCGCGCACGGGTGGCCCAATGGTTGGGCGTTAAGTGCTATCTAAGCTTAACCAAAGGTGAATCAATCGCACGCCGGGTTAGCCCACGCCCTTTGGCTTGAATAAGCTCAAATCAATTTTAGGCTCATTTACCGCTCGTTCTGGCAAAGCAGGCCGCTTGAAATACGCGACTCTGTTCTGATACGAGATTGTATTCCAATAAACGTGGAAATGGTGATTGCTAGCACCACTTGATGTGGCGGTCATATTCCCGTGTTGGATGCTTACAAGCTCCCAACCCATCCCCCCAAGTAAGCCTGTTACTTTATAAAATGGATCATAGCCAATAGGATTATCCTCAGCAGCAATAGGTATATAAGAATTTTCACTTCGGCCGCCAAAATAATGTATGCCGCAGTTGTACCCACCAGCTTTTTTTCGCCGCCGAATATGCCTAAGAATGCTCCCTCTGTTATGTTTTACTATGGGCTTAAGATTGCAATCTGCTAAGTCGCAGGTGACTATAAAGGGTCGCTGGACATTTCTGCCCAACGGCCCGTAAATGGACGCGCCACAGGCCCGCCACTGGCAAGCCTGCTCGAAAAGCGCCCTCAGCAAGCGGCTATAATGCAAAAAAAGGCCAGAGGGGTAAGCCTCCGGCCCGGTGTAGCAGTTATGTGGTTAAGTGGTTAGGTGTTGGGAAAGACCAAATCACTGGCTGGTAATTCCATTCGGAATCTACCCGCGTCATTTATGAATTCTAACGATTGATGCCGGAAGTAAGTGTTGTACAACTCCGCATAATGCCCGCCCTGCGCGAGCAGGGATTGGTGGGTGCCGGTTTCGATAATCTGGCCCTGGCGCAGGACGATGATGCGGTCGGCGTTTTTGATGGTGGAGAGACGGTGGGCGATGACGATGCTGGTGCGGTTTTCCAATACCACATCGAGGCCTTCCTGAATCAGAGTCTCGGTCAGCGGGTCAACGCTGGCGGTGGCCTCATCCAAAATAAAGATGGCCGGATTTTGCAGAAGCACCCGTGCCAACGCCACCAATTGTCTCTGACCCATCGAGAGGCTACTGCCGCGCTCACCCACCTGTGTTTGTAAGCCATTGGGCAGGCTGTGAATCCAATCGCCGCCGCCGACGTGTTGCGCGGCTTGCGTCACGGCCTCATCAGTGGCATCCGTCTTTCCATAGCGGATGTTGTCCAGCACCGTGCCATCAAACAGAAATGGACTCTGGGTGACGATGCCCAATCGGGCGTGGTAGTGGCCCAAATCCAGTGAGCGAAGGTCATGATCGTCCACGGTAAGCGCGCCACCCTGAAATTCATAGAAGCGCGCGATGAGTTTGCCAATGGACGACTTGCCCGAACCCGTGTGTCCCACCAGCGCCAATGTTTCGCCCGCGCCAATGGTCAGCGAAAAATTCTCCAACACCGGCTCATTCTCGTTGTACCGGAAGTCCACGTTCTCGAAACGAATCTCGCCGCGTACAGTCTCCAGTCTCCAGTCTCCGGTCTGCACCACCTTCGGCTCCGCATCCAGCAACGCAAACACGCGCTCCGCCGCCGCCAGCCCCAACTGAAACTGACTCCAAAACGAGGCGATGCTGGTGAGCGGAAACCAGAACAGCGCCAGACCTTGAATGAACAAATACCATTGGCCGGCCGAGAGGTCGCCGCGCAGAACCGTCTGCCCGCCAAAGTACACCAGCGCTGCCGTGCCAATGCCGGCCAGGGCGCTGAGCAGGGGGAAGATGCCGCTAAAGACATAGCCAGAACGGAGGTTGATACGATACGATTGCTCGTTCACCTCCACAAACTCATCGTAAATGGATTGCTCTTGCCGGAAGGTTTTGGCCACGCCGATGCCACTGATGGTCTCTTGAATATGCGAACTGACGGCGGCTTTGACCCGGCGCGATTGGGTGATGGTGTTGCGGGCCAAACGCCGGAAGCCCAGCGCCACCGCGATGATGAGGGGCGCGAGGGTCAGGGTGAGCCACGTCAACCCGACATCCACGGTGAACAGATAGCCAATCATCAGAATCACCAACAGCAGTTGGCTCATCAAATCCATCGCCAGCGTCACGGTCTGTGAGAAGGCTTGCGTATCTGAGGTGACCCGGCTGACGATTTTGCCAGAGGGGAAGGCATCGTAAAACGACAGGTCGCGTTTGAGCACCGCGTCCAGCGCATCTTCACGCAGTTTGAGCACCACATCGCCGACGGTTTTGGAGGAGATCGAACGGCGTACATAATTAAAACCCCATGATAAACACCCCAACAAAACGAGGGCCAGGGTGATAATGGTGAGATTGGCCGTGCCTGTTTGCAGTTGGTCGAGACTGCGCGAGGTGAAGATGGGCAAACCAATGTCCACCAGCGCGGCCAACACGACGGTTCCGGCCACAATGCCCATGCGGTGCAGTTGCGGCGTGAAGTAATTGAGAATCCGAATCACCAGTTGGCGGTCAGCGTATTTGCGGTCGTAGGCCTCGGCGTCGAGGCCGTCCATGATAAAGCCCATAAGTCACTCTCTTGGTTGAAGTGAAAACCTGAAACACGAAGTGCACAAAGGAGTCACAACCCCCTTACAGGGGGCAGGCGGACACAAAGGTTTCCTTGCTTTTCTTCGTGTCCTTCGTGGTTTAATTCTTTTCGGCCAGTGGCATATACTCGCTGGCTATCGGCGGCAACGCCAAATCATATCGCGCAAAGATGCGCCGGTAATGCGGCGAGGTTTTCAATAAATGCTCATGCGTGCCACTTGCCACGAGGCGGCCCTGATCAAGCACCAGAATATGGTCGGCCCACCGGATTTGTGACAGGCGATGGGTGATGAGCAACGTCGTGCGGCCCTGCTGAATGCGGCGCAGGGCTTTCTGGATTTCGTCTTCGGTGGCGCTGTCAATGGCGCTGGTCGAGTCGTCGAGAATGAGAATGCGCGGGTTGCTGAGGAAAGCGCGGGCCAGCGCGATGCGTTGGCGTTGCCCGCCGGAGAGCGTCACCCCGCGCTCGCCCACCATCGTTTTGTAACCCTCAGCAAAACTCATGATAAAGTCATGCGCCTGGGCCGCCCGCGCTGCCGTTTCAATTTCATCCTGGGTGGCTCCGGGTTTGCCAAAGGCAATGTTCTCGGCAATGGTGCGTGAGAAGAGGAAGATGTCCTGCTCGATTTTGCCAATCTGCGACCGCAGGGCGTCCATGCTCCAGGCGCGCACCTCCACCCCATCAATCAATACCCGGCCGGCGATGGTGTCATAGGTGCGGTTGACGAGTTGGGTCAGGCTACTCTTGCCCGATCCGGTCTGCCCCACGATGGCGACGGTCTGGCCGGGCCGGACATGGAACGAGACGTTTTGCAGGAGAGGCCGACCGTCGTAACCAAAGCTCACATTCTCAAACAGGATGTCGCCGCGCATGGATTGCGCTTGACCGGCCACGTTTTCGTCCAACTCGGTCTCGGTGCGGATGAGGCTGAGAATCCGGCCCGCGCTGGAGATGCCCGATTGCACCAACGAAAACGTGAAGATGGAGATAAAGGTGGGGAAGTGCAAGACCGTCACCAATCCCATCACGGCGATAATGTCGGCGATGGTGATGACGCCCTGTTGATACAACCACATCGCATGTAGAAATGTCAGCCCGAGGGCGATGGCAAATAACAACAGCGGCAGGTAACGCGCTTCAATCTGGCCCTGCGCCACCGTTGAGTCGCGGAGCGCGCGCGCGTTGCCTTGAAACTTGCGCCGCTCAAAGGCCTCTTGGGCGCTGGCCTTGACGATTTCAATACCGGAGACGGTCTCCTCCAGCCCGGCATTGAGTTTGCCAAATTGCTCTCGCTGGCGGGTGGTCACGGGTTCCAACTGCCGCATATACTCACGGAGCGCAAACACATGGGCGATGATAAAACAGATTGGCACCAAGAGTAACTCAACCCGAATCAGAGCAATAAAGATGAAGGGGATGATGATGGCGAGTGTGGACTCGAGGATAAGGCTGGCCCCCGGCACCACCATGTCGCTGAGTTGACTCACATCGTCGGTGGCGCGGGCCATGACATCGCCCACCCGCTGGCGATTGTGGAAGGTCTGGCTTTTGCCCAACAGGCTGGCGTAGAGTTCCTGGCTGGCGTCGGCGGCAAAGCGTTTGGCGATGTTCTCGCCCGAATAGGCCGCCGAGACGTTGCACGCGCCATCCAACACCAATACCGCCATCGTCCCTAACGCCAGCCACAACAAGGTGTTGCCGCCGATAGGGTTTAAAATCTCCTCCGCCGCCCGGCCAATCAGCACCGGGCTGATCGAGTACAACGTGAGACTGCCACCGTACAACAGCAGGGCCAGCCCCACAAAGAATTTATAGCGCCAGACATGCGATAGAATCCAGCGCACCGGACTGCGGCGGTCATAGGTATAAGCGTCTTTGACGGTAAATTCACTTTTACGATTCATGGTTTGCTCAGGGTTGGGTAGGGGGCAATGATACTACACACCCCCACTCTTTCACTATGACCCGAGTGGGGCAATTGTGACACGCGCGCTGTCACCTTTTGGCATTGGCGAAAACATTGTCTTCCGTTTGACCGCAAGATTCGGATAGACGCCCGCGCCCGTTTGTCGTAAGATGATCATCAGTTAAATCTTCGTGATCTTCATGGACTTTATTTATGAACGACGACCAATGCTGGCAACTCGTCCTCCACCGTGACTCCCGCGCCGACGGCCAATTTGTGACCGCCGTGCGCTCCACCGGCATCTATTGCCGCCCGTCCTGCCCGGCCAAACATCCTTTGCGGAAGAACGTGGCCTTTTACCACACGCCGAGCGAAGCCGAACGGGCCGGGTTTCGCGCCTGCCGCCGGTGCCGCCCCACGGAAGTGGACGCGCAGGTGAAGGCCATTCACGGCTTATGCCGTTACATCGAAACCCACCTCGACTCGGCTCTGACCCTGGATGAACTGAGTCGGCACGCGCACCTCAGCCCCTATCACTTGCAACGCACCTTCAAGCGGCTGATGGGCGTCTCGCCGCGCCAATATGCCGCCGCTTGCCGCGCCGCCCAAGTAAAAAAGAATCTTAAGGAGAACAATACCGTGACCGATGCTACCTATAACTCAGGCTATGGCTCGTTGAGCCGACTCTATGAACAGACTCGGTTGGGAATGACGCCCACCATTTATCGGCGGGGTGGGGCGGGCTTGACGATTCATTACACCATCACCGACTCACCGTTGGGTCGCCTATTGGTGGCCGCGACGGAGCAGGGCGTGTGTTTTATCAGCCTCGCGGATTCTGACAAAACATTGGAGACGGCCCTGCGCGGTGACTATCATGCCGCCGAGATTGAACGTGACGATATGGGCCTGCGCCAATGGGTCAAGGCCGTGGTGAGTTATCTCAATGGTAAACAGCCCCATCTGGATTTGCCGTTGGATATCCAAGGCACCGCTTTTCAACGTCAGGTGTGGGAAGCCTTGCGCGCCATTCCTTACGGCGAGACCCGCACCTATGGCCAAATCGCGAAGGCCATTGGTAAGCCCGGCGCGGCGCGGGCGGTGGGCCATGCCTGCGGCGCGAATCCCGTTTCGCTCGTCGTTCCCTGTCACCGGGCGGTGGGGCGTAGTGGCGCGCTCACTGGCTATCGGTGGGGCGTGGAGCGGAAAGAGAAGTTGTTGGACTCGGAGGCCCATCACACGAGCAAATGACTCGAACGGAGATTGGCGAGGGGCGTAACCTCTCCAATCTCCGATGTTACACTGCCCGACAGAAACAACTGCTCGTCAACAATGGGGGTCACCGGATGCACACGCGGGCTTCTGTCAGCGCGTAGCGTGCCAAGATAGGCAACTCCGCTTTGAAATCGGGCGTTGCCCAGGCGTGGCATGGGTGGTGACCCAATTCGAATAGCTCGACCAACGATTACCCACCGTTAGCCCCGACACCAGAAACCCAAGATACAGCGGCAGTGGCCCGACCATCCCGATTAATCCGGCCTTATATTTTTAATTGCATGTTGTATAAATTCGCATAAGCACCACCCAATGCGATTAACGCTTCATGCGTTCCTTGTTCATCAATCCCGTTATCAGTGAGTATAACAATTCTTTGTGCATTTCGGACGGTTGACAAACGATGGGCGATGACAAGGGTGGTGCGGTTGTTGGTTAACTTCTCTAACGAATCCCGAACGGCTTTTTCACTTTCATTATCCAGAGCGCTGGTCGCTTCATCAAAAATGATGATGGGTGGATCTTTCAAGAAAACGCGGGCAATACTCAACCTTTGCTTTTGCCCCCCCGATAACTTTACGCCACGTTGACCAATATCCGTGTCATACCCATCCGGTAACGCCATGATGAAATGATGGGCATTCGCCTTTTTGGCCGCCGCAATGATTTCTTCCTTACTTGCATCGCGTTTGCCGTAGCGGATATTGTCTGCGACTGTGCCAGCAAACAGATATACATCCTGCTGGACGATGCCTATGTTTTTTCTCAACGAGTGTAAGCTAATATCTCTGATGTTCTTACCATCAAGCAGTATTTTTCCCTTGTTTACTTCATAAAAGCGAGGAACTAAAGAGCAGAGAGTTGTTTTACCGACGCCGGAGGCTCCTACCAATGCAACAAATTCTCCGGCTTTTATATCCAGAGAAAGATTCTTTAGCACATAGTCATGAACTTCTCTATACTTGAAAGTTACATCCTTAAATTCCACATTGCCCTGAACATGCGTAAGTTCAACGGCATTGGCTGAGTCTTGAATATCCGGCTCTATCTCCAACATCTCCATAAACCGGTCAAAGCCAGTGATGCCTTCCTGATACAGCCTTGCGAAATTAAGGGCGGTGCGAATGGGCTCGATGAGGATGCCAATGTATAACAGATAGGTCAGCAAATTGGCTAAATCCAAAGAACCATTCACAATACTCGCTCCGCCAAAGACGATCACCACAACGGTAAGAAGTTGGGTGAAAGCAATCATCCCATCATAAAAGAATGCTTCACTCTTATGACCGTCTCGCATGCTCTCAACAAAGCGATTGTTTTCGTAAGCAAACTTCTTTGTTTCAATGTCCTCATTGGTAAACGACTTGACCACTCTAATGCCGGCAAGCGTATCTTCAACCTGCGCGTTAATATCGCCGATCCTGTCCTTGCTTGCGCTTAGTGCGACATTCATTTTCTTATTGAAGTAAAACGCATAAACAGCCATGATGGGCAAAAAGCGAAAGGCGATGAGGGTAAGTTGAACATTGATGGTCATCAGGATAACGAACGTGCCGAAAAACTTTATGGTTGTAATCAGGATGTCTTCGGGGCCATGGTGATACAACTCCCCTAGCGCAAATGTATCGTTGGTAATCCGATTCATGAGCTGACCGGTTTTCTGGTCATCATAAAAACCAAACGATAGTTTTTGATAATGCTCAAAGAGCTCAGCCCGCATATTGCTTTCCATCATGGCTCCCATCATGTGTCCTTTGTAGTCAACAAATGCATTACATAGAGCATGAACGATAACCAAGGTAACCATGACCGCACCTATCGTATAGATTTGGCCTAGTGCATCGGGCGCATTTCCTTCTAAGACATTTTTGGTGATATACCTTGCACATAAGGGGAGTATCAGGGTAATGGCCGATACAACAAACGCACAGGCCAGGTCTGCCACAAGTAATCCTAAATAGGGTTTGTAATAAGAAAAAAACTTCTTGCCTCGAGCATTCACAAAATTTCTCCTCCATCAATGATGCGGGCGATGAGCCAGAGTGTTAGCCCAATCGCCAACAACCAAATGGCGGCAATGACTCCGGCGGCGACCCAATTGACGGGCTTGCCCGCGGTCATCCTCTCTTGCGCTCGCACACGACTCTCGGCCATCACCTCCGCCGGAATCATCTTCAACGCCAGCGCGATGCCCAACGGAACCAACACCACATCATCCAAATAGCCCAGCACCGGGATAAAGTCGGGGATGAGGTCAATCGGGCTAAAGGCATAGGCCACCACGCCCGCAATAAAAACTCGCGCATACCACGGCACACGCGGGTCTTGATAAGCCAGATAGAGAGCGTAGGTTTCGGTCTTGAGTTGGCGGGCGCGGCGTCGCCAGTCGGCCAACACCAGTTTCACCCTCGCCACACCTGCTCCTCATACTTCGGCAATTCACACCGCAGTTCACCATCCTCGCGGTAGCCCAGCGCATACCCGGCCTGCATGATTTGGTGAATCTCGCTGGTGCCTTCGTAGATGATGGCCCCGCGCGAGTTGCGGAGGTAACGCTCCACATCGTACTCATCGCTATAGCCATACGCGCCGTGAATCTGAATGGCTTCGTTGGCGGCCTCGAAGGAGGCATCAGTTGCAAACCACTTCAGCAGGGAGGTTTCTTTAGTGTTGCGGAGGCCCTGATTCTTCAGCCAGCCCGCCTTGAAATAGAGCAGGCGGCCCATCTCATAATCCCGCGCCATCCGCGCGATTTTTTGCTGAACCAGCTGGTGTTTGCCAATTTCTTTCCCAAAGGTCTTGCGGAATTTGGCATAGCGCACGCTGGCCTCCAGCGAGGCCCGAATCAAACCCACCGCGCCCGAGCCAACCGTGTAGCGCCCATTATCCAAACACGACATCGCAATCTTGAAGCCCTCGCCCTCCTCGCCCAAGCGATTAGCCGCTGGCACACGGACATCGTTGCAGTTCACCCAGCCGGTGGACCCCGCGCGCACACCAAGTTTGCCATGAATGTCGCCGCGCGTAATACCGGGTCGGTCGGTCTCGATGATAAAGGCCGAGAGTTGGTCATGTGGGTCGGGCCGTTCAGGATTCGTGCGCGCCACCCACAAAATGTGGTGGGCCTTGCTGGCCAGGCTAATCCACATCTTCTCGCCATTGAGGATGTAGTCCTCGCCATCACGCTTGGCCGTGGAGGCCATGTTCGCTACATCACTGCCCACGCCCGGCTCGGTCAGGCCAAACATCGCATACTTTTCACCTTTGGCCTGCGGGGTAAGGAAGCGCGCTTTTTGCGCCTCCGTCCCCCATTGCAGGAGGGCCAGGCTATTCAGGCCCATGTGCACCGACATGATGACCCGCAGGCTGGTATCCATCGCTTCCAATTCTTCGCACACCAGGCCCAGCGTCAGATAATCAAAACCCTGCCCGCCATATTTTTCCGGGATGCAGATGCCGAGGAGGCCCAGTTCGCCCATGCGCGGCAAAATACTGGGGTGCATGGTCTGGGTTCGGTCGGCGTCTTTGATAATTGGCGCGACCTCCTTCTGGCAAAAATCACGCACCATCTTCTGAACCATCAAGTGTTCTTCTGAAAGAGTGAACTCCATAGCGATCTCCTGGGGGTAGCCTGCGAAGGTCAAAGATGCCCTTCAGGGTACAGGCTTTGTGCCGTTCGTTGCCGCGACTTTGAGTCGCCGGACAACGCCCGGCAACAGGCATTATAGCAAATCGTATTGTATAATCCTCACGTCCACCGCCCAAGCCGTTGCCGAAAGACATCACCGTGACCCAAACCTACCGCGTCCTCTCCATTGACGACGACGTATTCAACTACCAATTGATTCGCGCCATCCTCAAGGAGTTGCCGTTGGAGTTTCAGCACGCCAGCT
>Ga0247727_10010652_pt1 | contig 16239 bp, 16 predicted proteins | sample WisWelCaveWW1625_FD_202498 | JGI IMG/M metagenome (GOLD analysis project Ga0247727, IMG submission 202498) | Biofilm microbial communities from Wishing Well Cave, Virginia, United States - WW16-25 | ecosystem: Environmental > Aquatic > Deep subsurface > Groundwater > Cave microbial mat | place... | reverse complement strand
AGGGGCTTCCCGTTACCTGAAACCTCAAAATGCAACTTCATTATGGTATTAGAAATATGATCGACCCGGGAAGAACGAACATGACCCTCCACCAGGTAGGATAGTGGACACAGAAAGCCTCAGATAATCGGATATCAAACCGGGAAAATCAAGAATCCTTTCCCGGCAATCTCAGTGAGTCGAAGATGTTCAGCTGCAGAATTTTGGGGATCAAAACACGATAGGTTGGGTCGACTGGAAGTACGGTCTGAAAGCCCGACATGCAACTAAATGCATGTGATTCGTACACATCAACGTTGATGACCGCGAGACTGATTTAGAACATTGGTACTGCCATATCTCGTGATATCTGAGCCAAATTCAGTAATCTTGAACAGGTCCAACAAGGGGAAGAGCAAAATAGACGAGCAAACCAGGTAAATTAGTGCAAGTTCGGGTAGAAGAAAGGCAACATTTTTTTGAACTTTGGACTATTTTGGACTGGAATTTGTTGAGAGGATTGATTATATTTAGATGCCTATGTTTGTAAAGGGACCAACAACAGTGAAGAAGATTGTCGTGAACGTTTGCCGCGATTGCGGAAACTCGTTTCGCGGCCATAGCGGTTCGTATCGCTGCCCGGAGTGCAGGAAGAAAGAGGAACAGTATAAGGCTCAGCGGGAAAAAATGCGGCGAGCCCTTCCTTACTACCTGCGAACGGGTAGTTGATACATTCGAATGGGAATGAAAAAGCCTTCTTGCCGGTGCGGGAAGGCTTTTTTGGTTTTCGTTCATCGTCCATCGTATCCTGCATCCGCCCCTGGCTCCGCCGATCATAGGCTTCGAGAAGTCTTCGATCCGCCTTCCATCAATCCATTGCTGACAACTATGTTACGAGCACGGGATGAATCACCTCATGAGGATCATCTTGCGCGTGCTCCTGTAGCCTTCAGCCTCAAGCCGATAGAAATAAACTCCGCTTACCACCTGAGCACCTGCGTGATTCTTGCCATCCCAGGTCGCCTTTTGGAACCCCGCTTCCAGAACCTCATCAACCAGGGTACGGATTCTCTCACCAAGAAGGTTGTAGATATCCAGCCGGACTCTCCCTGCAGATGGCAGGTCAAATCTGATTGTCGTTGAAGGATTGAAGGGATTTGGATAGTTCTGCGCGAGCTCGTAAGTACGCGGAAGTGACTGAGAACCTCCATCGACGGACAATGGCAAGCTAACAGACACGTCATCGACGAACCAGTCGTCAAAGATGGTCACGGGGTCGGCGGTCCCTTTACTTTGAACCCTTACTTGAAACTGCGAAAAGAAGTATGTTCCACCCCCGTTGGGTTCCGAAGCAATGTCAATATTCTCAACTTGAAACGGCTCTAATTCTATTCCCTCGTAGCTTCTCACCTTGATCCATGATCCAAGATCGTTCTTGAAAAACACCATCAGGCTATCAGATGTTTCGGGTCTGTTTCCCGTCCCGCGTGGTTGATACGAGTAAGTCACCGAAACTCCCGCTCCATCCAAGCCTGTTAGATCAATGGGACGAAGGTCAACCAAGTCTCCCCCATCCGGATGCCCGTTGAGATTGAGAGCATATGGAGAAGAAGGCGGAATTGAAGCTCTTTCATTCACGTCCGCATCATCGTTCATCCAAAAGACTGGATCAGGTGGTCCGGAGTTCACAAATTGGTCGGAGAATGGAATAGAGAGGGGGGTAAAAACAGTCTGAGAAGACCCGCTCTCATTCTCAGGGACCTCATTATCGATTGTCGTCAGAGACCATGAATAATATCCTGGAATGGATGGAACATAATCGGCGGAATCAACTTGTCCAGCAACACTCGGTTGTCTCGCAAATGTTTGAACAAGGATACCATCCTGGTACAGTCGTACACCTGCGATGTCGTCAATTGGCGTACCGTCAATGTTCGAAGCAGCATGTCGCCAGGCAATAGTTATGTTGAATTCATTTCCACGAACAGATAATTCTGTGGGCGGCTGGGGAATCCTTGATCCACCAGCTATCCATTCAGCAGAGACCGATCTGCTGGTGCTATCATTTGCGAGAATTCGAGCGTTGACCAGATAGGTATACAGCTGGCCATCGGTTAGACCGTTGTCCGTATATTCGCCCGAACCTCCGGGAGCGGACCCAACAATGGTGCCATCGCGATTTATCTCAATCGAAAATTCTGATGGCTGGATCGGCGTCCCATCTACCAGAGTTGTCGGGTCAGTCCAGGTAAGTCGCATCGACGTCGGAGTGGTGTAGTCGCTATATGCTGCAAGGTTCGTGGGAGGATTCGGGTCCAACCGATTGGCTCCGATCGCCCCCTCAAAGTACAACACCCACAGGCCGGTCTCGACGTCGCTGGCAATGATCTTACCTGAATCAAAAAAAGGATAGGCCGCCCAGCAGCCAAGGCCGAACCCAATATACGTATTATAATATCCCACTTCGAAAATACCGAAGGGATCAGACACATCGACGACCCTGACTCCGTCGTCATAATGCGCTATGTAGGCGTAGTCTCCCTTGAGGTAGGCGTTGTGTGCAAAGAAGCTTGGTGCAGACAAGTACTCGTCAGTCATCGTTATAGATGAAAGGTCGCTGATATCCCACAGTTTTACTGTTCGACCCGGTGTCTCTTCGGTCGTGATCATGTAGATGTCATCATCGGATAGCCACGCATTATGAACATATCCTCCTGATGGAATCTGGAGACGTTGTAAGAGCGTCGGAGCTGAGGGATTGTTCACATCATAGATACCGATTGACCCGCTGCTTCCTTCCGATACATAGGCAATGTTGTCTCGGGCAAAGATATCGTGACACTCAATGCCAAATGTGCTAAGCTGAACAGGGTTGACGGGGTCCGCCAGTGAGAGAACCCTCACCGACTGTGATCCTCCTGACCCCTCAGCATAGAGAATGGCATTGGCTGTATCAACGTAGATGTTGTGTGAAGTCTGGAAACCGGTGTAAGATCCAACAAGAGTAGCAGAATTAGGAAGATCCGAGAGATCGATGATTTGCATTCCTCCGCTGCTTTCGTTTACCACGTAGGCGTAATGTCGATACGATTTCAATTCTCTCCAGAGCGATGTCGCGCCAGGTATGAACTCGACTTCACTGACTGTAGGCGCATCAGTGATATCGACGATACTCGTTCCACTCTGAACACCAAGGAGGGCATATTCTCTCCCATCCGGAGCGGTATATCCCCAGCAACTGCTATAGCCAATTGACGGATAATCATTCACCTGTGCGAGCAACTGAAGCTCCACACTTTGAGCAAAAGCATCACCGGTGAATACAATAACGCCCGAGAGAAACAAACCAGCCAGTATGAACTTCTTCATGCCTCCTATTTCCTTTCTCGTTGACTTTTGAAGAAATGATAGAGATTTGACCATCCGGACCTCAGTCCCCAAGTGCCCGTTCCACCATGGCTTTCACTGCCCCTTCAATTCTTTCCAGCAGAACCGCCGTATTGGCCGCCTCCGCTTCGGTGTTGACCTTCACCCGCAGGGCTCGTAATCCCTGGACTCCCTGCAATTCCTCCAGCTCAAGAGACTCGACGTCCCCCTCGATGAATCCTCGTGCCGACAGGAAGTCAAGGTATTCCCGATACTCGGCGGCTTCTCGAGGCTGGGAATACACGATAGCAATCATCCCGGGCTGGGTTAGTCGTTCTGCCCTACCATGAATCATCGCCTTATCAATCCGCTTTTTCATGATTTCATAGCGTACGTTGTATGCGCCGTCAACATCAAACTTCTTTTCATCGACGCGAAACCGGATGGACATGGGAGAGTTTTGAACAAGGATCAGGTTGGAAGTCTCCAGTGGCACCTTGAGTTCTTGTTTCAGCCGCCCCGCACATCTCGCGATCCCGCACGTCATCATGAGTTGCCAGAGGCGAAGATTCCGGAGATACAGATGATCAAACTTCCCTTCGCCCACGATATCAGCGCCGATATACATTGTGTAGTCGACTCCATCAGACTTATATTTCTCAAAGTAGTGAGGAAACATCAACTGAGCTTTTGCTTCTTCCTCCTCAATGTAAGAGCCCACGGCTTCATTTAACTGATGAACACTTTCTTCAAAATCCTTTCGCTTGCGGTAAAGGATGTTCAGCGAGGGATCCAACGCATCCCGATACAGCCGGATCTGGTCTTTTACACTATCATCGTATTCTGCAATATGGTTGAAGAGCGATTCCACATCCATTCGAAGGAACTCGAGGATCGAGATCTCATCTGCGGAACTCAGTCCTTGTGAAATCGCCTCGACCCTTCTGCCGATGCGATAGCTCAGTTCATCCAGAATGGGGAGTGCCTTAAACCTCCTTGCAGCCAGCACGATATCACGCGCCATCGTCAGCTGATCGGTCAGGTCCTCCCGGATGGCTTGATTGCGGTGCACTGAAGAGCCCCGAATATCGGTCAACCCGTAGAGAGGATATACATCCTTGAAGACAATCGGATCCAGACCTGCAGGGATTCCCTTTGCCTGGTTTGCTAAATATTTCCGTGCTGCATTCTGGAACTTCCATTCGACAGCGGGATGGATCGCAGTAAATTTCTCTTTGATGATCGCCTGAACGCGTGTATTCAGCTCTTCGACGGCCCGACTCGTGGCCGTTGCAAACAATGGAAGGACTTCCTTGAGCTTCAGGGCACCTACCGGATTCAAATCGCCGGGATTCTTTGATCCCAGCTCCAGTAGACCGACAATTTCCCCATGGTAATTCAAAGGAGCAAGGAGTAGGTTTCTGATCCCCCGTTCTTTTATCCGACGCTCAATTGGGTACTGTGAGGAAGCTTCTCCAAATCATCAATAATGACAGGATCCTTTCCCGAAAGGGCTCGCTCGTAGACCGATCCCCTCACATGGGAACATTCCCTGGTGCAAGCGTCGTCAAGCACAAAGCTGTCCCCTATCTTATGACCGGACTGCATCAACTGGCTGACATCTCTGGGCAACGACGCCAGTCCGAGAACGATGTCGGGTCTCCTGAAGAGAATCCTGAGTTTTTGTTGCAAACCAATAAAGCCTGTCTCCGACAGCAACGTATCGCGGCCAATCAGATCAAGTCTCAGTGAAGACAACGCCTCCTGATCCGTGACATCCACGGCATTGAAAATTGTAAAGCCATAAAACTCGAAGCCCTCTGCCGGAAGGATTCTGGTAACCACGGACGGATCAAGAATATGCTCGAGAAGCTCTTTGCGATCATCGGCTGTAAGCTCTCTCGGGCGCGTTGAGCTGCGGACCTCCACGAACCTGGGATTGAGCCGCCATTGATAATAGCGGTCGAGCCCGGTTTCCGGATCCTGTACCGTGGAAATGACCGGATAATCAAACAGGAGGTCGATATCATAGAACACTTTCAGAACCGCCGCGTACGCCCTTATGATCATACCGAGCCTCAATTCATCCTCACTCACGTTGATCTTGCTGGTCACGGCGCCATTGGCAAAGAATCTCATCCGATCAAACACATGTGTTGAGTAGAACGAATTGAGCTGAAAGGGGGGAATGGCAGCGGAACAGTCTATTTCCCATGACGCGGGTGGAAATACCGGCGTCATCAATGCATATACCAGCTCCGGATATTTCTCGAATATCGAAGGATCATGAATGGGACCGAGGAGATCAGGAGTGTTATCGACTTCCTCGAGAAGCCGTTTGGCAAAACCGGTGACGAGACACTTCTCGTCCCCCTGCGGAACATCCTTCCAAAATTTGACAAGTGGATCCAGACTCAGGGTCGTTTTGAACGGAAAAACATCAGGTTTCTTCGTCAATGCTTCCGGTACCATTGCTGCTCTCCATCGTTTGACACGGAATACCCATGAAGTTTGATGCCGAACTACGGCACCCAAGATGAAAAGTTACTCTGCAGATGTTCGTGCGCCGAGCTGACGATCGAGCATCATAAGTGAGACTCCGTGCTCCCCAATCATCTTTAGCTGCTCGACAATGACACGAACCATCCTTTCTTCCTCTACCTGCTCTTTGACGAACCATTGCATTTCCACCTGTGTGGCGTACTCCTTCTCCGCAACGGCCAGCTCATACAACTTATCGATGAGGCCGGAGACCTTCGTTTCATGTTCCAGAACTGCCTGGAATACGTCGAGGACCGACTTGTACTCAGCCTTTGGGCGATCAATGGCCTGAAGAACGACCCTCCCCCCTCTCTCATTGAGATAGTCAAACAGTTTCAGCCCATGGGCGACTTCCTCATCATGTTGTATCCGCATCCAGCGAGCAATACCGGGCAGATTCACGGACTCAAGATATGCCGAGATCGAGAGGTACGTGTAGGCGGAGTCTAATTCGACCTTGATCTGGGCATTGATTGCTTCTTGTAACTGCTTACTGAGCATGCTTCATTTTCCTTTATCACGTGGAGGAGGCTGGGTACATTGATTCGATGATTGCCTCACAGGTGGGCGTAGACGGGTTTGTGGAAATAGGGAAGCGGATCATCTACACCTGCGATTTGAAATCCTCGCAGTCGAAGTGCGCAGCTGTCGCAAGTTCCGCATGCAATATCTTCCCGCTGATAACATGACCAGCTCAGATGAAACGGCGCTCCGAGTGCAACTCCCTGCAAAACAATCTCTGCTTTGCTCAAGCCAATAACCGGCGTTACGATGCGGAGTGCCGATCCTTGTTTCGTTCCCAGCCTGATCAGAGCGTTGAACGCATCGTAAAATTCCTTCCGGCAATCGGGGTATCCTGATGAATCCTCCTGAACTGCCCCGGCGAAGAGAGCTGTTGCCCCAAGAACTTCTCCCCAGCTGACAGCAGCTGAAAGCAGGTTTGCGTTTCGAAATGGGACATAGGACGTTGGAATTTCCATTCGCTTCAGATTTGCCGGCGAAACAGGTATTGAAATATCCGTCAGACTGGAACCACCAATCATGGAGAGATGATCGAGATGAACAACCAATCGATGAGACACCTGATAGTAATCAGCGATCTGGTTGAACGCCTGCAGTTCTCTGCTTTGGGTACGTTGTCCGTATGTCGCGTGGAAAAAGCCGAGATCATACTCCTGCCTGGCAATCGCTGCAGTAACGCAGGAATCCATGCCGCCGCTTGCCAAAACAATTGCCATTGGCTTCTCCATCATACTCCCCGGGTTTGAGACTCCCAGATGTATTTATGCAACTGTAGTTGAAGGCGGACATTGAGCTTGCTTTCAAGAATCCAGCCGGCAAGTTCAACAGGCTCAAGCACACCAAACACGACCGACATGAGAATCGGGCAGCGCTCGCCGATCCTGAATCTCCCGATCATTTCCACTGACCAGTCAAAATCTTCCCGCGTCCCGATCACGAACTTCACCTCGTCGGACGGCATTAGCGCATCAACATTTGACCAGAGGTTCTTCTTTACCATCCCGCTGCTTGGGCATTTGAAGTCCACAATCCTCTTCACACGAGGATCAATCGTTCTGATGTCGAGACTCCCTCCGGTTTCGATCAGTGTCTCATACCCTCGGTCACACAACATCGTCAAAAGATAATGAACCTCAGGCTGAACGAGAGGCTCGCCACCGGTTACTTCAACGAGGTTGCAGCCGTATGATGCGACCCGTTGCAGAATCTCATCACATTCGATCGGAGTCCCTTCGTAAAACGCATATTCTGTGTCGCAATAATTACACCGGAGATTGCAGTAGGTCAGGCGGACAAACACACAGGGCCTCCCCGCGTGGCTCGATTCACCTTGAATACTGTGGAATATCTCGTTTACGAAAAGCGTCGGCATCGGAAGGGAGAGCTAACAAAACCAAGGTAAGGAGAAGGCGCGGGAAAATCAAGAATACAGAAGATTCGGAATCAGGAGGTGGTGCGGTTATTCTGTATGAATCCGCCTCCTATAGACTCATGCTGAAGGCCGGTCTTGAGAACTTGGGATCCTCCAGGGAGATCATTTCGGGGTGTGGTTCTTTCTCACTCGGGCAAGACAATTCAGAATCGATGCGGCTACGACGCCGGCATCCATCGGTTTAAGAAGAAAATCATCGACTCCCAAACGTTTTCCTGCAATCAACACCTCACGATCAACCCTGGTGGCAAGGAACACAAACGGAATCCACTGTGTCGCTGTACCTGATCGCAACCACAGAAACAGATCAAATCCTACGGATCCATTTTCGAAATTAATCTCAGAAACGACAAGGTCGGGCGTGACAATGGAAAGCGTATCCAGTGCCTCGCGATAATTGAACGCAGAAACGGTTTCGAGTCCATATCGTCTGAGAGTCTCGGAGAGACGGATCAGCACTCTCTCATCCTGATCCACGATCATGATGACCCCTCGTCTCCTGTGCCCGAAACCAGAAGGCTCTGCGGGTTCGTCCGCAATGTTTTCTTTCCTCTGGAGTGCGGAAAGCTGAAACGCAACTCGCTTTTGAAGAGAACTGGCTGCACTGTTCTCTGGATTAAGCCCAAAGACGTATTCGAGCACCTTCATTGCCGCGGTGTATCGGGCCATTTGGAAGCATTCCTCGGCATAGCGCAAGTAGTGCTCGATCTTGGCAATTCGATACGTATCGCCCGTTACGCTCAAAGGTATTGAAGAACTGAAGGATTCCAACCTAGATGCCTGAAGATGTGGATGAACAGCGGGGAGTAGACCTCGGATAGAATTTACTGCTTCTCGACAGAGGTCGCTGTGCCGCAAGTCACCTTGCAGCAGTGACTGGCACAAAGAATTGGAGGGTAGGACCTTAGCAGGAGGGCACCAAGTCGGATAAAATGTTGACAGGAAGGGGGAAAATCGTAGATTGTGCAGGATTGTTTATGAAAGAACAGGACTCTCGTTTGAACCAACTGGCCAGCTTAGACCCCAGAGCCAAGCTCTTTATAGTAGTTCTCTTTGCCCTCCAAATCCTCATGTTCGACTCCGCCGAGGCCCTAGGTGCGTGCTTGATTATCATCTTGGTAAAGGCGGCTGCGGCAGGAATCTCACCTGTCAGGCTTGCGCTCCACGCACGAAAGGTCTTCTGGTTCGTTCTGTTCATCGTCGGTATCAATATGCTTACCAAAAGCGGCGTTGTGTTGTTTCGTGTAGGCGATCTGTTCGGGACCTGGGAAGGTCTTATCGTTGGGATACGTCTCTCAATCAAAGTGATTCTGCTCTATTGGTCCGCACTCATTTTTGTTTATTCTACTCCACCAGAGAGAATCGTCGCGGGAATCGAGACATTGCTCTTTCCCATCAGGAAGTATTCTGGTCCGTTACAGACGGTTCTGACAATTACTCTTAACTTCGTCCCCTCATTAATACAGATCGCCCAACACATTCGTCTCAGTTATCTCGCTCGTGGATTCGATATCGAATCAGGCCTGGTTCAACGCCTGAGATACATTGCTGCTGCAGAGATGCCCCTCTTCCGCTCTGCATGGCGCATGTCAGAACATCTTGCGCTCGCTATGGAAGCTCGCTGCTACGACACTTCACAGGATCGTACACTGTATCCGGACCTGACATTTCAGACACGCGATACGATCTTCGTGGCTTCCGCGTTGTTGCTGTTCGGTGGTTTGGCTCTTCTGGATTATCATCATTGATCAACCGCTAGAAGCACGGCCGAAAACCTATTTCACTCGAGAGAAGTGGTTGAAACCACTTCGGGGTTGTTTGTTTTCCCCAAGAATCCCCGACCTAAAGAGACTATGTGAAATTTCTGTGTGAGTGGCTAAAGCCACTACATGGATTGGAATTTGGGTTGACTTAGTGATCCCCGACATGAATGTCGGGGCTGTTAGCCGATTTTCACACAATCTCTAAAGGCCGGGGCTATTGCAGCGAAGGGTTCCGACCGGACCTTAGAATTCTTCGCAGCTCATCAACGGCATACAGCCGTCGCTCTGGAACCCTGCCTTCTGTGTGAAGATGCTCCGCGATTCGCACAATCTCCGGGAGATCATAGCCAAAGCTCAGTAATCTCTCAGCATCGGTGAGGAGATCGCCCGCGTTTGCATCAATACGAATGTACCCTTCCTCAAGAACTACAACCCGTGTCACGAGCTGAGCAAGCAGATCCAGGTCGTGACTCACAACGACGATTGTTGTTCCTCGTTCCTTTTGTGATTTCAAAGATGCCAGCACATGGTTCACGCCATTACCGTCGAGGCCGGCCGTTGGTTCATCAAGGAGCAGGACGCGCGGCCTGACAAGGAACAGGGAAGCAAGAGCAACCCTCCGAGCCTCACCCATGCTCAGAGAAAACGGCGATCGGGGTAAGTACTGCTCACTCGGAAGTCCCAGCATACGTAGTGCATCAGCGGCAGTGGAGATACCCACAGGATTCCCCTGAGAATCAACCCTCAGCAGCATCTCAGCTTCCACGGTTTCTGAAATGAACTGTTGCTCAGGAAACTGGAAGCTAATCCCAACAACTCTCCGCCACATTGGAAGTATTTTCGGGGCCTTCCAGAGGTCGTTGCCATCATACATCATGCTGCCTGTGTCAGGCTTCTGCAGCGCCCCCATAATATGGAGCAGCGTGCTCTTGCCTGCCCCCTCTGCGCCAATGATTCCCAAACACTCTCCGTTGTGGAGAGTGAGGTTCACACCGGTAAGCGCTTGACGACTCTCCTCATGCCGGCGGCGATATGAAAAGGAGACTCCCCTGAGGTCAATCCTCATTGAGGACAAGAGTTGAAGTGAGAGGAACAGGAATACCGAACGAAATCAGTTCTCGTGCATGGCGAAACACGGCTTCGGGAGTATCGTCATACATCACCGACCCTTTGTGAAGGATGACAAGCCGTTCGGCGAGTAGAGCCTCGTGCGGAAACTGAGTTATGAGGATGACACCATTTCCGTGAAGGGCTGGTAGTTCCCTCGCGACCTTCAGGATATCCTGTCGGGAAGCCGGAGAGAGAAGCGATGTTGTTTCGTCCAGGATGAGGTACTTTGGTTGCAGAATCATGACTGCGGCAATTGCAAGTCGCTGTTTCTCTCCTCCGGAGAGCGAGGACGGGACACGGTTCTTATGACGCTTGAGATCAAAGACCCGCAATTGCTCCTGCACACGTGCATGCATTTCTCCGCGTGGAACTCCGAGATTCTCCAGTCCAAACGCCAGTTCGCGCTCTACGGTCATCGATATGAACTGAAGGTTCGGATCCTGAAATACCAATCCAACGCGGCAACGAATGTCAAGAAGTTTGGAGCGGTCCTTTGTGCTCATCCCGTCAATCCGAACTTCTCCTCTATCCGGAACCAGCGTCCCGTTCATGCAGAGGGCGGCGGTGCTCTTCCCCGACCCGTTCGCTCCCATCACCGCGACGAAGCTTCCTTCGTTGATTTGAAACTCAGGGAGGAATAAAGAATCCAGAGAGCTCTTTGGGTAACAAAAGCTAACCGACCGAAATTCAATCACTCTCCATCTCCCACGAAGAATTTTCCTCGCAATCCGGAGGAAACCATATACGCCAACGTATCTCCTTCCTCATACACCATAAGTCCTTCAACGTCCGGAAGAGTTTCGATCAAATCCATTCCCTTCTCCAATCCCAGAACGAAGGCGGTAGTCGATAGGGCATCGGCCTCCATAGCGTTTGCGGCGATGACTGTAACACTAACGACCTCTCGCACGGGATACCCGGTATGCGGGTCGAGGATGTGGTGGTAACGTTTGCCCTCTTGAATGAAATAGCGCTGGTAATCGCCTGATGTTGAAACTCCACTTGTGCCAACATCGAAATGGCCGAACATTTCTCCATCACGTCTTGGATGCCGGATATAGATTGTCGCGCGGGTTGAATCGAGCATCCATGTTCCTTCCCAATAGACTCCGAGATTCCCACCAAGATCGACGATGACTTGCTTCATCCCACTTTGCCTCAATAGTGCAATGGCGCGGTCGACCGCATACCCCTTGGCAATCGCACCGAGGTCAAGACTCATCCCTTTCTTCTTCAAGTAGATCATGTTCCCATTCGTCGAAACGAGCCTGCGATCCACTAGGTGAAGAAGATTCCGGAGCTCCACGTCAGAAGGGACCAGGGGTTTGTCGGCGAGAAAATTCCACAGCCGGACTAGCGGACCGACCGTGATGTCGAATGCCCCATCGGACTCCGCCGAATATCTAATCGATTCCCGAATCAGTCCGGCAATTTCATCCGACACACGAACTGAATCGACTCCTGAATGAAGGTTTATCCGCCCGATTTCGCTCGAATCATTGTAGTTCGTTGCGGCGGCCTCGACCCTTTCGATTTCACGGAACACGGCTTCCGCCGCCCCGCTTGCGTTCTGCTCACCGATATCCCGTTCAAAGATCGTTACCGAGACAAATGTGTCCATTGCCGTTGATTCACGTCTGAACGGGCTTGCAGTCTGTGGGCCGCAGCCTTCGGTCGGAAGAAGGAAAGAGACGACGGTAACAGCCAACGACCATAAGAACCGCTTTGTTCCACGAATGCGAATTGCCGGCATGACCATCAATGATTTTTTATCCGGTAACAGCCCTGACTTCATCCCCCTCTGGCCCAGCGATACGAACGATCACTTTGTTTGGAACACAAACGATGACATCGCCGGCCTTGTTTCTCCAACCGGTCCGGACACAAATCCGATTAGGACAGTCCGCGCCGGTTACCGCCACGCGCCCGTCGCGGATCTCGACCACAAGCTCTCCAGTTGCTCCGTGGACTCTAAAGGAAGCATCTTCATTGAGCGCGGCTTTGTAAACCACATGACGATCGACCTCGACGAGAACTGTGGCACCGGGAAGAGCTATGAGGTCGACAAGAACGTAACTTGTGAGAGTTCCTCCTATGAGGATTGCCAGAAGCAGTTTGTCGGCGATGGTAAGGCTCTTGAGCATCACGCAAAGATACTGAAAAGGGATCCAAGCACAAAATGGAATGTCTGTCCATGACGCTGATGAAAAGAATAACGCAGAGAGCGCGGAGCCTTTCGCAGAGGGCGCCAAGAAAGAAATTGGAATACTCCTCCTTGCGCCTTTCGCCTGTCCTCAACCAACCCTCTGACAAGTTCACTGCCATCTACGGAGCGAGGCGAGGTTGCTCCTGGTCAACCAGTATCCGTTGCCTTCCTGTCGGTCAACCAATGACGCCTGCCTGTTTAACGAGTCGACGACTCGCAGAGTCGTAGACCTGCAGGGAGGGTTGACCTACTATGTTTGCAAGCCACTTGTTGTCATCATCATGCTGATCATTCTGGAGGAAAGCCAGCCGACAATCAGTCCACCTACACAGGCAGACGTCAACAGCAGCGGGAGGAGGACGAGCAGCGATTCGTTCTGAACGAAGAGGAGCATTACCAGAAGCAGCTGGGTGACGACATGTGTGACGGAGCCGATCAGACTAATACCGACGATGCTGAAGACTCTTGGCCCTAAAGACGCTGCTGTGATCATCGCCAGTGCCGAGGCAACACCAGCGGACAAACTGAGGATAAAGCTTGGAGTGAACAGCGAGCCGATAAGGAATGATCCTGCTACCACTCTGGTCACCACGACCACGAGCATGCCAAGCCTTCCGAAGAGCATCAAGCTCACGAGGGACGAAACATTGGCCAGACCAATTTTCAGGAATGGAAGAGGGAGAGGGATGAACGACTCAAACACAAAAAGCGCAATACCTACCGCGGAAAGAAATGCCAGTCCTGTAATGCGCCTTGTCTCCGAGACTTGCTCGGTAGTTTCAGATTTCGCTATGGCTGAATCACTCCTCCAATAAGAAGAAGCACAAGAAGAATTCCGAGCCCGAGCCGGTACCACACAAACACCATTGTTGTCCGGCTCATGAGGAATTTCAGTAGCCATGCAATCGCTGCATATCCTGAGAGCGCCGAACACAGAGTTGCAATAATGACATTCGTCGCGCCGAATTGAAACGGATCGGCAGTCAATGACCATAGCTCGTGCAGCCCACTCGCAAGAACGGCCGGGATGCTTAAGAGGAAAGAGAACCTTGCCGCGGCGTGCCGTGTCAGGCCGAGGAAGAGCGCTGCCGTTATGGTTGTCCCCGAGCGTGACGATCCCGGGATCAAGGCAAGAGCCTGGGCAGCACCGATGAGAACCGCGTCCTTGTAACTCAGGGTGGAAAGATCACGCGTATGCCGAGCGGCTCTCTCAGCAACCCAGAGAAATATGGCCAACGTGACAAGACTTCCGGTGATCACATACAGGTTTTTCGTCAGTACGCCGTGAAGGACCTCGCTGAAAAACATTCCCGCCAAGCCGATGGGGACGGTTCCGACAAGAATGCAGATGGAAAGTTTGGTATCAAGAGAATACCGTGTCAGGTGGTGAGTAACCCCGTGTTTTCTTAAATCACCCGTAATACTACGCGCCATTTGGAGAAGATCGGTGGCAAAATACGCAATGACGGCAGCAAGAGTCCCGACCTGTACAACAGCAAGAAATGAAGTCCAGCTTTCGGTGGCACCGGCATCGATAAGACCAAAGAGCTTTCCGGCCAGGGTCACGTGTGCCGTACTGCTGATGGGAAGAAATTCCGTCAGTCCCTGGACAATGCCCAGAAGGACTGCATGAAACGTGTTCACGTAATCTCCTCAGGTAGGATCCGCTCCGGTTTTTTTTCGGAGATCAGAAAGGAACACTGATGGGTTCTTTGGAGGGTGAGAACGGGGTGGACCACTGTCGATCTTACTTCACGTGGAGCATTTTGCCGGTGGCAACAAACGCTATTCCCATTTCGCCACGATGGGCACGAAGTTCGTAAAAGTAGATCCCACTCGCGAGGTTTTCACCTCGTGCTGTCTCCACGACTATGTGATGCAGTCCTGGATCATAATCCCCTCTTGCTACTTCCTTCACCAGGCAGCCCGCGAGGTCGTAAACCGTTAGTGTAATGGAAGCAGCAACTGGGAGTTCAAAGCTGATTGTCGTTTCGGGATTAAACGGGTTGGGATAGTTTTGATACAGCCGGAAACTCTGCGGCGCGTTCGCATTATCCCTCTCACCCTGATCCCTTACGTCGGTAGTCCCGGAAACCTGGACGAGAAAATTCTCGCCAAAATCCCACGTATCGGCTTCAGTCGCCATCGTGTCAAGGTTGACAACGTTTGCTACCGAGAATATCGTATCAACAAGACCATCTGTGTGACCCGGCGCCCGATATCGAAACTCCCATGAAATCGTATCGCTCTCCGTGGCCAGCTTGGGGTGCACGTGGGTCAGTTCATCTTCGTACCAGTAAACTTCCGACGAATCCACCGCTCCAAGGAATCCCAATTCAGTTGCAACATTAAACCCTGCTGCGACAGATGAATCCCTTGCAACAAACAATGTGTACATCCGCTCTTCGCCGGGTGGAACCGTATCAGGACCTGCAATCCACACGGAAACTGACGCGGTCGCAGTTGAATCATGACAGTAGCACCCGCTTCCGTTTTTCTTTGTCATCCCAACGATCCCGTCGAAGCGGTGGGTAGAGCGGTGGATATTGTAGCCACAAAACAACGCTAGAGAAAAAATCGACAGGATGGAGATTAGTTTGCGCATCACCGCGAGGTCAATGTATGTCTCAACAAGCAGGCGGGGACTGTTCCTTCATCATCCACATTCACTTGAGGAACAGCATTTTCCTGGTTGCGACATACCCTTCAGCCTCGAGTCGGTACAAATACGTCCCGCTGGCAAGCTCTCGTCCATTCTTCCCCTTCCCTCCAAACACCACCTGGTACCAACCAGCTCCCTGTTCTTCATTTACAAGGGTTGCGACTTCCTCACCTAACATCGTGTAGACCGTCAACCGGACATGACCCTCTCTCGGTATCCCATACCGTATCTCCGTCTCAGGATTGAACGGATTCGGATAATTCTGTCCCAACACATATGCTCTCGGCAATCCCTCCTCTTCCCCTTCTACTTCCATTGACGATTCTCCTCTACCCGTCAACACCACTCCGTACTCCACTCCCGGTGCATTCGTCGTCATCACCAGCGTGTCCCGGTACTCTCCGATCGCATCTGGCTCAAACAACACCGACAGCGTGTCCGATTCCCCAGCTCCAATCGTGAACGATGTCCGTCCCGGACGAAACACTCCGCTCCCTGTCACCACGCTCGTCACCACCAGTGTCCCACTCCCGCTGTTCGTGATTCGTACCGTGTCCATCTTCACTTCTCCAACAATCACATCTCCAAACGACAACGACTCCGGTGTGATCGACACTGTCGCTACCGTGATCGAAAAAACTCCGTCGCTACTATCCAT
>Ga0247727_10010651_pt1 | contig 16240 bp, 10 predicted proteins | sample WisWelCaveWW1625_FD_202498 | JGI IMG/M metagenome (GOLD analysis project Ga0247727, IMG submission 202498) | Biofilm microbial communities from Wishing Well Cave, Virginia, United States - WW16-25 | ecosystem: Environmental > Aquatic > Deep subsurface > Groundwater > Cave microbial mat | place... | reverse complement strand
CTCGCTCCTCAATCGCGAAATCCTCTGCGTAGGCAGGGCTACGCGTCCGGTTTCGCTCAATCGTCGCGAACGAACCTGGCCAGAATCTGAGCCACCCTGTATCGGAACTTTCGGGGTGTTGCACTAGAACTGCCTCCGCGCTCCATCGATCGGAACGGCTTCTGCTTTGGAACGCCCTGAGCAGAGTGTCCTCTTCGCCCTAGACAAGGGAAGGCTCATTCAGGTCGTGGCGAGTTTTCCCGGGTAGAGGCAGGATCGGCACATCGACCCCTGGGGAGCTGTTCGCAATGTCAGCATCCACTCTTCGCTGGGGCACCGGACTGTTGTTGCTGGTCGCGATCGTCGGCCTCGGCCTGCTGCTCTTCGTCTTCGAGCCGGTCCGCTCAGGTCCGTCCGATCCCCCACCGGCCTCCGGTAATGACCTGCTGGAGGCTGGTCCTGGCGCTTCAACCCTGGTCGACTCCATCTCGGGCTCTGGCGACGACGGCGCCGAGGGCGACGATCCCGCTGCAAAGCGCCAGCAGGAATCTCAGCCGACCGCGGTCTCGACCGCCTCGGTCCACGGTACGGTTCGGCTGCGAGCGGGCCTCTCGCCTGCAGCCAATGTCCGGGTGCGAGCTCATTCCCGCGATGCACCCCTGGCAGTGATCCGGATCAGCGACGCCACCGAAGACAGCCTCGAGCCGGCCGCAACTCACAGCTTCAAGCGCGACTTTGGTCCCAACCGCACGCCGGCAGACGCAGCTCCGGCAGCGACTGCCGATCTCGATGCTTCCCGTACCGAACGATGGGACATTCAGACGCTCACCGACGAGCAAGGGATGTTCCGGTTCGAGAACCTGCCCGCTGCGCCGCGTGCGATCGACGTCGACCATCCCGGCCTGCGCGCTGAGGATCGGCGGCGGCTGAGTCCGGCCGAGAGGAGCGGTGAGATCGCGATCGAGATCTTCCTCATTCCCGCCGGATCGGTCGAAGGCATCGTGCTGACCGAAGCGGGCGCGCCCGCGCCGAATGCCAAGGTTGTGCTGACCGCCGACTTCGACCCGTTCAAGATCGCCTCGGGGACTCTGCGGATGCGCCAGCCGGCGGAGGTCAGCACTGATGAGCTGGGCCGGTTTGCCGTACCTGGCGTGCCGTGCCTGGAGCTCTTTCATCTCACCGCATCGGCGCCGGACTCTGGTCCATCGCTTTCGGTCGCCGTCGAAGTGTCGGCCGGGCAGACCGCAAACGTGACGCTCTCGCTTGAGAGGGCCGGCAGCCTGACGATCGCGGTGCGTGATCACGAACAGCGGTGGGTCGCGGGCGCGCAGGTGAAGCTCTTTCCGTCGCAGTTCAAGCTCGACGAGATGACGCAGGGCGGCGACGAGGGCCGGGAACGGCGCGGAAAGACCGGCGCGGACGGAGTGCAGTGCTTTGCGGGGCTTGCGCCGAAGGAATACGACGTGGTCGTGATCGCGGAAGGATTCCTGATCGCCAGGCACAAGAGGGTGCGCGTCGAGCTCGACGCGCAAGCCCGGCTCGAGGTCGTTCTGGAATCCGGCCTCACGGTCAGCGGCAAGGTGATCGACCCACAAGACCAGCCGGTCACGAGCGCGCGCGTGCGCGCCAGCAAGAAGCTCGGCTTCATGCAGAAGATCGAGCAGTCGACCGTCGGCGAGCCGCTCTGGTCCAAGGTCGACAAGAACGGCGAGTTCCACCTTCGTGGAGTGAGCGAAGGAACCCTGCACATCGAGGCACGCGCCACCGGATTCACGGCCGTGGAGGTCGACTGCGAGGCCTCGAGGGAGGTGACGATCACGCTCGCGCCCGAAGGCAGCATCGAAGGCATCGTGATCTCGAGGATGACCAGTCAGCCGGTCACGCGCTTCAAGCTGTCCGCGGAGATGAGGAGCAGCGGTTTCTCGCTCGACTTCCTCCGCATGGCCGAGGAGGTGTTCCTGAAGCGCGAGCTCCCGTATCTGACTCCCAACGGCAAGTTCAAGCTGCTCGGCCTCGATGCCGGCGAATACCAGCTCACGCTTCGCGCGGACGGGCACGCCGAGCTCAAGTCGCCGTGGATCATGGTCGCGGCCGGCCAGACCGTGCGCGGCGTCATCCTGTCGATGGTGCGCGAGTCGACGATCTCCGGAACCGTGGTGGACGACCAGACCCAGCAGCCGGTGAAGGACGCGGAGATCCGCATCGCCCAAGGTTCGCAGAATCCGGTGGAGTCGGCGCTCTCCCAGTTCTTCGAGGCCACCGGCGCGACGACCGACCTCGACGGTGCCTTCACATTGCGGGGCCTGTGCGCCGGCACCTTCGACCTCGTCGTCAAGCACGCGGATTTCGCAGAGACGACCCAGAACGACGTCGTGCTCGCCGCGGAGCAGGATCTTGCGGGGCTGAAGATCCGGTTGCGCCGCGGTGGCGAGGTCTACGGCACGGTCAGCGATGAATCGCACGAGCCTCGGGTCGGCGCCCGAGTTCTGGCATCAAACTCCACCGGCTCGTTGCTCAAGACCTCCACCACCGACGAGAACGGCGATTACTCGATCCAGGGCCTGTGCGCCGGCCAGTACGTGCTCACCAGGATGCCCGAGGACCTGACGATCGACATGGAGAACCTGATGGACGTCGGCCAGTCGATCGACACCCGGTCCGTGCAGATCGGCGAAGGCGAGCGCGTTCGCGCCGACTTCACCCAGGAAACCGCGGCCACCGGCTCGCTCGAGGGCCGGATCACCCAGGGCGGGGAGCCTCTGAGTGGAATGGTGGTCTCCGTCGTCCAGCAGGGCGAGGCGCTCCCCGGCGCCGGTTCCGCCGGAACTCACTCGACGGTGAGCAAGGAGGATGGAAGCTACGTGCTTGCCGGCCTGCGCCAGGGCCCGGCGCTGGTACAGGTCATCGACGGGGACTTCGCGCTCAGCGGCTCGGGAGGGTCCCAGTCCCGCGAGGTGGAGATCCGCGCGGACGGACCCACGCACCTCGACCTGTCGATCCCGACCGGTGCGGTCGAAGGAGTGGTCGTCGACGTCGACGGTCATCCCTTGAGCGGCATCCCGGTGTACGCCGAGTCCCAGGTGCGCGGAGGAAGCAACGCCTATGCGGCGTTCTCGCAGCAGCGCTCGTCGTTCTCGCAGAGCGGCGCGGACGGCCGCTTTCGCCTGCCCCGGCTCGCGGACGGCAGCTTTCGAGTGGCCGCCGGCGGCCGTGACCTGCTCGGCTTTCAGTCCTCGAAGTACGCGCTGACCGCGCGCTCGGACGTGCTGGTCAAAGGCGGTCAGACGACCTCGATCGGAGAGCTCCGTATTGCACGGGGCGGCGCGGTGACGGGGACGGTCAAGAACACCAGGGGAATGCCGCTGTCGGGGGCGAGCGTGTTCCTGCGGCGGGCGGAGGAACAGGGTGAGTACCTCGAGCTGTTCTCGACCGCGGTCAGCGACTCTTCGGGCAAGTACCGCTACGAAGGCGTTCCGTCCGCCGCTTTCGACGTGGTGTGCCGGGCACAGGGTCATGCGGTGCAGGTATTCCCGAACGTGCGAGTACGCGCTGACGAAGATTCACGCGTGGACTTCGAGCTGCCCTCGGGAACGCTGGTGTTCCTCGACACGGGCGGCCTCGACCTCTCCCAGATCAAGAGCTACGACGTCGCCGTCATCGGTCCGCACGGCCGCATCCCGGTGGGGCTCTTGAGCCTCACCGAGATCGCCGGCTCTCTGCTCGAACCGGCCGCGCCCGGGCTCATCCGCCTTGGCACCTACGACGCCGGCGACTACGTCGTCGAGGGCGAGATCAACGGCACCAGGATCCATCGGGAATACCGACTTTCCGGCGAGAGCGAGATGACGATCCCGCTGCAGTAGCAAGTCATCTCCGCGAAACCAGCTCTCTCCGTCATTCCCGCGAAAGCGGGAATCCAGATTCACGGGGTGCTTTTCGTCTCAAGGCTCCTCGATTTCCGCCTTCGCAGAAACGACGACGATCGATCGGCCAGACCTGCGTCAGAGCTTTCTGCGTGTTGTACCCTACGTGACGATTCGTCAGCGATGACTGAATGCGGGCGCCGACGCCGCTCCGACTTTTCGGCGAGTGCAAGATGACGATCCCGCTCCGGTCGTACGTCATTCTTCGGCGATGCAGTAGAGGTGCTCGCGGCCTCTCAGGTACAGCTCGTCGCCGGCGATCGCCGGAGAGGCGTCGAATCCGTCCTCGAGCTCGTTGGTCGCGAGAACTTCGGGCTTCGAACCGTGCTTGATGACCACCGTGGCACCATCGCGGCCCGCCAGATAGATGCGGCCCTTGACCGCAACCGGTGACGCATACACGCTGGAAACTGCCGGCAGTCGCTCCGGACCGTAGAGTCGCTCGCCGGTGGCCGCGTCGAACGCAGACAGCATTCCGTCGTTCGACTTGAGCAGGTACAGAACTCCCTGGTGAAGGAGCGGCGAGGGAACGTAGGGAGTGTCGCAATCGAGGGTCCAGATCACGGCCTCCGTGTCGCCGAGATCTCCGGTGGCCTTCTCAAGAGAGATCACCTTCAGAGCATGCCCGCGGAATCCAGTGGCCACGAACAGCAGACCTTCGGCGAAGATCGGCGTCGGAATCGGGTTGCTCGTCATGCCGCCCACGCTCCAAAGCTCCTTGCCGGTCCCGAAGTCGTAGGCGCGTACGGTGGTGCCGTTGACGATGACCTGAGTCTTTCCCATGTGCTCGACCACCAGCGGCGTCGCCCAGGTCGTCGCCTCCTCCCGTGAACTGAGCCAGCGCTCCTTCCCGGTCTTCTTGTCCAGGGCCACGATGAAGTCCTCGCCTTCGTGGTCCCAGTTGACGATCACGCTGTCCTGGTGGAGCGCCGGCGAGCTCCCCTCTCCGAAAGCGTTGCGCGTTCTCATGTCGCCCAGATCGACTTCCCAGAGCTGCTTGCCCTCGAGGTCGTAGGCATGGATGCCGCGCGAGCCAAAGCTGGCGATGAGGACTTCACCGTCGGTCACCGGCGAAGCGGCGGCAAATGACCCGGTCGGATGCGTGCCTTCATGCGGTACCTCTTCCCGTGCGACCTCGCGCCAGACGATCGAGCCGTTCGCGCGGTCGACCGCGATCACGGTGAACTGGTGAACGTGAGTCGGAGATTCACCGCCGCGGCGCCTGCGCCCACTTCCTTCCTCGCTCGGAGGTGCTTGCTGCTCGGCACCCGAGTCTGCTTCCTTGTTCACCGGACGATCGGTCTTGACCGCGCTCAGCAAGTAGATGCGATCTCCCCACACGATCGGAGACCCCGAGCCGCCGCCGGGAATCGCCGACTTCCAGCGGATGTTGCGTTTCTCGCTCCAGGTGATCGGCGGGTTTCCTTCGGGCGCTGCGCCCGTTCCCAGCGGTCCACGCCACCGGGGCCAATACGCCATGACGTCCTCGGATGGCAGAAGGAGGAAGGAAGAAGGATGAAAGAGGAGGACCCACCCGAGACTTCGTACGGCGTTTGCGGTCGACGACCTCATCCGAGTCTCCCTTTCGAAGATCTGCTGCAACCGATCGGCGGACATTCTGCCAAACATCCAGGTCGCGCCCCGGCACCCCTCGCGCAAGTGACCACGCTGCAAGGAGAGAGTAGTGTGGCCCGCAACGAACGGCTGTAATGCCGCCGGACACACTGAGATGCGGAGACTCGTGCTCACTGCCTTCGCCTGGATTCTCGTGCCGATGGTCGAACGGGCGATCGGTCCCTCGATCGACCCCGACGAGGAGGTCGTGTTCTTCCCCACGTTTGCGGTGAAGGACGGACAGGGTCACTGGCGGGGTCGAGTCCACGGCTGGATCTTCGAGCCGGAGGAGAACTCGATCGTGCGCGAGCAATTCGTGTCGGCGGTCCGGGGCTCCGTCGGTCCCTTGCCCGACGCGGCCAGCGAGCAGCGCTTCGAGCGGCGGGTGCGCGCCTTCCTGGTCGACAACGAGCGCCGCCAGAAGATCCAGATCCGCATCGGCGAGCACCAGATCCCTCTCGAGGAATCCGCGCCCAACGGCCACTTCTTCTGCACTGTGTCGATCCCGGACGAATGGCTGTCTCCCCCTGACTCGCCTTCGCCGGGGCCCAGGATCCTGCGATATCGTGCCGTCGTTCCCGCCGATGACCCACGAGTGTTCGAGGGCGAGATCCATCTCCTCGGCCCGACCGCGATCAGCGTCATCTCCGATGTCGACGACACCATCAAGATCAGCGAGGTGCTCGACGGGAAGCGCCTCCTCGCCAACACCTTCGTCCACGAGTATCGCGCGGTTCCCGGCATGGCGCAGGCCTACCAGCGCTGGAGCGAGCTGGGCGCGAGCTTTCACTACGTCAGCGCCAGCCCCTGGCAGCTCTATTCGTTTCTTCGACCGTTCACCGCTGCCGGTGGTTTTCCCGCCGGCACCTGGCACATGAAGACGTTTCGCGCCAAGGACTCCAGCGTGATGAACCTGTTCGATTCACCGATGGAGTACAAGGTCGGGCAGATCGAGGCGGTGATGGCGGCCCTCCCGCTGCGTTCGTTCATCCTCGTCGGCGACTCCGGGGAGCAGGACCCCGAGGCCTACGGCGAGATCGCCCGCCGCCACCAGGATCGCGTCCGCAGGATCTTCATTCGCGACATCACCGGCGAAGGCCAGGGCAGCCCGAGGATGCAGAAGGCCTTCACCGGCCTCCCGGTGCAGAAGTGGACGACGTTCAGCGATGCCGAAGGGTTGGCTTTGCAGTTGACTGAGTCTTCTGGTTTCTAAGGCAGCCCGATCGTCCTTCGGCGCGAAGCGATGCGGTCGCGCCGCACTCTTCGGCCTCGCGGCGCTCGAAGTCAGTTTTCTTCGCCGCCCGGCCTCCGGCTCGAGTGTCATCTCTGCCGGCGCATCACCTGCGAGGGTGCCCAAATCCGCCCGCCCACTCGATCGAAGCGACGCGGCACCCCCGTCAGGTGCATGCGCCCGCGACCCTCACTCCGACTTCAGCATCCCCTGAAGCCGTTCGAGCCCCATCACCATGTTGTCCATCGGCGGCCCGAACGAGAACCGCATCCAGCTCTTGTAGGGAGAGGGAGAGCGGCGGCGCTTGCCCGGGTTGACGTCGAAGAACTCTCCGGGCACGGTCATCACCTTGCGCTCGAGCGCTCGCCGGAAGAACGTCATCGAGTCGTCGAACGGCGGCCGCAGGTGTTCCAGCGACGCCCAGCAGTAGAAGGTCGACAGCGGCTTTCGGGAGAAACGAATGCCCATCTCCTGAAGACTCCCGACCATGTGGTTGCGCTTCCTGACGAACACCTCGCGCAGCGCTCGCGATTCCTGGTCGGCGCGCGAAGGCTGCAGCGCCATGGTCGCCGCCCGCTGGGTGATGCGCGAGGGCCCGCCGTCGATCGAGCTCGCGGTCCGCGCGAGGCGCTCGAGAGCTTCGCTCGGCCCCACCGCCCAGCCGACGCGCCATCCGGGATAACGAAAGCTCTTGGTCAGCCCGTCGATCAGGAACACCCGGTCCTTCTCGACGTCCTCGACGTACGCCGCCGCGCTGACCGGTCCATCCGCCGGCCGGCCGTCCTCGGTGTAGATGAAGTGGCTGTAGAACTCGTCGAGCAGCAGCGTCACACCCCTCTGCCGTGCGCTACCGACGATCTTCTGCAGCTCCTCTCCCTGGATCACGTTGCCGGTCGGATTGCAGGGATTGGACAGCACGAATGCCTCGAGGTTCCGGTCCTCGACCTCGCGGGCAAAGCGCGCCGCCGACAGCAGGAAGCCTTCCTGCGGCGTCACGCGCGCCGGGATCGGAGTGATCCGTGAGAGGTGCAGCGTGAACATGTCCTCGTAGGCGGTGTAGTCGGGGAGCTGGTAGCCGACGTTCACCGAGTCGAGCGCCGCCATCGCCCGCGTCAGAGCAAGCCGTCCGCCCTGCGCGACGCATACGTTGGCCGCTGTGTACTGCGACTTCTTGCCCTTTCGGTAAAGGCGGTTGTAGTGATGCGCAACGACTTCCCGCAGCTCGGGAGTTCCCTCGAGAGGTCCGTAGGCATGGTCCTCTGGCTCGATCTTCACCGACGCGATCCGCGGCGGCGCCCCTTCCATCTCGCCCACCTCGGGCTGACCCTGGCCCAGGTTGCACCAGTCGGGATGGCCATTGCGGAAGCCCAGCTTCACGGCCTCCGCCACGACGTAGATCACTCCCATATACGGCACTTCACGGAACGCGACGGGAATCTCCTGGCTCGGTTTCAAGGCAGGCTCTGCATCATCGCTTCCTGCCGAAGCTCTGGGTGCGGCCCAGGCCAAGATCCGCGAGACGCCTCAGGGCCGAAGCCGTCACCTCGCCCAGGCCGATGCAGTGGATCTCCACCTTGCGGAACAGGTTCATCCGCCGCACGTCGTCGATCACAAACTCCCAGCTCTGGTACGGACCGTGATAGTGCATGTTCTCGGCGCTCGGCATCGGAGTCCGGGTCTCGGGGTCTCCGACCGTGTCCTCCCCGTAGTTGGTGTCGACCTGATCCCAGTCGTCCCAGGTCGGGTCGCCGTCCGACAACACGAAGATCGTGTCGCAGCCCTCCAGGAAGGTCTGCGGGGTCACGTACTCGTAGGCCCCGGAGAACCCGCTCGACTTCACCTTGAACGCCCGGTGCAGGCCGCCGTGCAGGTTGGTCTTGCCGCGCAGCGTCCCGTGAGGCCGATCGGCGATCGGCGAGCCGGGCCTGATCGAATTGAGCTCGCGGATCACCTTCTCCACGTTGGCCTTGGAGGCCTCGATCATCCCGGAGCACGAATCGAGCAGGTCCGCCGAGTCGCCGAACGCGATCACGCAGAAGTGCTTGTCCGGCGGGAGGCCGCCGAGCGAGAGCTTGAGGTGCTCGCGCGCGAGGTCAAACCGATTCTTGATCAGGTGCCAGGGCAGATCGTCCGGCCGCAGCAGATCCATCTTCTCCTTGTTCCTGGCGGCGCCGGTCGCCGACGAGGGCTTGCGCTCCTCCTCCTTGAGGGGCTCGAGCATCGAGTCCGACAGGTCGATGACGTAGCAGATGCGATCGCCGCTCGCCTCGACGCCGAAGAACCTGGGCCGGGCGTAGCCGTGATCGTCGGTCTCTCCGGTCTCGCCGTTCAAGAGATTGATCCACGGCCGCGCCTCGATGATGCAGGAGTCGACGTCGAACAATCGCGCCAGATGTCGCGCGACGACGAGCCGGGTGCGCGGCAGAGTCTCTGGGTCGTCAAGCCGGTAGATGACCGCGGCCGCCGCCTCGCGGAACTCGTTCGAGCCCTTCTCCAGCGACAGGCCGAGGAGCGCGGAGGCCATGCTCTCGACGATCACGGCGCGGTCGATCTCCTTCGCAGGAAGCTGCCCGGCGAGCTTGGGCAGGAGCGGGAGCAGCGCGGTGTCCCTGAGGCGCGCCAGCGCCTCGAGCGCGGCAGCCCTGAGGAACACGGGCTCCTTACTGCACGAAAGCCTTGCCAGGTCGTCGACCGGCCGGTGCGTCCCCTCGATCTCGAGCGTCCGGTACCACAGCCAGGCGTCCTTGGGCTGCTTCTCCTTGCGACGCCACTCGATCAGACGGTCGACGAACGGCTCGTCATCGAAGTTCTTGCAGCAGATCGACACGATCATGTACTGCACCTGGTCGTCGGGCTTCTCGGGCTTGAGGTAGCTCTTCGCAAGGAGATCGAGGGCGCGCGGATCCTTGGTCGCTGCGAGCTTCTCGCGGCCGCGCGCGTGCATCAAGAGAGGCGTGCGCCGCAGGTATCCTTCGTATCGTTTCCTCTCGATCTCGAAGCCGTCCTGCGCCTGCATGGCGAACAAGCTCGAGCAGAGAAAGAACATCGAATCAACCAGGGTTGCACCGGTCATCAGTCGTGATCTCATCCCAGAACCATCCGTTCACTCTCACGTCGCTGACGGCGGCAGAGAATAGCGCCGTCCCGAAACCTTCGACCTCGCGGGCCGCGTGCAACCGCTGTCCGCGAGTGGACGGAACCCATGGCGTCGGTCGCATGGGCCCTGAGGAAGGCATGGAATGACGGATCTCACCTTCGAGCGCTGGTGCGAACGTCTGAGCGAGCAGCTTTCAAGGCCCCTGCCGGGGGCCGACGCACAGATGAGGATGGCTCCCAGGCCGCGGCAGCTCGATGTCCGCCCGGCCGACGATGGCCGCTCGAGGCCCGCGGCGGTGCTCGCGCTCATCCATCCTGGATCCGCGGGGGAGCTCCCGGAGCCCACGCTGATCCTGACGCGGCGCACCGAGATCGTCGCCACGCACAAAGGGCAGGTGTGTCTGCCCGGCGGCGCCGTCGAGGCGGACGAGCCGGCGCTGGAGGCCGCCTTGCGCGAGGTCGAGGAGGAGATCGGAGTGCCGCGCTCGTGTGTCCGCGTGCTCGGCAAGCTGACCCCGCTGCACGTCGCGGCCAGCGGCTACGAGATCCAGCCGTTCGTCGGAGTCGCCAACCCGCGTCCGCCGTTCCAGCTCCTCGAGCACGAGGTCGCAGAAATCCTGGAGCCGAGCCTCGCCCACCTCCTCGACCCCGGGAATCTTCGCGAGGAAGTGCGCACTTTCCGCGGGCGCCAGGTGCACGTACCGTTCATCAGGCTGGGCTCGATGGAGCTCTGGGGAGCCACCGCGATGGTCGTCAGCGAGCTGTTGTCGATCGTCCGCCGGATGGAACAGCGGACAATTTGAAGAGCAGGTTTCCGGCGATCCCACAGAACGCTTATCGCCGGACCTCCGTGAACCCCCACGAAACTGAGAGATCGTGAGCAGCTTCCTCCATTTCTCTCAAGATTCTCCGAAGCGCCGGTCAGCCACTGTGATTAGGTCTTTCAAAGTCATGGGGAGTTTGAGGCCGGCAACTCCTCAACGAGTGTAGACCACGCTGCCGCCGACGATGGTGAGGTCGACCTTCGCCTGGAGGATCTCCGCGGGCGGGATGCCGAACAGGTCGCGGTCGACGATCACCAGGTCCGCGAGCTTTCCCGGACGGAGCGATCCCTTGACGTCCTCGAGGTGCTCGCTGCAGGCGCTGCCGTGGGTGTAGTAGTAGAGGCTCTCCCAGACGGTCAGCTTCTGCTCCGGAAACCAGCCGCTCTGAGGCTGCATCGTCTCGATGTTGGTGCGCGTCACGCTGCTGAAGACTCCGCGCATCGGGTCGAGCGGCTCGACCGGCCAGTCGGTGCCGAACGCGAGCATCGCGCCGCTGTCGATCAGGCTGCGCCAGGCGTAGGCCGTCTTGCAGCGCTCGAAGCCGACGCGCGGCTCGGCAAAGCGCTGATCGGTCGTGCAATGCGTCTGCTGCATGCTCGCGATCACGCCGAGCGCTCCGAACCGGCGGACGTCGTCGGGATGGATGAGCTGGGCGTGCTCGATCCGGTGGCGCACGTCGCGCCGGCCGTTGCGCGCGGCGCAGAGGTCGAATGCATCGAGCACCATGCGCACGCCGCGGTCGCCGATCGCGTGCACGCCGACCTGGAATCCCGATCGGTCCGCGAACAGCACCAAGTCGTTGAGCTTCTCCTGGGTCATCGTCGGCAGGCCGGTCGAGTCGGGCCGGTCCGCGAACGGCTCGAACAGAGCCGCAGTGCCGTCGCCCAGCGTCCCGTCGATGTAGCCCTTGAGGAAACCGGTGCGCACCCACAGATCGCCTTGCCCGGTCAAGTGGCCCTTGGAGGCGAGCTGACGCACGAGATCGAGCTCTAGCCACCCGGTGAAGCGCAGCGTGAGCAGTCCTTCCTGCTGCAGCTCGCGCAGAATCTCCATCTCCAGGACGCTGCTGCTGGTCTGTACTGTGGTGACTCCAAGGCGCGCAGCGTGCTTCAGGCCGATCAGCAGGTTCTTGCGATGCTCTGCTCTCAGTTCTTCCGGTGTGCCGGCGGGCGGCGGCAGCTTCAATAGATCCACGGCGTTCTCGAGAAGAATGCCGGTCGGTTCTCCTTTCGAGTCGCGCTGGATCTCGCCGGCCGGCGGATCCTTGGTGGCGGCGGTGATCCCCGAGATCGCGAGCGCCCTCGAGTTCACCCACACGGAATGACCGCTCGCGCGAGTCAGCATCACCGGGTGATCGGGCGCCACCCGGTCCAGGTGCTCCCGGGTCGGCCAGTCCCTGCCCCACAGCGTGTGGTCGTAGCGCGCGCCGAGCACCCATCCATTCCTCGGAGTCTCCGCAGCCTTCGCCGCGACCAGCTCCAGCACCTTCTCCAGACGATTCACTCCATAGAGGTTGAGGCTCTGAAGCGACCGGCAGCCGCTCTCGAAGTGGCAATGAGAGTCGTTGAACCCCGGGACCACCAGCCGGCCGCGGGCGTCGATGACCTCCGTGCCCGGCCCGATCCACTTCCCGATCTCGGCGTCGCTGCCGACCGCGACGATCCGCTCCCCGCGGATGGCGAGCGCTTCCGCGCGCGGCTGCGCGGCATCCATCGTCATGACCGTTGCATGCTGGATGACCCGATCGGCGCCGCCTTCGCCTTCCGACTGGCCAACGGCCGGGTCCCAGACCCCTAGTAGCGCCCACCACAGGAATGGACCGAAGCTGGAGAGCAACCTTCGCGACCTCTTTGCTGTTCCAGGGATCATTCGAGCTCCTCCGCGATCAATAAGGACGCTCTTCCGGGTTTTGCGTGGGAAACCGGGATTCGACTGATCGCAGGCAGTCCCCGGCAAAGCGCCCGTACTCTCGGGACGAATGCACACAAAACCCGGAAGAGCCAGGAAGGATAGGTACGCGCGGATGGTTCCGTCCCTACTCTCCCCACTGACGCCAGGCGATGAACGAGAAGAACAGCAGAGTCAGCACCAGGATTCCGTTGGTCGTCCACCGGTTCCTGAACCGACTGCCGATCCAGCTTTCCCGCGAGTTGAGCACGAGCAGGGCGAGCGCCAGCATCGGCAGGAACCAGGCGCCGACCGTCGAGTACCAGCGCTGCACCTCCTTGAAGCTGTACCAGAGCCCGAGCATCGGCACCAAGGCGATGGCGAGCAGATACGCGCGGTAGGGCAGGGCGCCGGTGTCGACGGGAGACCGCGTGTCAGAGGCCGCTTCGGAAACGGCGTGGCTTCGCCTTCGACGATTCCATTGCGCGCACACATCCGCAAACAAGTACGGCACCGCCTGCCACACTCCCAGGAGGCTGGTGAACACCGCGGCCCACGCCCCGAGCAGAAATAGAACGCGGCCGACTTCGCCGAGCCTCTCCTCCAGGCGCTCGGCGAGCTGCATCAGCAACGTCGATCCCGTGCCCGAGGTGTCGACGGTGGTGCCGATGATCACCATCGCCATGCCGAACAGCGCCGTCATCAAATACGCGGAGAAGAGATCGAGCCTGCAGGTGGAGAGATGCTCGGGACGGTCGCGGCCCTCCTCGCGGATCCAGTAACCGTACGAGAGCACCGTCACCGTGCCGCCGATGCCGCCGATCAGGGCGACGGTCCAGCGCAGCGCTTCTCCGTCCAGGAGCTCGAGACGAGGCACGAGCCCGCTCAGGACTTTGGAGGTCCCCGGCCAGAACACGGCAGCGGTCGACAGCACGGTGAAGAACATGATCGCCGTGCACGCCCCCATGACTCGCTCAAACCAGCGGTAGCCGCCCCACCAGACGAGCCCGAGTCCAAGAAGGCTCTGCACGATCGCCCACAGGATCTTGCCACGGTCGGGGTCGTCGAACAGGGGAACCAGCGCGTGCACCGTGACTCCGCACGCGCTCATCAGCGCGAGGCCGACGAAGAACGACCAGAACAGGAGATAGGGCAGGAAAACCGCCATCACCAGCGGGCCGAACCGAACGACGAGTCCCTCGATCAAGGTGGTTCCCGTCGCGAGCTGCCAGCGCATGAGACCTTCGTTCATCACGAACTTGAGGAAGGCGCCGGCGATCACCGCCCACAGGACGCGGGTGCCGAGCTGGCTGCCGCTGAAGCTCGCGGTCGCAAGGTCGCCCGCCCCCACTCCCGTGGCCGCGACCAGCATTCCCGGTCCCAAAACCGCCAACTTCTCTTTCCACTTGCGCCACAACGATTCGCCCTCCCGCTCGCCTCAATTGATCCGCACCATAGCATGCCGCTCGAGGAGGCTGCGGTGGTCACTCCCGGGACACGAACGATTCGGCCAGGGTTGCGTTGCGACCGACGACCGCGGGCGGTGACCAATGCGCATGAAGTTTGCGGCGCGGAATGAACCGCAGAGTCCGTGAGGTCGTTGAGGGAGACGCTCAAGCCGAAAGGCGAGGATCATGCGACAGGTCCTTCTTCACTGGGTTGTGTCCGTCTTCGGGCAGGTGGTCGAGCCATCCTCCGAGCAGCGTCTCGAGCCTTCGAACGCGGCACGGGTGAACGACATACACGCAAGGCTTCAGAGCTCCGACCCGAGGGTGGTTGCGTGGGCGGTCAACGATGCCGTGAATGATGGCTTGTCCGAAGTCGCGCCGGAGCTGATGCAATTGCTGGATCGCCTGCCTACCTGGCGCAATCAGCTCCTCGACTCCTGGCCGGACGAAGTCGACGCGGACACGGCGGGGCACAATCGGCGCTTCGACTGGGAACGGATCAAGATCCTCGCTCCTTCGATTCTGGACGCGTTGATCCAGCTCGGGGCTCAGCCCTCAGTGACCCTCCTGCTCGAGTGTTGGAGCCGGCGACATGACGACGTCAGGGTCGAAGTGCCCGTGCTGATCCTTCTCGCCCGCGACCCTGAACATCGGACCGACGCTTTCCGTTCGATCCTTGGCCATCTGGAGTGCGGTCGATTCGCCACGCGCGTGGCCAGTCAGGTGCTCCTCGAGGACTCGACGCCGCTCGACCCTGATGGGCACCAGCGGTTCCTTGCGGAGACTTTCGTCGCCTGCGCCCGAATCCCTCTGCTCATCCACGTCACCGCTGGCGCAAACTTCCATTTCCGTACCTCGTCAAAAGGAGTCGCGTGCAGCGTCCTCTCACGCAAAGAGTTCGAAGGTATGCCCGAGATGTGGCTCTGGGAGGCTGCCGATGGCCAAGGGGACCGGGACGTCTGCATCGCCGAGGGGCCCTCGCCGTGCTTCGTTCGTCGAGTCCGAGGCAAACCTCCGACCGGCTGACACTTTTTCCGCAGTGAGTCGTGGCGTGTCCACGGCCGGGATTCGGAGGACGCATTCGCGATCCAGATGCTCGATGATCTCGCCGAGCGCTGCGGGGAACCGTCACCCTTGCCGTCGTTCAAGGAGGTCGAACAAACCTGGCTGGATGCGGACGAGCTCAGGGCCCTGGTCGTCAGCCACCGCGAGCAGCTCGACTCCGAGTGGAACGGGCTGCTCGGAATCCTGGCGCGTCACGGTCTCATCGATCCGGGTATGGCCGAACCGAGGCCGGCGCCGGTGGTGATCTGGATCTTCGACTGGAGCGGCAAGGACAAGGAGCCCCTCCCCGACGTCGGCCAGGAAGAGCGCTGGATAGTGTGCTGGAGATGACGGGTCAGGCGTCCGACTCGAACGCTGCTGGAGGCAGATTCGCACCTCTTGTCCACGGATCGGCGCGCCCTGTGCGCGGGATGCACGCTGCTCTGCACCAACACTCAGTCTTGCGAGAGAAAGTTCTGCGGCCGGCATTGGGAGGCACGGGCACGGATCCCGATGATGCGGCGAGCGGAGCGCCATCGCGTTCGATGAAAGAGATCAAGAACGAGTTCTCCTGGTCGTTCTCGCGCCAGCTGGTGTTCGACACCTGCCTGCGCCAGTACTACTTTCGCTACTACCAGTTCTGGGAGGGATGGAACAGGGACTCTCCCGAGGTCAATCGCAAGGCGTATCTGTTCTCCAAGATGATGACGCTGCCGATGCTGATCGGCACGGCGGTGCACGCGACCATCGAGGAGATCCTGCGGTCCCGCCGCGACGGCCGTCCGATTCGAGATCCGGTCGAGCGGCTGCGCGGACGGCTCAACCAGACCTGGCTCGACTCCCTCAAGCAACGCTGGCTCGAGGTCGGCCCCAAAAAGGCGCCGCCTCTTTTCGAGCACTACTACCAGCTCCCGGTGGAGCAGGCGGAGATCGCGCGCCTCAAGGACCACGCGATCCAATGCATCCATCGCTTTCTCGAAAGTGAGCTCTATCGGGACATCGTCGAGGCCGGTCCGGATCGCTGGCGGACGATCGACGAGCTGAGCAAGGTCGAGATCGAGGGCGTCTCTGCCTTCGTGGCCCCCGACTTCGCCTTCGATCGCGGCGACCAGACCTGGCTGATCGACTGGAAGACCGGAGCGGAGCGCGAGGAGATGGACCTCCAGCTCCTCTCGTACGCCGTGTTCGCGATCG
>Ga0247727_10010650_pt1 | contig 16241 bp, 27 predicted proteins | sample WisWelCaveWW1625_FD_202498 | JGI IMG/M metagenome (GOLD analysis project Ga0247727, IMG submission 202498) | Biofilm microbial communities from Wishing Well Cave, Virginia, United States - WW16-25 | ecosystem: Environmental > Aquatic > Deep subsurface > Groundwater > Cave microbial mat | place... | reverse complement strand
CGAACACTATGGGTTGCGGTCTGTCTCTTTTTTTAGGTGTTGCTTTTGTTGCAGTACCCCGGTGAGAGGCGTTCGACTCATGGGGTCTCGTTTCGACCCGGCCTTCGTCGGCGAGGTAGTCGAGTATTTTTTCGCGTTACGTCATCGGTTCCATTCCCTTCACTTCACGCCGCCAATCTCATCAGATCCCCTGAGAAGCGCCCAACCAGTTCGCGGATCGCGTCTTCGCGCTGGTACGCCGGCAGCGAATGCAAACGCCTGGCGTCGAGCGCGCACAGATCGAGCACGGCCCCGCCAAGCGCAAAGACGAACGAGCCGTTACGCAAGAATTCGCTCGCGCAGATCGCGCAGCGCGGGCGGTCAGGTTTGTTGATTTGATTTGGCCGTGTGGTCTTCGATGTCCAGAGTGTATGTGTTAGATTTCGCAAGATTCTTTTCAAAACTCCTGTGGCTCACGCGCAAGTTTGGACGCCGGCGCGTGAGCCGTTTTCATTGTCAAAACGGACACTCCCAATCGGGCGGCTCGACTTCCTGCCGCGCACGGTACGCGGTGTCGGCCACTGCCGGGCCTTCGGCAGCGGGTTCTGCCGCTTCTTGCGCTGAACCATCGAGCAACGCGCGCACGGTGTCGAGGCCCCGTATTTCGGCTATCTCAGCCCAATCTTTCGCGCCAATCGGCCGCAATCGCAGCGTCACTGCGCGGCCTTCGAGCGCTGCAGCGAGTTTCGTCGCGCATTCGTCGCCGGCCTGGTCCGCGTCCTGAGCAAGCAGCACGTCTTTACCGGCCAGGGCGTCAGGCAACCACTCCGGCCAGTTCACGCCACAGAGCGCGATCGCGTCGAATCCGCAAGCGGCCAACGCCAGCGCATCAATCGGCGCCTCTGTGATCGCAATGGTGTTGGCGTCGAGCGCGCCAGGCGTGGCGAAAAACACGCCTTTGCTCAACTCGCCCTGTGTGCGCTTCTCTTTGGTTTTGAGTGATCGCGCGGCCATTGCGACAAGGCCCTTATCCCGATCGCGCAGCGCGAACAAAACAGAACCGAAGATATACCAGTGCAAAAATCGCACGTCGGCCTGCGCTGCCACTTCGGGCGGTACGCCACGCCCGGCCAGGTACTGCGCCGCCGGCGTGTTGGCTATGTCTTTCGCTTTCGCGTACCAACTCCACCAACGGTCGTCTTTTTTCTCTTCGACCGGCGCCGAAGTCTGGAAGGCGCGCGCGGGCTGATCGCGGACGACCGTCTCGCAAAATTCGCGCAATTTGCCCTCAGCGTTGCACCGGTGGCAGAAGTAAGCGCCGGTATCAGTGTTGACGCTCAGGCTGCGGTGTTCGTGGTCGACCCGTTTGCCTGTGCCGCAGAGTGGGCAGCAGAAACGCCGCTCTTTCTTGCCGCGCCCGCTTGCCTTCGGGTCGAAAGATTTCAATTCCGCCAGGCTCAGCCAATCACACAGCGCGCCGCTGGCCAGTAGCTCGCTGATCCGGTCGGATGCTTCGCCGCGTGTCACTGGAATATCGAACGCGCCGCCGCGCAAGAGCAGATCACGCTGTTTGTCGGTCGTCGGCTGGTCACGCCAGTTCCCTGCTTTGCCGTCCGAGCTGAAGTTTTCGGCCACGAATTTTTCAATGGTTTGGCCCAAGTTGACGGCGGGAAATGGTGCGGGATTGTCAGAGATGATTGGAAGCTCAGGGAGAGAGTCTATCTCCGGCCACGAACGGAATTGTGCTACGTCTTCTACCTCTAATGCGTGCCAAAACTCGCCGGTCTCGGCTTCCGAAAGGTACGTGACACTTGTCGCACAAGGTATTTTGGTTAATTGCACCCCGCCATTAGACTTAGCGGTAAAGACCCCGTTGTAAAAGTCACCAAATTTGGCCTCGAACGCGGCCCGGATTAGATTTGCGGCGGACACCTCCCCACTTTTCTGAATCTCCCGGATGAAGGCGTCAAAGGCTACGGTTGCCGCCCGCGCAGCATTAGATTCCGGTGAGTGCTGGCGCTTTTTTTTATCGTGCTTACTGGTCCCGCCGAAGCGTTGGAGGTAGGCGGCGGCGTGTCGCTTGACGGCTTTTTTTAGCTGCTCGTCGCGGGTTCCGATTGGGCAATCCTCGATAATGTCCCTGATCAACTCGCCGAATGGGAGTTTATATTCTGAGTAGTGTTTTCCTTTGGGCCTGCCCGGCTCCGAATCCTCCGCCAACTCGAAGAAGTGCCGATGTTCAACGAGGATCGGATTCCCTGCCTTGCCTTGCCAGGCCATCAGCCTTTCGCGCTGCTTTCGGTGATTAGCGAGAAAGCGATTTTTAGTCATTTCTTTATTGAGCCTTACAGCACAGGCTGCAAACTCAGAAGCGCTTTCATCTGTGCACCGCGTCCATTCGACCACCTCGTAGCCGAGCGCGCTGAGTAAAAGCTCGATGAAATCGCGGCTTGGCGGCGGCGATTGCGAGCCATCATCGAGAGCAGAGAGTGCCAGCGTGATCACGCGGGAATAGTACCGCTGAACGCGCTCGCGCTTTGCGCGCGGCATCTCGCGTGGCGAGTCGGCTTCTGGCTTCGGTTGTAAGTTGCGGAGGAATGCGGCGCGGATCGCCCGAGAGTCTGCCTGGACGGTTGAGCCGGTTGGGAGGTCGTGGTGAAAATTGCTGTAGTTTTGTTTGGCTTGTGGTACAATTTGATCGTTCACATCATCACCAAGTAGTAGTTAGTGAAATGCTTGGCGTTCGACGCGCCGGGCGTTTCTGCGTTCGGAACGCGAAAGCCGGCAAGCACAGTAGGCGCAATCTACTGTGTTTGCCGGCCTGGAACGTCGGCAGCTTTGGCGGCTCAACCCGACGAAATCAAAATGGTTGTGATGGCGATGCATTGCGCGCCTCGCGGTTACTGTTGGATCACACCACAATAGGTTGTGGTTGCGAGCGCGCTGGAAGTGAAATCAAGAGTGCTCTTGATCTTCTATTGATTTGGCAACACTGGTTAGGCTAAGCTGCGTGCGCTCCATTCACAATTTTGGGCACATCAGCGTTCGCGTTCCCGCGCGTTCGCGAGTTAATCGGCCGGCGGTTTCCTGAGTAACGATCAGGATATTTGCCGGCCATTACTTTTTTTGAAAGATCAAAAAAACGATACTGCGCTTCTCTGCGCAGAGATATTATTTCAGGGATGCTACGGGCATATCAGGGAACTCATTAGGCACTCGCTGTTGGTTGATGTTCTTTGTGGGGTAAACGGCCCCAATATACGCCCTCGCGAGCCGCTATGCAATCATCAAAATTCCCGCCTAGTGTTCGCTAACCCCAGCCCAATGAATCCTTTGACCTATAAGACTTTGCGATAAGTGTTCTCGACGTACGCCTTATATCCACGCCCGGCCAGGAATGCCGCCCACTGCTCGTGATCGTAACGCGGCTCGTGTGTTGTGATCACTTCCTGCGTTCCTGGGAAGACGCGCAGCAACTCCCGCTCGAACTCATCCCACAAACACGCGAGAATGAAGTCTCCGCGCGGCTCGTCTTCGGCCCCGCGCCACAGATCGCACTCCCACAGCATCAGCGCCCGCGCGTCCGGGTAGTACCAGGCTTGCAGTCTGGCAAACTCAATGCGCCGCGAGCCTCGGCTGTGAACATCCTCGACGGTTCCGACCTGTTCGCCTGGCGCAGCGTTCGGCGCAGTGACGGCAACTGTCAGCACCAGATCGGGAACGAAGTAACACGCCTTCGCGTGAACGTACTCGCGCTCGATCACGGCGCCGTTGGCAGCGCGCATCACGCCAAGCCCAAGCTCCCGATGCTCACGCCCGCATTCCTCCCGTGCCTCATGCCGGATCAAAAACACATCCTGTTGGCCCTCGATCCCCAACGGCAGACGGCCAATCTCGACGGGCGGGCGGTTGTAGTATTCCTCAATCTCGCTCATTGATCAGTTCCCTTCTGTGCTGAAAAATCGAACCTCCGCGCCTTCGCTGATGACAGCACGCCCGTTAGAACGCCAGCCGTTCATTGGCAATCGCGTCGCACATCCGGCAGACGTAGAGACAAACTTCATCGCGCTCAGCCTGGCGCACGCCGTCGCCGGTCAGCTCTCCGCAGTTCGGGCAGTCAAATGTTCGCGGGCTAGTCCATTCCGCACTGCCGGACAGGATCGCGCCGGCGTCAGTGTGAGCCAGCGCGAGCGCCAGCACTTCGGCTTTGCTCAGGATGTAATCAGTCATTGCTCAGTTCCCTTCTCACGCCGCGCGCTGCATCTGCCTCATCACCTGGATTAAGGCCCGCAGCGCCTCGTTGACGGCATCTGATGTTCTGAAGACTTCGGCCACGTCCGGCGCGAGTCTGATGAGCCGCGCCGCCGCGTGCGCTCTGAACCGGCGTTCCTGGTCGTGCGCCCGCTCCAGATTGGCGAGGTCGTATTCCGGCGCGATGTCGTCGGCCAGGTCGCATTCGCCTTCAAGTACCGTTATCTTGTCTTTCATAGATTTCCTCTTCTCTCTTTGTCGCTTCCCTGGCGCTGATGATCCTGATGTGATCCGGCTCGTCTTCCGTGTACACAACCATCAGCAGCCTACTCCGTTCTGACATCCCCAGGCAGACGTAACGCCGCTCCCCGATAGAATGCGGGCGGTCGTTGTAGTGGTACTGCGCCGGGTCATAAAACGCCGTCTGTGCCTCCTCGAATGAAACTCCATGATCTTTCAAGTTGCTCTCAGCCTTCAATCTGAACCAATCGAAGTTCATTGCTTCCCCGCTTTCAGTTCCCTGCTTTCTTGCTGGTCTTCTTCGCTGGCGTCGCCTCAGCGTTTGTTTTCGGCCCCGGCTTCGGGCGCGCCATTGTTAGCGCCTCTTCTGGTATCTCCCACCACTTGCCCCGGTCTGGTGATTGTTTAAGCTCAGCGCCGGGTACAAGCTTACGTTTGAGCCATCGCACAACGGTCGGATAGCTCACGCCCATTTCTTCAGCAAAAACGGTTGCGGTCATAACTCGCCCTTTCTTCATGCGGCATAGTGAAACACCGGTATTAAGAATCATCAAGCCGAATTATGCATATCTGCGTTCGAGAAAACAAGTAGTTTTGTTATATGGGGGTTGCATTGTGTTATATGGGTATGATATAGCCCTGCCTGTCAGTTGATAACACGGAGGGCTTCTTATGATTCTCAACACTCGCATTTGGACAGAAACAGTGAACGCGGCAAAGCTCGCTGCTTCCACTTCACCCGCCTGGCTGCGCGCCATTGAGCGCGCGGTGATCGAAATCGAGCGCGCGCCGCTGGCCCGGCGCGAAGGCAAGGCGGTGATGATTGATGGCTGGGCGGTTTAACGGGAGGCTCAACGATGGCGACGATCTACCTTTTGCATTTTTCTGAAGCCTACAAGCATGCCCGTCATTACTTGGGTTTCACCGACGATCTTGACGCGCGGTTGCAGGCTCACGCATCCGGGCAAGGCGCGCGGCTGATGGAAGTGATCACAGACGCCGGCATCGCGTGGCAAGTCGCGCGCACCTGGTCGGGCAATCGCAGGCTTGAACGTCAGTTGAAGAATCGCAAACACGCCGCGCTGCTCTGTCCCGTGTGCGCCGGCGAAGCCGCTTACAGACGAGCGAGAAAGGAAAGCAATCAATGAGCAACACGACATCAACACAGATTCAACCCGCGCCGGTTGCGGCAGCGAAGCCCGCCCGCTTCATCATCGCCGCCGAAGTCGAAGGCTTCCCGGTTACGGTCGAGGTCGAGGGCAAGGCCGATGCGCTCAAGACGATGATCGAACGATTGAAGACCATCGGCGCAGTTCCGCCGGCGTCGAAGCCTGGCGCAAAGACTGAAGCGCGAACCGGCGCGCCGCTCTGCCCGGTTCATAACACGGCGATGAAGGCATCGCGCAAGCCGGGCAAGTTCTACTGCGCGCGGAAGGCTGACGACGGCGAGTATTGCCGCGAGACGACGTAAGGAAGGTAGGCGCTTGATGACTGCTGAACAGCTCGCCGTAACTCTGTCAACCCTGGCGCAATTCAAAGCGCCATACCTCGCGGTCACGATCCAGCGTGACGGCGATTGGTTCAATGGGCGAGTAATTGCTCAGCATCAAGGGCGAGTCCTGGCGCAGTTCGGCAACCGGCTGGCGCGCACACTGCCGGAGTTGAAACAAAGGCTCTGTGATTACCTGACATTCGAGTTTCGGATTCTGCCCTGCAAACGATGCTTGATCGAAGAGGAAATTGAACGCCTGAACGAGAAGGCGATGAAACGAGGAAAGAAGCTATGACCAAAACATCGAAGCCTGTCTCGCGCGAGACGGTCGCAACCAAGTTCGAGCGGTCGCAAAGACGTCCGATCATCGTCACGATTTATCCATTTGGCGAAATCGGTTTCCGGCTGAAGGGCACACGAACAACCTACTCGCTGAGCATCGAGGGCTGTTACGACCTGGCAGTCAAAACCGCTTTGAAGGTTCAAGCGAAAGAGCGCAAGACGCAAAAGACCAAGTGATTGGCCTGGCGCTTTCTTTGTACGACAAGTGAGGTTTTCAACAATGGCTCAACTCATTGAATCAGACGGCACAGACGGAATCATCGTCACGGTCGAATACGCCATCCGCTTTTGCGCGGAGAATCCCGGCTGGTCGTGGCGGATGCTCAGTCTCGATCAGATTGATTGAAGGCAAGCTATGAAGAAGCTGCGCGCGGAGAAGCGAGACAAACCTGAGTGAATCGCCGCGGGCTTGGAAAGCGCCGAAACGCTCGCCAAGCCCTGACATCAACCCTCGCCGAAGCGATAGGCCAATGCTGCAAGGCAATCCTACCGCTTCGGCTTTTGAAAGGACAACCACAATGAAACTCTTTTCTATCGGCAAGGCGTTTGCGCGTGAGCGCGACAAAGATAAACGGGCCGAAGCGATTCGGGCAGAGACTGAGAATTACAAGCTCGCCTCCGACGGCGGTTATCTGCTTGGCTTGAAGTATCTGCTCTTCGCGCTCTTCGGTTATTACAATGCGCGCCTCTTCGTGTACACCGTGCCAGGGCTTGAAGGTTACGGGACTGCTCTCTGCGCGTTGACCGGCGAAGGCACTGCTCTTTACTGCATCAACAACTACACCCGCTCAGCCGGCGCGCACAAGGCGTCGCTGGGCTTCTTCGGCGCAACGCTGACGATCTTCTCGGTGGTACACGCGACGCTCTCTTTTTTCAGGATTCACGAATGGGAAGGCTACTCCGCCGGCATCGAATTCTACGCGCGCCGCGTGGCCTTCCCGCTGCTCTTCTCTCTCCTGATGCTGGCCGCAATCGTGATTCCGCTCCTCCACTGGCGGAAGAAGATCGCGGCGGAACAGGCGAAGGCGCAAGTGCAGATCGCCTCAGACCGCGCGCGCGTCGCGGTACAGACAGCCACGATGCGCAACGAGTCTTTGCTTGAGAGCGAACGCCTGGCGCATTTTGAGGAAGAGTTGAGAATCGAGGGCGAATACGTGGCGAAGCTCGAACAGTTCGCCGCGCTCAAACAACGCGAGATGGAAGCGATCAACCGCATCGGCGATCCTGACTTGCGGCAGCAAATCGCGCTCGCGCTCGGTCGCAGCGTGGATCAGCAGACCGAGCAGTCGCCGGCAGAGCCTAAGCCTCGCGTGCTCTGGCCAGGACGCGCCGTGTCTGACCAGCGAAAGCCCAGCGTGTTGGACTGACAGCGCCGGTGATCGAAGACGGCGAGCAGGCAGGGCGGATTCGCCCCGATCCCCTGCCCGCTCTCGCGCCGGCGCAAACAACGCCGTCAATCGAAGAAGTCGAAGCGAAGCCTGAAGAGTCCGGCCAACGCGCGCCGGCTTTTGGCGTTCCCGCTGAAGCGAAACGGAAACTGCCGCCGAACGTCTACCGGTTCGCACCGAAGACGCCGCCGGCAGTCCCGCAACTCTCAGAACTGTTTCGTTACGAGTTGGACATCCGCCCGCTGAAAACCAAGCCAGGTTACAAGGTGCGCATTCGCCGCCGCCTGAAGTGGTCGAGCGGGCGCTACAGCCGCAACGTGATCACAACTCACTGCCCGGAGATGACCGCCGCGATGCTGCGCCGGATTCACGCGGGCAAACTGACCGCCGCTATCACTGCGGCTTTTGAGCATGGAGGAATCGGAAATGAAGTCACACAAACACTCTGCCGCCGGCCCGGACGCGGACACGGAAAACGCGCATCCGAACTTACAGACGATGAGCGATCTCTACTGCGTAGATTTGAGCGCGCTCTTGCAAGAGATGGAGAAAGCCGGAATCGTGAGACCGGAAGCTGACGGCGACGCCCTTATTTTTCACATCCCGATTTGCCCCCAACACCGTCTGGCTATCCTGCCTGTCTGCCTGCTCTGTGATGAGCAGTCGCGCGCGTAAATCTTGGGGCATTTCCCGAATTGCCCCACACCCAAACAAGCGAAATGCCCCACAGTTTTGACCTGTGGGGCATTTTCTTGCAGCCGTCAGAGTCCAAAGGGTTTAACCCCAAAGTAAGCATGTGCGGAAAAGGGTGGGGCATTTCGACTTTCCCGAACACAGGAAAGGCCGCCTGGATCACCGCCGATTGAGCGGCTTTTACTTTTAGACTTCGGCTGTCGGTCGGCGCGAAGCAAGCGCCTGACGATTCAGATTACAAATGGTGGACGGGAGTTTCTTAGAAAAATTCGGTTCACGCCCGGAAGATGCTGGCGATTGAGAATGTCATTAAAATGAGAGACCATCTCTCGCCCCCATGTCTGACGCGAACCTCTGCCCCACAGAAAGGACTCTCCATGAAATACTGTTTGCTTACCCTCCTCGTTCTCTTCGCCTTCACAGCCAGCCAGGTCAGGGCCGATGTCAAAAACGGGAAAGTTCCCGAAGGCTCAAAGGTCTTTATCGCGCCGATGGAAGGCGATCTTCATCCATTCATTGCCGCTGAGATCGTGAAAAAGAAACTGCCTGTCGTCGTCGTGATGGAAGAGAAAGAGGCGGATTTTATCCTCACCGGGGCTTCGATCAAAGGTGATGACAGGTGGTATCACACTGTCTTCGGAGGAAAGGACAAGAATGAAGGCAGCGTGCAATTGATCAGCGTGAAGGAAAAGACGATGGTCTGGGCCGGGGAAGCCGGAGACCGGTCATTATGGTGGGGCAGCCTCAAGCGCGGCGGACAGCGGAAAGTCGCGGATCGCATCGTCAGCAAAATGAAGAAAGACCTCTTCAAATAGGATTCAGGCGTGGAAGGCGGCGCTGGCGCTTTGGCCGCAGCCCCATGTGTCTGTGGTTGAAATAGTCAGACTCTTGCAAGCGGCGCCGGGTGTTCACCGGATGGTGATCCAAGTAGACATGCGGAACGCTCGCTTGCTCTGCAGGCAGGAGTATTTTACGTTTAACCCGGACTGGCCACATTGCTGTATGGACGCTGCCCCGGCGATAATTATACCAACCAAGGGGCTGCCCGCCATAATTTCCGCTATAGATAACCAAGGCCCTGCCAAGATGCCTCGACCGGGCAAGCGATAGAGCGGCGCAGTGGCCAGCGCAAATTTTGCCAGCCGCTCGCGCCGGCAACCGACGTTTCTCAATCTCGACAAGCCTTACCCGGATCACATTTTCACCGCTGTGATTTGGGGCGAGGATCGCACGAAGTTCGGCCAACCTGAAACGCTGAAGGGCAAGAAGGTTTGTGTAACGGGATTGATCGAGGAATACAAAGGCAAGCCAGAAATGATTCTGCGGGAGAAAAGCCAATTAACGGTAGAGTGACGGCTTAATCGGGTGTTGCCGTAAGCCCGGAGTCACTGCGCCAGCGCATCCGCGCACTCTGCATCAGGATCAATCGGCAACACAGCGGCGCACTCCGGGTCAACCTCGATCAGCGCGGCAATCGCGCGCGGGCGGTCGCCGTCGAAGAGCGGCAGCCAGTCGGCCAGGTAGCCCTCGGCCTCCTCGCGGGTGACGCGGTGGCGATACTCGGAGATTTGCGTGGGTTCGGCGTCGAGCGCCTGGCGCGGTTTGCCCTCCGTGCGGTCGCCGATCTCCCGAATTGCTTGCACGTTGCCCTTCAGAGCTTCGTCAATCAGCGCCTGAGCGATGCGCTCAGCTACTGTTTCCTCGACCGCACCCGGCGCGATCTCCGCCATTTTCGCGGTCAATGCTTCGGTCAGTTTGGTGCGCTTCGGCCTGCCTGCCGGGTTGCCGGTTTCACCCGGCTTGAACCGATTGCCGAGTTTGTTTCCAGGCGCGAATTGACCGTTTCGCCGCTTGTTTTCCGTTTGTTTTGGCTTCTTCGTCGCCATGCTTCAAACCTCTCTCACGTCAGGCGCTGGCTGCCGATCCCGCCACCGATGAATTTGCTTCCGGGCGTTCGACGGCGCCGGAAATTGCTTGATCGCCTCCATCTCCGCCGCTCGCGGCCATTCGTTCGATTTGCATTGTACCAGCCGGATGTCGGTCGCGCCGATGGCTACGATGTCGAACACGCCCAGGGAAGCCGCCGCTCTTGTGCAGGCGTATCCCAGGCGTTCGAGAAGCCTGATTGATTTGTGCTCGTTCCGGTTGCCTTTGCGTTTGGTGTTCATCACCTGTCACACTGTCACGCCGCCTGAATCCACCCCCTGTCACGCTGTCACGGCTCAGGTTCGATTTTCCCGCCCGGCCCTACTCCTACCTACCTATCCCCTGGCCGGGAAAACGCCGCCTGAGCCGGTTTCCGCCTCACTCCGGCGCCTTCCCCGAACGAACGCCATAAGCTGCGCGCCGTCACATTGAAAAAACATCTCCCGCAACGCTGTCGGCGCCTTGCCCAGGTCGCGCACGATCAATGAGCCTGCCGGCGTGAAACGAAACTCCGCGCCGAAGCCTTCGAGCGCCTCGACGATCTGCGCCGGCCCGATCGCGCTGCCGGCGTCTGCTCCGTTCTTTCCGCGTCGCTTGAATCTCATCTCAGATGTCTAAAGCTACCCTCTGCTTTGCGCCAGGATTGCCATCACGCGGCATCAGCAAGCGTGCGTACCAACCAGGCCCGTTCAACCTCTTCCGTCGCTCGAACCTTTTCCAGCGCCGCCAAGTCCATCCTGTTTTCGACCTCAACAATCAGCCGCTCTCTCAAAACGTCCATCGGCAAGGCGTCCAACTCGACTGAAATGTCGCCGTGCCTGGCGATGAATTTCGCCGCCCTGGTGTCCGTCTTCTTGGCGAAGTCCGGCGGCAGGTGGTAGCGTTCGATGTCGGCTTTGGTGAGAGCGCATTTGAGCAGTTCCGGCTCGACCTCGAAGAAAGCCAACCGCTCGCGCAGCGAGCGCGCCATGTCTTCGCCGCTCGGATCGAAATCGCCGAAATAAAGCACTGTCATTTCCTCGATGTCGGCATACCTCTCCGCCGCATTGCGAATCGAAGACCAGCCGTCAAAGCCGCGTCCGACATTGAGCGTGACGCCGTAATCGCTCAACACATCTTCAAACAAGCCGCTCAAGGCGTCTTTTTCAAGCCAGACCTCCAGGTAGTCCGGTTGCGTTTCCCACACATCGCGCCGGTAAGCTCTCTGCGCGGTCTCGGCAAAATCCGCCAATCCCGTCCACATTGAAACTGCGCGCGGACGCCTCAGCCTGTCCTCGATCCACTCCCAGGGGATCAATCCCTCCTTGCGGGCTGTGACCAGGGCATCGCTCACCGCCTGATAGCGGTTGCGGTTGTTTTCTACGACTTGTCGGGAAACCAGTTGGTAATAGACTTGGCGCACCGTCATCGGGCGATGCTCCTGTAGAATCTCCCGCGCCTGCTCAATCAATTGAAGCGTTTTCTTTTGCATGTCTGCTCACTTCCTTCAGATGCCCAAATCTACCCTCTGTTTTGCGCTCACGTGGCCGCTACGCGCGTTTTGTCTGCTGGCGCAAGGGTTACATCCTACACTCTCCGCAAGCCTCAGAGCCGCGATATGCGCCCTGAGCGTCGAATGTGTATCCCACAGCCAATCTTTCCACTCCTGCGGTGTCGTTCCGCCGTCGAGCATCGCCAGGCCGCGCCGGAGCAGTTCGCGCATTCGCTCATCTGTCGGCCTGAGTTGTTCGCGGATCGCTTCCAGCTTGGCGAAGGCTTGGCGGGCTTCGGCCATCAATTCACCCATTCGCTCACCTCCTCCGGCATTTCGTCGAAGTTTCCGCGCGTCGCTTGGACTCCCAATGGATGTCAGTCGCGGTGATTTCCGCCGGCGCTTTCGCCTGATGCTTGGCCGCGCGCTCGATGTCTTCAAGCTCTCTCAGCGTCAGGAAGCGCGTATGCAACGGCGACGCCTGGCAGACGAACAAGCGCAAGCCTGGCTCATAGGGCAGCATCGAGTCGCCGCAATGAGAGCAGGGCAGGGAAGCGGGCGTTAGGTTTTCGATTCGGTTACTCATAAAGCGAAAAGCCGCTGCTGGCGGAAAACAGCAACGGCTCTCTTTGTAGCTACACGGCGCAGGAAAACTAACGGCGGATTGGTTCACTCGACAATCATTATTCCTGCGCGCCGGTTCCGATGCCTTCGGACTTTCCGCCCGGCGCGCGCATTATAGCTTGAACGTTTCAACGTTGAAAGCTTTACATTGTCGCAACACGTCGAGCTTTCAACGTTGCAATCCCGCAAGCTTTCAATGCTGAGACGGAAACAGGGAATCAGCCCGCCCCGCATTTGTCGCGCATCTCTGCGGCTCGAACGGCGGGTAGGGCGTACATATCTCGGCTGTACGGCGGTTGCCATTTTAGCAGGCAGGCAAGCTCAACCATCTGTCTTTCGTTGGGCGCCACTTCTATCCAGGCAATCACCCAATCACTGCTAACGCTTCGATAAAGCGCAAGCCGATTGATAGAGTGAGACCTCCATCTGTTGCGCAAGTTTCCGGTTTCGCCGACATAGAGAACACTGCCGGCGGGCTTACTGATTACATCACCGGCGCCGATCAGGAAGTAGACAGCCGACAGCCCGGGCAAATCTCTGCGCTCAGCGTGTGGAATGTGCTGCAGGTCGCTCAAATCTCGAAATGGTATGTTCATGAAATTACCAGCCAATCACTGCTCGAAACGGATTTTCGATGTTTTGCGTAACGCCGCGTTGTGGTCGTGTCGGCGTGTCCAAGAGTGTCTTGAATGACCGTAATCGGCGCGTCTCTGTCGAGCGCGTGCGATGCGTGCGAATGCCGCATCCAGTGCGGCGAAGCTTTCTTGTCGGCGTCTACCCGCGTCGCCGCCGCCCGGACGATCCGCCACGCCTGGACGGTGGACAGATGGCCCTCGCGCGCCGTGTTCTGCTTTCGAGATGGAAAAACCGGCGCGTCATCGGCGCCGCGAATCTTCGACAGATCGCCCCAGAGCCGCACTGGTATCTTCACCGCGCGAGTTTTTCCGCCTTTGCCGTACAGCGTGACCAGGCCGCCGCCGTCCAGCCCGTCTTGCAAATGCGCCCACTTGAGCCTCACCACTTCAGAGACGCGGCCCGCGCTGGCGTACATCAGCCGGAGCAAAAGTTTGTTGCGGTCGTTGGGTTCGAGCGCAATCATTCGGATGATGAACTCTTCGTCAAGAATGCGCTGCGCAAGCGTGTCTTCAGCCTGCGGCAGTGTGACCGCCCGGCCAACGTTGAAAGCCAGGTAGCCGGTTTGCTGTCCATAGGTGAGCAGGCTTTTGACGCTGGCCAGAATCTGACGCCGCGAATCGAGCGCGTAAGACACTTCCAGCGATTCAGCAAAGTCTTGAACGTCTTCTATGGTCAGAGCCGCCAGCGGCCTGCCGACGAACGCCAAGAAAGCATCGGCGTTCCGCTCGTATGCCCGGCGCGTCTCTTCGCTCCTGCTGCCCTTCGTTCTCAGCCACGATTCCCTTAGCTGTTCATCCGATGCCGCGCGAGTGATCCGCGAAACTGGCGCCGATGCGCTCGGCTGGATGACCTCGATTGCTTTGTTCATAGCCATAATTTTCCCCAGAGTGAATGTAAGATAATTCGTATTATCTTACATTCGGCAGAGAAGTCAAACGTTTAAACGTTTGGACGTTTGAAGCTTTCAAGCTACTTCTTGCGGGATGCGAGCCAATCGGAGAGCAGCCGCTCAACCAGGTCGGAGAATTCAAGCTCATCTTCGATCAACGCGACTTTGACGGGCTTGTGGAGAGTTCGCGGCAGGTAGACCGTTGTTTGAATGTAATCGGGATTCTTGAACTTCGTCGGCTTGTCTTCATCCGGCTTCACGGTCGCCGACGTCTTGCTCGCCTTTGCGCCACGCGCTCGGCTTAGCGCCGCTCCCAACGGGTTCTTTTTCATAAGAGTTCCTTCGCTACGGCCAGATAATCGGCCCACGCTTCGCTTGAGTATTCGCCCGGAACTTGATCAACCGTCACTCCGCGCAGCGCGGCCAGCTTGTAAGCTGCGTAACTGCGGATGTGGGCTTTGAAGACTTGCGCCCCTAATTGCTCGATTGCCGCCCGCGCTTCCGTCGCTGGGCTGAGCGGCGACACCTGGCAGAGCAAAACGCGATGCTGTTTGCTGCCGAGCTTTTCCAGATCGCTGAGCATTTCGGGCAGAACGTCGAGGCTCATAATCTCCGGCTCGGTCACGATCACCAGCTTGTCACAGCCTTCGACAATCGCGGCCAGATCGCTCTTTGACGGATGCGCCGCCGTGTCAATCACGATGTTTTTAAAGTCAGGCGTGTATCTATGCGCGGCCTTTTCGTCCACGATCTTGAACGGCAGTTCCCCGCCGCGCTTCCCGTAGGCAATCGCGCTGCGGTTCACGTCGCCGTCAATGAGCAGGCACGGCGCGCGCTTGCTCAGGATCGCGGCCAGATGAATGCAGGTCGTCGTCTTCCCAACTCCGCCCTTGTGCGAGGCGACGCCGATGATCATATACGCCTTTCAGGTTTGAAATGTTGAAACGTTGCAACGTGGAAATCCGGCAACGTTAAACGGGCGGGAAGATAAACGAGCGGGCGGGAAAAGCCAAGCAGCAAAAATGCTGAGGGCGGCGCAAAAAGTGCAATTTCGTCAATGTACGGCGCAAACCGCCCTCGCGCGCGCGAGCCAGATAATCGGCCTGGCCTGGCTCTGTCATGAGGTCTCGCGGCTGTCATGGGGTTCCCAAACTGCGCCGGCGTCAGCTTCCGGCCCTTGTCAGACATCCTGTGAGGGTCGAAACGTTCAATAGCGCCAAGCTGAGCGCAAACGGCAGGGTGGTTTTGCGAGTCTGGGCAGTTCAGGACCGGCGGCGGTAATCCCACGGCGCAACGGCGCCCGGATCATTCCAGAGGCCGCGCTTCCCTTCCCTGGCTACGGCTTCAGCCCTGGCGTAGCTCTGCCGGCGTCCGGCGTCGAGTTCCCTTTCGTATCGCTTGAAGAACCAGGCGAAGCCGGCCCGGATCATCGCTTCGTTGATGTCGCGGCCATCGAGACTGACCAGGCCGACGATACGCTTCCATCTATCGCGCTTGGTAAACTCGACGGTCACTTGCCGGTTGAAGACCAGCTCCGAGAGCTTGCGCTTCGCCGCCTGGCCGAACGCCTGGCCACGTTCGGGCGCGTCTATACCGGCGAGCCTGATCTTGTGTTGCTGTTTGTTGGCGTCGAGGATGGTGATGGTGTCGCCGTCGGTGATCGCCACTACTTTGCCGCTGATCGTCTCAGCGCGAGCGACGATGGCCAGCGCGATGAGCAGCGCGGCGATGATGGCGGATTTTTGGATCTCCGAACACAACATATTGCGGTTTCCTCAGCTCGATCTTGTGCCGGCGAACACTAGGGGTTGTGGTCTGTCCCTTTTTTTAGGTGTTGCTTTTGTTGAATCGCCCGGTGAGCGATGTTCAACTCATGGGGTCTCGTTCAACTCATGGGGTCTCGGTTCGACTTGCGGTTTCTTCAGCTCGATAGCTCAATCACGCCGCCCACTTCAGCCAATCCCCCGCCACGCGCCCGACCAGCTCGCGGATTGCGTCTTCGCGCTGATACGCCGGCAGCGAATGCAAACGCCTGGCGTCGAGGACGCACAGATCGAGCGTGACGCCCAGGGCGAAGACGAACGAGCCGCCGCGCAAGAATTCGCTCGCGCAGATCGCGCAGCGCGGGCGGTCAGGTTTGTTGATTTGATTTGGCCGTGTGGTCTTCGATGTCCAGAGTGTAGGTGTTAGATTTCGCAAGATTCTTTTCAAAACTCCTGTGGCTCACGCGCAAGTTTGGACGCCGGCGCGTGAGCCGTTTTCATTGTCAAAACGGACACTCCCAATCGGGCGGCTCGACTTCCTGCCGCG
>Ga0247727_10010649_pt1 | contig 16242 bp, 12 predicted proteins | sample WisWelCaveWW1625_FD_202498 | JGI IMG/M metagenome (GOLD analysis project Ga0247727, IMG submission 202498) | Biofilm microbial communities from Wishing Well Cave, Virginia, United States - WW16-25 | ecosystem: Environmental > Aquatic > Deep subsurface > Groundwater > Cave microbial mat | place... | reverse complement strand
CGCCGCCATGTCCGCCGTCCTCGATGTCCGCGACAACGCCTACCCGGCCGCTTTCGCAAGGGCCGCGGCATGATCTACCGAGCAACATCTCCGCAAAACGGTGAGAAGTGATCACGGAAGAGCCTAGATCCCTCCCGCTGCCATGAATACGGCCGGTAAGCGTCGCGATCAAGCCGATTCGGGCGGGCGGCCGGTCGGGGCGATGAGCGGTCGCCCGCGGGGGATGAGCGGCGCGAGTCGCCTGCCCTACCAGGGGATGAGATCGCGCAGCAGGCGGGCCTGCCGGCGGGACACGGGCAGGACCGTCTTGTTCGCGTCCTTGAGGACGAGGCGCGCCAGGCCCCCCTCGCCCGGCAGGATCTCGGCGATCCACGACACGTTGACGAGGCAGGCGCGGTGGGCGCGGAAGAAGGCCGGCCCCAGCTGCGCCTCCAGATCGTTGAGGGTGCGCTCGACCAGGAGCCGCGCCTCGGCGGTGCGGGCGAAGACGATCGTCTCCTCGGCTTCGAACCAGAGAATCTCCGCCGGGTCGAGCAGGACGATCTTGCTGGCCCGGCGGACGGGGATGCGGAGCGGGGCGGACAGGGCGGGGGCCCCGCCCGTCGCCGGGGCCGCCCCGGTGGCAGGAGGCGCCGCTGCGGGCGCGGAAGGGGCGGCCCTCTCGGGCTTTGCGAGGCCGGCGCGGATCTCCTCCAGCAGTTTCAGGATCTCCTGGGAGGGAGGTGCTGTGCCGATGCGCAGCGCCTCGCGGGCCCGGTCGAGGGCCGCCGCAAAGCGATCGCGGTTGAACGGCTTCAGGAGATAGTCGAGCGAATTGACCTCGAAGGCCGGAACCGCGTACCGATCGTAGGCCGTGGTGAAGATGACGCGCGGCTGGTGGCGGACGCGCCGCAGGACCTCGAAGCCGTTTCCCTCCGGCATCTGGACGTCGAGAAAGCAGAGATCGGGACGCTCGCGGTCGATGAGCGCCACGGCCGCCGTGGCATCTCCGGCCTCCCCCACCAGCTCGCAGTCGGTGTGCTCGTTCAGAAGCCGGCGCAGGCGATCCCGCGCCGGCTTCTCGTCCTCGACGATCACGACCCGCATCATCATGGCGCCTTTCATCGCAGGGTGGCGGGCGCCGGCGCCGGCACGGGTGCTCGGTCCTGCGCCGCCCCATCAACGCTCGACTCCGGCACCCCGGGGAGGGGGATGCGGATGCGGGCCACCGTACCGCGCCCGTTCGGCCCGCGTTCCAGATCCAGCCGTCCCGACCGGCCGTACATGGTCTGCAGCCGCTGCCGGACGTTGTCCAGCCCGTGACCGTCGCGCACCGGATCGGCCACCCCGGGCGGCAGGCCGCGGCCGTCGTCGGAAACCTCCACGAAGAGGTCGCCCCCCTCCAGCCGGGCCGCGATCCGCACCGTCCCCCCCTCGCGCAGCGGCGCGATTCCGTGCCCGACGGCGTTCTCGACCAGGGGCTGGAGGATCAGACCGGGAACGGGGACGAGGAGGGCCTCGGGGTCGACCTGACGCACGACGCGCAGCCGCTCTCCGTAGCGCGCACGCTCGATGGTGAGGCAGCGCTGCACGAATTCCAGCTCCTCCCGGAGCGGCACGGGGCCCGACTCCGCGACCTTGAAGGTGTAGCGGAACAGCTCGGCGAGCGTCTGCACGATGTCGCCCGCGGCGCGGGGGTCGTCCTCAACCAGGGATGAGATGGTGTTGAGGGTGTTGAAAAAGAAGTGCGGGTTGATGCGGGCCTGCAAGGCCGACAGCTCCGCGCGGGCCGCCTGCTCCCGCAGCCGGGCTTCGCGCAGCCGGACCTCCTCGACCTCGCGCAGCGATTCGGCGAGCCGCCAGCGGAGATGCTCGTAGACGTGCACCACGGATCCGACGACGAGGGCCAGAATGGCGTTGATGGCGCTGACGGTCAGGGCTTGTCGCAGGTCACGCAGCACGAAGAGCGGGAAGAGTGAGAAGACGAGGACGGTCCCGGCAACCCCGCCCGACAGCAACGCCAGCGCGACCAGCGCCGCCCGGGCCACCGGCCCCACGGCCCGCAGCCGCGGCGGCAGCAGCGTCGAGGAGAGCAGGACGGTGAAGCCGATGACGTTGCCGAACAGGACGCTGATCAGGACGATCGTCGGCTCGAGCCCGCCCTGCCGGAACACTCCGACCGCCAGACCGACCGCGGCCCCGGCCAGGGAGTTGCAGGCGGCCCAGAGCAGGACCTGGAGGCCGAAGGGCAGGCCGCGCGGGCGCATCGTCTTGTCAGGTGGCGCGGATCAGGACGAGAGTGGCGTCGTCGTGCGCCTCCCCCCCGCCTGTCCAACGCTCCAGCTCCTGCAGGACCTGCACCACCATCTCGTCGAGATCGCGGTGACGGTGCCTCTGCAGCGTCTCGACGAGGCGGTCCTCGCCGAACTCCGTGCCGGAGCCGTCCGGGGCCTCGACGATGCCGTCGGTGTAGAGCGCCAGCAGATCGCCCGGAGACAGATCCCGCTGACCCTGCCCGTAACGGGCGTCCTCCATCAGCCCTAGCGGGATGCCGTCGGCGGTCAAGCGGACGACGCCCTCGCTGCAAAGGTGCAATGGCGGGAAGTGGCCGGCGTTGCTGTACGACAGGTGCCGCCGCCGCGCGTCGTACAAGGCGTAGAACAGGGTGGCGTAGCGCGCCGTCGAGGTGGACCGGTACAGCATCTCGTTCAGACGGTGGTTGACCTCGCCCGGCTCGACCGAGGGCCCCGCCAGGCTGCGCACCGAGGCCTGCAGACCGGCCATCAGAAGCGCCGCCGGGATCCCCTTCCCCGCCACGTCGGCGATCACCACCCCGAGCCGCTCGTCAGAGAACTGCAGGTAATCGTAGTAGTCGCCGCCGACCCCGACGGCCGGGCGGCAGGCGCCCGCCAGGAGAAGCCCCGGCACCCGAGGGCAGGCGCGCGGCAGCAGCTCGCGTTGCACCTCGCGCGCGATGGCCAGCTCGCGCTCCATCGCCTCTTTCTGCCGCAGCGCCAGGTACTGCCTCTCGATCTGGTCGCGCATCGAGTCATAGGTGCGCAGGGCGATGCCGACGATGACCGACAGGACCGCGTTGACGAGAACGATCATGGCCACGGTCCGGAGGCGCGCCAAGGCGAAGTACGGCTGCGACATCAGGATCATCGCCGAGCCGAAGAGGGTCCCCGAAAACAGCGTCAGGATCTGGAGCCCGAGATTGACGGTGTACGGCAGGCGATCGAACAGCGGGAAGACGACGCGCGCCGACAGCAGGGCCGTGAAGCCGACCACTTCGGCGAACAGGATGCTGATGAGGAGGACCGGCCAGAGGTCCATCCCCTGCCGCGTGAAAGCGATGCCACCGGCGACCACGGTGCCGACGAGAAGCGAGCCAAGCCCCCAGGCCAGCAGCAGCCGCAGCGGCGGCATGGCGATCGGCCGCGGCTCCGTCCCGTTCGCGCGGCGCACCTCCGCAGGCCCGCGGACGAGCCGCCCGAGGGCGAGATCGGCAGTGGTCGTCGCGGTTGCGGCAGGACCGTTCATGGCACCCCGCAGTCACAATTGATGGCGGCGCTCAGCCGCGCGCCCGTTGGCGCGCCGGCTGCAGCGCCGGGGAACGCCCCCGGCGCTGACTTCAACCCCGGAATTATACTTGGAGGAGCGCACGCGCTCCCGCTTCCCGGTCCGAACCGCCGCTTCGACGCTGGCGCCTGAGATCATCGTTGTGTATGATTCTGTTCATCCAGCATGATCAGCAGCGTCGCACTCTTCCGCGCTCTGTGTCTCATTGCCCTGTGCGTCGATCTCCACTCCCAGACCGATCCTGTGAGCCGCGAGCCGGCCCTGCACGATCCTCCTACGCAGGAGGAGCGCCGAAGGGTCCGAAAAACGACCGCGGCCGGGATGGAGCGGCGGCGGACCCTCCTGGAGCAGGCGTTGCTGCAGCCGGGGGCCTCCGTCGACGTGGAGCGATACACCCTCGACATCCAGGTCATCCCGCCGCCCGCGAGGCGCGTCGAGGGAACGGTGCGCATCCAGGCGCGGGCGGTCGCCGACGATCTCGCGACGCTCGCCATCGATCTCTACGACGCGATGGGTGTCACATCGATCGTCGCCGGAGCCACGCCTCTCCCGTTCACGCGGGGTGGCAACCAGATCCAGGTCACCCTCGACCGGCTGTACGGCACCGGCGAGCCGATCGACCTGGCGATCGCCTACGGTGGCACGCCGCCGGCCGTCAACGACTTCGTCACCTATGCCTTCACCTTCGGCACGCACCCCGCTTCAGGCGGAGCGCCGATCATCTGGTCCCTGTCCGAGCCGGGCTACGCGCCGACCTGGTGGCCCTGCATCGACCACCCGGCCGACAAGGCGATGGTCGACATGGACCTGCGGGTGCCCGACACCCTTATCGGAGTCTCCAATGGAGTGCTGATCGACACGGTCGCCCACGGCGACGGGACGAGGACCTACCGTTGGAGGTCGGCGCACCCGATGAGCACCTATCTCGTGTCGGTGGCGATCTCGGACTACGTCTCGTGGACCGACTATTACCCGCCGGTCACGGGAGGGCCGGTCATGCCGGTGCAGCACTGGGTCTACCCGGAGAAGGAGGCCGCGGCGCGCACCGACCTCGACGTCACGGTCCCGATGCTGACCTTCTTCTCCGGCCTCTGGGGCGAGTACCCGTTCGTGGACGAGAAATATGGCCACGCCCTGTTCCCTTTCGGCGGGGGCATGGAGCACCAGACCTGCACCTCCTACGGCGCGGCCCTGATCCGCGGCGATCACCGCTACGACTGGATCGTGGCGCACGAGCTGGCGCACCAGTGGTGGGGCGATAGCGTTGGTCCGGCCGAGTGGCCCGAGATCTGGCTCAATGAGGGGTTCGCCACCTATGGCGAGGCGCTGTGGAGGGAGAGCGTCGCCGGGCCGGCCGGCCTGCGCGCCTGGATGTCGTCCCTCGACTCGCGTCCGTTCTGCGGGACGGTGTACGACCCCGAGGCCGCCGGCTGCAACTTGTTCGGACAGACGGTTTATGACAAGGGGGCCTGGGTGCTGCACATGCTCCGCCGCGTGGTCGGCGATGTCGCCTTCTTCCAGGGGCTGCGCGAATACTTCATCGCCTTCAAGGACTCCAGTGCGTCCACGACCGATCTGAGGCTCGTCATGGAGACCGACTCCGGGCAGGATCTCGGCAGCTTCTTCAGCCGCTGGGTGTTCCAGCCGGGCGAGCCGCACTACCGTTTCGGCTGGCTTGCGGCGCCGACGCCGGGCGGCTGGGTAACGCACGTGCGGATCGAGCAGGCGCAGGCCGGCGGCTTGTTCTCTATGCCGATCGAATTGCAGGTCGTCTACCCTGGCGGGTCGGAGGCCTTCGTGGTCCAGAACCTGGCCGCGGCGCAGGACCTCGCCCTGCCCCCCGTTCCCGGGCCGCCGACCTCGGTCGCCTTCGATCCGGACTCCTGGATCCTGAAGACGGTGTCCTCCATGATCCTCCCGGACGCCGACGCCGACGGTGTCCCCGACACGGCCGACAACTGCCCGTCGAACGCCAACTCGGGGCAGGACAACCTCGACGGAGATGCCGCGGGCGACGCCTGCGACCCCGATCTGGACGGCGACGGGCGGGACAACGGGACCGACTGCGCCCCGGCCGATCCGACGGCCCAGGATCCGCCCGGCGGCGAAGCGATGGCGGTGATGGTGGACGGCGGCGGCTCCGCCGTGCTGACCTGGACACCGGCCGCAGGCGCCCCCCCGACATGGACTTGGGACATCATTCGCGGACTGGCGCAGCAGCTCCGGGTCGACGGGGCCATGTCGGGGGCCGCCTGCGTCGCCACGGCACTCACGGCTGCGAGCTTCACCGACACGGTCCTGCCGCCCCCCGCCGACGCCTTCTACTACCTGGTCCGCTCCCGCAACGCCTGCGGCCCCGGACCGCTCGGGGGCGGCACCCCCGGCGCACCCCCACGACCCTCTCTCCCCTGTCCGTGAGCCATCATGCCGCGCCGTACCGGAAAGTGATCTCGACCTTCACGTCGGGGTGAAGGCTGCGATCCACGGGGCACGCGTGGGCGGCCTTCTCGAGGGCCGGACGCCGCGCGCCGTCAACGTGCGCCGGCAGATCGAAAAGGACCTCGAATCGCCCCACGCGCCGGATTGGATCGGCGACCATCTCCTTGCGCACGCGCACGCGGCTGCCGCTCAGGTCGATCTGTTGCCGCCGCGCGTAAATCCCCATGATCGTCATCATGCACGACCCCAGCGCCGCCGACAGGAGGTCGGTCGGTGAGAAGGCCTCTCCCTTCCCCTCGTTGTCGACGGGCGCGTCGGTGACGATTTCCGCGCCCGAAGGCCCGTGCTTCAGCCGGCAGTGCAGATCCCCTTCGTATTCAACGTTGATCTCGACCATGAGACGACCCCCTTCTGCGGGAGTGGCGGACGGGCACCTTCAGGTCCGCGATCCCGTGGCGATCATACGCCGGAGCCGCAGCACACCCGCCGCCAGCGCCACTGCTCCGACCACCGCACCGGCGCTGAACAGGCCCCACCGGAAGGGAGGCGGATCGCCGCCCGCGAGGATTCTCTCGCAGTCGAGGGTGAACGACAGCAGCACCAGGGCGCCGCCCGCGATAGCCAGCGCCCAGAGCGCCGGATGGAACGTGAGGACGGCGCCGCGCTCCCGCAGCCGCAGCAGAAGCAGCGCGCTGGCGACGAGCCCCAGGCTAATCAGGATCGGCGCCAGCACCGGGCTCACCCAGGGCACCGGGATCAGGAACAAGATGTCGGGAGTCAGAATCGACGGCGGCCAGGCCAGCGTGACGTACAGCCACACATAATAGAAGATGTCCCAGATCCCGAAGAGGAGGGAGAAGCACAGGAACCTCTCCCACCGGTCCGAGCCCGCGAGGACGGCAACCCCGAGGATCATGACGGCCGTCGCAGCCTCGCGCGCGATCTCGATGAGCGCCATCCGGAACGGAAGGACGACCAGCGGGAAGGTGAACCCCGCGGGGTAGTAGATCGCCCTCAGGTAGACGACCACCGCCGCCTCGAGGTAGGCCATCGCCACCGCGAAGACGGCGAGCCAGACGAGCTTCCGCTTCATCACCCGGGCGCGCTCTCCGGATCGACGACGGCGTCGGCCTCGATCTCGACGAGCATCTCCGGATCGATCAGGCGCCGCACCTCCACCATGCTGGTGGCGGGGCGCACGGTCCCGAAGAACTCGCCGTGCGCCCGGCCGACCTCCTCCCAGCGGGAGATGTCGGTGACATAGATCCGGGTCCGGACGACGTCGGCGAGGCGGGCGCCCGCCCGCAGGAGCGCCGATTCGATGTTGCGAAGAGTCTGCACGGCCTGCGCGTACGCGTCCCCGCGGCCGACGAGTCGGCCCTGCGCGTCGAGGGCGGTCGTGCCCGACACGTGAACGTGCGGGCCGACGCGCACCGCCCGCGAGTAGCCGACGATCGGCTCCCACGGGGTCCCCGTCGCGATCTTGATCCGGTCGCTCATCGCTTCTCCTGCCCGTCCCCGTTCCAGCACATCACCTCCCGCAACGGCTTGCGCTGGATGTCCGGCACCGTGGCGTCGGCGGCGGGATACCCGATCGGAAACAGAAGATAGGGCTTCTCGTGCGCCGGGCGCTTCAGGATGCGCGCCAGGAACCCCATGGGGCTGGGCGTGTGGGTGAGGGTCGCGAGACCCATGTTGTGCAGCGCGGCGATGAACAGCCCGCAGGCGATCCCGACGCTCTCCAGGACGTAGTAGTGTTTGCGGCGCCCGCCGTCCCTTCCCATTCCGAAGCTCTGCGCGAAGCAGACGACGAGCGCGGGCGCGGTCTGGAGAAACGGCTTGCGCCAGTCGGTGCCGAGCGGCTCGAGATCCTCGAGCCACTCCTTGGGCATCCGCCCCCCCAGGTAGCTCCGCCGCTCCTCCTGCTCGGCGGCCGCGCGGATCTGCCTCTTGAGGCCTGGGTCATCCACCACGACCCAGCTCCATGGCTGTTTGTTGGCGCCCGAGGGGGCCGTGGCGGCCGTGGCGATCGCCCGATCGATGCACTCTCGCGGCACCGCCCTGTCGGAGAAAGCACGGACGCTCCGGCGGCTCGTCATCAGAGACAGGAAATCGCCGGCCCGGCGGAGCATCTCCGCTTCCGGGAAGCCCTCGAACACCAGCGGCAGAGGCCTGTACCGCTTCCTGTCCACGGCCATCGAACGCCTCCCGCGATTTGTGTTGGTGGCCGGGAGTGTAACATGGCGGTCCATGCGCCGCGATCGCGCCCTCACGGTGGCGCTTCTGGTCGCCGCCCTGGTCCTTCTGCCCAGGGCGTGGCTCGTCTCGCGGGCCCACAGCGAGTGCTACGACGACGAGTACCACCTGGTGCGCGGGGCGCGGTTCTTCCTCGGCACGCTGCGCGACATGGCGCAGAGCGACCCGCCGCTCGGCGAGGCGCTGACGGCCCTGCCGCTGGTCCTGACGAACGGCAACCCGGCCTGGACGGGGACTCTCTACGATCATTCGCTGCCACCCGAGCACACGCTGCTGCTCGTGGCGCTCTGGCGGTCGCTCCTGTTCCTGCCAATCGTCGGTGTCGCCTTCGCGTGGTGCCGGAGCCTCTACGGGACGCCCGCCGGCTGGATGGCCCTCACGCTCTTGTTGGTGGAGCCGACCTTCACGGCTCACGCGCCGCTGGCCTCACTCGACATGCTGGGGGCGGGCGGGGCGCTCGTCGGCTCCTGGCTCGCCTGGCGCGCCTTCGAGCAGCCGACATGGGGCAGGGTCCTGGCCGCCGCCTTCGGAGTCGCCGCGGCGCTGCTGATGAAGCACACGACGGTGATCCTGCCTCTTGTTGCGGCCGGCTACGCGGCGCTCTTCTGGATGGTCCGTCCCTGGATGGCCGGCGAGCCCTGGCCGGCCTGGCGCTCCGCCATTTCGCGGCGTCTCCTGGCGCTCGGGGCTGCCGTTCTGGCCGGCCTTTTGTCCCTCTGGGCCCTGACTTTGTTTGACGTCGGCCGGCCCGATCTGCCCCCCGCCTGGCAACAGGAACCGACCACGCTGAACCACGTGCTCGACCGCCCCCTTCCTGCCGGGCTCTACATCGGCTCGCTGGTGCGGGCCCGCTGGCACGCCGATCTCGGTCATGCGGCCTACCTCTTCGGGGAGAAGAGCGGGGTGGGATGGTGGTACTACTTCCCCGCGGTCCTCGCCTACAAAATGCCGATCGGCATCGCCGTCGTCCTGGGCCTGGCGCTCCTGTCACTTGTCCGGCTCCGACCCCGCTTTGAGGAATGGGGGCTGCTCCTGCCGATGCTCCTCTGGACGGCCATGATGCTGATGACCCGGATCAACATCGGGCTGCGGCATTTCCTTCCCGCCTACGTCTTCATCCTGCTTCTCGGGACGCGTTCGATCGCCGCGGGGACGCGGCCCTGGATGCGCCGCATCGCCTGGCCGGCGCTCGGCGCCGCGGCGCTGCACGTCGCCTCCTGGCATCCGGACTACCTTTCCTACCTCAACCTGCCGCGGGAGCGGGCCTGGCTCGACATCAGCGACAGCAACCTGGACTGGGGGCAGGGGCTCAAGCAGGCGCGCGACTGGATCGATCGTCACCCGCAGCCGCCGGGGCGGCCGATCTTCCTGCTCTATTTCGGCGACGCAAACAGCCCGCGCCGCGTGGCGCACTACCTCGGCGGCCGCGTCACGCTCCTGGGACGCCACGCGCCCCTGCCGGAGCACGGGCTGCTGATCGCCAGCCCCGTCTGGGTGGCGGGGCCGTTCGACCGGAACGACCTGTACGCCGCGCTGCGCACCGCCACGCCGACCGACATCATCGGCCACAGCATGCTGGTCTACGATCTCGACACGTTGAAGAAGGAGGGGTGAGATGGTCCTGAAGATCCTCGGCGTGCTGTTCCTGGTGGCCGGCGTCCTGGTCCTCGTCTATCACGGCTTCAGCGTCCCGAGGCAACGCGACGCGAAGCTCGGGCCGATCGAAGTGAGCATGAAGCAGAGCGAGCGCGTCGAGATCCCGAGCTGGGTCGGCGTGGCCTGCGTCGCCGCAGGCGGCGGGCTGCTGCTGTGGAGCGGCCAGAAGAAATAAAGTGACGCGCCCACCACGCCCCGACCGGCAGCTCCTGCTGGCGCTCCTCGTCGCGGCGGCCGTCCTGCTGCCGCGCGCGGCGCTGATCTCGCGGGCGCACAGCGAGACCTACGACGAGGAGTACCACCTGTCGCGCGGGGCGCGCTTCTGGTCCCGGGACCTCGCGGGCGTGCCGCTGAACGACCCGCCGCTGGGAGAGGCGCTGGCCGCCGTGCCGCTGGCCTTCGCCGACCGGGGGCGCTCCTGGACCGGCACCTTGTACGATCACTCCCTGAGGCCCGAATCGGCCCTCCTCCTGACACATCTCTGGATGTCGGTCCTCTTCCTGCCGGCGATCGGCGTCGCGTTCACCTGGTGCCGGCGGCTCTATGGCCTTCCGTCGGCCTGGCTGGCGGCGGCCCTGCTGCTCGTCGAGCCGACGTTCGCGGCGCACGTGCCGCTCGCGACCCTCGACACACTGGGCGCCGGCGGCGCGCTCATCGGATCGTTTCTCGCCTGGCGGTACTTTGATCACCCGACGTGGCCGCGGCTCTTCGGTGCGTCGGCGGGGATCGCCTGCGCCCTGATGCTGAAGCATACGGCGCTGGCCCTTCTGGCCGTGGCGGCTGGGTACGCGGTGCTGTTCTGGGTCGCGCGTCCGCTCCGGCGCCGGGAAGGCCGGGCTGCGTGGCGGTCCGCTCTCCCGACGCGGGCGTTCGCGGTCGCCGCCGCCCTGCTCGTAGGCGCGTTCACGATCTGGGCACTGACCCTGTTCGACGTGAGCCGCCCGCATCCTCAGGATGACTGGGGGCGGCAGACCGCCACCGTTCCCGGCTGGCTCGATCGGCCAGTGCCTGGCGGGCTTTATCTCACTGCGTTGCTGCAGGGAATCGAGCATGGTGGAGAGGGCCATCACGGCTACCTGCTCGGCGAGAGGCGCCTCACGGGCTGGTGGTACTACTTCCCGATCGTGCTTCTGTACAAGATGCCGATCGGGATTGCCGCCGTGCTCGCGCTCGGGGTGGCCTCGCTCCTGTGGCACCGGCCGCGCTGGGAGGAGTGGGGGCTCCTCGTGCCGATGCTCGCCTGGGCCGGGCTCGCCATGGCCAGCCGGGTCAACATCGGGTTGCGGCACTTCCTGCCGGCCTACCTGTTCATGCTGCTGCTCGGCGCGCGGAGCCTGGCGCGACGGCCTGCGACGTGGGCCGCGGCCGTCGCCTGGGGCGGGCTCATCGTCGCGGTCCTGCACGTCACGACCTACCACCCCGACTATCTCTCGTATCTCAACTCTCGGCGCGACCGGCCGTGGATGGCGATCAGCGATAGCAACCTCGATTGGGGGCAAGGGCTGAAGCAGGCGCGCGCCTGGCTGGAGGCTCGTCGCGTCCCTTCCGATCTCCCGGTGCACCTTCTCTACTTCGGAGACGACTCCAGCGGGCGCCGCATCCGGCACTACCTGGGCGAGCGTGTGACCTTCGCCCTGCGGCCGGGCCCGCTGCCCGCTCACGGACTGGTCATCGCCAGCCCGGTCTGGGTGGCGGGGTCGTACGACCCGGGCGGGGCATACGCGCCGCTCCGCTCCCTGCAGCCGATCGCCGTCATCGGCCATAGCCTGCTCGTCTACGACCTCGATCGGCCCTGAACGATCTCCCCGGAACCCCGGCCGGCGCCGGCGCGTACCACGGGACCGGTCAAGCGACAGGACACAGGAACAGAGGAGGCCACCGGAATGACCCCGGAACTCGTCATTGACAACCTCTCGAAGACCTACCCCAACGGTATTCAGGCCCTGAAAAACGTCTCTCTCCACGTCCCGGCCGGGATGTTTGGGCTCCTTGGCCCCAACGGGGCGGGCAAATCGACGCTCATGCGCACCATCGCCACCCTCCAGGAGCCCGACAGCGGCGGCATCCGCCTGGGCCGGATCGACATCCTCAAGCAGAAGGACGAGGTTCGCAAGACGCTCGGCTACCTGCCGCAGGAGTTCGGAGTCTACCCGAAAGTCTCGGCCCTCGAGATGCTGAGCCACTTCGCGGTGCTGAAGGGGATCGTCGACCCCCGCGAAAGGAAGGAGATGGTCGAGGCGATCCTGCGCCGGACGAACCTGTATGACGTCCGCAGGCGCAAGCTGGGCACGTTCTCGGGCGGCATGAAGCAGCGGTTCGGCATCGCCCAGGCGCTCCTCGGCAACCCATCGCTCATCATCGTGGACGAGCCGACCGCCGGGCTGGACCCGGCCGAGCGCCTGCGCTTCAATAACATGCTGAGCGAGATCGGCGAGAACGTCGTCGTCATCCTCTCCACCCACATCGTCGAGGACGTCTCCGACCTGTGCAGCCGGATGGCGATCATCGCGGGCGGGCGGGTCCTCCTGACCGGCGACCCGCAGAAGACTATCGACTCGCTGCGCGGGCGCGTCTGGAAGAAGATCATCGAGCGCGAGCATCTCGCGGCGCACGAGAAGGACTGGGTCGTCATCTCCACCCGTCTGGTCGCCGGCCGGACCGCGATCCACATCGTCGCCCCCGACCGCCCGGACCCCTCGTTCGAGCCGGTGCCGCCCGATCTCGAGGACGTCTACTTCTCGACCCTGCGGACCTCCCACGAGAAGGCCGCCTGACGCCGATGCTGCTCCGCATCCTCGCCTTCGAGTTCCGCTACCAGATCCGGCAGCCGCTGTTCTGGATCGCCTTCGTCCTCTTCTTCCTGCTGACGTTCGGGGCGATCACGACCGACGTCATCTCGGTCGGCGGATCCATCGGCAGCGTCAGCCGCAACGCCCCGTTCGTGATCCTCAATGTGCTCGCGGTGATGACGGCGGTCGGCACGTTCCTGACGACCGCCTTCGTGGCGAACAGCGTCCACCGCGACTTCGAGAGTCAGACCGACGCCCTGTTCTTCTCCCTGCCGATGAAGAAGCGGGACTATCTCTTCGGCCGGTTCGCCGGCGCGCTCCTGGTCGCGGTCATGGTGTCCGCCGCGGTGATCCTCGCCATCGTCGTCGGCAGCTGGATGCCGTGGCTCGACCCGGCGCGTATCGCGCCGTTCCAGGCGCGGCCGTATCTCGAGGGGCTGTTCGTGTTCGTGCTGCCGAACCTGTTCCTCACCGGCGCCATCTTCTTCTCCATCGCCACGCTCACCCGCAGCCTGCTGTACACCTACGCCGGCGTGGTCGTGTTCTTCATCGGTTTCGCGATCGCCGGCGTGCTCCTCGACGACCTCGACAACCGGACGATCGGGGCCCTCGTCGATCCCTACGGCATCGGGGCGTTCGAGCTTCTGACCCGCTACTGGACGGTGGCCGAGAAGAATACCGGCAGCCTGTCGCTGACCGGCGTCCTCCTGCAGAACCGCCTCATCTGGGTCGGAATGGCCGCCCTCATCATGGCGTTCACGTACCTGCGCTTCCGCTTCACGACGGTGGAGACCGGGAAGGCCCGCCGACGGCGCCTCTTGATGATGGCCGCCGATGCCGCGCCCGCGGCGCCGCAGTCCGCCGATGCCCAACAGGCCGAAAGGGCCCTGAAACCGGCGGCGCAGACCTTCGGGCCCGCGACCGCCTGGAAGCAGTTCCTGCATCAGACGCGCATCGAGACGATGGGGGCGATCGGGGGGATCCCGTTCATCATCATGCTGTTGTTCGGGCTGATCAACATCGTCGGCAACTCGCTGGTGCTCGACGAGCTGTTCGGCACGCCCGTCTACGCCGTGACGCACTTGATGCTGCGGATCGTCTCGGGCGCGTTCGGCCTGTTCATCTTCCTGATCCTGATCTTCTACAGCGGCGAGATGGTCTGGCGCGAGCGCACCCTGAGGATGTCGGAGCTCATGGACGCCATGCCGGTCCCCACATGGGTCGCCTGGGCCTCCAAGTTCACCGCGCTGGCGGCGCTCGTTGTCGTCCTGCACGCGGCGGCGATGCTGGCGACCCTCGGCATCCAGGTCTACCGGGGTTATACGAACTTCGAGATCCCGCTTTACCTGAAGGGGTTGTTCCTGCAGTCCGCGCCGTCGTTCCTGTTCCTGGCGGCGCTGTGCCTGTTCGTCCAGGTGATCGCCGACAACAAGTTCCTGGGCTGGCTGATCTCGTCGGCGATCTACATCATGGGCCGCGTCCTGCCGGCGATGCGGCTGGAGCACCATCTGTACCGCTTCGGCACAGCCCCCGAGGCGCCCTACTCCGACATGAACGGCTTCGGGCATTTCGTCCAGCCGCTGTTCTGGTTCTACCTCTATTGGGGGATGGTGTCGGCGGCCCTTGTCGTGATCGCGCACCTTCTCTGGGTGCGCGGCACCGAATCGCGCCTGGGCCTGCGCCTGCGGATCGCCCGCCAGCGGCTCGGCCGCCCGGCGGCGATAGCCCTGGCGGCTTCCATGGCGGGCGTTTTCGCGACGGGGAGTTACATCTTCTACAACACCAACATCCTGAACCGGTACGTCCCGGCCAAGACACTTCTCGACCGGCAGGCCGAATTCGAGAAGCGCTACAAGCAGTACGAGTCCCTCAGGGGGCCGCGCGTCACCGAGATCGATGCCGACGTCGACATTCATCCTGAATCCAGAAGCGTCGACATCCGCGGCCGCTACACGATCCGCAACAAGACCACCGCACCGGTCGAGACCATCCATCTGACTCTCAACCCCGACGTGGCCATCCGGGACCTGTCGATCAAGGGCGGACACCTCGAGATGGAGGACAAGGACCTCGGGTACCGCATCTACCGCCTGGACCGGCCGCTGGCGCCCGGGGATGAAACGCAGGTGACGTTCGACCTTCGCCGCGAGACCCGCGGCTTCGTGAACGACGGCTCGGTCACCAAGCTGGTCCGCAACGGCACCTTCTTCGACAGCGGCGACTACTTCCCGCACCTCGGCTACGCCCGCTCCGGCGAGCTGGTCGATCCCAACGAGCGGCGCAAGCGCTCCCTGCCGCCGGTCCAGCGTCTCCCGAAGATCGACGACGCCGCGGCGCGGCTCGACAACTACATCTCGAACGAGGCCGACTGGGTGCGCTTCGCGACCACCGTCAGCACCAGCCCCGATCAGATCGCCATCGCCCCCGGGTATCTCAAGAAGGAATGGCTGGAGAACGGCCGGCGCCACTTCCGCTACGAGATGGACGCGCCGATCTTCGACTTCTTCGCCTACCAGTCGGCCCGCTACGCCGTGAAGCGCGACCGCTGGAACGACGTCGCCATCGAGATCTATCACCACCCCGGCCACGCCTACAACGTCGATCGGATGATCGCGGCGGTCAAGAAGTCGCTCGACTACTTCACGGCGAACTTCGGCCCGTACCAGCACCGGCAGGTCCGGATCATCGAGTTCCCCCGCTACGCGCGCTTTGCCTCGGCCTACCCCAACACCATCCCGTTCTCCGAGAGCATCGGCTTCATCGCCCGTCTCGACGAGGACCCCGAGGCCATCGACTACGTTTCCTACGTGACGGCCCACGAGGTGGCGCACCAGTGGTGGGGGCACCAGGTGATGAGCGGCAACGTCCAGGGGGCGACGCTCATGACCGAGACCATGGCGCAGTACTCGGCGCTCATGGTCATGGAGAAGGAGTTCGGTCCGGAGAAGATGCGCCGCTTCCTGAAGTACGAGCTGGACAACTATCTGCGCGGGCGCGGCGGCGAGCTGATCGAGGAGCAGCCGCTGTACCTGGTCGAGAACCAGCCGTACATCCATTACCGCAAAGGCAGCCTGGTCATGTACGCCCTGCGCGATCACGTCGGCGAGGAGCCGCTCAACCGCGCCATCGCGGCCTACGTCAAGGCGGTCGCCTTCCAGGAGCCGCCCTACACCTATTCGAAGGAGTTCCTGGACTACATCCGGCCGGCCGTCCCCGAGGACAGGACGGCGATCCTCGACGACCTGTTCCGCGGCATCACCCTGTACGAGAACCGCGCCGTCGGCGCGACCTGGGCCAGGCGCGACGACGGCAAGTACGTGGTGCGTGTGGAAGTCGCCGCGGCCAAGTTCCGGGCCGACGGTTCCGGCAAGGAGAGCCCTGCGGCCCTCGACGACTGGGTGGACATCGGCGTGTTCGGAGAGAAGGAGACGGGCGGCCCTCCCGAGGGCAGGCTTCTCAAGATCGAGAAGCGGCGGATCGCGAAGTCCGAGGACGTGATCGAGGTGGTCGTCGATCAGGAGCCGAAGAAGGCCGGCATCGA
>Ga0247727_10010648_pt1 | contig 16242 bp, 12 predicted proteins | sample WisWelCaveWW1625_FD_202498 | JGI IMG/M metagenome (GOLD analysis project Ga0247727, IMG submission 202498) | Biofilm microbial communities from Wishing Well Cave, Virginia, United States - WW16-25 | ecosystem: Environmental > Aquatic > Deep subsurface > Groundwater > Cave microbial mat | place... | reverse complement strand
TCGTTATGGTTGGGGTTGCAACGCCTCGATGATCTGACGGCGATGTGGAAAATTACGACCGCCCCGCCGTCGCCACCAAACCCGGAACGCGCGGTGTCCAGTGAAATATTTATGGACGATGGTTAGGATACCTTTGAGTTTAATATACCGGGATTTTTATCTTGACTTAGAAAGAGCATTTTTATAAATTTGCGATCAATTTTGAGTTGCGCATTATGAAAATTTCACTGATCGGGCTGCGTCCGGGGACGCACGAATTTGATTTCGAGGAGCTTCCGGCGAAATGGGGATTGGACAATCATCCCAATTTGCGCACACCCGTGCACGTGAACGTGCAGTTGGAAAAACGGGAGGCTTCCATTTATGTGCGCAATCGCATTCAGACCGAGGGCCAGTTTACTTGTAACCGTTGTTTGGAAGAATTCGAGCTGCCTTTGGAAGACAGCGGCCGCGTGATTTTTTCGAGCGATGCCGATTTGATGCCGGACGAGGAAGTTCGTCCTTATACACGCGAGGCTCATGAAATCGATTTAACCGAAGAGGTTCGGGATTTGTTGGTGCTGGCGATTCCTGCGAAGCTGCTCTGCCGGGAAGATTGCAAGGGCTTGTGCGCGGGATGCGGCGCCAATTTAAACGTTGAAACATGCCGTTGCACGGCGGAGCGCGCCGATCCGCGCTGGCTGCCGCTGCAAAAATTATTGAATCATTGAAAGCGAGGTTGTTGTGCCGAATCCGAAACGACGCCATACCCGCACGCGCCGGGACAAACGCCGTACGCATTGGAAATTGTCTGCGCTCAACGTGGGCAGTTGCGATCATTGTCATCAGCCCAAGCTGCCGCATCGCGTGTGCCCGAATTGCGGCTACTATGCAGAACGCTCTGTGTTCTTGCCGCGCGAGTCCTAACCGAATGTCCTGCCGAGCGATTCAAAGGAATTAACCGGTGCCTTTCTTCTCATCCGCCGTTCAAGTTGCGAATCTGGACCTTGCTTGCAGGCCTCATGCTCCTGCGCGGTGAGCCAAGGATTTTTGTCTTGAGAGGATTTTATGCGTATTGCGTTGGATGCCATGGGAGGTGATTACGCCCCGGCTGCCATCGTGCAAGGAGGTTTGGAAGCGGCGAAATTGTTCGCCGGCGAATGCGAAATCGTTTTCGTCGGCGATCAAGCGCAAATCGAGCAGGAAATCGCGCGCCATCCCATTCTGACGCGCGGCCAGAACCTCAGCTATACGATTCAACACGCTTCCGAAAAAATCGAGATGGCGGATCAGCCCACCATCGCGCTGAAGAGAAAGAAAGACACTTCGATACAAGTTGCCAATCGCATGGTGCACGAGCGCAAAGCCGATGCGGTGATTTCGGCCGGACATACGGGTGCGGCCATGGCCGCGGCCCTGCTCATCCTTGGAAAGATTGCCGGCGTCAGCCGCCCCGGCATTGGCACGTTGATTCCAAATGGCAGCGGCGTCACGATGATGATTGACGTGGGCTCGAATGTCGATGCCAAAGCGCTGCATTTGATGCAATACGGCTTGATGGGCAGCATTTTCATGCAGCGCGTGGTGGGCACGGAAAACCCCAAAGTCGCGCTGTTGAGCATCGGCGAAGAGCGCACCAAAGGCACGGAAGTGACGCGCGAAGCCTATGGCTTGCTGGAAAAAAGCACTGTAAATTTCATCGGCAACGTCGAAGGCCGCGATATTTTGCAGGCCAAAGCCGATGTGGTGGTGTGCGACGGTTTTGTGGGCAACGTCATTTTGAAATTTACCGAAAGCCTGGGCAGCGTATTTCGCCGCCACATCAAACGCCAAATCGGCAAGAAAATTTTTGTGAACCTGGGCGCGTTTTTGATGCAACCCACGTTCCAGCGCCTGCGCAAAGTTTTTGATTATGAGGAATACGGCGGCGCGCCGTTGTTAGGTGTGGACGGCGTATGCATTATTTGCCACGGTTCTTCTTCACCCAAAGCGATTCGCAACGCGGTGAAAGAAGCGATCAAAATGGTTTCCGAGAAGATCAATTGCATCATCGAGCGGGAATTGCAGATGCAAAACGGAGTGAAACTCGTTGAAGAAAATGCCTAAAAGCACGGTGCTGGGCACGGGCCGGGCCACGCCCGAGCGCGTGTTGACCAACGCCGATCTGGAAAAAATGGTCGATACCACCGACGAGTGGATTCGCGAGCGCACCGGCATCGAGCGGCGCTATATCGCTTCTCCCGATGATCGCAACTCCAAAATCGCGGCGGCGGCCTGCCAAAAGGCGCTGGCTGCGGCAAAAATTTCCGCCGAGCAAATCGACGCCATCATTGTGGCAACGGTTACGGGCGACGTGGTGTTTCCCAGCACCGCCTGTTACGTGCAAGAATTGATCGGCGCGCGCCACGCCGCTGCTTTCGATTTGTCCGCCGCCTGCTCCGGATTTATATACGGCCTGGCCATGGCCGATAGTTTGATCGCGACCGGCAAAGCCAGACATGCTTTGGTGGTGGGCTCGGAAATTCTCAGCCGCATCGTCGATTGGAAAGATCGCTCCACTTGCGTGTTGTTCGGCGACGGCGCGGGCGCGGTGGTTTTGGGTCCGGCAAGCGGCGAACGCGGTGTTCTGGACACGTACCTCAAGAGCGACGGCCGGCTGACGCATTTGTTGTGCATGCCCGGTGGCGGCACGAACATGCCCCTGGAAATCGCCATTGCCGAACGCAAAAATTTTTTGTATATGGAAGGCCGGGAGGTGTTCAAATATGCCGTCACCGCCATGGCCGACGCCTCCGAACATATTTTGGAACAAAACGGCTTGACCAGCGCGGAGGTCGATCTGTTCATTCCGCATCAAGCCAACATGCGCATTGTCTCAGCCACGGCCAAGCGTTTGAATGTGCCCATGGAAAAAGTGTACGTGAATTTGCAGAATTACGGCAATACTTCCGCCGCCTCGATTCCGATCGCCGTCAATGAAGCGTTGGAAAAAGACGCACTGCGCGCCGGGCAATTGTGCTTGATGGTCGCGTTCGGCGGCGGCTTAACGTGGGCCTCTGCATTAGTGCGATTTTAGCCTATGAACGATCAGCGCGCATTTTTATTTCCCGGCCAGGCCTCGCAATATGTGGGCATGGGCAAGGACCTATGCGAAAATTTTGCCGTTGCCCGTGCAATGTTTCAAGCCGCCAACGAGCAGCTCGGTTTTGACATTCAAAAAATTTGTATCGAAGGTCCGCTCGAAGAATTGACCAAAACCTCCGTTACACAACCTGCCATTCTGATTCATAGCGCGATCGTTGCCCGCATTCTCGAGGAAGAAAAAGGACTCACACCGGCCATGGCCGCGGGCCATAGCATGGGCGAATATTCCGCGCTGTTTGCCGCCGGGGTTTTGAGTTTTGAAGCCGCCTTGCGTTTGGTAAAATTGCGCGGCGAGCTGATGCACCAAGCCGGCATGGAAAAGCCCGGCACCATGGCCGCGATCATGGGCATGCCCCCGCAGGAGGTGGAAGCGCTTTGCCAGGAAATCACCTTGCAATTGGCCGCACAAGATTTGGTGGTGCAGCCCGCCAATTTCAATTCGCCGGAACAAACCGTGATTTCTGGTTCCATCGAAGCTATCGATCAAGCCATGAAATTGGCCAAAGGACGCGGCGCGAAACTTGCAAAAAAGCTGGTGGTCGGCGGCGCGTTTCATTCGCCATTGATGGCCGCGGCGCGTGCAGGGTTGAAGAAAGGTTTGGCTGTAACGGCATTTAATGATGCAAAATTTCCGATTTACACCAATGTCACCGGCAAGCCGGAAACCCAAGCCGATCGTTTGCGCGAATTATTGGAGCAACAGCTCACCAGCCCGGTGCGCTGGCTGTCTGCAATAGAAAACATGATTATTGGCGGCGTACAATCATTTTGGGAAATCGGCCCGGGCAACGTTTTGGCAGGATTGCTGAAACGCATCAACAAAAATTTTGTTGCCACCACGATCGGCAAGGCGGAAGAAGTTCGAACGGTGTTGGATTCGTAATCATACCTCTCACGATGCGGATAAAACGCAAATCAAACACGTTGTTTACGTTTTATAAATTATGCATCACTTGAGCCCGTAATGTATAAAACGTAATACGTAAAACAATACTGACTATGAAACGCCTCGAGAATAAAATCGCCGTGATCACCGGCGCATCGCGCGGCATCGGCAAAGCCATCGCATTGCACATGGCCGCCGAAGGCGCGCGCCTCGTTCTAACAGCGAGAAACCTGGCCGGCGTGGAAACTGTGGCCGAGGAAATCCGCCAACAGGGCGGAGAAGCGCTGGCCTTTGCGGCCGATGTAACGGTCGCCGCCGAAACGGAAGCGATGATCAAAAAAACCGTGGAAAAGTTCGGCGCATTGCATATCTTGGTCAACAATGCCGGAATGACGCGCGACAATCTCATCATGCGCATGAGCGACGACGAATGGCAATCCGTTCTCGCTACGAATTTGACCGGCACGTATCATTGCATTCGCGCTGCGAGCAAAATTATGCTGAAGCAGCGCGAAGGCAAGATTATCAACATGACTTCCGTCGTCGCGGAAATGGGCAACAAAGGTCAGGCGAATTATTGTGCCGCCAAAGCCGGCGTCATCGGCTTGACCAAATCCGTGGCGCGCGAGTTGGCGAGCCGCAACGTGCAATGCAACGCCATCGCCCCGGGATTCATTGACACGGACATGACAGCAGGATTGACGGAAAACGCCAAAGAAGTTTTGCTGCAATCCATTCCGTTAGGCCGCATCGGCAAGCCGGACGACGTCGCCCATCTCGCCGTATTTCTCGCGTCATACGAGGCGGATTATATCACCGGACAAGTTTTCAACGTTGATGGCGGGTTGGTGATGGCATGAGCTTCGTCAGTTGCCAGTTAGCAATGGACCAGTCACAATTAAAAAATGTAAACTGAAAATTGTAAATGGCCAATTGTGAATGATCAATGGCTAATGGTCAATGAATAATTTGAAATCAACCCCAACCGTTCCACAGTAAATCAATTGAAGGAGTTCGGACGAATGGCGAATAATATCGATGCCAAAGTGAAACAGATCATCGTCGACCAGCTCGGCGTGGATGCCAACGAAGTGACCGCGGAGGCCGGTTTTGTGGAAGACCTCGGCGCGGATTCCCTGGACACGGTCGAGCTGGTGATGGCCTTCGAAGAGGAATTTGACATCGAAATTCCCGATGAAGAAGCGGAAAAGTTGCAGACTGTTGGCCAAGCCCTGGAATACTTGAAGTCGAAGATCGGCTCATAAAACCGCAAGCCGGCTTTCCGAAAGCCGGACTGCGGAGGGAGAACCTGATTGATTTTGGTTTTCAATGCCGTTTTCACCGGCGCCGCGCCGCAACACCACAAGGATTTGCTGCCCGCAACCCTGGCATGCAGGATTAATGCACGATCGTTACGCCGAGAATTTTGCATGCGCCGGCTTCGTACCCTGTTGCAGGAAAGGGGCTAACGTTTACCCCCGGAGGAGGAGGGTGAAGGTTTAGCCCTTTTTGTCTGAAGTAAAAATGAATTACAAAAGCCATACCCTGATTTCGGGTTTTCCGTTTGCGCCGACATTTATGCTGAAGTGGTTCGAACGTCTTCACAGCCGGCTCCGGCAACGCAAAACACCGTTGCCGAGCAATGAAATTGCGAAGACCATCGGCTACCGCTTTCGCCGCAGGCAGTTGCTGGTGCAAGCGCTCAAACACCGCTCTTATTTGCCGCAAGTCAACGAACATCGCGCCTGCTCGAACGAGCGCCTGGAATTGTTGGGCGATGCCGTGTTAGGCCTGATCGTGACGGAATTTCTCTACCGCAAATTCCCGGAAAAAGAAGAAGGGGATATTACGGCGGCGAAATCGTTGCTGGTCAGCCGCAAAATCCTCACGCGCATCGCACGCCATCTCGGCCTCGGGCGCTTCATCTTGATGAGCGAATCGGAAGATCATGCCGGCGGACGATTCCGGCCTTCCATTTTGGCCGACACTTTCGAAGCGCTCATCGGTGCGATTTTTCTCGACGGCGGCTTGCTCGCGGCGCGCGTTTTTATCGAGAGCAGCTTGCTGCTGGAAATGAATGCTATTCTCAGCGAAGAACAGCATCGCAATTTCAAGAGCCTGCTGCTGGAGTTTGCGCAAAGCCACAATCTGGGCACGCCGTATTATCACGTCGTTGCCGAGGAAGGCCCAGACCACGAAAAAATTTTCACCGTCGAAGTCCGCATGCAAAACCGCACCCTGGGCGCGGGCGCCGGCCATTCCAAAAAACGCGCAGAACAAGAAGCCGCGCAACAAGCATTGGCGCAGTTGGCTTATTTGGAATCCTGAAAAAGTTAAATTTCGTATGAAAACGCGCTGGCTATTTTTTAGCTTCCTCCTCGCGCTGTCCACAAATGTTTTTTCTCAATCCCTGCCAGGTTATTACGATCGTTATAATTTTCTGCAGGCCTCGCCCGGCGCGTTTGAAGAAGGCCTGGTGGGTTTTGCCAATCCCGCCAATCTTAAATTGCTGACCGCACTGGAAACGCGTTTCTACTGGTCGACCGACGGCACTGACGCGCTTTCATTCAATGATTGGGGATTTTTTTCGGGCTTGCCCGGCTTGGGCTTCGCGATGCAACGCCAGCATTTCGGCGCGCAGCAGGCGACGGACTACCGCCTGGCAACTGCTTTTGGAAACGCGGGGTTTGCCCTGGGATTTGCCTATGGCTGGTCTGCCGGAGATCGTGAGGCGCTTGCACGCGAAAAATTATTTACGCTCGGCGCATTGATTCGGCCTTCACGTTATTTCTCTCTCGGTTTGATCGGCAATCGTTCCCTCGAAAGCGGCGCTCGCGAAGGCGTGGGTGAGCTCGGCTTGCGTCCATTTGGAACTTCGCGGCTGACGTTGTTCGGCGATCTCGCCTGGCAAAACCAGGTTCGCTTCAAAGATGCGCCCTGGAGCGCCGGCGCGATTTTGCAAATTGCGCCGGGCTTGCATCTCACCGGGCGCAGGTTCAAAAATAAAGCCTTCACTTTGGGGGTTGCATTAAATTTCGGCCATAAAAGCGCCGGCGCTCTAACTCATTTCGACGGCGAGCACGAGCATGCTTATAACAGCTACATGGTTCGAATGGGAGGAATGCGTTCCGGCTTTTTTCAAACTGCTTTCAGCAAAGGCAAACGGTATTTGCCCCTCAATTTGAAAGGCCGGGTCGATTATCAAAAATTCGTTCTGTTTGATGACGACACGCATCGCTTGTTGGATATTTTAAACAATATTCGCGCGGCCGTGCAAGACCCGCGCGTGAGCGCGATCGCCCTCAATCTTTCCACCCTGCGGGTTTTGCCGGAGCATGCCTGGGAGATTCGTGAAGAATTGCGTCACGCCCGCGCCGCCGGGAAAAAAGTTTTAGCTTTCATCGATAATGCCGGCATGACCTCGTATCACCTTGCCAGTGTTGCCGACAAAGTAGTGATGGATCCCGAAGGCCTGTTGAGGCTGGAAGGATATTTGTTGGGGCGGACTTTTTTTAAAGGGACACTGGAAAAGCTTGGCCTGGGTTTCGACGAATGGCGCTTCTTCAAATATAAATCCGCTGCCGAAGTTTTGAGCCGTGATTCGATGTCCGTTGCCGATCGCGAGCAGCGGCAAGCCTTTGTCGATGATTGGTATGAAACCACGCGCGCAGAAGTTTGTGCCTCGCGCAAATTAAGCCCGCAACAATTCGATGGATTGATTGATGAAGAAACTATATTTCTCCCCGTGCGCGCTTTGGCCGCCGGACTGGTCGATACGCTCGCGCGTTGGTCCGCTTTGAAAGAGACCGTGAAAGCAGTGTCGGGCCGCAGTTTGCAAAAAATTTCAGCCGTCGATCTTTATAAAAATGCCGTGAGAACGGAGCGTTGGGGCCAGCGGCCGAAAATTGCCGTGGTGTACGGCTTGGGTGAATGCGCATTGGATACCGGCATTCGTGCCCGTTGGCTGGAACGAGTTTTCTTGCGGCTGGCAGATAACCCCGAGGTCAAGGCCATTGTCTTTCGTGTTGATTCTCCCGGCGGCGACGGCATGGCTAGCGATCTCGTGGCCGAGGCGATTAAAAAATGCAAAAAGAAAAAGCCGGTGATCATCAGCCAGGGCCAAGTCGCAGGTTCGGGCGGTTATTGGATTTCAATGTACGGCGACACGATTGTGGCTGCGCCGCAAACGATCACCGGATCGATCGGCGTGATTGGCGGCTGGTTGTATGACCAAGGCGCAAGCGAAAAGCTGGGTATGACTTCCGATCACGTGCAGCGCGGCAAGCATGCGGATATTGGCTTCGGTATCACGTTGCCGTTTCTCGGCGCGCAAATTCCCGCACGCAATTTGACGGTGGAAGAACGGGCGCGCGTTGAAGATCTCATCAAAAAATTTTATGAAAATTTCGTGAAAAAAGTCGCAGCGGGCAGGCAGATGCCGGTCGTAGAAGTGCAGCAAATTGCTCAAGGGCATTTTTATTCCGGAATGGACGGCAAGGCAAACGGCCTGGTTGATGAGATTGGAGGCTTGCTAACGGCGCTGGCTCTGGCAGAACAACGGGCAGGGCTCAAGGCTGACGATGAAGTTGAAATCGTCGAGATTCCACGCCACAAAGGCTTGCTTGATTTTCGCACCCGCCTTTCGCCGTTGGAAACCAGACTGGAAAACGATCCGGTGATGCAATATCTCAAAATGACAAGCTCGCGCAACGGCCAGCCGCTGCCCATGATGTTGCCGGGGACTTATCCAGCGCTGCATTGAAAGGTTGGCGAAGTCAAGCGAGATACCGGTGCCATGAATAAAGTCATGAAACGTTTTTTTGCTGCTCGTGTGCTGGCATTGGCGCTGATCGGCAACGCGTTCTGCCAAGTCAATTTTCAGCAGCACGCCCATGCCGTTGCGGTGAGAAGCCATGCCCAAAATCCGGAATGGCTCAACTATACCGACGGAAGATATGTTTTAGCCTTCGCAAAAGATCAGGAACGATTGTGGATTGGCACTCGCGGCGGCCTCTTGCAACTAAATGCAGACAGCGGCGCGAAGGAATTTTTCACGCGGGCCAATTCGGCGCTCCCGGATAATATTTCGCAAGCGCTCGCTCTCGACCAAGATCAGAACCTGTGGATCGGAACAATAGCGGGGCTGGCGCGATACGATGGCTCGTCGTGGCATGCTTATCATATTTCGGATTCCGGTTTGCCCTCCAACGTCGTGCGCGCATTGGCAGTCGATCAAAACGGCGATCTTTGGATTGGCACCTGGCCCTATCGCGACTGGCGTTATCCTCAAGACTATGTTTTCATCGGCGGCGGCTTGGCCAAATTTGACGGCACAACGTGGACTGTGTTCAATACCCGAAACTCGCCTCTGCCGCATGACGCGATCGAAGCACTCGCTGTCGATGCAAAGGGAAATTTGTGGGTGGGAACGGACGGCGGCGCGGCCAAGTTTGACGGCGTGAACTGGACGGTATATACGGTGTTCAATTCCGGCCTTCCCGGCCATATCGTTTCCGCGATTGCGCTGCAAGATTCCACGGTTTGGTTCGGCACCGACCGCCAAGGTTTGGCGCGTTTCGAGGGCTCGGCTTGGAGGGTTTATCATACCGGCAATTCGCCGCTGCCCGATGACGATATCAATGCCATCTTTATTGATGAACATCAAAACAAATGGATCGCCACCTCCGGTGGCTTGGCGCGATTCGACGATCGAAATTGGGCAGTGTACAAAGTCTCAAACTCCGATCTCCCTCATGATTTTGTGAGAAATCTTTTGAGCGCTGACGGAAGTTTATGGATCGCGACGTTTGACGGTTTGGCCCAGTTGCAAGATAACGTGTGGACGCCTCATCAAACCTCCAATTCGGGTTTGCCGGACAATTTTGTCGAAGAACTTGTGATCGAGAAAAACGGCACGGCATGGATGGGGTCCAACGCTTACAGCCGGGAAGACAACTACGGCTTGTTGTCATTCGACGGAAGCGAATGGACCGTCTATGATACTTCGAATTCCGAGTTGCCGGATAACTTGATCAGTGCTTTGATGTTGGATGCTGAGGAAAACTTATGGATCGGCACTCTCAACGGCCTGGCCAAATTTGACCGGCAGCGTTGGACGGTTTATCACAGAAATCGCGGCAACTTCCCGGACGTGCACGACGACTGGATCACCGCGCTCGCCGTGGATCATCTGGGCAACATTTGGGCGGGCACGGCGAACGGTTCGTGTGCTGCGCATAAAGTCGGCGCCCTGTTGAGGTTTGACGGTAAAGAATGGACCGTCTTTAACTGCGGTAACTCGCCCTTGCCTTCGAATGCCATCGGGGCTTTGAGCGTGGATGATCAAAACAATTTATGGATCGGAACCTTCGAAGGGCTGGCCAAGTTTGACGGGGAGAATTGGGAGGTGTTTACCGTCACCAACTCCGGTTTGCCGTCCAATATTATCGAGGCCTTGGCGATCGATCAAAGCAATAATGTCTGGGTTGGCACCAGGCCTTATCGTGCCGGCAATACGAACGATTATATTGGCGGTGGCATTGCCAAATTTAATGGAACTACTTGGAGTGTTTATGACACCTCCAACTCCAGCCTTCCTTCCAACTGGACCACTACGCTCGCGAGTGATTTGGAAGGAAACATTTTGATTGGAAACAGTTCTCGCGAGGGAGGATTCACGATATTCGACGGCCAAAACTGGAGCGTTTATAACACCGCGAATTCCTCGTTGCCCGACAATGACGTCTTGACGGTCGCACTTGATCAATATGGAAATCGGTGGCTGGGCACGCGCGGCGGAGGATTGGCTGTTTTTAGGGAAGGCGGGATCATCTCCAATCTAGATAATCGCGAGGAGGCGGCAGCTCCGCGCGCTTTTCGCTTATTGCAGAATTATCCCAATCCGTTCAATCCCACGACGACCATCCATTACATTCTGCCGCAAGCTTCGAAAGTTGTTCTGAAAATCCATAACATTTCCGGCCAGGAAATCAGAACATTGGTCGATATATTTCAGGCCGCGGGCTCGCAGTCGGTCATTTGGGAGGGCAGGAACGAAGCGGGCCGGGAGGTGGGCTCCGGAATTTATTTTTGCAGATTGCATGCGAATGAAGTCACGCTAACGCGGAAAATGACTTTGGTTCGATAACACCTACGTTCAAAAAATCTAAACACAGTAAATAAAGCTGAAAATTGGATATGAAAGCTGAAACCAATGGGAAAAAATTCGAACACCTCGTCGAGATCACGGCGCGTTTGCGCTCGCCGCATGGCTGCATCTGGGATCGCCGGCAAACGCATGAATCGCTGCGGCAATATTTGCTCGAAGAAGCATACGAAGTGCTGGAGTCCATCGATCAGCAAGACCATGACGAGTTGGGCAAAGAGCTTGGCGACTTGTTGCTGCAAGTCGTTTTTCATGCGCAAATTGCCGCAGAAGCCGGGCGCTTCGCGATCGGAGAGGTGATCGACAATATTTCCGAAAAAATGATTCGCCGGCATCCACACGTTTTCGGCGATGAAAAAGCCGCTTCCGTAGAAGAACAAAAAATGCGCTGGGAGGAAATCAAAAAGCAGGAAGGCAAAAAATCGATCATTGATGGTGTTCCTGCAGCCTTGCCGGCTTTGCAGCGCGCCGCGCGTTTGCAACAAAAAGCGAATGCGCCGGCGCCGGCTTGGGAAAAGCTAGAGGCACTCTATCAGCGCTTCAAAACTTCAGCGCAATGCGCCCATGAAAACGCCACCCCGAACAATGATTTGAATAAGATTCTCGGAGAACTGCTATTTTCATTCGTTGGCATAAGCCGCACGGTATCGGCCAATCCCGAAGACGCTTTGCGCGAAGCGTGTGAACGATTTCAAAAGGAATTTGCCGCTTCCAAGTAGCATGTCATGTTGTAAACATCTTTTTAAACAGTTTATTTTTTGCAGCGCGTTAGACGCAGCAAATCATTCCGCCCAGGCGCGGGCACACCTAACCGCTTTCTGCCAATCTCGATAGAGCCGTGCGCGTTCGTCCGCCGCCATCGCCGGATGAAATCTTTTTTCCTCCTGCCAGCGTGCGGTGATTTCATCCAAATCTTTCCAATAACCGAGGGCCAAACCCGCCAAATAGGCCGCGCCCAGGGCCGTGGTTTCCGTCATGTGCGGCCGCACCACCGGTATATTGAGAATGTCCGCCTGAAACTGCATCAATAAGTTGTTGACCACCGCGCCGCCGTCCACACGCAGCTCGGATAATTCTTCCCCGAAATCTTGCCGCATGGCTTCCGCCAAATCACGAGATTGATAGGTAATGGCTTCCAATGCCGCGCGCGCCAAATGGCCGCGATTCGCGCCGCGCGTGAGGCCGGCAATCGTTCCGCGCGCCGCCGCATCCCAATACGGCGATCCCAATCCGACAAAAGCGGGCACAAAATAAACTCCGCCATTGTCTGATACGTGCGCGGCCAATCCCTCGATCTCTGCGGAAGTTTTTATCAAACCTAATTCATCACGCAGCCATTGCACCACCGCGCCGGCAATGAACACCGATCCCTCCAGAGCATATTGCGGTTTTTCATTGCCAATTTTCCACGCAATCGTTGTGAGCAAGCCATTCCGGGAAGCGCGAGGGACCGCGCCGGTATTCATCACCATGAAGCAGCCCGTGCCATAAGTGTTTTTCAACATGCCGGATTTGAAACAAGCCTGCCCGAACAACGCCGCTTGTTGATCTCCGGCGATGCCTGTGATGGGAATGCCGGCCCCAAATACTTCCGGTGCGGTCAGGCCAAATTGATCGCTGCTGGCTCGTACTTCCGGAAGAATAGAATCTGGTATGTCCAAAGCAGCCAGCAGATCGCGATCCCATTCCAATTTATGAATATTGAACAACAGCGTGCGCGCGGCATTGGAACAATCCGTTGCATGCACTTTTCCGCCGGTTAATTTCCACAGCAACCACGAATCCACCGTGCCGAATGCAATTTCACCGGCTTGTGCGCGCCGCCGCAAATCGGCAACATGGTCGAGCAACCATTTAATTTTTGTTCCGGAGAAATAAGGATCGGCAACCAACCCCGTGCGCTCCGGAATAAGAGTGCTCCAGGGCTGCCGCCGGATTTCTTCGCAAATAGCAGCGGTGCGCCGATCTTGCCAAACGATCGCCGCATGCACCGGCTTGCCGGTTTGCCGGTCCCACATAATGGTCGTCTCGCGTTGATTGGTGATGCCGATCGCGGCAAGATCTTGCGCGTGCACCTTGGCTTGCGCCAGCGCCGCTTTGGCGGTGGCTAATTGCGTTTGCCAAATTTCTTCGGGATCGTGCTCCACCCAGCCCGGTTGCGGATAATATTGCTTGAATTCCTGTTGCGCCATGCCGCACATGCGACCGTCATGATCGAACACGATGCTGCGACTACTGGTGGTGCCTTGATCCAATGCCAGGATGAATTTCATTTTTCCGCTCTTCATTAAATTTGAAATTTGTGAAATCCTTAGATATTCCTATTCCATTGCAGAACTGTTTTGAACGCGATTGTTATTCATCAAGAGCTTTGTCACCACCGCTGCTTCCGTCGCCGGCAATTGGCAGGCATAATCCTCGCAAACATAAGCTGTGGCTTTGTTTTCCAGCATGGTCATGGCTTGCAACGCCGGCAGATTTGCGCTGAGATATTTTTGGCCGGCGCCGCCCTCGGCCAGCAAAAGAATTTTGTTGGGAATAAAACGCGCATGCACGGCGCGCAGCAACGCTTTGGTATCTTCGCTTTCAGCCCTGCCTGCGAGGATAATTTGTTTGGGCTTGTCCATTCCGAAAGTTAGGGCCGCCAGCATTTGCGGCATTGCGTACGGGGTTTTTTCCAGACGATGGGCAAATACGCGGGTGGTTTTTTCCGCCAACTCTTGCCATTCTCCTCGATTCAGCATCTGCGCCAGACGCATCAAGTTCCACGCCGCGATGGAATTGCCCGAAGGCTCGGCGCCGTCATAATCTTCCTTGGTGCGCAACAAGATCGAAGCGTCCTCGCCGGAAGTATCGAAGAACCCGCCTTCTTTTTCATCATGAAAAAGCCGGATTTGGGTTTCGGTGAGCGCGGCCGCATGTTGCAGACATTGAATGTCGAAACCGGCTTCATATAAATCGAGCAAGCCGAGCACGAAGAAGGCATAATCATCCAAATGCGCCGGGAACTTCGCTTCACCGTCGCGATAGCGGCGCTTGAGTGTTTGCGTTTTGGCGTCATAGTTCTTCGCGAGAATGAAGGTCGCCGCCTTGGAAGCAGCGGCAAGATATTCCGGCTCTTCAAAAATTTGATAGGCGCGCGCAAACGCCGAAATCATCAAACCGTTCCACGCAGTGATGATCTTGTCATCCAAATGCGGGCGAGGGCGCTGACCGCGCACGGCAAATAATTTGGCCTGGCCGCGTGCAATAATTCCATTGATCTCGACCTCGGGCATTTGAAAACGCTTGGCGGCTTCCGCCGGCGTGTTCGCGGCATAGAGCACATTGCGATCTTCAAATTCGCCCTGCGGATCGCTAATGGTATTGCCGGAATCACTCACACCATGAACATAATTGAAGATTTCAGCCTCGCGGGCGCCGAGCACAGCGCTGATCTCGGCTTTGCGCCACATATAAAACGCGCCTTCAATTTTATGTTCGGGATGATTCGGGTCCGGCGCGCTGTCCGCATCTTCGGCGGAATAAAAGCCGCCCTGGGCATGCGTCATGTCGCGCAAAACATAATCAAGCGTTGCGCGCGCGGCCTGCGCATAAAACTCTTCATGCGTAATTTGATAAGCTTCCAAATATGACCAAACCAATTGTGCTTGATCATACAGCATCTTTTCGAAATGGGGCACCCGCCAGTAGGCATCGACGGAATAGCGATGAAAGCCGCCGCCCAAATGATCGTACAGGCCTCCGGCCCACATGCGTTGCAACGTGTGCAGCGTCATGTCCAATGCCCCGCGTTCGTTTTGACGCGCGTCATAACGCAGCAAGAAATTTAACACCGAAGGGCGCGGAAATTTTGGCGCATTGCCGAAGCCGCCCAATCTGTCGTCATAAGTTTGATCGAATTGCGCATAAGCCGTGCGCAACAGCGGCGATATGCGAATGGAGGCGGTCTCAACTGGAGCATTCAGATGTTTTTTAATTTCGGCAACAAGGTGGTCTCCCGAGGCGAGAATTTCTTCACGTTTTTCCTGCCAGGCTTTGCTCAATTGTCGCAGCAGATCGGGAAAACCCGGCCGGCCATGGCGCGAATCTGGCGGAAAATACGTGCCGCCATAAAACGGTTTCAGGTCCGGCGTGAGCCAAGCCGAGAGCGGCCAGCCGCCGTGGCTGGTGAGCGCCTGCACGACCGTCATATAAACTTTGTCGACGTCGGGCCGTTCTTCGCGATCGACTTTGATGCACACGAAATTTTCATTCATGATTTGCGCAATGCTGTCGTTCTCGAACGACTCGTGCTCCATGACGTGGCACCAATGGCAGGTGGAATAACCGATGGAAAGAAAGATCGGTTTATTTTCCTTTCGCGCTTTTTCAAATGCTTCTTCCCCCCACGGGTGCCAATCCACGGGATTGAAAGCGTGCTGCAAAAGATAGGGGCTTTTTTCATGAATCAAACGATTCGGCTTTTTGCCTTGCGCCAATTCGCGCGCAAATGTATTTGAAAAGCGGTTCATTTTGTCCTCGGCAATTTTTTGTGCAACCCGAATGGTATCAGGCGGCTTGAAATGAATCCTGATTTTGAATTGCGTCGCCGCCAGGCCGGCCATGCCCAGCAGGGCTAATAGGGCGACGACGAAATGGCCGGTGGAAATTTTCATGATCGTCTTTTAAAGAAGAGCGAGGGCAGAGGAAGCATTGAAATAGGATTTTTTCTGGTGGATGGAACAGCAAGCAATCTTAAGAAATTCAGAATAGAGGTGGAAGTATCAAACGGCTTCCACCTCTGAGCCTGAAAATTCTTCCGAGCCTACAAGGATTCGAGGTGCAGTTTTTCAAAGATCTCCTGCTTGCTTTGCGCCGAAATCACTGCTCGCAGCGCGGCATCCAATTGATGGGCGGCCTGTATTTTGTAAATGAACTGTTTCTCGTTCTCTGCGAGAGCAAAACGAGTTGAGATCAGCATGATTAAAATATTTTGTTTTTCCAGCAAGGCCCCTTGCTGCACCCCTTTTTGCATGCCTTGCTGCATGCCTTGTTGCATGCCCTGTTGCATGCCTTCTTCCATCCA
>Ga0247727_10010647_pt1 | contig 16243 bp, 12 predicted proteins | sample WisWelCaveWW1625_FD_202498 | JGI IMG/M metagenome (GOLD analysis project Ga0247727, IMG submission 202498) | Biofilm microbial communities from Wishing Well Cave, Virginia, United States - WW16-25 | ecosystem: Environmental > Aquatic > Deep subsurface > Groundwater > Cave microbial mat | place... | reverse complement strand
GAAAACCAATCTGCGACCGAGGCATTCGTGATAAACGTTTTCGAGCCGTTGAGAATGTAGTGATCGCCTTCGCGCCGCGCCATGGTTTGAATGCCGGCGACATCCGAGCCGGCGGCGGCTTCGGAGAGACAGTACGCGGACATCTCGCCTTTCGCCAGTCTGCCGCAATAAATTCGCTTTTGCTCTTCGCTGCCGCTCAATAGCAACGGCATCACCGCGAGACCATTGAGCGTGATGCTCGTGCTCATGCCGGAGCAGCCGTACGCGAGCTCTTCGGTGACGATGCACTCGTCCAACAGTGACAGCGCGGAGCCGCCATACGCTTTGGGAATCGTCATGATCGTCAGGCCCAATTCCTGCGCCTTGCGAATCACCGGCCACGGAAACTGATGGCTTTTGTCGTATTCTTTGGCGACGGGGATGATTTCATTGCGGGCAAATTCGCGCGCCATTTGCTGGAGGAGCTTTTGCTCTTCAGTGAGAGTGAAACTGGGGCCGGTTGCGGTTGTGGTGGGCGTCATGGGTTTTCCTGTTGATTGAGGTTTACGTTTGTGTTATTTCATTCTCTTGTCAATCTGTTCCGTTGTCAATTCCGGAAAGAATGCGCGAATGGTTTCGTTTATGCTTGCTTTTGCATAATCCAAAGTGCCGATGCGCAAGCTGTAGCCAACATAACGATTCAGCAATTGTTCTCGCCAGGGAGATTTTAGTCGCAAAAGTGGTTGTTGGTTCTTCAATTCATTCATGGGGATGGAAAAGATATAGGAAAAATCCACCAACCATCCACGCATTCGATCGCCCTTGCCTGGTAAGTAGTAATGTGAATCTTTTAGTGGATTGACATTTTCAAAGAGTCGTTGCAAGACGACTATAAGACGAAGCGTTATTCTGCTATCTCTTGAGTCTTGATCGTAGACAAATGTCCTCGCCAGCGCCTTGAGGTCATCTTCACTCCGCCCGCGATATTCATGCATGCCTTTAAATTGTTCGGGGACAAAAATCTCTTCCAGGAAAGTTTGAAATGGCTTGGCTTTGGCTAATTTTACCCACTCAATTTTCTCTTGAGCAAGGTCGCACATCGGGGTGAGGACAACGCCGGCGTATTCAATATTGCCGGGTGCGGAGATTGGATGAAAAAGATCTCCAGTAAAAATTGTCCCCGCCACTAAAACTTCGTCATAAATTTCCAGTCCGTCTATTGTTTTAGTTTTATTGTCATCCATTCGACAATCCCTGTTTATGCCAGCGCTTCAGCAATTTGAATTGCCTGCTTTATGCGCTCAATCAACAATTCAAAGTCTTTGATCGGTTTGTCAATAAATTCAAAGGCTCCTTTTCGAAGAGAAACCGCCGGTCGCACCTCGTTGCTATCCCGGTGCCCCGTAATTATGATAACCGGAACATCCGGGAGATGATCCTGGCAATATTGCAACAAATCATAACCGGTTCCATCCGGCAAGCGATAATCCGCCATCACCAGGCTTACCGAGTGCAATTCCTGAATTTTTTTTATTGCTTCAGTCAAACTTCCAACCGCGATAATTTTGTAATGAGCAAATGCTTTCTGTAAAACCGCCATCAAGTTCTCCCGTTGCTCCGCCTCATCTTCGACAAGTAGTATTCGCGTCATGATTGTACCTCGCCATTTTTGTCTATTGGCAAATCAATTAAAAAGCGAGCGCCTTGCGCATATGTGCTATCAAGAACAATCGAGCCTCCTTCTTCAACGACAAATGTTCTGACGATGCTCAATCCCATTCCGGTTCCAGAACTATTTTTGCCGCGATGCAACGGTTTGAATAAATTGGCTTGCACTTCAGTTGGAATTCCCGGGCCATTATCCTCCACCAGAATGCGCAAGCTGTTTTCGCGTTTTTCAAAATTAAGCGAAACCGCGCCCGCGCCTGCCGTTGCATGAGCCGCATTATCAATCAGATTTGCAAAAATAGAATAGAGCTTCTCTTCCGTAATTCGCAATTGAGTTCCCGAAATATTTCCGGCCACGTTCAAAAATAAATTTGGGTATAGTTTCTCGGTTCGTCCCTGCAAACGCCGAACGACTTCAGCGAGTCGAATTGGCGGAAGTGAAAGCGCGTCTGCCTCTTGACGCACAGTTTGTTGGATGCCAGCAACGATTTTATCGATTTCTTTAAATGCTTTTTCAATCTTATCAAGTTGCATTTTGGCATTATCGCCGCAAGCTTCGTCACGCAATAGATACAAGGCTGTACCGATCAAATTAAGAGGATTTTTGATTTCGTGAGCCAGGATCGGCGAAAAGCGCGCCAAATAGCGCAAACGTCCCATTCGTTCTTGTTGGTCGACGTACTTGCGCTGTTCCTCCGCAACCACACGGGAAAGATCGAATTCGCGAAACAGAATTTCATCATGGTCTCTGTCTCTTGGGATGTAAGTCAAAATGAGCTTCGTTTGCGACTCAGAAGTGAGGGCATGATAATTACACGCCAAAGCCATTGCAATTGACATCGATTTGGTGCCGCCCGTGCAATCACAAATGACGGTTTGACCCGTATTGATAGGGTCGGCAGCAACTTGCAGGACGAGCCCAAAGATTTCCTCAGCGTTCTCAGCGCCATTTACTCCCGGCAAATCACCGAAAGAAATGCATGTTGAAAAATGTTGGCGGAGATATTGCGTCGTCTTCTCCGACGCCTCGGTGTAAATGAGCCAGCAATAATAAGATTCAGCATGGATTTTTTGTTGCGCAATGGCGGCGAGACTTTTGAAGGTAATGATTTCGTCATGCCCGGCCTTATGCCAGGGCGCATCTAACCGGCTTGGCGAAACGGAGAGAATAATGCGCTTCGCCTCGTGAGGATGAACGGCCATAATTTTATCCTTGCGGTAGAATCTTCAAAAACTGCCATTCCATTTTACCTTTTAGCAACTTCAATTGTTATCGCCAAAGCTCTTTATCTCTGGCCTCTGCCGTTTCACAAAAGCGATTATAGCGGCAGAACGGACTATCTCATTTCCCCCTTAGGGGGAATCGGGCGCTCGTGGGGGCATTACCGCTTTCGCTCGGCCCCTAGTCTCTGAACCTTTCCCTACCCTCGTTTACCATTTAAGCGAATTCAATTCAGGCAAACTACATTAGGGACTTGGCTGCTGATGACCCCTCTCGGGGCTTTCCAGCAATTCACTCGATTCACGGTTGCTATTTTCATAGCACCGGGCCATTTCAAATTAGCTATGGAACGGCAAAAATTTGCAAATGCAATTTACAGAATGCGTACAGGAGCAGTTCTCAATTCACCAAAACTTCTTCAATTTAGCCAGGCAATAAATACGAAGCAAGTCATTTTTTGCATGCACCACCACTTCGCAACATAAATGTTGCGTTACGCGCCCTTCGCTCTACGCCCTTCAACATGTTTTTACGGCCACCATTTGGCGGTATCGACGATGGCGCGGGCGGTTTCGCGCAGGACGGGCACACTGTCCGTCGACTCGGCAATGACGGGGAGCAGCGGCTTCGCAATGGCTTTGGAGAAGTTGTGGCCGCTTGGCGGGTGCAAAGGCCCGCAACGTTGCCGGCAGTTCTTCATTGTATGTGACATCGAAAGATAGGAGAAACAACCGCTGTAGATGGGAGAAACAATCACGGTGAAGGAATTTTTTAAATTCGTGAGGTACTTCTCAATAAGCCAAAACTTCTTCCTGCCGAGGACGCTTTTTTAGACAAACAAAATTCCGGTAGATATTTTCCAGAATTTCGCTTAATCTGACTCGATAAAGATTCAAGCCGGGAACCTCATGGTTTTCCTTATAATCTGCCCCAATTTAACCAGGCAAAAAAACGAGACAAACCATTTTTTCGCAAGAGAATCATGCCAGAATTTTCTCTTGTTGTGAGAATTGCTTCAGTTGAATTTGTTCAAGAAACCACCACCATGCTGAGAGGGCTGGATTATGTTGTCTGAGATTCATAAATTCCACCTCGCCGCCACATTCAGCAATTACCTGTTCGCTATTTGCCGCGAGTTTTTCATCGGCAAAAAGCAGACGGGTTGCTTGCAAAGTTGTCAACCGGCTTTTATGCTCTTCGATGACGTCGCGATTGGTCAACAGATTGAGCACTTCAAAACGCCCCAAACCTTTCGAATCGTTCACGTCGGTTTCGTAGGCTTTGAGCAAATTTTCAATATTCATCATGGGATCAACTCACTCAATTTACCGAGAATTGTATAACCTTAAAAAATAATTCTATCACGGAATATACTGAGCTTTTGTTAAGAAGTCAAGTCGTTAGATTGTATCGTAACATTCATGTTGCGCGCCGTGCTTCTTCGCAGCTTCGCAACATAAATGTTGCGTGACGCGCCCTTCGCTCTTCAACATGTTTTTTTCTTTTTCCATCTTTTTCTTTTTATCTTTTTTGCTTCACAGCCACCACTTGGCGGTATCGACGATGGCGCGGGCGGTTTCGCGCAGGGCGGGCACACCGCCTTGCGCGGCAATGACGGGGAGCAGCGCTTGTATGGCTTGGAGAAGTTGTGGCCGTTTGGTGCGTGCAAAGGCCCGCAACGTTGCCGAGAGTTCTTCAAGCTCAGTTCTTTGGGTTGAACGGCACACGGCTGACCAGCGCGGGGCAAGGCTGGACAACACCGCAATGCTCCCGTCATGATGACACAAACTCCTCGCCATTTGGAGCGCTTCCCCTAACAGGCTATCCGGCAACCGCGGCGCTAATTCCCACAAAATTTCGGCGCGATTCTTTTCATCAGAAATTGCGCGGGCCGCCGACAACGCTTCCTTAAACACCTCTGCTTGCTCATGCTCCGGCAAGCGCGGCGCTAGTTTCCCCAAAACTATGGCACGCGACCATTCATTAGAAATCGCACGAGTTACCGACAACGCTTCCTTAAACACCTCTGCCTGCTCACGCTCCGGCAAGCGCGGCGCTAATACCCCTAAAACGCGGGCACGAGGCTCTTCATGAAAAATCGCGCGGGCCGCCGACAACGCTTCCCCTAACACCTCCGCCTGCTCACGCTCCGGCAACCGCGGCGCTAATACTCCCAAAACGCGGGCACGAGGCTCTTCATGAGAAATCGCGCGGGCCGCCGACAACGCTTCCCCTAACAGGCTCTCCGGCAACCGCGGCGCTAATGCCTCCAAAAAGTCGGCGCGAGACCATTGATCAGAAATCGCGCCAGCCGCCGACAATACTTCCCTTAACACCCCCGCCCGTTCATGCTCCGGCAAGTTCGGCGCTAATTCCCCCAAAACTTTGGCGCGAGACTCTAGAACATCTCGAACAGAAATCGCGCGGGCCGCCGTCAACGCTTCCCTTAACACCCCCGCCCGTTCATGCTCCGGCAAGTGCGGCGCTAATTCCCCCAAAACTTTGGCGCGAGACTCCTGATAAGAAATCGCGCGGGCCGCCGACAATGCTTCCTCTAACACTTCCGCCTGCTCACGTTCCGGCAACCGCGGCGCCAGTTCCCCCAAAACGCGGGCACGATCCCCTCTATTATCGATACTAAGCGCGCGGGCTGCCGATAATGCTTCATCTAACAGGCTTTTTGGCAAACGCGGCGCTAACGCCATCAAGACCGCGGCGCGATACTCTTCATAAGAAACCGCGAGGGCCGCCATCAACGCTTCCCCTAACACTTCCGCATGATCACACTCCGGCAATCGCGACCCTAATTCGATCAAAATGCTGGCCCGAGACACTTCATCAGAAATCAGACCGGCGATCGATAATGCTTTCCCTGAAAGGCTCTCCGGCAATCGCGGCGCTAATGCGTCCAGAACGCTGTTACGAAATTTTCTATTAGGAATTGCGCGAACCGCCGACAACGCTTCTCCCGACACCTTGGCTTGCTCATGCTCCGGCAACCGCGACGCTATTTTCATCAAAGCTTTGGCGCGATCCCCATTATGAGAAATTGCGCGGACCGCTGACAACGCTTCTCCCAACACGCGGGCTTGCTCATGTTCCGGCAACCGCGCCGCTAATGCCCCCAAAACTTCGGCACGGTACCATTGATCAGAAATCACGCGGGCCACCGATAATGCATCCCCTAGCAGACTCTCCGGCAACCGCGGCACTAATGCTTCCAAAACTTTGGCACGGGACTTTTCATCAGAAATTACACGGGCCGCCGACAATGCTTCTCCCCACACGCCAATTTGCTCATGCTCCAGCAACCGCGGCGTTATTTCCATCAAAGTTTTAACGCGAGTTTCTTTATTAGAAATCGCGCGGGCCGCCGACAAAGCTTCTCCTAACAGGTTCTCCGGCAACCGCGGCGCTAATGCTACCAAAACTTCGGCGCAAGACGCTTCATCAGAAATCGCGCGGGCCGCCGACAACACTTCTTCCAACAGGCTCTCAGGCAACCGCTGCACCAATGCTCCCAAAACTTGGGCACGGTACCATTCATCAGAAATCACGCGGGCCACCGACAATGCTTCCCCTAGCAGACTCTCTGGCAACCGCGGCGCTAATTCCCACAAAGCTTTGGCACGGTACCGTACATCAGAAATCGCACTGGCCACCGACAATGCTTCACCTAACACCTCCGCCTGCTCACGTTCCGGCAACCTTGGCGCCAGTTCCCCCAAAACGTGGGCGCGACACCATCCATTATTAATCGCGCGGGCTGCTGAAAACGTTTCCCCTAAGAGATTCTCCGGCAACCGCGGTGCTAATGTCCCCAAAACGTAGGCACGACCTTCTTCATCAAAAATCGCGCGAGCCGCCAACAACACTATTCCTAACAGGCTCTCAGGCAACCACAATGCCAATACCCTCCAAACACGGACGCGAGACCATTCATCAGAAATCACACCGGCTATCGACAATGCTTCCCCTAGCAGGCTCACCGGAAACCGCACCACTAATTCCAACAAAACCTGGGCGCGAGACTCTTCATGAGAAATAACGTGAGCCGCCGCCCAAGCTTCGCCAATGGCAGCATGAAATTCTGCAAGCGGCTGAAATTCAGCGATTGCCGCGAGGCATTCTGCCCGATCCTTTGGATCCAGCTTTTCTCGGGCAATGACCAGCCCAAAAGCCGGGCTGATCACTTTGGCTTTTACGCATGCCATGAGCAGGTCTTTTGAGATATTTGTACTTAAAGAAGTGACGCTGGCAAAGCACAGAGCGGCGCGAATTTGTTGGCCCAATGCGGCTGGGCCTTCGGCTTCTGCTTTCTGCCAGGCACGCTCGGCATCATTGAGAAAACCGGCCGGGGTGCCAAACCATTCCCACGCGCGTAGCCAACCTTCGCAGATAAGCGCATAAAAATTGGCAGCCGGAGCCTTTGCTCGCACAAGATGGGCGCCATAATACTGTATCACATAGGCCGAAACTTCTTTGGGAAGCAGGGTTTTGTTTTCAAGATTAGCGAGGGTGTCTCGTCCATATTGGAGAAATCGTTCTTCAAAATTTTTTCGTTCATCGTCAAGCATCTGTTGCAAAAAATATTCGCCCAAACGCGGATGACTGAAAACGTAGCCGCTCGTCATACCGTCTCCGATGATGAACCTTCTGACCGTATGCGCAGCTTTCTCAAGTTTTTGGCGGTTGTTAAACTTGTCGGGCGCGAGTTTCAGAACGTCGCTCTTTTTAAGCGGGCCAAAAGCGGCAGCGCAGAGATTAAACAGGTCTAATATCGCTTCGTCTTGTTCTCCAGCTTCGCCCCATATTTTCTCGAACCAACGGTCGAAGTAATCTTTTAAGCCGGGAACCGACTCCTCGCGCTCATTTTGTTTCGACAAATCTTCCAGCGTAAACGTTGGCGGCGTTCCATTATCCGGAAGCAGCGCTTCTATATAAAGCCGGACTAATAACGGGTCACCCTGGCTCAGTTCATACAACCGCCTCGCTAAATCGATTTTCGGCTTCAAGGCTTTTAGCTGATCGCCCATTTGCATGAAAACGTCACGAACACCATCGAGATTGAGTGGCGTTAGTTGTAATCGCTTCGCTTTGCCGGGGGTGTTCCACCCTAAACGGCTGAGCCATGCGCCTTCGTCGAGGTCTCCTGCCAGCGGACGAGCAGCGACAACAATACGTAAATGGTTGGGCGGAACTGTTGGGAACAAATCCGCACCCGCTTCCCATCCCGCGGCTTCATCAAGCCCATCCACCACGACCAGAATACGTTTGTTCTTTGGCGGGGTGCGCTGGAGATAATCGCTGAACACGCCGCGGTATTCCCATGCACTTTTAGTGGTCGTTACTTTTTCGCCGTACAGATGTGCCAGTCGTGCTGCCAACGAGGCAAAGACCACGTCTTCGAGATTGGTGTTAAAACGGCTGCTGATGGGAAAATAAACAATTTCTACTTTGCTTTTTTTGCGTGAGAGCTGGGATGATATGCGGGTGATCCAATGCGCCAGCAACGCAGACTTTCCCCGACCTGCCGGAGCAACAAGCAAAGCGTAAGGCGGAGCATTTTTCGCATGCAACCATTCGTCGAGGGCATCCAAATCAGCAGCGCGACCGCCAAAAGGCGCAGGATGGTCTTTGGCGCCGAGATAGAGGTAATAACCAAGGAAACTTTGGACCCGGCCGTCGTAGAGCGTCTGGAGCTCATCGTGGCCGCGAGTGCGGTTGATGTAAATGAAGGTTTGCTTATAGTCGCGTCCAACGACGCTGCCTTTCACATGAACGGTGCTACGAGCAATGTTTACGCCACCGCTTTGATCTGGTTTCTTTTTCGTCCTGGCCATGACAATTCGTTTTGAATGTTGATCGTCACTCAGTCTTTTAATGTACGAAAACGATTTCTTGCGGATCTTTTCTCTTCATGATCAGCTTGGGTGTGTCTTGCTCATTTAAGTCTTTCAGCTCAATTTTATTCCGGCCAAGTTCAAATGCCGTTTTAACATCTTGTCCATAGCCCAGCGCCTGGTAGAAGGCGATCGCGAAGTTGATGGCGGCTTCATCACCGATGGCCTTGGACATGCCAATCACACAATCAATATGTTCTGCAATCGCCTGCGCCTGGCGTTTGGAAAAACAGGCATTGAGCACGACGCAGCGGATATTCTTTTTGAGTATCTCAAACAATTTGCTCATGGCACGTGCAGGGATTGTTTGGCTATTCCCGGCGTCATCTTCCAGAATGATTTCACTCGCTTTGCTGCCGTGCCCGTTGAAATGAACGATGTCGGGTTCATGACGCTGTAAAAGCGGCTGCAGATCGTTCACTTGTACCGCCCGTTCCTTCTTGAGGTCGAACTTATCACGGAATTTGGTTTGCCTGAGCGCTTGCTTGATGCCATGGATTTCTTCATCCAGCTTGAGCTGAGCCATATCTCCGGGGTTCGCAGCGAGAAACAGAATTTTGATGCGTTTGTTACTTTTACTGTTTCTATTTTGAGAATCTTTTTCCGTTCGGGAAGAGCGAAGTGAGGCACCGGAAATATTTTTTGTTACTTTATTTCCGCCTACGACATCGCCTTTCACGTGAACCGTGCTGCCGCTAATGTTTACGCCGCCGCTCTGATTCGGGGTGTTCTTTAATTTGGTCATGATACCTTCCGGGGTCGGTTGATCAAGGTACGCAACTAAATATTTTTAAGCTACCGTTTTCTTCTGACTAAAAGCTTTTGAACACGGACTGCGTCCGCAGGATGACGCGGATCACACGGATTCTCGCGGATTTTATCTATGAAAACCCGCGTCATCCGTGTTCAAAATAAAGATAGTAATTTTTTACCCTTGGTCTCTTTTTCTGTTTTATCTTCTTATCTTTTTTGCTTCACTTGTGTCCCATCGCAAACCTCGTTGCCGATGAGTCTTGCATTGGCGAATAAGTTTTCTTACGCCACCACAATCCCGCCGTCAATCCCAATCTCCTGCCCCGTAATGCTGCGCGCTAAATCTGAGAGCAATATCACCGCCACGTGCGCGATTTCTTCAACTTCGACGAAGCGTTTCTGCGGCGAGGTCGATACCAAACTTTCGAGCGCGTTTTCGTACGTCATTCCCGTTTTCGCCGCCAGACCTTCGGCATTGGCGCGCACCATGTCGGTGAGGACCCAGCCCGGACAAATCGCATTGACGGCAATGCCGGTGCGCGCGAGATCGAGCGCCAGCCCGCGCGTGAAGCCGATCACGCCGTGTTTGGTGGCGTTGTAAGGAACCGCGTACGGCACGCCCATTCTTCCAGCCGCCGAAGACATGTTGATGATGCGTCCCCAATTCGCCTTTTCCATATCTGGCAACACGGCTTGCGTAAAATAAAAAATGCTTGAGAGATTTACCGCGAGAATGTTTTGCCATTCCGCTGCGGTTACGCTGGAAAAGCGTTTCGCGAGATGAATGCCGGCATTATTGACGAGCACGGTAATGGCGCCGAGCGTTTCGCGCACTTTTACTACCGCGTCGTTGACCGAAGTTCTATCGCTCACGTCACATGGAATTGCAACGGCACGCCGGCCCAACGCTTCAATTTCAATTTTCACACTTTCAATTTGCTCTTTGCTGCGGCTGACGACGGCGACATCAAGATCTTCATGCGCAAAGGCCAGCGCAATGGCGCGACCGATGCCGCGTCCGCCGCCGGTGACGAGGGCCACGCAGGGATTTGGGCGAGTGGGAAGTAAAGTTTGAGAAGTCATGTCCCATGATAATAAAATTTGGGCTGGGACGCAATGGAAATTTGGCGCGGATGGAGAAAGGAATAATCGCGATGATACAATTTGCAATTTAAAATTTTCAATTGCAAATTTTAAATTTTTCGAAATAAAAAAGGCCCGAGTCTCTCGACCCGGACCTCTTGGCTGTGAGGGGGAGCCACAATCTTTTCCGCTGGAGTGTTGGATCGTTGGAGTATTGGATTTTTGGATCAATGGATCGTTGGAGTAATGCTGCGTTGGAAACCAATACTTCATCAATCCAGTAATCCATCAATCCATTTAGGAGAAACTTCGTCGCGGGAATCGAAGAGAGCGTTGCGCATCGCAGGCAACTGCAATCGGCCCTGGAGAATTCGCCCTGCCCAACCGTCCTAAGCCGGCGCAGTTTGAGATCGGCGCGCGAAGCAGTGGGCCCGCTTTCCACCATAGAAGGATTTTCACCTTTCGAGAGACCCTCACCGAATGACAGGTTCTCGCTCTTTTCTCATACCGGCGATAATGCCTCCCGGTATGAGAAACATTCACGATGCCGCAGTTATTCCAATCGATTCCCGGCGAACGAAGTGTTTTTAAAACGAACAGGCGGTTTTAACAAAGAGAGATAACAGCCAAATTCCCTGGCGTGATTTTCGTGCCTGAAAAAAAAGCTTGAGGCGCCGCATCAGAGGCGACTCAAACTGCGCAAACCGAATCCCGAGCCGGTCGAAGTTGCAGTGCATGATGTGGGGCTCGAGATTTTGGGTCGTCGGACGGAATTTCTCGACGGCTGTCCTGATTTGTAAGTACCGCTGCAATTCCGTTGTGACTTTGACCGGCGCCTGACTGCCGCGCCCGCATCCTGATGCAAAGTCGTCTCCTCGTCCTGAGGAGTGAATTTAAATTTCAAAAACTATTGCGCCTCCTGCGCACACCAACGAACTTCCTGTTCGCGGCTATTTCCAACTTTCGGAGTTTGGGCAAGAAGCTCAATCCTGAGTTTCTCGCCGTTCAGAGATATTCTTTACAAAGCGTATGCCACGTCCGGCCGATTTGATATTTCCATCTCCAAGCTAAACCGGCCGATCATGATAGTACGGAGCAGGTTAAGAACTTAGAGGCGCTTAAATTTCGTTGTCACAAAAAAACGACGGCGCATTTGATCGGGCCGATTCACGATCGCGGCAACGCGATTTTCTCATTTCGTAACGCCGGCGTTTCGAAATCGAAATTCGCGATTGGTTTATACGGCTTATCCTTACAATTTCGAGATTCGTTTTGGCGCTTGCATTTTTAAAATCGCTTTATTATTTTGAAACGAGCCATTATGAATCGCATCGATCGACTTGTCGCCACGGTGCTGCTGCTGCAAAGCCGCCGCCTCATTCGCGCGCAGGATATTGCCGATCATTTCGGCATCAGCGTGCGCACGGTGTATCGCGATTTGCTCGCGCTGCAGGAGGCGGGCGTGCCGCTCGCCGCGGAAACCGGCGAGGGCTACAGTTTGGTTGACGGCTATCATTTGCCGCCGGTGATGTTCACGCAGGAAGAAGCGAGCGCGTTGTTCGTCGGCGGCGAGTTCGTGCAAAGACTCACCGACGCTTCGCTCAAGAAACATGCGGAGTCGGCGCTGTTGAAAATTCGCGCGGTGTTGCCGGAAGAGCGGCAGGAGTTTCTCGAACGTTTACAGGAAGCGACGGCCGTCTTCACGCCGCCGGCGCATACGCAAAACGGATTTCGCGACGATGTGCTTACGCTGATGCAAGAAGCCGTCGTGCATCGCCGTGTGTTAAAAATGGAATATTACGCCAACACCAAAGATGAAATTACCAAACGCAGCGTCGAGCCGCTGGCGCTGCTCTATTACGGCTACAACTGGCATCTCATCGCCTTCTGCCGCCTCCGCCAGGATTATCGCGACTTCCGCACCGATCGCATCAAATCCATTCAACGGGCGGAGGATTTTTTTGCGCCGCATGAAAATTTTTCCATCAAACAATATATTCAGGATTCGAATAAAGTCGAGAATCCGCAGGAAGTTCGCGTCAAATTCAAACCGGCGGTGGTCAATCGCGCCAGGAGCGGTTATTTCTTCGGCGTGTCGCAGGAGCCGACTGCCGACGGCGGGTTGCTCGTTACTCATCTCGTTCCGTCGCTGAACGTGATGGTGGACTGGTTGCTCAAATTTGGCACTGAAGTCGAAATTCTGCATCCACCCGAATTGCGGCAAATGCTTTTGGCGCAGGCGCAGAAAATGGTGGCGCATTATGACGGCGTGTGCGGCGATGGAAAAGATGAAGCGCAAATACGAACGCTTTGATTTTAATTCGTACTTTGAATTTTAAAAAACGCTAAAAATTCCGTCGGAGAGAGAATTGGCAGTTGCTTGGAGGGAAAATCTTTCTTGTTGCGGGTAATCAAATAGCCGGCGTTGACTTCCAAAGCCGTATAATATTGAACGGCATCTTCAAAGAAAAATATCTAAGACGACGTTGATGTCAAAAAATATTGACTTCACCGGTATTTTTCCTCAAGATATTTGTGATATTCTTCATGTAAATTTTTATCGCCAATGTCTTTTTGAAGAACGCCGGTAATCTCTGCAAGAATTGGTGTAGGTTGAAAAGTCTCGACACTTTTACTTTTTTTCAATGCGACCATTTGAAAATAATCAGCAACGAGTTTCGACAGGCTGACGCCTTGCTGTTCTGCAAAAAGTTTTGCCGCATCAATCAATTTGGTGTCCATTCGTAATGTTAGTTTTGTTTCCATAATTTTCTCCAAAGTTTGACGTATAAAATATAAGCATCAGTACGTCAAAAAACAAGAGGCTTGTTTTACAGGTTTGCTGGAACGGAATTAGAATACATCCTCGAGACAGCCAATGCCTGAAATAACCGCACAAAAGGAATTAGATTTGACGGGCCAACAATTGACTTCGCTCCCGGAGTCGATTGGCAACCTGCTCAATCTTGAAACGCTCTATCTGGATCAGAATCGGTTAACAACCCTTCCGGCGAACATTGGCCGGCTCACCAATCTCACAACGTTGAGTTTATACGGCAATCAGTTGACGGCACTCCCCGAATCAATCTGGCAGTTGAAAAAGCTGCACACTTTAAATTTAGCCGAAAATCATTTTTCATTTCTCGCGGCGGGCATTGGCAATTTGACCAATCTCCAAATGCTGGATCTCGGCCACAATACGTTGACGGCCCTGCCTGAGTCACTGGGAAACTTGAGCCGTCTGGAATTTCTCTATTTGAGCAATAATCAATTGCAGGTCGTTCCTGATTCGCTGACGAATTTGAGCAAATTGATTTACCTCAATATCACGGACAATCAGTTGACTTCTCTTCCGGCCAGTATCGGAAATCTCACTCGCCTCGTCGAGCTGCGATTGTACGATAATCAGATTTCTTCGCTCCCCGAGTCGCTCGGCCGCTTGCGTCATCTGAAAGAATTGCATGTGCAGGATAATAAATTGGTTTCTCTGCCCGCGGCGATTGGCAGCCTGATGCGTCTCAGAAAATTAATTTTGCAAGATAATGAATTGACTTCTCTGCCCGAATCCATCGGCAACCTGGCGAGCCTCACCGAGCTAAATTTGAGAAATAACCAACTGGCGGCGTTGCCGGAGGCGATCGGCAATTTGCAAAATTTGGTTTATCTCGATTTGCGCGCGAACAAATTGCGTTCTCTCCCCGCGAGCCTCGAGAAATTAACCCATCTGGAAAAATTGGATTTGCGCTGGAATAAGTTGTCGGCTCTTCCTGATTGGATGCAACGACTTGAACAGCGTGGATGCACGGTGTTTACATAGCGCGGCTTTCAAGCCGCAACCAAACCAAAAGGAAATGGCTGAAAAGCATTTGGAAATGTTGAGCCGTCTGACGCAGCATAACGGCCTCGGTGAAATTCACCAATGCATCGAGGACCTTGTTGCCAACGGCCTTCGCCCCGAGCGATTTTCCGCAGGTGAAGTTCGTCCGGACAGACAAACGGTCACGCAATACTTGGCTTCCTGGTGTCGGAGGGTTGGCCTTTCACAAGAGGAGTGTGCCGAATGGCTGGTTGACTATTGCCAGGAAACACTCGCCCCTCTCTCACACAGCAGTCTTTCCCAGATTAGACATAGCACTAAATCAAACCTCAAGTACATCTATCGTGACGCTAGCGGTTTCGTCTGTTATGGGCGGCACAATTTTTTTAAAGCCGCCTGCAGCGAGGCGTGCCCGTTCTATCACGAGCAGATGCTCCTGTATGAGAAATATCTGCAAGAAAAAGAGGCCGTCAAGAATTACGCATTGCGCGAGGTTCCTTTGGAAGAAAGGCTTGCTCAACAATTACAGGAGGAAACTAAACAGAAGTTCGCGGCGTGTATCAAGCTTATCCGTGAGAAAGCCGGCGAAGGTTTGAATTATCCCCAAATCGTTGCTTTTCTCAATGCGCGCGAATACAAAACGCGCCAGGGGAAGCCTTGGAACGTTGCCAATCTCCGCGCCTGCCTGAAAAAGCTTGGCCTCAAAGAGCCCAAGAGAACGTTTGAGCCGCAATTCCAGGAGGCGCTTGCGCTAATCAAGACGGGACGAGAGCAAGGCTTGACTCAACCCCAAATCGTTGAAATTCTTCAGCAGAAGGGATACAAGACTCGTACAGGCCTGGAATGGAATCTGGGAGTATTGAATCTGGAGCTCCAAAGGCTCCACAAGCAGGCGGAGAAGTGGAATAAAATATAAAGCTTCATTAACGATTGACCATTCACAACTAACAATTCACAATTGTAAATTTAAAAGCAGAATGGCCAATAGTGAATGGTCGATGTTTAATGGTGAATTGTTCGTCACTCAATTGCGGAGAATGAAGAATGCACCCGAACGAAAAGCTGATTCAGAAATTTTATGCCTGTTTTCAAAAGCGCGACCATCTGGGCATGGCCGAGTGTTACCATGACGAAGTGGAGTTTTCGGACATGGTGTTTATCGGCCTCAAAGGCACGCGCGCCAAAGCCATGTGGCGGATGCTTTGCGAACGGGGCAAGGATTTGGAAATTACGATTGCGGGCATTAGCGCCGATGCGCATTCCGGTAAAGCGCATTGGGAAGCGCGCTACACCTTTTCCTCAACCGGCCGGAAAGTTCATAATCAGATCGACGCGACGTTTCAGTTTGCTGATGGAAAAATCATCAGGCATCAGGATTCGTTCGGCCTTTGGAAATGGGCGCGCATGGCTCTGGGATTGAAGGGAATCTTGCTGGGTTGGCTGCCCGCGGTGCAGGCTGCAATCAGAAAAGAAGCTGGCAAAAACTTGGAACTGTTTGTCCAAAAAATGTCTTAATCGCCAAAATGGTTGTTCTCACTTATATTCCAAAGCCGCCGCTGTCGGATTTTGTGGAAATGTTCTGGCTGCTCGAAGGTCACACGCAAGCCGCGCCGGAGCGCGCACTGCCGACGGCAACGGTTGAGTTGATTATCGACCTTCGGCAAGACAGTCTGCGCGTGTTTAATCGGCAGCATCCGAATCGCGTCCAAAGTTTTCACGGCGCGATGATATGCGGGCCGCACTCGGAATTTTTTGTGATCGATGCGGCACGCGACGAATCGGTGCTCGGCGTGCATTTCAAGCCCGGCGGCGCTTTTC
>Ga0247727_10010646_pt1 | contig 16244 bp, 14 predicted proteins | sample WisWelCaveWW1625_FD_202498 | JGI IMG/M metagenome (GOLD analysis project Ga0247727, IMG submission 202498) | Biofilm microbial communities from Wishing Well Cave, Virginia, United States - WW16-25 | ecosystem: Environmental > Aquatic > Deep subsurface > Groundwater > Cave microbial mat | place... | reverse complement strand
CAGTGTGAAGTCTGCGGAGCCGGAGTGTCCCAATCCTCGACTGATGTTGAAATAAATGAGTACGCGCTGCGAGGACATAAGGCATCTTTCGAAAATGAAACAAGAGGTGGAAGAACGTTGGACGTGCACCCACTTACAACCAGGACCCAAACACCATCTCACACCAGGTCGTGGGTTCGCGCGCCCAAAAATTATATTACATTAACAATACAAAATTTCCTTATCGAAGTCAAGGCTTTTTTAATTTTTCTTAATTTTTTAATTTTCACCTGACAATTTTTTAATTCGGCATAATCGGCCTATTTCTTCTCGATGAATCCGTATTTGGTTAAGAGTAAACTCTCGTCTTGAATAAGCCCGATTTCGGGAGCGTAGATTTTGAACTCCTTTTCCGAGGGTTCAAGAGGCGTCCCTTCTTTTGTTTTCAGGCATTTGGAGAACGAACCCGCCGGAGTCTCGAGGGTGTCGTCAACACTGATGATTTCGGCTCGGTCCATCGCCACTTCCGGGGCAATCTCCTGATAGTACTTCATGCCCACTTTCGGCTGGCCGGACATGATCAGCCCGGCCCTCGCGCCGTTCTTGCCGGCGAGCCAGGCGCCGCTGTGATTGATCACTTTTCCGCCTTTGTACATATCAACCTCTTCACCAAAATAGAAGACGTCTTTTGTTTTCTCATCAATGGCAAAGAAATTTCTCGAAACTTCAATCAGGTTGCCGTTTTCCCATTCCCTCTCTTCAACGACACGAGTGACAATCCCGTTCACCTTCCTGGTTTCATCAAGAACCGTTATCGTTAATTTTTCATTCTCCTCTTCCAAAACAAGTTGGAATCCAGGCTCCAGAATGAAGTACTGGTTTCGTCCGGTTGGAACTAAGGAGCGTTTCGAAAGACCAAACTCCTCCTGCCACGATGACTCGCTCTGCGGGCTCGAGTTCCGGAGACCTGCGCCACCAGTCGCGCCGATCACAACTATCATCATGACTGTCACGACTGCATGTATTGTGTTTATCATGTCATTCTCCTGGTTAATTGAAAATCCGGACGGCCGGTTTTACTGGTAGATCGGGATAGAAACTTCAAAATCCATTGCAGCTCTTCAGGAATCACCTCGTCTATTTTGATCTCCTGGGTAGAGTACAAATTGTAGGCCTTAACCAATTCATCCAATTCTCCTTTCAGAGAAATAACCTTTTCACGCGAACGGTCGTTCTCGAGCGCTCGCCGGATTGAGAGAATGGTGTCGCCGATTTTATCAAAATAGTAGCTCTGCATCGATTGATTGATCAAGCGGTGAATCGAATCATCCAATTTTTTTTCTTTTCTCCGCGAAGTTTTAAGGCTGTTTTTCAAATGAAACATTTTTAGGTGGTTGGCTAATTGGGAGTCAACCCCCAAATAAATGAAACGTGCCGGCTGCTTTTTGTAAAACTCGGTTTTTGGCGCAATGGCCGTCAGAATATATTGCTCGACCGCAGCTCTTTCTTGAAATTTCACTTGCCGATGAAAAGCATAACGCAGCGAATTCGCTTCCTTGTCGTACTCAACCCTTGCCATCAAATCAGCAAATGCAAAATAAAACAATTCACGCATTTCGAGGTGTAACATGGCTCGGATCTCCTTTTCAAAATATATCTCGAAGCAGTCTCTTTTGAGAGTGCTTTCGGTTTTCTTAACTCATAACCCAATGTACGCAAACCGTTCTACGGGGTTGTCATGATCTGGCAACGATTTTGTAAAATCTTTGTAAAAAAAGATGTGGAGCGGTTCAATCAATGCGTGGGTGTCGCGGAGGCGCTCAATCAAGCTTTCCAAACTTTAATGTATTAAGAGTTCATATGCTTCAAAAACTCTTCATTGTTTTTGGTGCCGCGCATCCGCTCGAGCAAAAATTCCATCGCTTCGACCGGCGTCAAGTCGCTTAAAAATTTGCGCAGGATGTAAACGCGATTCAGTTCCATATCGGTGAGCAAAAGCTCCTCTTTGCGCGTGCCGGATTTGTTGATATCGATGGACGGAAAAATACGGCGGTCGGAAAGACGGCGGTCGAGCACGAGTTCCATATTGCCGGTGCCTTTAAATTCTTCAAAAATTACCTCATCCATACGGCTGCCGGTATCGATCAAAGCCGTCGCAATAATCGTCAGGCTGCCGCCTTCTTCGATATTCCGCGCGGCGCCGAAGAAACGCTTGGGGCGTTCGAGCGCGGTGGCGTCGAGACCGCCGGAGAGAATTTTTCCGGAGTGCGGAACCACCGCATTGTGAGCGCGCGCCAGACGGGTAATGGAATCAAGGAGAATGACGACGTCGTGGCCATATTCAACGAGGCGTTTGGCTTTTTCCAAAACCATGTCGGAGACTTGCACGTGGCGTTCCGGCGGCTCGTCAAAGGTCGAGCTGACGACTTCCGCCGCCACTGACCGCTCCATATCCGTTACTTCTTCGGGGCGCTCGTCGATCAGCAAAACGATGAGCTTGACTTCCGGTTGATTCGCGGTAACGGCGTTGGCGATTTTTTGTAGAATCGTCGTCTTGCCGGTTTTCGGCTGCGCGACGATAAGCCCGCGTTGGCCTTTGCCCAGCGGCGACAACAGGTTCATAACCCGCGACGTATAATCTTTGGCCTCGTGCTCGAGATTAAGGCGCTTGATCGGATAAAGCGGCGTGAGATTGTCAAACAGAATTTTGCTTTTCGCCACTTCGGGATTTTCGAAATTCACCGCTTCAACTTTGAGCAGGGCAAAGAAACGCTCGTTCTCTTTCGGCGGACGAATTTGTCCGGAAACCGTGTCGCCGGTGCGCAGGCCGAAGCGCTTGATCTGGCTTGGTGAAACATAAATATCGTCCGGCCCCGGCAAATAATTGTAATCCGGCGAGCGCAAAAAACCGTAACCGTCGGGCAAGACTTCCAACACGCCGTCGGCGAAAATCAACCCTTCCTTCTTGGTTTGCTCTTCTAAAATTTTGAAAATAAGCTCGGACTTTCTCAGGCCGGTCGCCCCCTGAACGTTCAAATCCTGAGCGACTTTGTTGAGCTCAGAAATTTTTAATGCTTTCAACTCTGCAATGTCCATAATCTTCCTTTTAATTTAACTGGAAACACAAACTGCATCCGAGGATTTTATAGATTGGATATTGACATCAATCCATTTGATTTACGGGGTAATTGAATTGCGCCATCAGGAATGACTGCGCCGATCAGCTCGCGCTCAACAGCGCTTAAAAACCCCATCCTGCTGCTCGCGAGATGAGCGGCTTATCGCAGCGTCATGCTGCCGGGCCTAAACTCATTTCACTTTGCGAATCAAAAAAGTGCGCCTTGCTCAAATCCACAATCAGTTTTAACTGGCTATTGACCGGCGGTTCGGAACGCGCATTCACGCGCGCCACTAAACTGTTGATCCCGGTGTTAAGATAAAGATAAATTTCGTTGCCCATCGGCTCAACCACTTCGACGGCTGCCGTTACGTCTGCCGCTTCAGTGAAATGGGCGGCATTGTCGGCCAAATGAAAATCTTCCGGACGAATGCCAAAGATCACTTCGCGATCCTTGAATTTCTCCACGCGGCTTTCAAATTTTTTTGGCACGCGAAACTGAAAACGGCCTTCGTGAAAAAACAGGCCGTTCTCTTGCACAACTTTCCCGGTCATAAAATTCATCGCCGGCGAGCCGATAAAACCGGCGACAAACTTGCTCTGCGGATAATTATATAGATTGAGCGGCGTGTCGATTTGCTGAATATTGCCGTCCTTCATGACGACGATGCGATCGCCCATGGTCATCGCTTCGACCTGATCGTGCGTGACGTAAATCATCGTGGTCTCGAGACGGGTATGCAACTTGGAAATTTCGGTGCGCATTTGCACGCGCAATTTGGCGTCAAGATTGGAGAGCGGCTCGTCAAAAAGAAACACCTGCGGTTTGCGCACGATAGCGCGGCCAACCGCCACGCGCTGGCGCTGTCCGCCGGAAAGCGCTTTAGGCTTGCGATCTAAAAGCGGCTCGATGCTCAAAATTCGCGCCGCTTCGCGCACCCTCTGGTCAATCTCGGCTTTGGGATATTTGCGCAGCTTCAGCCCGAAGGCCATGTTCTCATATACCGTCATGTGCGGATACAGCGCATAATTTTGGAACACCATCGCGATATCGCGGTCTTTGGGCGCCACGTCGTTAACAACGCGATCACCAATGTAGACTTCGCCGCTGCTCACCTCTTCGAGACCGGCAACCATACGGAGTGTAGTGGATTTGCCGCAACCCGAGGGCCCGACAAGGACGACGAACTCTTTGTCCTGGATATTGATATTCGCACGATTGACCGCTACGACGTTATTGTCGTAGAGCTTGGTCACTTCACGCAATTCGACACGTGCCATTCGGCTGGAGTTTAATTTTGTTCAACTGCGACAGGGTATATAAAAAAGGATTGGATCGCGTTGTAGGATTTCGACACGCCAAAATTGGATTATCGCACCGGCGGTCTAATTATGTTATTCCTTACGTGAAAGGTAAACAATCCGTTTTAATTTGTCAAGAGTTTTTTCGCTATTGATGAAAATTCATGAGGCATGAATGGCAGTCGCCAAAACAAACACGATGTAATTGTACGCGCTATTCGTGGTGATGCGGAAAATCAATCAACGCGGCGGCTCATCAATCCAGTTGGCGAGTTGAGGCGGCGGAAGGAGATCAGCAAAATGCTTCGTGTTGCGCGTCACCACGATATGATTTCCTGCCAGCGCCATCGCCGCAATCATCATGTCGGCGTAGCGTTTCTTGGATTTGAATTTTTTTAGAAGCCGTTTTAATTCTTCGCGCGCTTCTTCATTAAAAAGAAGCACGCTAAATTTTGTTATGAGCTCATAGGTTTGCCAAAGTTGCTCATGCGCCCAAATGATTTGTTCGGGAGTGGCTTTTAGAGCGAACTCAGCTCGACCACGCCATAACTCCGCTACAGTAGGTGACGGCAAGGCAATTTCACTCCATGCCACCCGCTGAATATGAAGTGTAACAATAGGATGATCATTGGCGAAATGCACCGCGGTGTTGGTATCCCATAAATACACTTATTTTTTCTTCCTTTTTTCTTCTCTGAGTTTTGGGATTTTCTGGCGATCACGTCGTCTTTCGATGTCCTCCAGCATCGGCAACCAAGTTGGATCATCTTTAAAAATACCGCAGTATTCCCAAGGCGTTTCAAGTTTTACCGTCTTGTCACCCGCTAAAACCATCGGGGAGAATCGAACGAGTTTAGGTGGCTTTGCCACTTTGGGTTGTCCATTTCGCTTTTCGGATCGCTCAGATTGGCCGAGTTTATTTTCCAAATTTGGAATTTTCAATTGCACGATCTCAAGACGATTGATAATTTCCTCGAGACGCTTTTGAATTAATGACAGCACTTGATCACGATTAGCGGCTTCAACTTTGCAATCAGGCAACTCGGCGACCTGGGCAAGAAAACGACCGTTTTGAGGCATTAAAATTACGTTGTAAGTCATAGACCGATTCTCCTCTTTTTGCTTCATTGCTTTGCCGCTTTTGTCTTGAGTTGCGAATTATCGTTTTGCTTTTCAGGTCGATCGGGTTTGCCAAACTTTTTTTCCAAATTCGGAATTTCTAATTGCACGATCTCGATGCGCTTGACAATCTTTTCAAGTCGTTGCCGAATCAACGCCAATACTTTGTCGCGGCTGTCGTCTTCAGCCCAGCAGTCAGGCAATTGGGCGACATGTGCAAAGAAACGGCCATTTTTAGGCGTTATAATCACGTTGTAGGTCATAAGCAAATTATCCTCATTTTGATTGCGGTCACTCAAATGCCCCTACGAAATGCAATGTCGTTCGCGTTTGTCCAATACCATCCGTGTTTCAATATACTCACTCCTCGTGAGGGTGTCAAGCGTTTTCCGGTCTTGACTTTTCTGACGATTGGTGTTATATTCTGTCAATTTTTAATTTAAAATTTGCAATTGAAAATTTAAAATTAAAATGATCGTACAAAACCATAAACCCGTTATCTTCCTTGCTTTCGCCAACGTCCGCGATGGTTCGGTCACCTATCTGCGCAATTTGCCTGAAGAACTGCGGCGGGTTCGCGCGGCTTTGGAGCGCGCTCGCGTCGCCGGATTGTGCGATATCGTCGAACGCACCAATGCAACGACGAACGAAATTTTGGAAGTCTTCCAGCATCCCGAATATCGCAACCGTATTGCGATTTTTCATTACGGCGGACATGCCAACGGTTTTCAGCTTTTACTCGAATCGCCGGAAGGAAAAGCGCGTCCGGCTTATGCCAGCGGCTTCGCGGCTTTTCTCGGGCAACAGCGCGGCCTGCAATTGGTTTTTCTGAATGGCTGTTCAACGCAGCAGCAGGCGCAGGGGCTTTTGGAGGTCAATGTGAAAACTGTGATTGCGACGTCGCAGGATATCGTTGATGATATTGCCGTCGAGCTTGCCGTGAGATTTTATTCCGGCCTCGTGAGCGCTAATATTCACACCGCCTTTAACGAAGCCACCGCCTCGATTCGCACCGAGATTGGAGATGATTGGCTGAACTATTATCATGGCGTCAGGTCGGAAGAATTTCACTGGCCGTGGCATTTATATCTCAACGCCGGCTTTGAAGGTTGCGAACAATGGAATCTGCAACATGCCGCGCGCAACCCGTTGTTTGGCTTGCCGGAGGCGCCGCTCGGAGATCTGCCTCCAAAGCCCTATCGGCATCTGAATTGGTTTACGAGAAAACACGCGGAGATTTTTTTTGGCCGGGGCCGCCAAATTCGCGACCTGTACGATTTGGTGATGGCTGCGGATAGCGCGCCGATTATTTTGCTCTATGGCCAATCCGGTGTGGGAAAATCTTCGCTCTTGGAAGCCGGCTTGATGCCGCGCTTGGAAAGCAGTCACGCTATTCAGTATCATCGCCGCCAACAAGAGAGCGGTCTATTGGGATCTGTCCTGGAAGCGCTTGGAGCGACGGAAAAGATGACGATAGCCCAAGCCTGGCTCACGTTGGAAAATGCGCATCAAAAACCAGCCATCGTGATTCTTGACCAAGTCGAAGAAGTTTACACACGGCCAAATCCTGATCTGCCCGATGAGCTGCAGAAATTTTTGGAAGCGTTGGCACTCGCTTTTGTTGATTCCGTCAAGCGCCCGCGGGGCAAACTGATTTTGGGTTTTCGCAAAGAGTGGCTGGCTGAGATGGAAAAGCGGCTCAGTGACAATGAGCTTTTTCACACCAAAATTTTTCTCGAACGTTTGGATCGCGACGGCATTATCGAAGCGATCACCGGCCCGGCGCGAGTGGCTCGCTTGCAGCAGCATTACGGATTGCGCATTACAGATGGTCTGGCGGAAATCATTGCCGACGATCTGCTGGAAGACCGCGACTCGCCCATCGCGCCGACGCTGCAAATTCTGCTCAACAAAATGTGGGACGAAGCCGTGCAGCAGAACCGCAGCCACCCTTATTGCAGTCACGATTTGTACAACAACTTGAAGAAGCGGGGCATTCTGTTGCAGGATTTTCTGAACCAGCAACTCAATGCTCTTCGCGATTGGCAGCTTGAAGTCGTGGACTTTGGTTTGGCATTGAACGTTTTAGCTTTTCACACCACACCGCTCGGTTCTGCGGAGCAGCGCACCGCGGAACAACTGGCGCAGGAATACCGCCATCGCCAAGATGTCCTGCCAGCATTAGTGCAGAAGTGCAAAGACCTTTACTTGCTCGTTGATCCCGCCGCAGATCAACCTGAAGCAGCGCTTGCCACTGCCACACGCTTGACGCATGATACACTCGCGCCTTTAATTCGCAAACAATTTGATGAATCCGACAAACCCGGCCAGCGCGCCCACCGTATCTTGGAAAACCGCAGCGTGGAATGGCGAGAGGATCAACAAGGCACACCGTTGGATGAGCGCGATCTCGCTGTGGTCGAACAAGGCGAGAAAGGCATGCGGGCTTGGAAATCTGATGAGCAGCGGTTGATTGAGGTGAGTCGGAAGCTAAAGGCGCAAAGACAACGTAACCGCAAAATTTGGTGGGGTGTCGGAGTTGCTGCGATTTTAGCGATTTTATTGTCGGCGGGAGTGGCTTGGTGGCAAAGTGGAGAAGCAAAAAAACAGGCACGGGAATCGAAGTCTCGTCAGTTGGCCGCACAAGCACTCACTCATTTAGATGATCAGCTTGATTTGGCCTTGCTATTAAGTTTGGAAGCTTACCGGACTGACAGCGCTTTTGAAGCTCGTAGCAGTCTACTCACTGCGTTGCAATATAATCCTCATCTAACTAACTTCCTGCACGGTCATACCAATGGAATAGTAAGCGTGGCTTTCAGTCCTGATGGCAAGATCTTGGCATCAGGGGGATGGGATAGCGACATCATAATATGGGATGTAATAACAAAACGGCCGTTATGTCAGCCCCTCACAGGGCATACGGATGCAGTCATGAGTTTGGCATTCAGCCCAGATAGTAAAACTTTGGTTTCAGGCAGTCGGGATAAAACGATCATCTTGTGGGATGTAACAACTCAACAGCCGCTTGGTCAACCTCTCACTGGACACAGAGGAGAAGTTACAAATCTGGGCTTCAGCCCCGATGGCAAATTTTTGGCATCAGGTGGTTCAGATAGTACCGTTATTCTCTGGGATTTTACTAATCGCCTACAATTTGGACAACCCCTTCGTGACCATCAAAGTATGGTAAAATGCGTAGCTTTCAGCCCAGACGGCAAAATATTAGTTTCAAGTAGTAACAAAATAACTCTCTGGAATGTACTTACCCGTCAGCCTTGCCACCTACCCATTCCAGACAATCAAGATAAATTTAGCAGAGTGATCTTCAGTCCCGATGGTGAGACATTAGTCTTAGTTGATTCAAGCTTCAACATACACCTATGGGATCCTACGACTCAAAAAAAAATTGGTCAACCATTCATCGGCCATTGGGGTTCAATTTGGAGTATGGCCTTCAACTCACATTACAACATTCTAGCATCGGGTAGTGCAGATGGAAGCATCATTTTATGGGATGCTTCTACTCGTCGCCCTTTTAATAAACTTCTCACTAAAAAACGTAGCGGTGGGAGCTTGGCCTTTAGTCCGGACGGTAGGACTTTAGCCTTTGGTGATGATTACGGAAACATTATTTTGTGGAATGTAATAAACAGCGGTCGGCAACTCAATCGACCCCTAATTGGTGATTCGTCTGGTTCTGTAAGTAGCATGGTCTTCAGCCCAGACGGCAGGACTTTAGCCGCAAGTCATAATGACAGTGTTATTATCCTTTGGGATATCCAAACTCGTCAACAAATTGGCCAACCATTAATTGGTCATCATAATGAAGTGAAGAGTTTGGCTTTTAGTCCGAATAGCAATATTTTGTTCTCAGCCAGTAAAGATCAAACGATCAATCTATGGGACGTCGCTACTCACCAGCAACTTGGTCAGACTATCACCGTGCCTATAGATCACTCAATAGGAAGCATTGCCATCAGCCCAGATTGCAAAATTCTGGCTTCGAGCAGTTCCGATGGCACCATCGTGCTATGGGATATTAACACTCGCCGGCAGGTCGGTCAACCCTTGAGTGGCTATGGCGATAAAATGAGAAGTATGACGAGTTTGTCTTTTAGCCCAGACGGAAAGATCTTGGCTGACATTTACGGTGGCACTATTATTCTGTGGGATATAACTACCCGCCTTAGACTTGGTCAAATTTTCAGTGGTCAGCATCAAGTGACAAGCATGGCTTTCAGTCCAGATGGCAAAATCTTGGCATCAACGAATGGAGAAATTATTATTCTATGGGATTTTGCTACCCGCCAGTTGATCGGTTCACTTGACACTCGAGACGTTACATGGGTGGCAAGTTTGGCCTTTAATCCGGATGGCAAAAGTTTGGCATCGGGTGGTTCCTACAATGGAATTATGCTCTGGGATGTTAACTTGAAATCATGGCAGACTCGCACATGTAATAGGGTGAATCGTAATCTAACGATAGACGAATGGCGCCGGTACGTGCATGATGATGTTTTTTCATACCGATGTACTTGCAACGGCTTACCCATCCATCCCAGTTTCATTGAATATGGCAAAGATCTGGCAAGAAATGGCGATGTAGATGGTGCCATCAAAATCTTCGAGAGAGCAAAGGAACTTGATTCAAATTTGGATTTGAATCCAAAGACAGAGGCCCAAGAGTTGGCAGCAGTAGGTTTGGTTGCGCATGGAGAGCGACTCACAAGACAAGGCAAGATCAAAGAAGCTATTGACGCCTATGAAAAGGCACAAAAGCTTGATCCAATGCTAACACTTTCTGCAAGTAATTGGAACAACCTATGCTGGTTCGGTAGCTTGTGGGGTCATTCGGCAGAGGTCATGGATGCCTGTGAAAAAGCGGTAGCACTTAATTCTGTCAATGGGGGTATTCGAGATAGTCGCGGCCTTGCAAAAGCACTGACCGGCGATGTCCAAGGGGCAATCGAGGATTTTCAAGCGTTCATTGAATGGACGAAAGACGAACAGGGTAAGAAACAACGTCAGCGTTGGATCGATTCTTTAAGAGTTGGTAAGAATCCTTTCACGCCTGCGGTACTTAAAAAACTGCATGAACAATGAAACTTGATCAATCAATCATGACCCCCACGTCATCAAAACGACATGCGCAGAAATGGCAAAAGATCATTTCCGCATTCAAGAATGCCCAACTCAATGAACTCCTCGCGATTCAGCGAACCGGTAGCAGGGGAAGGATCTTTCATGCACTCGTTGAAGACATGCTGAAACTTCTTGCGATTCCCTTTCAATTCGAACCGGTTTTCGATCACAAGGAAATGAATCCATGGTATGTTGACTTTGCCGCGCAGCACAATCTCAAACTGCGAACACACGAATTTTACAATCCGGATTTTCTTCTCGAAGACGGAACGTGGTTTGAAATCAGCTTGTCGGAAAAGAAGGCCTATCAAAAGCTATTTCGCTTCGGCCATCAAGCGCCTCATTTAATTGTGATTTGGTTGGATGGAGACGATGGGCTGCATAAAAGCATCTGCAAAGACATCAAATTTCCCAATGCAGAAGTGCGGAGTGTAAAAGATTATTATTCTCAACTCAGTATAAATGTCGGTGAGAAGGCACTCATCGAGGATTTAGAGCGCTTGGAGAAACTAAAGGGCACGCTTCTATAGATTTATTCCAGATAATTTTCGGTTGCGAAAATAAACATGTCGCTAAATCCCGTCAGGGATGAAATGTTTATAGATATTGATTCAATTTATCTGTAAAAACTCCGTAGGAGTGAAATGTGAGGATCTGCTTCTTTTCACTCGTTATTTAATATGACGAAAACACATGTCACTCCTTCGGAGTTCTTATTTCTTGGGCGATGCTCGACTATAAACATAGCACTCCTTACGGAGCTTGCATTTTTATCTTTCACTAACGAACATTATCGAACAACCAGCGACCAGCAACCAGAAACTACCTCTCATTCGCCTTCCACACGCGCAGAAAATTTCCGCCGAGAATCTTCATGATCGCTTCGTCGCTCCAGCCGCGGTCTTGCAGGGATTTGGTGATCAGCGGCAACTTGCTGACGTCATCCATATCCTGCGGCAATGCCGAGACGCCGTCGAAGTCCGAGCCGAGTCCAACATATTCGGGGCCGACGAGTTTGGCGATGTATTCGATATGATCGATCAACAGCGACAGGGGCGGGCGCAGGGATTTTATTTCTTCACCGCCTTGCTCTTGCACAAGCTGGCCAAATTTAACTTGATTGAATGTGCCGTTGGCATCGACGGCTTGCGCGCGGAGCTTCGCGAGCAGAGGCTCGGATTTAGCTCGTTTCTTCTCATAAGTGCTGTCGAGAAAACCCGCATAAAAGTTGATCAAAATCACCCCGCCGTTTTTCGCCACGGCTTTAATCTGATCGTTGCGCAGGTTGCGAAAATGCGGGCAAAGCGCATAAACCGAGGAATGGCTCGCAATCACCGGCTTGCGCGTGGTCACTATTGCATCCCAAAACGTTTGCACGCCGACATGCGAAATATCCACCATTACATTCCACTCGTTCATCTTCTTGACGGCTTGCCGGCCAAATTTTGTCAAGCCGCGAAATTTGAGATCTTTCTTCTCCGCTTCATCTTTGCCGGAAGTCGCCCAATCGAGCGAGTTGTTCCACGTCAGCGTCATGTAACGAATGCCGCGTTTGGCAAAACGTTGCAACTCATCGAGACTATTCTCAATCGCATGTCCGCCTTCGATGCCCATTGCCATCGCAATTTTGCCTTCGGCAATCAGTCGCTCGGCTTCGGCAGTGCCTTTGGCAAAACCGGCATCGTTTGGATTCGCCGCAACCAATTTTTCCACCGCCTCGATCATTGCATGCACGCGCTCGGCAGATTGATCTTTGTCTTTGCCCATGCCCGCAGCCATATATTTCGGATCAACCCATGCGGCGAAAAAGGGCAAATCCAAACCGCCTTCTTTCAATCGCGGAATATCAATATTGCCGTCCACGAGTCGTTTGGAAATATCGACGCTTTCATCGACCATACGTCCGGCGGTGTCGTTGTGGCCGTCGGCAACGATAGCGCTGCGATGCAAAACCATGTAGTCGGTTTTAGCAAATGGCGCCAACAGAGCTGGTTCATTGTTTTGGGCAAACAGAACAAATGGAAACGCCATGCAAATTCCTGTTAGCAGAATTAAACAGCAAAATAAAAATCGATCAGACATGTTTCACTCCGATGATATCTTTATATCATTTAACAACGGTAGTTTCTTTCAATAACAAATTGTCGATAATTTCTTGAATTAAAAATGGCAGATTCGGCTGATTAAAATGTACTTCAGGAGCAGGAATGCGATGGTGTTTGATATCGGGATGAATGTGTTTATGATGAGGATGTGTGTTGGTAAGTTTCTTCGCGATCGAGCTTGATTTCATAAAGACCTGCCCAGTCAATGAAATCCCAACGCTCTTCGAGCTTGCCCTCTTTATAAAACTTATAGAAATGCGGCGTGCGTACTTTGTATTTCTTTTCGTAATTCAAGAGCAACGGCTCAACAGCGACCAAATCTTCAATAATGTCATCGAGAGTTATTTCCATATTTGTCTCCGAGAAAGATTGATTGAAAAAATATAATGAACTAAATTCAAATAGTCAATGAAGCATTTAATAAAAGCCCCCAATTGGGGGCTTTTCAATAGGATGCAAAAACGATTCAAATTCCCAATCGCAGCGTGGCGCGAAACTCGCGACCCGGCAGTGGGTAACCGTCGATGATGCTGAAATGTCTGTCGAACACATTCCGCACTTCGGCGTGCAGCAATGTATTAAATTCGCCAAAACGAATTTGCCGGCTGAGAGCAAAATTCGTCACGCGATACGCCGGCAAGGATCGACTATTGTCCACTCTGCTGAAGCGCTTGCCGGCGAATTGAAAGCTGCCGCTCGCCGTAACGTAACGCAAAGCGAAATTGGCTTGCAAATCAAATTTGTGACGCGGGCGATAAACCAAATCCTTGCTGTTGCCGTTATTCTTGGCTGAAAGTCGCGTATAATTGGCGCGCCAGCCGAAACGATCGCCGTTACTGCGCCACGCCGCGCTCAATTCGATGCCGCTAATTTGGGCATTCTCCAAATTTACCGGCGAATAACGAAAACTCACATCCGGTGTCCAGACAATCAGGCTGTCAATTTTGGAATCGAATCCGGCCAATTCAAGCTGCCAATTGCCCGCGTGCGAGAATTCATACAACACCCCTGCATCAATTTCGCTTCCGCGTTCCGGCGATAAATTCGGATTGCCCGCCAGAAACGGCCCGGCCGGCCAAAACAAATCATTCATGCTCGGCACGCGAAATGATTGGCCGATACTGCCGTGCAAGCCGAGCCGCGTCGAAGCTTCACGCTTCAGCGCCAACGCCAGCTTAGGACTCGTGCGCCGGCCGGCATCGGAATAATCGTCGTAACGCAGCGACGGAATGATTTTGATCTGCCAAACATTTTGCCGGCGTTCGACGAGCGGCTGCCATTCCGCTTGCACAAACGCGCTGCGCTGCGTGCGTTCCGGCTTGCCGAGATCGGTGCTCGTAATCCGATAGCTGCCAATCTCGCCGCCAACCAGCAGATCAAAAGTTGGATGCACGCGCAGGCGATTTTGCAAGGCGCCGAGATCGGACGCGACTTCGTGATGGCTCGCAATGGGAAAAAACGGATCGGGATCGTCATAACGCTGATCGCGGCGCTCGGCGGAAAATTGCGCCGAAAGCTGCAGCAACGCATTTTTATTCCAATCCAACATCGCGCTGGTGAGATGATTCAAATCTTTTTGCCGGGCATCATCGCTGAGAAATTGCAGCGAGCCCGGCACGTTTTGCAAAATGCGATTAGTGCGATGCAAAAGCTGCAAATGCAAATCATCCCGCAGATTTCCCGAAAGCCGCGCAAAAATCTCGCGGCGCTGCGAGCCGTTATTTTGGCGTTTGATTTTGCCGGCTGCATCAACAGGAAAATCGCCGTCGCTGACGAGACGATCGAGCGTTATCGAGCCGTGCCAACTGGCAATGCCATAACCAAGCTGCACGCGGCTATTGAACGTGCCAAAGCTGCCGCCGCTGGTTTGGATCATGCTGGAAAATCCGGCCGGCGGCTGGAGGCTGCGCAAATGAATCACGCCGCCGATTGCATCGCTGCCGTATTGCGCCGAAGCATTGCCGCGCACGATTTCGATTTTTTCAATTCCCACCAGCGACAGCAAACTCGCGTCGACGCCGCCGTTTTGCGGATTGTTCAAGCGCACGCCGTCGGTAAGCACCAGAACCTGCCCATCACTCGCGCCGCGCAGATTGATCGTCTTGAGGCCATTGACGCTGCCGTATTCTTTTACAAAAATTGATTGTGCTTGAGCGAGCGCTTCACCGACATTTTGCCGCGCCACGATTTGCGGGGAACTGATTTCAACTAACTCTGTTGCGGACGGCACTTCAGCGCGCACCGCCGCCTGCCGCGTCGCCGTTACCACGGTTTCAGCAAAGAGCAGCGTCGTGGCTTCGAGCTTGATTTTCAATTCCTCTGAAATCTCTGCGACTGCGATCGTGATAGGACGATAGCCCATAAAACTGATTCGCAACGAATCGGCAGCGCGGCTCGAAGCGTTGAAGCGGAAACGACCGTTGGCGTCGCTGATGGTGCCGGCGCCGTTGGCTGCGAGAAAAACATTCGCGCCGGGCAACGGCTTGCTGGTTTGCGCATCAACCACCTGGCCGCGAACGATCAGGCTGTTTTGTGCGACGGCCAAAGCGCAAAAAACCAAAACACTCGCCGCCCCGATGAAAAATCGTTTCAACATTTCTCCTCCTTAAAAAATTTGAGAGATGAAAATTGGGATACTTGAGGAAGGGAGATGATTTCGTTGAAGCGGGGAAATAAAAAAGCCCCACTTCGAGGAAACGGGGCTATCGCCAGATAAACACAATAACCAATCATTCACCTTGCCCTCGAAGGCTCCATTTCCAATTTTATAAAAAATCGGAAAAGTGGATTTTATGCACAGGCAGGTCTCCTGACTTGCAGCGAAGCTAAACACCAGCCTTCCCCTCCAACGAGAGTGACTGGCAGCTTCAAGAAAATCGTTCAGCGCTGCTTACAGTTGCGGGGCAGTTGCCGATTTGCACGGCATTCCCTATTCTTCCCGCTGACATCGCGGGACACCTGTGTTGCAAGAATATAACAAATGGATCGAGAAAATGCAATGAGATTTTTCCGCCAAATCACCAACCTTGACTTTTGGGGCAGGAATTTGTAAACTATATTTTCAAAATTCGTGATCAGTCGAATGAAGCTTCGGAGAACTGCAACCATGATGAATCGCAACAATCGGCTTCGCCGGCATTTTCGTTCGCACAAATTGATTGAGCCGGCCGTTATTGTTTTAGCCATCTGGCTTTTTTTTGATTTCGATTTCTCAACTTCTGCCGCAAAAGCAAATCCACAAAGCAGGTACGCCGATCCTCCGGTAGTGGCAAATACCGATTTGCTCGATCAGGACGGCCGGAAAAAGAAAAAGAAGAAGAAAGGCGACGATGATGATAACGACGGCACCCGAGTCAAAGGCGGCCGCCCGGCGCCTGCATTTACGATACCCGCCGTTGTTCCAGGAAAACATTATGCTTATTTCATTGCGATGGGCGATTGGGGCACCGGCAGCGCGGCGCAGCGCCACGTCGCCA
>Ga0247727_10010645_pt1 | contig 16248 bp, 4 predicted proteins | sample WisWelCaveWW1625_FD_202498 | JGI IMG/M metagenome (GOLD analysis project Ga0247727, IMG submission 202498) | Biofilm microbial communities from Wishing Well Cave, Virginia, United States - WW16-25 | ecosystem: Environmental > Aquatic > Deep subsurface > Groundwater > Cave microbial mat | place... | reverse complement strand
GTGGTTGTCAAAGAATTCGCATTGCCAAACGTCACCGCGCCGGGGCCGGAAACTTTGCTCCACGTATTCGTCAAACTGCCGGAGGACGGATCGCCGTCATCAAACGCGCTGCCCGACAAATTCACCGAAGTCGAAGCCGTGGTCTGATCGGCGCCGGCATTGGCGCATGGCGGCATATTGACAATCGTGTTGCTCGTCCACGGATTGCGCTTGATGAGAAACGTCGTCGAAGGCGTCGCCGTGTTCATCGACACCGTGATCTCCACCGGATCTTCGGAGCCGCCCTGTTCCACTTCAATGCGCATGGTGTTGGATAAAGGAAACGGATTGTCCTGAATCCACGAATGACCGTCGCCATGCAAAAAGAGCACGGGCTTGCCAAACGCCGCCGCGGAAACCTCGAAGGCGTCAAAAAACGTGTCGCGCCCGCTGCCCGGTCCGGCCTGCGAAAAAACCACTGCAGCGCGCACCTGCGATTTTTTCGCGATGAAATGCTGATCTACCCACGCCGCATCAATCTGCTGAATGCTCGTGCTCGCGCCGCCGCCGCCGACGAGATGAATGCCGATACACAGCACGCCGTCCAGCACAAACGCAAAATTTTCCGGCGTCCCGCTTTGGTGTTCGGTGTAGGGCGCGCCGCAAAAGTTCTGCTCGAAATTCGTATAATATTGATACCACCAGGTCATCGCCTGCGAAGGGTTGCTGCAATCGGAGGTTTCATTATCGCCGGGGATGATGTAAACCGGCGCCACGCTCATCTTGAGAACATTCGCCACGTCGGAATAAATCGCTTGCGTGCAAGAGCCGCTGCCGCTTTTAATATCGCCGACGTGCACTTGAAATTTGGACGGGCTGTATTTGTTGTGATCGACCATCTGCTGTTGCAAAACCGCGTATTCGCTCGAGCCATACGGCACGTCGCCCATCGCCGAAAATGTCGTGGTTTGGCCCTGCGCCCAACTGCGCGCGCTCGCGCCCATTATGGCGCAGAAACCGAAAAGAAGAGTTAATCCGTATCTCACGTTTTTCATGGTGGCTCCTGACAATTAAATCCTGTTGCCCGCGTTCGCGGGGCCTTTCACAATCATAGCAAATACGTTTAAATAACCGGAGGTCGGCGGCGAGGTGATGCAAGAAAAAAACGTTGCGCCGGCCTCAAGCGGTCAAACCGGATTGCTTTGAGGCCGGCACAATAAAAATTTTGCCGGCGGTGTTATTGATGTTTGCAAAAAATGTCATGCCGGAGGCATCTTGTTTGTTATCTCGCAAAGCGCGCGGCTCGCGCCATTTCAAATTATTCGTGCAAACAGCAATAATGTCAGACCGCAAAAACTTATTTAACCAGTGTCAACTGTCGAACTTGCCGCGCGGCGCCGGCTTGCATCACGTAAAAATAAGTGCCGCTCGGCAAATTCACGGGCTTGAAAACCACCGTGTGTTTGCCGGCAGGATATGGCGCCTCGGCCAGCGTGCGCACTTCCGCGCCGTTGAGCGTGAAGACTCTGAGCGTCACGCGCGCTGCTTGCGGCAAACTGAAATTTATTTGCGTGCTCGACTTTCCGTTCGCGGAAAAAGGATTGGGGTAATTTTGTTCCAATACCAAACCCTTAGGCAACGCGGTTTCCGCGACGGCGTCTTCGTGAAATTTCGTTACACCGCCGGAATAAACTTCAAATTCCTCGACGCGATAATTGCTTTTCAAATTCAGCGTCAAATAAAGCCGGACGTAACGCGCCGTGACCGGCGGAAAAGTCAGCGTCTGCGCGCCCACGGCGCCGGTGGCGGTGCTCACCGTCGTCCAATTCACCTCATCGTTTGAGACTTGCACCTGATAGTTTTTCGCATAGTACGTCTGCCGCCATTTGACCACGACTCTACCGGCGATGGCTGGACCGCCGAGATCCACGCGCAGCCACGTTATCGGCGAGATGTTGCTCACCGTGCCGCTGCGCCAGTACGTGGCCGTCGCGCCGTCAACCGCGCGCGTGGCCGGCTGCGTTGGATCCGAGCTGGAAGCCGCGATGGATTTATTGAGCGCCAGATTGGTCGTGCCGCTGATCAGCGTCGTCGCCGTGGCTTCATTCGTGTAATTCGAATTGAGTCCGGCATTAAAAGCGCGCACGCGATAAACATACGTCGTTCCCGCGCTCGAGCCGCTGTCGTTAAATGAATTGATATTGCTACCAACTGTCGTGATCTCAACAAAACTGCCGCCGCTCAACTTGCGCTCGATTTTGAAACCGTCTTCATCGTTTGAATTATCCGTCCACGCCAGCGCCGCCGTCGAAACGCCCGTCGCCGTCGCTGTCAAATGACTCGGCGCCATTGGCGGCACTACCGTAGTCGTCGCCGCGGCCTCATTGGTGTAGCCCGAATTCAACGTCGCATTAAAAGCGCGCGCGCGGTAAATGTACGTCGTTCCCGCGCTCAGCCCGGTATCATTAAATAAATTGACATTGCTGCCAACTGTCGTGATCGCAACAAAACTGCCGCCGCTCAACTTGCGCTCGATTTTAAAGCCCTCTTCGTCATTTGAATTATCCGCCCACACCAGCGTCGTCATCGAAACACTTGTTGCCGTTGCCGTCAAATTATTCGGCGCCATCGGCGGCACTGCCGTAGTCGTCGCCGCGGCCTCATTGCTGTAGCCTGAATTCAACGTCGCATTAAAAGCGCGCACGCGATAAACGTACGTCGTTCCCGCGCTCAAACCGGTATCGTTGAATGAAGTGATGTTGCTGCCCACCGTTGCGATTTCGATAAAAACGCCGCCGTTAGGTTTGCGTTCGATTTTATAACCGTCTTCGTCGCTCGAATTATCCGCCCATGTCAGCGCCATCGTCGTGTTGCCCGTCGCCGTCGCGCTTAAATGGCTCGGCTTCGGCGCCAACGGCCCGTCATCGTTGATGATCGTGCCAACGCCCTGATTATCCGGCAGCGCCGCATTCGTCGCATTGCTGAGATTGACCAAAACCGTTTCATCCGATTCGATGGCAGCGTCGCCGCTGATCGTGACGCGTATTCGTTGCGTTGTGGCGCCGCCGCTAAAAAATGTCATCGTCCCCGACTTAGAAATCACCGTATAATCGCTTCCGGCCGTCGCCGTGCCATCCGCCACTTGATAATTGACCGTCACCGTTTGGCTATTCGAATTGTTCAACGTGACGGCCATCAGAATATCCGTGGTACCCGCGTTACCCTCATTCGCACTCACGTCGGCGATAGTCAGCATCGGCGCGCCGCCGCTGGAAGTCGTCGCCGTGGCTTCATTGCTATAGCTCGAGTTCAACCCGGATTTATGCGCGCGCACGCGATAAACATACGCCGTATTCGCGCTCAATCCCGCGTCGTTGAATGAAGTGACATTGCTGCCCACCGTCGCGATTTGACTAAAATTGCCGCCGCTCAATTTGCGTTCAATCTTAAAGCTGGATTCATCGCTCGCATTATCCGTCCACGCCAGCGTCGCGGTTGCAGCGCCCGTTGCCGTTGCGCTCAAATTGCCCGGCGCATTCGGCGGCGTGATAACGCCGTCGTCATTATTGATCGTGCCCACGCCTTGATTATCTGCAAACGCGGCGTTCGTGGCGTTGCTGAGATTAACCAAGAACGTCTCATCCGGTTCGATGACGGCGTCGCCGAGAATCGTCACACGAATCCGCTGCGTCGTCGCGCCGCCGTTGAAAAATGTCATCGTGCCCGAGCTTGAAATCACCGTGTAATCGCTGCCGCGCGTTGCCGTGCCGTCAATCACTTGATAATCGACCGTCACGTTTTGCGTGTTCGGATTGGCCAACGTCACCGCGACCAGCACATCGGTCGTTCCGGCGTTGCCCTCGCTCACGCTGACATCGCCAATCGTTAGCGTTGGTCCCGCGCTTTGCGGCGCACCAAAAGCTAAATTAAAAAAAATTAATGCCAACAGAGTTTGCACCAGCGCCACCGTCACAGCTTTGGAGAACCATCGTAAAATGTTTCTCATAAAGCTCCTCATTAGTTAAGGTATTTGATCGCAAACTCACCCTCGCTTTCGCAGCCAGTTAAACCAATGTTTTGCTCGTGCTCACCTCATCAGTGTCATTCGCAAGGCATAAAACGTGAATTTGGCAAATCGCGTTTTACGTTTTACCTATTTGCTGTCAAGCTGAAGCTTGACACTCCGTTTCATTATTCCGTAAATGCTTTTCGACTTCGGACAAGTTGACCTCGGATTTCGGACTTATTTAACCAGCATGAGCCGCCGCACCTGGCGAAACGCGCCGGCCTGCATCACATAAAAATAAGTGCCGCTCGGCAAGTGTTGCGGCTGAAACCTCACCGTGTGATTGCCGGCGGAAAAATTGTCGTCAACCACCGTGGCGACTTCAACGCCGTTAATGGAATACACTTTGATCTGAACCGGCGAGGCCTGCGGCAAATTGAAACCGATCTGCGTGCTCGGGTTATCGGAGATTCCACTCGCGGAAAATGGATTCGGATAATTTTGCCGCAACACAAATTCGTTCGGCAGCGCGGTGATGGCCTCCTGTTGTTTCGCTAAAAACGCAGATTCAGCATTGGCCGCAGGCGTCGGTGCGCTCGGCTTAATTTCCAAAGCGACGACGGCCCAATCAACCACACCGCTAAAAGTGCCGTTGACCGGTAAAATGGCAGGCGACACCACGGCCTCGTCAGCCACGGCCACGCTGCTCGTGTTTAAGCCGTCCGCTTTTTGGACCGCGGCGCGCTTCAAATAGCCGGCGCCCGGCGTATGCGTTACGGCTTTTGCCGCGACGGCCGCATAAATTATTGCATCATTCTTAGTTGTTGCGAGATCAAATGAATACGCATTTTTATCGACGCCGCCGGCACACACGCCGTCGGTATTCATTCCGGTGGTGTTGCCCGCGAGAATATTACCGAGCGGATTCGCGGCCAGAACGTTGGAATAACGCGATACCGCTATGACCGCGGTACTCGGCACGCCGGCAAATGTTGCGGTCACTTCGGCGTCGCTGCTTGGCGCAGAAGCTGAGCTTGTCGAAGCTTGCGCCATCCACACTTCAATCGCCGTGGTGTTGCGGCCGGAACATTTGGCCCGCACTAATTTCCACGTCAAACCGAAACCCGAAACCGAGGTCACCGCGATTTTGGGCCGCATCGAAATGGCGGCCAAATAGAGATTCCCATTTGCCGCCTTGAGTTTTTCGCCGGTCGTCACCGTCGCGGAATTGGAAACACTGCCGCTCATTGTTTGTTCGTGAGTCACGGTAATCGGAAGCGGCGCAAAAGCCGGCGTTACCGTTTTATTGCCGTCCATCGTAATCGTGGTCGGGTTCGTTGAACCGGACAAATCGCCGCTCCAACCACTGAATTGAAATCCGGGCATCGGTGTTGCCGTCAGCGTCACCACGGTGTTATGGTCATAAACGCCGTCAGCGCCGGCGGGATTTAACGCAACGTTCCCGGAACCGACTTGGTTCAAGGTCAGCGTACGCTTCGTTGGCGGCAACGGCGTAAAAGTCGCCGTCACCGTTTTGTTGGCGTTCATCGTCAGCGTTGCTGGGTTCGTTGAGCCGGACAAATCACCGCTCCAGCCGCTGAATTGAAAACCAGTCGACGGCGTCGCCGTCAACGTCACCACCGTGCCGGCATTATAAACGCCGCCCGCCGGATTCAAACCAACCTGACCGGAGCCGCTGATGTTCGCGGTTAAAGCGTGCGTGATCACGCCGCCGCCATTCACGATAATCGTCACGTCATCGCTCTTGCGAAGCGGGCCGGACTCCGCGGTGAGACGCAGAACGTATTTGCCCGCAGCACTAAAACTCGCGGCGGTGGCGAGCGCATTCGCATCGCCAAACGTTGCCGTGCCCGGCCCGCTTGCCTGACTCCAAGCGGTGGTGAAAGCGCCGGTCGAATTGCTGACGCTGCCCTGCAATGTTGCGGTGGCTGCGGCAATTGTTTGATCGGCGCCGGCATTGACGCAGGGCGGCGGCGTCAGCGTGGTTTTGCTCGATCCCGGCTTGCGCTTTAAAAGAAACGCTCTGGCCGGCGAACTCGCATCCATGGTCACGGTCACTTGCACGGGTTCTTCATTGCCGCCCATGTTGACCTGCATCCGAAAAATATTTTTTTCGGGAAAAGGAAAGCTCGTGCTCCACGAATGGCCGTGGCCATGCGCAAAAAGCACCGGTTTGCCAAACGCTTTGGCGGCGCTGCGAAACGGCTTGGAAAACGACGAGCTTACGTTCGGATCAAAATGGGCAAACACCACAGCAGCGCGAACCTGCGCGCCGGTGGCCGAGCTTGTCGAGGCCGCCTCCATCTGCTGCTCAATCCACTCCGCCGCCTGCTTCTCCACGCTTTTGGCGCTGTAGACGAGATCGATGCCGATGACCAGCACGCCGTCCAGCGTGAACGCCCAATTTTCCGGGCGCGCGCTCTGGCGCTCGGTGACCGGCGCGTTGCAAAAATTCTTCTCGAAATTATTAAAATGTTTCAAAAACAAATTCATTCCGGACGAGGCGCTTTTGCAATCGATGACTTCATTGTCGCCAGGGACAATGCAAGCCGGCACCGTGAGATCTTTCATGGCGCCCGCCACCGTCGAATAACTCGACTCGGTGCAGGAGGCGCCACCGCTAATGATATCGCCGACGTGCACAAAAAACGCCGAGGGGCTGTATTTGTTGTGATTGGCAACTTGTTTTTTGAACGTCTTCACCTCGCTCGAGCTGTAAGGAACGTCGCCGGTGACGGAAAAAACAACCTGCCGGCCTTGCGCGCGGCTCAATGAACTCATGCTGATGAGAGTCAGAAAAAAAATCAAACTGCCTGTCGCCAATATTTCCCGTCGCAAATTTTCCATGAAAGCTCTCTCCATTTCCAATTGAAGCAATTAAATGCGTAAAGTTTACGCCTTACGTTTTACGAACTCGTTGTCAAGCTGAAGCTTGACACTCCGCTACTTGACCAGCGAAAAGCGGCGCACTTGTCTAACGTCACCGGCTTGCATCACGTAAAGGTAGGTGCCGCTCGGCAGGTTTTTGGGTTTAAACACCACTTCATGCGCGCCGGCGGCATAATGATCATTCACCATGGTCGCGGCCTCTGCGCCGTTGATCGTGTAAATCTTAATGGTGACATGCGCTGCTTGCGGCAAGCTAAAAACGATGCGCGTGCTCGGGTTAAAGGGATTTGGGTAATTCTGCTGCAATAAAAATTCAGTCGGCGCAGCCGGCGCCTCCGTCTCTGCGCTGCTGCGTTTCGATGTTGTGGCGGCGCCGAAATAAATTTCCAACTCCGCAACCCGATAGCTGCTCGAATTGCTTTTGGTAAAATAGAGTCGCACATATTGCGCGATTTGCGGCGAAAAACTAAACGTCTGCGCGCCGCTTTTGCCGGTGGCGCTGGCAACACGCTGCCAGCTCACGTCATCGTTTGAAATTTGTATCTCAAAATTTTTCGCGTAGTAGCTTTTATACCAATTGATCGTCACTCGACCCACTGTCATTGGCGCGCCCAAATCAACGCGGAGCCAAACGGCTTTGCTCGTGGTGGCGCTGCGCCAATACGTGCTCGCGCTGCTGTCAACCGCATTCTCCGGCGGCTTGCCGGAATAAACGCTGGAAGCCGTTATCGGCCGGCGCTTCGCTAAATTCACATTGGCGGAAGTAAACGTGGCGCTCACCGTTTTATTCGCGCTCATCGTGATCGTCGCCGGATTCTGCGCGCCGGTCAAATCGCCGCTCCAGCCGGAAAATTGAAAACCGGTCCCGCTTTGCGGGATCAACACCACAGCCATGCCTTCATTATAAATTCCGCCCGGCGGATTTAAAGACACGCTGCCGGAGCCAACCGTGTTCACAGTCAAAGTATGTTGCACGGGCGGTAAAACTGTAAAAGTTGCGGTCACGTTTTTGTCGGCATTCATCGTCAGCGTCGCGGGATTAGTCGCATCGCCTAAATCGCCACTCCAGCCAGTAAATTGAAATCCTGCTGCCGGCGTCGCCGTCAAGATTACTGTTGTGCCATCATCATAGAACTCGTGTGCCGGATTCGACGCGACGCTGCCGGAACCAACCGTATTCACCGTCAACGCTCGCGGCGGCGGCAACGCCGTAAAGCTCGCGGTCACACTTTTGTTGGCGTTTATCGTCAAAGTTGCCGGATTGATCGAACCCGCCAAATCGCCGCTCCAGCCGGTGAATTGAAAACCCGGCGCCGGCATTGCCGTCAGCGTTGCCGTCGCGCCGGTTCGATAAACGCCGCTCGGCGAATCCAACGCAATGTTGCCGGAGCCAATCGTGTTCAACGCGATTGAATATTGTTGCGGCTTGATTTCCAAAGCGACCACGGCCCAATCCACCGCGGTGCTGAACGCGCCGTTAACGGGAATCAGTCCGGCGGCATCAAACATTTTATCTTCAACGGCGACGCCGCTGGTGTTCGTGCCCGCGGCTTGCAACACTTCGGCGCGCTCGGCATAATTTTGTCCCGGCGTATGAGTCGCCCCTTTGATCGCCGCCGCGCCGTAAATAAAGGCGCCGCTCGTCGTAACGCCAAGATTGAACGAATACGCGTTGTTATCGGCGCCGCCGGAGCAAGCGCCGCTGGCATTGACGCCGTTCATGTTGCCGGCGAGCGGGTTGCCGATCGGATTGGATTCCGCAACGCCGGAATAGCGTGATACCGCCATCACGGCGGCACTCGGCACGCCGGCAAATGTTGCCGTCACTGCGTCGTTCGGCGTTGGCGTCCCTCGCGCCATCCATACTTCAATCGCCGTGGTGTTGCGTCCGGCGCATTTCGATTTCACCAATGTCCAATTCAATCCCAAGCCGGCAACGGCAAGCACGCTGACTTTCGGCCGCATAGAAATGGCCGCCAAATAAAGATGCCCATTGACGCCCATCAAACTTCCCAACGTCGTGACGGTCGTCGAGGCGGAGGCGCCGCCGATGCGCGTTTCCTGATGCGCAATACCGATCGGCAGCGGCGTGAAATTCGCGGTGACGGTTTTATGCGCGTCCATGATGAGGTTCACAGGATTATTCGCGCCGCTTAGATCGCCACTCCAGCCGTTGAACTGAAATCCTGGCGCCGGCGTCGCCGCCAACGTCACGACCGTGTTCTCATCATAAACGCCGCCGGCAGGACTGAGCGTCACGCTTCCGGAACCCACGGTGTTCGCTGTCAACGTCAAGACGCGCGTGAAGATCGCGGTGATGGTTTTGTTGTCATTCAAAAAAAGTGAGGCGGGATTATTCGAACCGGTCAAATCCCCGCTCCAACCAATAAAGCGAAATCCTGCCGCCGGCGTCGCCGTGACAGTTACGGTCGCGCCCGCATCATAGAAACCTCCGGCAGGATCGAACGTAATCGTTCCCGAACCCGAGGCATTGGCCGTCAATGTCACCACGCGGATGAATGTCGCCGTGACGGTTTTATTTTGATTCATCGTCAACGCGACCGGATTATCCGAGCCGGTCAAATCGCCGCTCCAGCCGCCGAAACGAAAACCCGCCATTGGAGTTGCAGTCAACGTCACCGCCGTGCCGTTAAGATAAACCTCGCTCGCGGGATTAACAGCGACGGCGCCGGAACCAATCGTATTCACCGTTAATGAGCTCACGCCCGGCGTGGAAACGGAGACTTCGTTCGAATAAGCCGAATGACCCGCGACATTGTAGGCGCGCACGCGATATGCGTACGCCGTGTTGCTGTTCAAATTGGATTCGGTAAACGAAACGACGTCTGCGGCAACCGCGGCAATTTGATTGAAAACGCCCGCAACTTTTCGCTCGATTTTAAAACCTTCTTCATTCGCCGCATGATCATTCCACGTGAGCATGATCGTCGTCGGGTTATTGGCGCCGCCGGAAAGATTGTTCGGCGCCGCCGGAGGAACCGGCTGGTCATCGTTCATGATCGTGCCGGCGCCCTGATGATCGCTGATCGTCGCGTTGGTTGCATTGGATAAATTAATAAAGAACGTTTCGTCTTGATGCTCGTCAACGATATCGCCGTTGATGGTTACGGCAATCGCCTGCGTCGTCGTGCCGTTAAAAGTCAAAGTTCCGGAATTGGGATCGGCCACGTAATCATCGTTGTTGCTGGCCGTGCCATTCACAATCTGATAATCAACCGTCACCGGTTGTCCATCCGGCTGCGCCAAACTTACCGTGAAAACCGCCGCGCTCGTTCCGGCATTTCCTTCCGAAATCGCCACATCATTGATGGAAAGCAACGGGCCGGCAGATTGAACAACTATCGTCGCCTCGTCGCTTTTTTGCAATTGGCCGTCGGTTGCCGTCAATTGCAGAACGTATGTGCCCGACAAACTGAAATTCGCCGTGGTCGTGAGCGCCGGCGCGTTGCCAAACGTCACATTGCCCGGTCCGCTCACCATGCTCCACGCCGTTGTTAAAAGACTGCCCGCATCAGCGTCGTCCGTTGCGCCGCCTTGCAAAATTGCCGTTGCGCCGCTCGCAATGGCTTGATCGGCGCCGGCATTCACGCACGGCGGCATGTTAAACGGCGTGCCGCTCCACGGATTGCGCTTCACCGCAAACGCGCTCGGCGGATTGCCGTTCATCGTCACCGTCACTTCCAGCGGCGGCTCCGCGGCGCCAAGCGGGACTTGAATGCGCACGATATTTTTCTCCGACCAGGGCTGATCGAATTTGTACGAATGCAGATCGCCGTGAATATAAAGCACCGGTTTGGCAAAAGCCGCGGCCGCGGCGCGAAACTGCGTGGTAAACGGAACAATGGCGGTGCGGTTGCCGGTCTGCGCAAAAATCACCGCGGCGCGCACCTGCGAAACTTTCGCCTGAAATTGCTGGCTCACCCAATCCGCATCATGCTGCATGCGAGTATCCCATTCATTCTGATCATGGATCGAGCTGGCGCCGACGAGATTGATGCCGACGAACAGCACGCCGTTCCACATAAAAGAAAAATTCTCGCTGCGAATGCTTTGATGCTCGGCTATCGGCGCGCCGCAAAAATTTTGCTCAAAATTTAAAAAATGCTTTTTCCAATAAGCCAATGCCTGCGCCGGATTGTCGCAGTCGGTGTATTCGTTGTCGCCAACCACGAAATAGGCCGGCGCCGCAAAACCTTTCATGATCTGCGCCAAATCCGCATATTTTTTCTCGTCACACGAGCCGGTCAGCATATCGCCGATATGCACGATAAAAGCCGAGGGGCTATAAAGATTGTGATCGACCGCGTATTTTTGGATCAGGGCATATTCACTGTCGCTATAAGGAATATCGCCGAAAGCCGAAAAAGTGATCGGCTTGCCTTGCGCATGAGCCAAAGAAAATAGGCCAGCAAGCGCCGAGATATAAATGGCCGACACTATCACAGCCAAACATCGTTTCATAATATTCATAACTCCCTGACCGGCCATAGCAACAAACTTCAGTTTGTCACACGGCGCTGAAATTTTATTTACTGGAGTGACAAACTTCAGTTTGCCACACGCTGCCGAATATTTACAAAAGCGCGGCGAAGCTCAAGTTTTGCGCTCCGTTTTTACACATTTGTTGTCAAGCTAAAGCTTGACACTCCGTTTTCATTATCTCACCAACGTCAATCGGCGCACGCTTCTCGTGGCGCCGGCCTGCATGACGTAATAATAATTTCCACTTGGCAAATTTTTCGGCGTGAAATTAACTTCATATCGGCCCGCCGAATATTGCCCATCAACCAGCGTTGCCACCTCGGCGCCGTTGAGCGCGTAAACTTTGATCGTCACGTGCGACGCCCGCAACAGGTTGAAGCTGATATTGGCGGCCTCTTGCAAAGAAACCGGATTGGGATAATTTTGCTCTAAGATAAATTCTTCGGGAACGGCAGTTTCTGCCTCAGTCAATCTGGTCTCACTGGATTTCGCCGTCGCGCCCGAGCCGGCGTAAACTTCAAACTCGTTGATCCGATAGTTGCTTTTATTATTTTTGGTGAAATACAAGCGGACGTACCGCGCCGAGGTTGGCGCGAAATTAAACGTTTGCACGCCGGGGCTGCCGGTGGCGCCGTGAATCGCCGTCCACGTCGAATTATTGTTCGAAACCTGTATCGACAACGTTTGCGCAAAATAATTTTCTTTCCAGTTCACCACCACTTTGCCAATGGTTGTCGTCGCGCCGAGATCGACGCTTAACCAGCCGATGGGCGCGCCGCTGCTGACGGCGCCGCTGCGCCAGTAAGTCTCAGCATCGCCGTCCACCGTGTTCTCCGCGGCTTTCGTTGGATCGCTATCCGTGCTGGAAGCGGCGACGGGTTTATTACGCGCTAAATTCACGTTATTCGCGATTGTCGTCGCCGTTACTTCATTACTATAACTCGAATTTACCGACGACTTGAAAGCGCGCACGCGATAGATGTACGCCGTGCCGCCGCTTAAACCGTTGTCGTTGTAAGCAGTGACGTTTATGCCGACCGTCGCGACCTCGCTGAACGCGCCCGTGCTCGTTCGGCGCTCGATTTTAAATCCGTCTTCATTGGCGGCGTTATCATTCCAGCTCAACGCGATCGTGGACGTGCCGGTGGCGCTTGCCGTCGCGTTGCTCGGCGCGTTGGGTCCGGGGCTGTTCGCTGCGGCTTCATTGCTATAAGTTGAATGAAGCGTCGACCGATAAGCGCGAATGCGATAAACGTACGAAAACCCGGCACTCACCTCGTCGTCGCTGAAAAAAGTGACGCCGCTACCCACGTTGGCAATTTGGCTAAAACTGCCGCCGCTCACCTTGCGCTCGATCTTAAATCCATCTTCGTTCGTGGAAGCATCATTCCAACTCAATGCAACCGTCGCGGTTCCGGCAAAATTCGCCGTCAAATTATTGGGCGCGGTCGGCAAGGCAATGATCGTCGTCGTTTCATTGCTGTAACCCGAATGCGTCGCGGCCCGGTAAGCGCGGACCCGATAAACGTATGTCACCCCGATACTCACGCTCACATCGCTGAACGAAACTATGCTGCTGCCGACCGTAGCAATGACGCCGAAATTGTCGCTCCCACCTTGCGAGATTTTGCGCTCGATTTTAAATCCCTCTTCGTCGATGGAGTTATCATTCCAACTCAACAAAATAGCCGAAGCGCCGGCGGGGTTTGCCGTCAAATTGCTCGGCGCATTTGGCGTCGGCGGCCCGTCGTCGTTCATAATCGTGCCGACGGCTTGCGCATCAACAATGGCGGCGTTCGTCGCATTGGAGAGATTGATAAGAAACGTTTCGTTCGCCTCATCGATGGCGTCGCCATTGATCGTCACGCGCACGCGCTGCGTGGTGACGCCGTTTTTAAACGTCATCGTGCCAATACCCGAAATCACATCGTAGTCGGAGCCGCGGTTGGCCGTGCCCTCAACGACCTGACAAATAACGGTCGATGGCAGCGCATTCGGATTGGTTAACGTGGCAACAATAAGAATATCAGCGCTGCCGGAATTGCCTTCGTTAATGCTGAGATCATCGATGGAAATCTTCGGCGTTGTCGCCTGCCCCTGCACCACCACCGTCACTTCATCGCTTTTGAAAAGCTGGCCGTCGTTCGCCATCAAGCTGAGAACATAAGTGCCCGTGGCGCTGAAACTCGCCGTGGTCGTAGCCGCATTCGCATTGCCAAAAATCGTCGTGCCCGGCCCGCTCACTTGACTCCAACTCGTGGTTAAACTGCCGCCGACCGGATCGCCGTCATCCGTCGCCGCGCCCTGCAGCGCGATCGGCGCATTGGCCGCAACGGTTTGATCGGCGCCGGCATTCACACATGGCGGCATATTAAATGGAAAGTTGCCCCATGGCCGGCGCTTCACCGTAAACGCGCGCAGCGGGTTGGAATCCATCGTCACCGTAACTTCGAGCGGCGGTTCCGTGCTGGCTTTCGGAACCACCAGTCGCACCATATTCCTCTCCGGCCAAGGCTGGTCGAGTTTATAACTATGCGTGTTTCCCTGAATCAAGAGGACGGGCTTGGCAAACGTCGTCGTCGCCGCACGGAATTGGCCGAAAAACAAATCGCGATTCGAACTGCCCTCGGGTCCGGCATGAGCAAAAACCACGGCGGCGCGCGCCTGCGAAATTTTTGCCTGCAATTGCTGGCTTACCCAATCCGCGTCTTCCTGCATGCGCGTATTCCACTCGCTCGGATTATGCACCGTGCCGCCGACGAGATTGATGCCGATGAACAAAACGCCGTTCATCATAAAGGCAAAATTCTCCGAACGGCCGCTTTGCCGCGCCGTTGCCGGCGCGCCGCAAAAATTTTCCTCGAAGCCGGAAAAATATTTTTGCCACCGGCCGAGCGCCGTGGCGGGATTCGCGCAATCGTTGTATTCGTTGTCGCCGACCACGATATAAGCCGGAACCGCAAAGCTCTTCATGATCTCCGCCACGTCCGCATATTTGCTCTCTTCACAGGCGCCGCTCAACATATCGCCGAGGTGAATGCTAAAAACCGACGGGCTGTAGCGATTATGGTCGCTCACATATTGCCGCATCAGGCTATATTCGCTGCTGCCGTAAGGAATATCGCCCCAGGCGGAAAAAGTAATCGGCTGCCCCTGCGCCCATGCCAAAGCGCTCAGGCCCGAAATGATTTGTGCAAAAACCGCCGTCACAGCCAATGAGAAGCATCGTCGCGTGTTTCTCATCGCAAGCCTCAAAGTTTTAAAGCCTCCGGCGCCAAATTCCGGATGGCTCCGCTCAGGTAAAGAGGTATTGAAATTGACAATCAATCCTTGAAAGGGTCGGATCAGATGATCGGAGGAAATGCGATCGGCGGGAACGGTGGAACGGGCCGCGCGCACTTTGCAGGTGTTAGCCAATCACCCAAAATTGCTTTGCCCGGTCCTTGGCGGTAGGTAAAATAATACAACTTCAATTATACCGGCAAAGGCGGCGGTTGCGGGAAGGGAATTAACACAAAATTAATCGGAAAGTTTCCAAACGAGTTGAGAGCGGGAGAGGTGATGACAATTTTAAATTTTTTTATTTCTTGCCACCCCGTTCGCAGAGCTATTCAAAACATTTCCGCGTTTTTGCCCCGCAGCAAAAAGATTTGCCAACTCCGCAACATTGATCTTCATATTAAATTCGCGCAACACTTTTTCGCGGCCCGCGCGTCCCATGTTGAAACGCAGCGTCGGATTTTCATAAAGTTTCTGCAGCGCGTCGGCCAGCGCATTGGCATCGCCCGGCGGCGTGAGAATGCCCGTGCGGCCATCATCCACCAGTTCTGGAATGCCGGACAGTTGGCTTGAAATCACCGGCAGGCTGGTGGCCATCGCCTCCATAATCACCACCGGCACGCCCTCGCGCTTGCCTTCCGCGGTCGGCACGCTCGCGAGCACCTTCACATCCGCGGCGCGCATCATGTCCGCCACCTCCTGTCTCTTGCGGCTCCCATGAATGATCACTTTGTCCTGCAAATTCAAGTCGGCAATCTGCTTCTGCACTTGTTCACGAACCGGTCCGTCGCCGATCAAATCGCACACAAAATTAATTCCCCGCTCGCGCAACAACCGGCAAGCTTCGACGAGATATTTGTGGCCTTTCACTTCTTCATACGAGCCGACGCAGATAATTCGCAGCGCGTTTTTTCCGTTCTTTTGTTCTGCCGGCAAAAAAACTTCCGGATCGATCCCGCAGTGAATGATATGAATTTTATCGCGCCTCTGCTCGCCGCAGGCTTTGATCATCTCGCCTTTGTTGAAATTCGAAACCGTCACCGCAAACGCCGAAGCCGCCACCTTCTTATCCAGCATGCGTTTGTCTTTATGCAAATCCGAGCCGTGCGCCGTGAAACTGTAGGGAATGCCCGTCAACCGGTGAATGATCAACGCCACCACCGCCGGATGATTGCAAAAATGCGCGTGAATATGCTCGATGCCCAACTGCTGCATTTCATAAGCAAAACGCGCGGCCTTTGGAAAATACGTCAACGCGCCGAAAAAAAAGTTCGTGCTGCCGAACGTGCCGCCGAGAACTTCGAATAACGTTTTGAAATAGGTGATCGGTTTCTTCAACAGGAACGATAAATTCGCGAGAATAATCGGCAGCGAAATGAACGGATGAAAATGCGCGCGCGCCGTGATGCGTTCCGCCTCCGGATGCGTCACCGGTTGATGCTCCCGCAACAGCGGAAACACTTCCACTTTATTGCCGAGCCGTTCCTGCTCCAGAATTTCAAACAGAATAAACGTCTCGGAAATTTTCGGAAACCGCGACATCATATATGCGATCTTCATCGGGCGGCGAG
>Ga0247727_10010644_pt1 | contig 16249 bp, 13 predicted proteins | sample WisWelCaveWW1625_FD_202498 | JGI IMG/M metagenome (GOLD analysis project Ga0247727, IMG submission 202498) | Biofilm microbial communities from Wishing Well Cave, Virginia, United States - WW16-25 | ecosystem: Environmental > Aquatic > Deep subsurface > Groundwater > Cave microbial mat | place... | reverse complement strand
GCGGGCGCGTCGTCTGCCTCGACACCACCCCGCCGCCGAAGAACTTGCTCTATCCCTTCATCAACTTTCATCTGCACGTCGTCATCCCCACCTTGGGCCGCCTCATCGCCGGGGCCTCCGACGCCTATACCTACCTCCCTGACAGCACCGAAAACTTCTTGCCCGTCGAGAAGCTGGCCGAGCGCATGGCCGAGGCCGGATTCAAAAACGTGCAGTTCAAGCGATTGATGTTCGGCACGATGGCGATTCATTGGGGGACGAAGTAGGGGCAGACCGATGTGTCTGTCCCCGTTTCAGACGAACATGCAGAGTCGGGCGAACACGCAGATTCGGGCGAACACGCAGGTTCGCCCCTACACCATCAGGTAAAATGGGGCGACTTTTACTCAAAGGAGCGCTTCATGAAACTCACTCGTGATCCCCTGCGCCTCATCATGGGCATCGTCCTGATCGTGTTGGGCGCGCTGGAATTGCTCGATATCAACATCCCCGGCGGCAACATCATCCTCGGCATTGTCGCCATTGGCGCTGGCGCACTCCTGGCCTTCCGCCGTTGAATAGCTTATAGACAAACCAAATAGAATTCGTACAATCCAGGCATGGCGAAACGGAAATTTCAGCTGACCGAGACTCAACGCAATGAACTCCTGCGAGCGTATGCGGACAGCCGGGAGGGCGCAACCCGGACCCGGTACCAGGCCGTGCGCTTGTATGGTTCAGGTTGCCCGGTGACCGACATCGTGAATATCACTGGATGCAGTCGGACCAGCCTGATGGAGTGGTGCCAGACGTATACGACGCCGGGGGTCGCGGGGCTGCAGGACCAGCGGCGCGGCGGGAACTCGGCGAGATTGACCCCAGCGCAACGTGCGGAGTTGCAGACCCGGCTCCATGATTACACCCCGCACCAAGTGCTGGGGCCAGCGGCCTACACCTCGGACGCCCAGTTTTGGACGGTGGCGGATGTCCAGGTCGGGGTGCGCCAATGGTATGCGGTGGAATATCAGAGTCCGCCCTCCTAGGTGGCGCTCTTGGCCGCCGGCGGCTTGACCTACCAGCGACCGGCCAAAGTCTACAAGTCGCAAAGGCCGCTGGCGCTGGCGGACTTTGAAGAACAGCTCGAAAAAAACTGATGGACGTGGCCCAAACCGCTCCGCCCACGCTGATTCTGGCCGAAGATGAAGCGGCCTTGTATTTGCAAGCCAGCCTGCAAGCCGTCTGAGCCCCCTGTGGTCAGACACCTGTCGTCCGGGTTGACCCCGGCCGCACCTGCACCCATTTCTACGGCACGCTCAACCTGCTGACCGGCCAAGAGCTCATCACCCGCACCGCCACCTTGAATGCTGACACCACCGCCCAGCACTTGCAGCACATCTTACAGGCCTGCCCAGAGATGAATATACTTCTCTTGTGGGATCGCGCTCCCTGGCATTCGGGGGCACCCATCCCAGCCGTCTTGGAAGCCAATCCTCGCCTGGAAATCCTGTCGTTCCCGACCGCCTCCCCCGAACTCAATCCGCAAGAGCATGTTTGGAAAGAGGCTCGCCGCGCCGTCAGCCACAATCATCGCCTGGCCCGCTTGCCGGAATTGGCCGACCAGTTTGAGCAACACTTGACTACAGAAAAGTTCGTCTCATCCTTTCTGAACCGCTATGGCTATACCACCCTTCGTCCGATGTTTATTTGAACGGTCTATTAGCTAGACTTTATCCAATTGAAAAGGCAAGGTAAGCTAAGGCATTTCTCCGCCAAGAGGAACGCCGATGCCGACCTTGCCCAATGATTATCTTAAACTGATTCGGGTTTTTGCGCCGCTCTTTTCCAATTTGGTTTGGCAGCACGCCCAGGTGTTGGTGGGCGGGACGATCTTGACTCCCGGCCAGCGGACGGTGGCCGCCGCTTTGCGCATTATGGGCTTGAACGCCGAGCGCCAATTCCAGACTTATCATCGTGTCTTGAATCGCGCAGCTTGGTCGAGTTGGGCTGTCAGTCGCCAGTTGTTGGAATTGTTGGTGCCAACCTTTGCCAGCTTGGGGCCGGTCATTGTCGGGGTTGATGACACGATTGAGCGTCGTCGGGGAGCGAAGATCAGGGCCAAAGGCATCTATCGCGATCCGGTGCGCTCCAGCCACAGCCATTTGGTGAAGGCCAGTGGCCTGCGCTGGTTGAGCTGGATGCTCTTGGTGCCGATCCCGTGGGCCAAGCGGGTATGGGCCCTGCCCTTTCTGACGCTGCTGGCCCCGTCGGCAGGCTACTATGAGAAGAAGCGTCGGGCGCCCAAGAAGTTGACGGACTGGGCACGGCAAGGCCTCTTGCAACTGCGCCGCTGGTTGCCGGGTCGGGCGCTGGTCATCGTCGCCGATAGCAGTTTTGCCGTGATTTCCTTGTTGTGGCGGGTGCAACAGTTGGCCCAACCCATCTGTATGGTTGTTCGCTTTCGTCTGGACGCGGCCCTGTATGAACCCGCCCCACCGCGGCGGCCTCAGCAGCAAGGTCGTCCGCGTTTGAAAGGTAAGCGCCTGCCGACCTTGGCTCAAGTGGCCGCGAACGTGAAGACACGCTGGCAACGCGTCACCATCCCGCAATGGTATGGCGAAGGTCGGCGCGCTCTTGAAATTGTTTCCGGCACCGGCGTTTGGCGGCATAGCGGTCAGCCGGTGGTTCCGATCCGGTGGGTGTTGATCCGCGACCCGAAAGGTAAGTTCAAGACCCACGCCTTGCTGTGCACCGACTTGAAGAACAAGCCGGTGCAAATTGTGAAGTGGTTCGTGTTGCGCTGGCAACTGGAAGTGACCTTTCACGAAGTCCGCACCCATCTGGGCGTCGAGACTCAACGCCAATGGTCCGACCGGGCCATCATGCGCACCACGCCGGCTTTGTTGGGGTTGTTCTCGCTGGTAACTCTGTTGGCGCATCAGCATGCGCGACGACGCAAACTGCCGACCCGGCAAGCCGCCTGGTATCACAAGACGACACCGACCTTTAGCGATGCCTTGGCCCTGGTCAGATGGCAGATTTGGCAGCATGAGTGTTTTCCAAACGTCGATTTACCGACGGACAGCGCAAAACTCCCGTCGGCCATTCAAAATCGGCTGCTTTCAGCCCTATGTTACACACCCTGATGGCAGTCATTGGATAAAGTCTAGCTTAGACCCGCTGGGTTTGGCTGAAAAGTCGTCGAAACTTCAGTCTGACAAAACCCGGCGGGTCTTAACCAGTCTTAAGTTCCCCGCCCTCTGCTGGAAAGCCGGGCGATAACATCGCCATCGCCGCAGGAACAAAGGGGAAGAGCGAACAGAGGTTGCCAGCGGATTAGATTTGACCCCACCCTCAATCACTCTGTTGAGGGTAAAATTCCCCCATTGCTATGGACTACCTCGACTTCGAGATCGAAATCACAGGCAACGAGGATCAGGGCTACACCGTCGTCGCCCGCAGTCGCGATGGCGCGGGCAATACACGCCAGACAACGGGCGAGGTTCTATCGCTATCGCTGAATGATAGCGCCGTGCTCAAACGCCAGAACAAATTTGAAGTGGCGCTGGCTCGCTACGGTGTCAAACAGCGGCTGGCCGTCTCGCAGGAGCAACGCGCCATTCAAGATTTCGGCGCCATGCTGTTCGACGCCCTCTTCGCCGGAGAAGTTCGAGAACGATTTGACACAGTCCAGCGCGAAGCGGCAACCAATGACAATGGCGTCCGCCTGCGCCTCAACGTCCAGCCGCCGGAATTGGCCGCTCTGCCCTGGGAGTTCGTCTACGACAAACGGTTCGCCGATTACGTTTGTCTTTCCGTCAATACCCCCATCGTTCGCTATATCGAAACTTTCAAATACACCACGCCCCCACCCACGCCGCCGCCTCTGCGGATGCTGGGCATGATCGCCAGCCCCGATGATTTGGAACCGCTCGACACAGCCAAAGAGAAGGAACGTGTTGAGAAGGCCGTCGCCGGTTTGCAGGCCAGGGGCCTGTTGCAGTTGACGTGGGTGGAGGGGGGAACGTGGCGCGATCTGCAGACGGCGATCCGCAGTCAGCCCTGGAATATCTTTCACTTCATCGGCCACGGCGGGTTCGATGTTGCCGAGGATCAAGGCTACATCGCGCTCGTTGACGATCACGGCGATAAGTACACGTTTCACGCCGACAAGCTGGCGCGGTTGTTAGCGGACCGCCGCTCCCTGCGCTTGGTTCTGCTTAACGCCTGCGAGGGGGCGCGTGGCAGTGAGCAGGATTTGTTTTCCAGCACTGCTTCGATTTTGGTGCGACGTGGCATCCCGGGGGTGCTGGCGATGCAGTACGGCATTAGCGATCAGGCGGCGATTGAATTTGCCCAGACCTTTTACCAAACGCTGGTGGAAGGACGCCCGGTGGACGCGGCAGCGGCCGAAGCTCGCAAAGCGACCAGCATGGGCAACCCGGTGGAATGGGGGACGCCGGTGTTGTATATGTGTACGCTGGATGGGAAGTTGTTTGACTTGCAAGTTGCTCAAACGACCCGCGAGGCTGAAAGGAAAGCTGAAACGGAACGTAAAGCGAAAGAAGACGCTGAACGACTGGCGAAACAAAAAGCTGAAGAGGAACGCGCCGCACGCCAAAGGGCCGAGACCGAACGGCTGGCAAAAGAGAAGACCGAAGCCCAACGCAAAGCGAAAGCCGAACCCGCCACTCCTCGCGCCCCTTCTCCAATCTCTATTCCTCAGTCTCCAGTCTCTAATCTCCTCACCCTAACCCACCCCCTCCACCTCGAACTCATCCGCATCCCTGCTGGCGAGTTTTTGATGGGCAGTGATCCGGCGAAGGATAAAGACGCACAAGGAAATGAACAACCCCAACATCGCGTCTACGTTTCCGAGTTCTATATTGGCAAATATCCGGTGACCAACACGCAGTACGCCGTTTTCCAAAAAATAAAAATTCCTTCGGGCAAAGAGAATCATCCGGTCATCATTGTCTCCTGGAATGATGCCGTTGCTTTTTGCGAGTGGTTGAGGAAAGAGACGGGCGAGCTATTTCGCCTGCCGACTGAAGCTGAGTGGGAGAAGGCGGCGCGTGGCACCGACGGACGGATTTATCCTTGGGGGAATGAATGGGACGCAACGAGGCTGAACATTTACGAAAATGGGCCGAAGACGACAACACCAGTGGGCGCGTATTCGCCCCAGGGCGATAGTCCTTACGGCGTAGCTGACATGGCCGGCAATGTGTCGGAGTGGTGCGCCGATTGGTATGACGAGGAGGAATATCAACGGCGAACGGGTTCAAAAGTGAGTGACCCGCAAGGGCCGAAGACGGGACGGGCACGCGTGGTGCGGGGCGGTTCCTTCTTCGCTGAAGCCGAGCTCGCCCACTGTGCGTACCGCCTCTGGTACGACCCGGACTCCGGGTACGTCAACCTCGGTTTTCGGGTGGTGGCTGTCCCGTTCGACTCTGCACTCTGAGGCGCGTTCTTTGCGCCCACTCTGGACTCTGGTGTCTCTGGAATCTCTGATGTCTTGGAATAGCGAGAAACTATGCAGGATTGCGACTCCCCATTATATCCCGCGCGAAGCGCGGGCGAAAAAATTTTGAGGCGGAGGCTGTCAACGGATTATGCCGCCTTCGGCGGGAACAGATTGAACGGATTGCGCCGTTCTAATCCGTGTAATCCGCTCCCCGCCCGTGGCGACCGAATCCGTTGACAGCTTATTCATTTATTCGTCCCTCATTCGTTGCCCAACCTCAACAAACCCAATCTCCAGTCTTTAGTCTTTGACCGTGCTCTCGCTCCCCCTCTCTCTCCTCCTCACCCTCGCCCTCCTCCTCGCCCTCGTCCTCTTCGCCGCCAACGTTGGCCCAATCCTCACCGGGGCGCATTGGGTGCCAACCCCATTCCGCACCGTGCGGCGCATGTTGCAGTTGGCGAACGTGCAACCGGGGGAGGTCGTTTACGATTTGGGGTCGGGCGATGGGCGGGTGCTGATCGTTGCCGCGCGCGAGTTTGGGGCGCGGGCGGTGGGAGTGGAGATCGATCCGCTCAAATATTTGTGGACGCGACTGATGATTGCGCTGTTGCACTTGGGCGACCGGGTCAGCGTACGCCGGGCAAATTTCTTTGAGGTGGATTTGGCTGAGGCCGATGTGGTGACGCTCTACCTTCTGCCGAAAACCCACGCCAAACTATTGCCCAAACTCGAACGCGAGTTGCGGCCCGGGGCGCGGGTGGTGGCGCATGAATTTGAATTGCCGAACGTGAGGCCGATGGCAACCGATGAGGATGTGATGGTGCATCGGCAACCGTTTGAAAACTCACCACAGAGTAAATAGAGATTATTTCGATGATGAAACCACAAGCACTCTGAGCGGAAGGCATCGCGGCGATGCAGGCATCGCGGCGATGCAGGCATCGCGGCGATGCACGTAGTCGAAGGATGCGGCGCTCGCAGATTGGGCCGCATCCTTCGACTACGTGCGACGGAATTACGCCGCCGCCCTCCGCTCAGGATGCTAGACTGCAACTGGGTGAAAAAGAGACGTTCCATCGGAGACGGCCCACCGGGCCGTCTCTACCGTTTCAATTCCCCAAACACCACAATTCGTTGCGTATCCACCAGATACGGATAACACGAGATCAGGGTCAGGGTTGGGCCGATAGTGGGAGCCATCACCGACACTTCAGTCGGCTCGACGATGCGCATGCCGGTGATGACGTAGACAAATTTATCGGTCTGCGAATAGATCGTGATCTCGTCACCCGGTTGCAGGCGATCCAAATCGCGGAAGTATTCGCCGTAGATGTCGTTGTGCGCCGAGAGCACCATGTTACCCGGTTGCCCCGGATAGACCACGCCGCGATCAATGTTCTGCCCCACACCGCGCTTTAACTGCTCCCAGGTATCGCCCAACACCACACCAATATCCTGACTGATGGCCGGGATGACGAGGCGCGTGGCCTGCCCCGGACTCGGAGTCGGGATGGCAACCGGCGGCAGTGACTGAATCAATGGCCGCAGGTGTTCGGGGATTTCGGCAAGGTTGAATTGGGCGCCGCCTTCCGAGGTGGGGGGCGTATGCCCGCCGGGCAACACTACCGCGGCGATGATCGGAGTCGGCATGGGGGTGGGCAGGGCGGTGGGGGCCAGCGCCTGCGCCACTTCGGTGTTCAGGGTCTGCCACAGGGTCGTGGCATTGACCAGCACAAAAATCAATCCAGCGACCAGGCCGATCTCGACCAGCAACAGGGCCGCGTTGAAAGCGCGACCCGCCCGCGACTTGGGCTTGGGCGGCGACGAGGGGGCCGTTACGGCTTCGACGACCTGCGCCCGGCCCGCCCGGCCGCTGGCCCGCATCTTGCGCAGACGGGCCTCGCGCTGTTCGCGTTTTTTAATTGCCAGGGCTTGTTCAAGCTCCTCGACGGTGAGTTCGTCAACGGTGCGACGGTCTTTCATTGGAAGTGGGCAGGTACACATGTAGACAGGTATACAGGTAGACATGTTTCCGTGTGTACTTGTTTACCTGTTTACTTGTCCATCCTCTTCTCCGCCACCGCAAACACCTCGCGCTCGAAAAACCAGCGGAAGGGCGGCCACTTAAAGAGTACGGCCCGGGCGGCGGCCAGCACGGCGTGTTCGCTCCGGTTCTGGGGCGGGCTGTCCAGCCACACCTTTTTAGTACGAAACCCCGCGCGGCGCAAGCCGCCCCACAGCGAGGGTCCGCTCTGCTCGTTGACATGCACTTCCATATTCACGGCCACATTCAACGCCCGCGGGTCCGCCGGATACTTCGCCCCCTCGCCGCTCAAAATGCGAAACAGCCGCACGAAGCGATAAGCGTAGTGGTCGTACCATACGTTGGGCGCGGTATGCACCACAAACATCCCGCCCGGCTTCAGCACCCGCAACACTTCGAGCATGGCCTGATGCAACTCCCAGGGATACAGATGCTCAACGACATCGAACATCAGCACCCGATCAAAATAGTTATTAGGGAATGGTAATTGTTTGGCGTCGGATTGGGCGATGCCGGTTTTTCCCATCGCTCCACTCTCAATGGCGACCGCCATTTGACTCATGGCAACGGCTACGGGTGCATAATCCACGCCAAAGGCATCGGCCCCTAGCCGGGTGCAGTGGCGGACGATCTCGCCGCGCCCGCACCCCACGTCCAACACCGTCATCCCCGGTGTGACCTGGGCCACGGCAAAGGCCGTCGCCAGGCGGCGCGAGAGGCGCTCGCCCTGCGTTTCGTTGAATTCGTCGTAACCTTCGCAGGCGTGCCGAAAGTAGTCTTCGGTATAGAGGTCGGGTGGAAGAGAGGGACGATCTTTCATGGAGGGAGAATTATACGAGATTGGAGATTAGAGGTTGGAGGTTGGACGGCGCGAGAGTCTTTTCGTAATGGAAGTGAGAAGCAGTTGGAATTCGGGGATGTTGAGGCGGGAGAGGAGCAAGCTATACACTACCGAGGCGGCTCCAACGGGGAGGGCGACAGCGGCCACGCGAGTCACAAGATTCAACGGCAGAGACAACTGATCGAAAACGAAAAGGCTGGCGGCGGCGATGAGTCCGAGCAGGGCTGAGGCGGCGGCACATTTGATCAGAGTCGGGGACAACGTGGTGCGCCCGAAGCCGCCGAGGCGGCGCGAGAGCAGGACTCCGGTGATGAGGGCGTGAGTCATTTGCTTGAGCGAGTCGGCGATCATCAGACTGAAGAGGCCGAGCGGCTGGCGCAGGGCAATGGCGGCCAGGAGGTAGACGACGACGCTGATCACGCCGACAGTCGAGGGTGTAAAGGTATCTTTGCGGGCATAGAAGGCGAAGATCAGCATTTGATCGACGGCGGCGAAGCTGAGGCCGAGCAAGAAGAGTTGCAGGACGCGGGCGGTTTGGATGGTGTCCTCGGGCGTGAATTTGCCGCGCTCGTAGAGCAGGGCGACGATGGGCCGGGCGAGGACGAACAGGCCGACGGTTGCCGGGAGGATGAGGATGAGGACGAGGTTGAGGCCTTGCACGAGGGTGGCTTTGAAGTCAGCGTCGGCGGTTTGCCCGGAGAGGGTGGGCAGGATGGCGAAGGAAAGGGCAGTGGCGACCAGGCCGATGGGGAATTGATAAATGTAGGTGGCATAGTTCATCCACGATACGCCGCCTTCGCCGGTGCGATAAGCCAGACCCAGGCCGACGTAGATCGAAGTTTGGGTGATGATCAGCCCGACGATGATGGGAACGTAGAGTCGGAAGATTTTACGCAGACCGGGATGGTTGAGGTGGAAGGCTGGCCGCAGATGGGTGATGGCATCGCGTAACGCCGGAAGTTGCACCGCAAGTTGAAAAGCCGCGCCGAAGAACAACCCGGCGGCCATGGCTTGCACGCCCCATTGCGCGGCAAAGGTCAGGGCGAAGAGCACCATGGAGGCGTTGAACACAGTGGCAGTGAACGCCGGCAGGGTGAAGCGTTTGAGCGAATAGAGCAGGCCGGAGACGATGCCCGACAGACTCAAAAAGACGACGGCGGGCAGGGTGATTCGGAGCAGTGACGTTTCGAGCCTCAGCGAGGCAGTGTCCGGCGCGCCGCTGATGATGCGGGCGATGAGGGGGGCGACCAAAGTGACCGCGATCATGAGCAGTGACAAGGCAACCGTGGCCAGCGTCAGCAGGGTGGAGGCCAGCTTCCACAATTCGCCCCGGCGTTCGGGCGCGGTGTATTCGCCGAACACCGGCACCAACGCCGAGTTGACGATGCCGCCCGTGACCAGTTCGTAAATTTGGATCGGGACAATGAGGGCGATGTTGAGGGCGTCCACCTGCCCGCTCGCGCCGAAGAGCCGGGCCTTGACGATCTCGCGCACCAGCCCCAGGGCCCGGCTGGCAATGTTGCCGATGGCGATGATGGACGCGGCGCGGGCGATGGCGGGGAGGTTGGAGGCGGGGGAGGTGGTTGTTTCGGCCAAGATTCCGGGGGCGTCAAACGACAAGCGTCAAACGTCACTCTCACGTTTGTCGTTTGACGTTTGTCGAATGCGCGCAATTAACCCTGTCGTGGAGTGATCCAGTGCGTACTCAATCAACACGATCCGCCCCCCAACTTCGCGCACAGCGTCGGCTTCGGGCAAGGGTTTGTCGGCGTAGTCGCCGCCTTTGGCATAAATCTCAGGGCGAAGGGCGCGGACGAGGGGGATGGCGGTGAGATCGTCGAAGATGACGGCGGCGGTGACACAGGCCAGGGCGCCGATCAAGCGTGCCCGCTCGACGGCGGGGACGAAGGGGCGTCTGTCTCCTTTAAGTTGACGGGCCGACCCGTCGCCGTTGACGCCGACGAACAGGGCCTCGCCCAGCGCGCGGGCGCGTTCTAGGTATTCGAGGTGGCCGAGGTGGAGCAGATCGAAGATGCCGTTGGTGAGGACGAGGGCCTTGCCCTCGGCGCGTAACGACTCGCGCAGGGTGAGGGCTTTTGGCAGGGTGAGGAGAGGCATCGGAGGCCGATTGTAGCATAGGGCCTTGTGCCCGTTCCGGAGACGTTCCACCGGAACGTCTCTACGGCAGGGCCGTCACCCGAATGTCGTCGAAGCGCACTTCAAAGTTTTTGGGCTGGTGAATGTCGCCGCTGGCCGGGGCCAGGACATCTACAAACATGCCGATGTTGCCATCGGCGTAGGCGGTGTCGCTGACGCTGTCAATCAGCAAACCGTCCACATATAAAGTGAGAATGCCCTCGCCGGTGCAATCGGCCTCGACGCGATACCAGCCCGACCCGCGCGCGATCTTGTCCGAGGCGGCGACCTGTCCGTCGCCGCTGAGGAAGGTGTCATTCTCGCCATCATTCTTGCCGATGGCATAGTTGCCATTGGCATCAATTCCCAGATAGTAAAAGTGTTGATTGTCCTGGAAGTTGCAAATCACGCCGAACAAAATATCGGGCGTGCGCGCGGTGTCTTTGGCCTGCGCCGAAATGTTGACGTTTGAATAGCTGGCCTTCTGTGGATTGCTCCAGATGAACCAGCCGGTCTCGAATACGTTGAAAGCGTACTCATCCTCAGCGTAGCCGAGATCGGCCGCCGGATCGGTGGAAATTTCCCAGCCCGAACCGGGATCGGAAAAATTGTCCTCGAACAAATATGGGGAAACGATCACCTCTTCCGGCGCCGTGGGAACCGGGGTGCGGGTGGGAGTTTGCGGGGTCGGTGTGGGGCGCGTCGCAACCCAGGCAACACATAACCCGATTGCGGCGCACAGGCCCAGCACGACGGCGCCAATTCCGGCGGCAATGCCCAGGCCGCCGCCAATTAGCCAACCGCCAGCGCCGCCTCTGCTTCCCGTTTGTGTGGGCGGGACGGGGGTGGAAGTCGGCGATCCCGTCGGTGGCGGCGCCATCGTGGATGGCGGCGTCCATGTTGGCGGTAGCGTTGTCGGGGGAGGTGGTGGGGGCGTTCGCGGAGTCGGCGTCACCGGAACGTTTGTCGGCAGGTCTGCTTTCTTTAATGGAGTCAATTCTTGAATCGTCGGCGTGTCGGGGTTGATGTTTGCGGCGCGGGCCAGTGCTTGCGCGAATTCGGTCGCGGTCTGATAACGATCCGCCGGATATTTGGCGAGGGCTTTTTGCACCACGTCATCCACCGACTTGGGCAGGTCGGGCAGGGCCTCGCGCAGTGAGGCCGGCGGCTCGACGGCGTGTTTGAGCATGAGGCTGACCGCCGACTCGTTTTCGTCGAAGAGGGCGCGGCCGCTGAGGGCGCGATAGACCACGACGCCCAGCGAATAAATATCGGCCCGGCGATCAATTGGCTCGCCGCGCGCCTGTTCGGGACTCATATACACCGGGGTGCCGACGTAGCCGGTGCCGGTCAGTCCTGACGGCGCCTCCATCATTTTGGCAATGCCAAAGTCGCCGAGGAAGGGCGCGCCGGTTTGATCGAAAAGGATGTTGCTGGGTTTGACATCGCGATGCAGGATGCCCTGGGTGTGAGCGTAGTCCAGGGCGGCGGCAATGGGGCCTAAGATGCCGATCACTTCAGTGAGCGGCAGGCGCCCCTGCGCCCGCCCCGGCGCGCCCAGCCGGTCGGCAAGCGAGCCACCGGCCATGAAGGGCATGACAAAGAAGGGGATGACGCCGTCAGCGGCGCCGAAGTCGTAGAGCGAAAGGATGGCAGGGTGGGTGAGCTTCGCCAACATCCGGGCTTCGGTCTGGAAGCGCGCGGCAAAGTTGGCATCGTGCTGAAATTCGGGCGGCAGAACTTTGACGGCCACGGTGCGGTCAATGGACTCCTGGTAGCCGCGATAGACGGCGGCCATGCCGCCGCGCCCGATCAGGGCGGTGAGTTTGTAGGAGCCGAAGGTTTGGCCGGTGAAGTCGGTGGGCATGGCAATGATTGCATCAAACTGAGACGACGCCGCTTACGCCGGGTCATCTCTACGTCACGGAATGGCTGACAGGCTGAAATCGTCGAAGCGAAACTCGGCGTTGGCTTCATCCGCGGTCCAGGCGAAAACGCCGACGTCGCCGCGAGTGTAAGTGTCGTCGAACACTGCGTCAATCAAATTGCCGTTGACGTACAGGGCCAGTGTGCCGCCGCCGCAATCGGCCCCCAGTTGATACGACGCGGCGTTGAGGGGGATGAGGTCGGATATTTTCCACTCTCCGCCGTTGGTCAGAAGAATATCGTCGCCGCCGGGGTTGGTCTTGAAGATGGCGTAGTAGCCATCTTCGTCAATGGCGAGGTAAGTAAAGTTGTCGGCGTCATCGTAGGTGCAGATCGCGCCAAAGTTGGAGTCAGTACTGCCGCCTACATTGCGGGCCGTAAACTCAAGATGCACCGGCGATGATTGCGAGCGGTTGATGGTTGACCAGGCGAACCATTCCGTCTGGGTCATGCGGATCGACATTTCGCCATCCACATACCGCACTTCGGCATTGTCGCTCTCGAATGTTCCCCAACCGGAATTTTCGTCGGAGAAGTCGTCGAAGAAAATATCCAGCGCCGGTTCAGGTGTGGCTGTGGGTTCAGGTGTGGCTGTGGGTTCGGGTGTGGCTGTGGGTTCGGGTGTGTCTGTGGGCAGGGGTGTATTGGTGGGCACAGGCGTGGGGGTACTGATTGAGCCAACAGCGTAGACACACAGCACAGCCCCGCCGCAAAGGGCGAGAATGGCCAGCCCGATCCCGGCCATCACCCCAATGCCGCCGCCGAGGATCAGGCCACTGATGCCGCCGCGTTTGGGTGGCGCTGAGGCCGGGGCCGCCGTCGAGGACGTGGGGGGCGCGCCAGTGAATGGCGGCGTCATTGGTGGGGGCGTCATCGGCGGAGGTGGAGTGCGCGGCCCGGTCGCAGGTGTCGCCGACCCCGCAGGTGTCGCCGACCCCGCAGGTGTCGCCGACCCCGCAGGTGTCGCCGACACCTGCGGGGTCGGCAAGACCGTTGGGGTCTTGAGGGTCATTTCACTCGCCGAGGGCGGTTGCGGCAGAGTCGGGGTTTCGGCGTTGGGGTAGGCGGCTTTGGTCAGCGCGGTGGCAAAGTCACTTGCGGTTTGATAACGCTCTGCCGGATATTTTGCCAGCGCTTTTTGAATCACATCGTTCACCGCTCGCGGCAGGTCGGGGCGTAAATTGCGAATCGGCGGCGGCGGTTCAGTGGCGTGCATGAGCATGACGCCGATGGGAGTGGTGGCTTTGAACAGTTGACTGCCGCTGAGGGCTTGATAGGCCACGACGCCGAGGGAATAAATGTCGGCCCGACCGTCAATTTGTTCGCCGCGCGCCTGTTCGGGACTCATGTAGTCCGGCGTGCCGACGATGCCGGTGCCGGTTAAGTTTGACGAAGACTCAAGCGCTTTAGCAATGCCGAAGTCGCCGAGGAAGGGGGTGTCGTTTTGGTCGAAGAGGATGTTGCTGGGTTTGACATCGCGGTGCAGGACGCTTTGCTGGTGGGCATAATCCAGGGCGGCGGCGACAGGCGTGAGGATGCGGACAACTTCGGCCAGCGACAAGGGCTGGCGCAGGCGTTCGGCCAGCGTGCCTTTGCTCATCAAGGGCATCACAATGTAGGGGACGTTGTTGGCCGTGCCGAAGTCGTAGAGGGAGAGGATGGAGGGGTGGGTGAGTTTGGCCAGGGTGCGGGCCTCGGTGAGGAAGCGGGCCGAGAAGTTGGGATCGTGCATCAACTCCGGCGGTAGGATTTTGATCGCCACCGAGCGGTCAATGGACTCTTGATAACCGCGATAGACGGAGGCCATGCCGCCGCGCCCGAGCTGGCCGACGATTTTGTATGAGCCGAAGGTTTGACCGATGAAGTCTATGGGCATTCGACAATTCCTTTAGGCTGTTCAGACTTCCGAAGTCTTCGACCAACTTCGGAAGTCTGCAATGAAGTTGATTGTACCCGTAGCAGGGCGGAGGTGCAAAGTGGGAGAGGAGGGTGAGAGGATGATGCCTCTAAGAATTGTGAGCCACTGGCGCTAGACACCTGCACCACCGGCTCCGGCAGTCGGTAGATCCTCTGGAGAAAATAAATCCATAATCTGTTTCCCAGTGTAGGCATCCCAGACATACTCGCTCTTTCCTGAACCGGCGCCCGCAGACACGATGCGAGCGCCATCGGGGGTGAATGCCGCCTCATTGCCAGCGCCTTCAACCAGTAAGTTCCCGTCTATATCCCACACCTGTACTCCTCTGGCGCTCGTTGTCAAGATACGTTTGCCGTCAGGGCTGAAGCTGGCTGAAAAAATCTGAAAATTCTCCGTCGCTAACTCCACAATGGCGTTTCCTGCGCTGTCCCACAATCGAGAGGTTTTATCTGCGCTCACCGTCACAACCTGCATACTATTTGGGCTGAAGCTGGCTGAAAGAACAGGGCCGGTGTGGCCTCCCAGTATGGCCGCGACATTGCCAGACGTATCCCATAGTCGTGCTGTGTTATCCGCGCTGGCGGTGATGATGCGTGAGCCATCGGAGCTGAAACTGGCGGAGAGGACAGGGCCGGTATGACTCTTTAACTCAGCGACGAGCTTCCCCTCAATTGTCCAAATTCTGGCGGTGCAATCCGAACTCGCTGTCAAAGCAAATCCGCTATCCAGACTAAAAGAAACTGAGTTGACGATTTCAGTGTGTCCTTCTAGCGTGGCGATAGGGCTTCCATTTGCATCCCATAGCTGAGGTGAGCCGTTGATCGTCGTGATCACGTGCGTGCCATCTGAACTGAAAGCGCCATTGGGTATGAAGTTTGATTGCCTGTTGGGCACCGGACTGCCTTCTAACACGGCGATCAGTTTCCCACTCACATCCCATATCCTTGCCGTGTGATCCGTGCTGACGGTGAGAATACGCAAGCCAGTCGAACTAAAAGCCACTGACGTAACCTGACCTTTATGGCCTTTCAGGTCTAGTATCTGCTTTCCATCCATTGACCACACACGAGTAAAGGACCCTCCACGATGTGCAACAACAAAATGAGTCCCCTCTCCACTGACACTGATTGTGGCGGGTTTGTAAGCCGTTGGGACGGCGTTCTTTGATTTGTAGCTCCAATACCACCAAATCAGGATGATGCTCATGACCAAGATGATGAAGATGATCGGTATAACAATGATAGCGTCAATTGAGATGCTGAAACCGATCAATGCCGTAGCAATTGCATCACCGAGAGCCAAAGAAATAGGGAGTGCGCAAAGTACAACGAAGAAAGCAGAAAGAAAGCACCCCAGCGTTGTGGACAGCGTTCTTGTCTGCCGCTCGGTCCTGGTAAGTTTTTGTGCGCCCCTCAATTCGCGTCGCCGCACGTCTTTCTCTTTCAGCTTTTCGCGTTGAATGGCCTGCTGGCTCTCGGCGAAAAGTTGCTCGGCCTCAGGCGTCAGATGAAGTTCCTTTCGATAGGGTTCGATGATGTGCAAGCGATCCCCGGTAAGCAGCGTTTTGAAGCGCCGGTAGGCGCGCAATTCCTGTTCCAACAACTCTTGCGCCGCTTTACGGGCCTGGATTTCTGGATCGAGCCTGACCTCGCCGACCAAATAATCATGTGCCAGTTCGTAAGCTAACCCTGAGTCAGTTTCTTCCACTTTCAGCAGGCGGCTGTCCACCAGTTGATTGAGAATGACATCGAGCGTTTGGGCGGTGATTCCACGCGCGCTCAGCTCGGCGACGAGTTCAGTATGAGTGCGGACGATGCGTTGTTGCTCTGACGTGATAAGCGACTCAAGAAGGCGGCGGGCGGCGGCACGTTGGGGCGGGAGCAAATCCCGGCTCAGGACACGCTCAAGATGACCTCGCAGGATTCCGGCGGCCCCGCCCTC
>Ga0247727_10010643_pt1 | contig 16252 bp, 13 predicted proteins | sample WisWelCaveWW1625_FD_202498 | JGI IMG/M metagenome (GOLD analysis project Ga0247727, IMG submission 202498) | Biofilm microbial communities from Wishing Well Cave, Virginia, United States - WW16-25 | ecosystem: Environmental > Aquatic > Deep subsurface > Groundwater > Cave microbial mat | place... | reverse complement strand
ATTGGCCTTTTTTTTTTACGACTCCCCTTCCTTTACCATTTCCCATATTTCATCCATTTCCACTAAGGTCATCTTCCTCAATTCTTTCCCGCGATTTCCCGCTTCTTCTTCCATTTTCCCGAACCTTCGTTTGAATTTCAGATTTGTCCGTGACAATGCGTCGTCCGGATTGATACCGAGAAATCGTGCATGGTTTACAAGTGAAAACAACAGGTCACCGAATTCCTCTTCCATCGCTTTCTTCTCACCCATGGATATCGCCTCCTCCAATTCATCCCACTCCTCCCTGACTTTCGCACGAACATCATTTACATCTTTCCAATCAAATCCGACGCTGCTGACTTTCTCCTGAATGCGAAACGATTGAATCAGAGAAGGCATGCTTTCCGGAACACCATCCAGGACTTTTCCTTTCCCTGTTTTCTTTTCGTTCATTTTGATTTCTTCCCAGTTTCGAACCACTTCTGACGGGGTTTCAGCAACCGTATCTCCGTAAATGTGTGGATGGCGCCGAATCAGTTTCGCAGTCAATGCTTCAATCATTTCCTGCGTCGAAAATTGGTTTTGCTCTTCGGCAATCCGGCAATAGAAAAGTACATGAAGCAACAGATCTCCGGTTTCATTGCGGATGTCGGCCCAGTTATTCCTGAGTACCGCATCGCTCAATTCGTATACCTCTTCAATCGAAAGGTGACGAATGCTTTCCTTGGTTTGCTCACGGTCCCAGGGGCATTTCTGACGCAATTCAGCCACGACCTCCGCAATTTTCCGGAATGCAGGCAAAAGGTCTTCATTCATGAATCTGGAAAATTTTGACCAAATGTAAGCAGCCACGGGGAAATTGAAGGCAGGCATTTTGGCTAACCATGAAAGGAGTTCGGCGAATAATTATTTTTGCCGCGATGTTAACCCTAGACAACGGATCATACGAGATCGGAGGACGTTTCCTTTTCCGGGATTCAACACTTCAGGTGAGCCCGGGAGACCGCATTGGCCTGATTGGGAGGAACGGCTCTGGAAAGACCACGCTCCTCATGATGCTGGCCGGTGAAATACAGCCAACATCCGGTTCTGTTTCTATTGCCCGGGATACCAAAATCGGGTATCTCCGTCAGGAATTACAAGGTCGTGAAGAAACTTCGACTGTATTCGAAGTTGCAATGCAAGCCTTTGAAAACGGCCTTCGTCTCGAAGCGGAGATTGACGCGCTTCTCAGAAAATTGGAATCGGGGGAAGAGGCGGTTGCAAATGAACTGAGCAGGAAACAGGCCGAATATGAGGCAATGGATGCTTACAATTTTGAATTCCGGTGCAGACAGATTCTGGCCGGACTCGGAATCGGGGAAAATGAACAGAATTCTCCCTATCGAAACCTTTCCGGCGGATGGCGAATGCGGGTGCAACTTGCGAAGTTGCTTTTGCGGGAGCCTGATGTTTTGTTGCTTGACGAACCAACCAATCACCTCGATCTGCCTTCCATTACCTGGCTTGAGAATTACCTTCAGGTTTTTCGGGGAGCGATGATCGTGGTTTCGCACGACCGCTATTTTCTCGACCGCCTGGTGACCAGAACCGTCGAGATTTCACGCGCGAGATTTCACTTTTACCGTGGAAATTATTCGCGGTATCTCATTGAAAAAGCGGAACGGGAGGCCCAACACAAACGTGAATTTGAAAACCAGCAAAAAATGGTTCATGACACCGAAAGGTTCATCAACCGATTCCGGGCCAAAGCGACTAAGGCAAAGCAAGTGCAAAGCAAAATAAAATTGCTCGACAAGATTGACCGCATCCTGGCGCCTGAAGATGAAGGCCCTGTCGTCAATTTCCGTTTCTCAGTTGCAGTCAATCCGGGCAAAATTCTTCTTGACCTGAACATCCATGAAAAAAGTTATGGCGGACAAAAAGTGCTGGGTGAATCGCACCTGTATGTAAACCGTGGGGACAAAATCGCATTGATTGGAGCCAACGGAATCGGCAAGTCCACTGTCCTTCGCATATCTTCCGGAATGGAGCCCTTTTCCGGAACCATAACTACCGGACACAATGCAGTGGTGTCATTTTATGCCCAGCACCAGTTGGATGCTTTGGATGTGAAGAACGAAATCTTGAGAGAACTGCATCCCTTTGTCGTCAAAAACAGCGAAACCTATGTTCGCAACCTTCTTGGCGGATTCCTGTTTTCGGGAGATGATGTGTTCAAAAAGATCTCTGTACTGTCAGGAGGGGAAAAGTCCCGTGTGGCACTTGCAAAGACACTCCTTCAGGAGGCAAACCTTCTCCTGCTGGATGAGCCCACGAATCACCTGGATATCCAAAGCGTCCAAATCCTGATCCGGGCGCTCCGGGAATACCCGGGAACCCTCATTGTCGTGTCCCACGACCGGTACTTTCTGGCAGAAGTCGCGAACAAGATCTGGTATATTGAAAACAAACATGTAAAGGAATATCCCGGTACGTACGGCGAGTTTGAAGTTTCCCGCGGCAATTCTTTTCATTCCGCTCCGGCCAAACAAAGTGCAAAACCAGTTGCCGGAAAAAAAGGCGGAAACGATTACAAGGAAGACAAGAAACGGAAAAACCGGATCAGAAAGCTGGAAATCACAATCCAGGAAACGGAAACTGTGATTGGCGGGCTGGAGTCCAAAAAGGAAAGACTGATTTCGGAAATGTCAGATCCCCAGGTGGCGAGGGAATTCGACAAACTGGAGATGCTTCAAAAGCAACTTGATGATTTAGAGAATCAAATCAACAAATTGACCGGTGAGTGGGAAGCGAATTCAACGGAACTGGAAAAGCTGAATGAATAATAGGAAACCTTCAAAAACACAGATTTCGAGGCAGGCGTATTCAATTCACATTGGCAGGCTGAGCGATGGAACCCATCAGTACTGCATCAACCGGAAGCGAAATGAATTCCGTGCTCATTACGCCGCCCAAATGAGTTCCTTTTTCCAATTCCCTTGCCTGCAATCGTGCCCACCTGACTTTCACCGGGCCATCTTTCATATTCTTCAGGTGATCAGGCGTAACTGTAACTGACAGGACTCCGGCATCACTTGCAGAAATGGACGCCGATCCATTGGCGCCGCCGTCAATCCTCAATTCCACGCTTTCATTGTTGTGAATGGGCAATCCGTTGTACACAAACACTGTATTTCCCCTTCCGTTGATTTTCGTCGGCGGATCCTGGAATCCCAAAGGATTCATTGTGATCATATTTTCGTAGAATTTTCTTTCCGTATTCTGAAATACAAACAGGTACTGGCCGTCGTGCTTGTTGAATGTCGCACGATACACCTGGCCCATGAACATTTCATCCCCTCCGGTCATTGGCTGCCCATTCACGGTAATGTTGCTGGGTTCAGTCAACCGCAGAGTAGTTCCAGTACTCCCGCCAAAACGGAATTGAGCCATGATTTCTGCTTTCCCTGTCTCCTCATTGAAAACGGCAGATAGTTTCTGCCAGATTTCCTCCTGTTTGACATTGCTGGAATCGCTGATGTCAGTAGAACTGCATCCGGCCAGAACCATGCAGGAGAATCCTGCCAACAAAAGTGTTTTAAATCTGAGTTTCATTATATCAAAAATAAACGATTTTATAAATTTTTCTGAAATGCACATTCAGGAAGGTTTTCTTGCTTTTCCTTTCCTTTTGGCCCTGTCAAATCCTGAGCCAAAGCCTTTTTCTGCGATTCCGTCAAGGGAGTCCATAACCTGCCCCGACAGTTTTTCCTTAAAGATTTTGATTCGCTTCATCAATTTCGCATCTCCCGTTGCAAGAATCTGGGCTGCGAGAATCCCGGCATTTCTTGCCTGATCCAGGGCTACCGTCGCTACCGGTACGCCGGCCGGCATTTGCAACACAGACAAAATGGAATCCCATCCGTCAATGGAATTGGTTGATTTCACAGGCACCCCGATAACTGGCAAGGGCGTCAGAGAAGCTGTCATTCCAGGCAAATGTGCTGCCCCACCCGCACCCGCGATAATCACTTTGATGCCCCTTTCCATTGCAGTTTCTGCATATTCTACCATCCTGCGCGGTGTCCGGTGTGCGGAAACAACCGTCAACTCAAATGCAATTCCAAATTCTTTCAGGACGACAGCAGCTTCTTCCATGATCCGAAGATCAGATTTGCTGCCCATAATGATTCCGACCAATGGATTGCTCATGCAATAACCTTCAATCGTTGCCTGACAAAGATAGCCTTTTCCCGTGCTTCTTGGATCGTTTCGCCGAGTATGGTGACATGACCCATCTTGCGGAAAGGTCTCGTTTCCTGCTTGCCATAAATGTGAACTGAGGCACCCTGAAGAGCGAGGACTTCATCAATTCCCTTGTACAAAGGCGATCCGGAATAACCGGGTTCTCCGAGCAGGTTCACCATGACTGCCGGAGACCTTAAGCGGGTATCGCCGAGAGGTAAATTAAGTATGGCACGAAGATGTTGTTCGTATTGGGAAGTATAATTTGCTTCGATGGTAATATGACCGCTGTTGTGCGGCCGGGGGGCAGATTCGTTCACAATGACTTCGCCGTCACTTTTGACAAACATTTCAATTGCGAGTAACCCGCAAACCTGGAAAGCGTTCGCAGTCTTCAATGCAATCACGTTCGCTTTCTCAAGAATTTTTTCGTCCAATCCGGCCGGACAGGAAACAAATTCCACCAGGTTTGCTGCCGGATTGAACTCCATCCTGACTGGCGGAAAACACTTCATCTCACCGGATGATCTCCTTGCAACAATCACTGCTATTTCAATTGCATCAGCGATATATTCTTCGACAATACCCGGGACGTCTGCAACTCTTGCCAGGTCTTCAGCCGACCGCAGGATGACCACTCCCCTGCCATCATATCCCATCGTTGCAGATTTTTGAACAGTGGGATATCCGGAGAGCATTGAATGCAACCCGGCTTTGCCGGTATAGGAAGAAAAGCTGGCAGTCGGAATTTCGTGTTTCAGATAAAATTCTTTCTGCTTTATTTTGTTCTGAATTACTTCAAGAACATCTGCAGTTGGCAGAACGGACTTTCCGGATTTAGTGAGATTTCGGAGCGCCCCGACGTTTACCTGTTCGATTTCTACGGTGATGGTATCACAATTCTGCCCAAAGTCCAGAACAGTCTTCAAATCCCGGAAATCACCCAAAACAAATTCGTCGCACAGATATCTGCAGGGAGAATCGGTCTGCGGATCAAGGACTTTGGTGCGGACATCCATTCGATTCGCAACATTCAACAACATCTTGCCAAGCTGTCCGCCTCCGAGAATGCCAAGTGTAAATCCGGAAGAAAATTGATTCATCAGGGCGAAAGTAGGAAGAGGATACGAATTGCTTAAAAAAAACCAAGCTCCGCCCGGATTTTCCAAGCGAAGCCTGCCCGTTTAGAATTCCTAATTCCCCGAAATTCTAAATTCTTAAAGCAGTAGTTCACCCAAAAAGAAAAAAGCACCCGATGCGTTTGCCTGGCTGTTGGCCCGGATTCCATCGTTACATGTCCCGGTTCAACCGGGACTGTTACTATGCCAATGTGATCCCCGGAAAAAGGCGTTGGTTTGCCAGTTCAGTGCTGGTTGGCGTTGGACTTGTTCCCCATTTGTTCCCGGTGTCAGTATCCCCGGTTTGTCCGACACGTTCCGCATTGAAAACAAAGGATTGGTTGGCGTGTTGAGTTGTTTGAATTATACTGCCTTGTCAATGAACAAGGGAGGTTAACCCTTACCCTTTTAAAACTAGGTCAATTTAGAACTATTTTCATAATAGGCAAAATTTCTTACATAATTTTTTCAAAATATTTTCTTGCCTTACGCATTGCCCGCATATACATAATCGGCGTTTTCTGGCCAAAAAGCTATATTTATCACCACGTTATCTGGAAAACCGACGATAGCTACTTTGCTTCAACATCTAATCATGATCAAATCTTACACCATGAATTTTGGAAATGAAGGCCTTTTCCTCATTTGACGTCGGGGAAATAACCCTTTTAAACTCTCCTTATCGCCTGATAATCAGGAATAACAGCATGATAGTGGTCCGGATTCGTCCACCTTATCCACAAGCCGATTTCATGTTGAAACTGCACCGGGATAGATTTGAATTCAAAATCAGCATTCGCGACTCATGAAAAATTTCTGCCTGCCGATATTGCTGTCAATCCTGATTCAAAGTCCGTTCATTGTCTTATCTCAAGTGCCGCACCGAATTGTATTCCAAAAATTGTATGGCGGAATATTGTACGACAACGGTATTGCTATGGTGATGACCGAGGAGAATGCATTTGTCCTTGCAGGAACAACGCAATCCCCCGATGGTGAAGGAAAAGGAAACCACGGATTTGAAAACGAAGATCTGCTTGTGATAAAAGTTGCCGCAGATGGCAGAATCATGTGGCGGACGATGATTGGCGGATCCGGAAAAGATGAAATCGTGAAGATGATTCAAACGAGGGATAAAGGTTATGCGTTGATTGGTACAACAGATTCAAATAATGGTGATGTATCGGGAAACCATGGGAAAATGGATATGTGGCTCGTGAAGATTGATGAATTGGGGAGGTTGCAATGGAACCATTGTTTTGGCGGTCCGGCAAATGATCAGGGTTTTGCGATCAGCCAAACGTACGAGGGAGATTACCTGATTGGCGGTGAAACCGGCTCGCGAACGGGCGACATCAAATATTGGAAGGGGGGTCTGGATAGCTGGATCGCAAGAGTAAAAGCAGATGGCACCATTCTTTGGTCTAAGACTCTCGGTGGCCTGGGTAACGAACGGGCGATAGAGGTGATCGAATTGGACCGTCAAAGGACGCTTGTCGTCAATTCCACGAATTCAACCGACCACGATGTTGCCAATCCGCTTGGCGAAAAAGATGTGTGGGTGATGGCGCTCAGCCGCAACATGGATGTTGAATGGCAACAGTGCCTCGGAGGAACCGGCTTTGATGACGCAATAACCCTCGTAAAAAACAAAGAAGGAAACTTCGTCTTCGCGGGGACAACTTTCAGCACCGATGTGGATATCAGAAACAACCATGGCCGCGGAGATTTTTGGGTGTTTGAACTTGACGACGAAGGAAATCTCATTTGGAGCAACACTTATGGCGGCACAAGAAATGAAGGAGCGGCAGGGATCCAGGCAACGCCGGATGGCGGATATCTTGTTTACGGGAGTTCCAACTCCGAGAATGGTCCTGTGAAAAATTTTAAAGGGCATTATGACGGATTGCTGATCAAAATAGATGCGACCGGAACAGAGCAGTGGAGTATGTCATGTGGCGGGGAGGATTATGAAGCAATCAATTCAGCACTGCAGCTACCCAATGGCGATTGGATGGCCCTTGGTTATGCCGAATCGGTAAACGCCGATCTGGCTCCTACCGGGAAAATGCAGGGCAACGATTATTGGTTCATGCGAATATCAGACAAGATTGATCCCTCCCCCTTTTCCACCAGGAATTATGTCACCGGATTTTGTTACGACAAGGAAACCGCAAATCCCCTCCGTTCGAAAATTACCCTGACGAAAAATTCAACCCTGGAAACAGTTCTCAATATCGAATCTGGTTCCGATGGATATTACAAATTGTATCTCCCTGCCGATGCATACCAAACCACATACAGCATTAACATTACGACCGACGGATACATGTTTCATGGCGACAACATCACACAGGAAGCACTTGACATCAGTCCGGAGGTGCGAATTGATGGTCCGCTGGAACCAATCAAAATCGGCAAAAAGGTTGTTTTGAATCACATTTATTTTGATGCCGGAGCCTGGTCAATCCGGGACGAATCCATTCCGGAATTGAACCGGTTGCTGCGTTTCCTGGTCGAAAACCTTTATCTGCAGATAGAAATCGGAGGACACACAGATTCCACCGGAAACGCTGAAGAAAAAGATGAACTTTCACTCCGGCGGGCCGAATCGGTGAGGGACTGGATGTTGAGGGAAGACATTTACGGATACCGGATGTCCGTAAAGGGCTACGGAATGTCGCAGCCGGTCGCGCCTGAAGATTCAGAAAGAGGAAGGCAAAAGAACAGACGGGTGGAAGTCCTGATCACCGGGAAGAAGTAGCCGAAGAATACTCTTGAAATGCCCCGAGAAGTTCGGCTACGACGCTGGCCCAGCGGTCCTGCTGCACATCAATCGTGCCGTGGTCTGTCTCCTCATCATATTGCCATTGCATCACTTTGCACGATGCGAAAATTTCTTCAAAAACCGCCTGCGGACTTCGTTCAGGGCGCCCTCCGATCCAACTCAGTTCATCGTACTTCTTGCGAAGTTTTCTTGCAAATAGCTCGGCAATATCAAAATGCAATTGTTCGTGCTCTAAAATGTACTTTCTTTCCCTTGTTCTTTTTACCCAGGATTCCCGCTGGTTAAACCTGCAGCTGACAATGGGTTCCCATCCGGAAGCACCGCGAACAAATTCATATGAAATTTCATAAGTGGTCAATGCCGCAATTTTCTTTCCGTCATCCGGAATTTGCGTGAAGTCTGACCAGGTCAATTTTCTTCCGGCGCTCCAATCCAGCATTTGCCCGGGAACCTGCGTAGAACAGAAAATCAAGGCAAACGTGATTGTGGCAAATTGTAAGCAGGAAAGATTGCGGAGCGGTATCATGGAATCAGATTTGCCAGGAGCTATTTAGTTGAGCAATCGGTACACCAGGGTCTTCAGGATGTGATCATGTCCCATTTGAGAAGAACGAACTCCTTTCGCATACAAATCTGCTTCGAGGGTATGATTCAGATTTCTGAAGATTTCTACCGGCTTAAAACGCCTGGCAGCATCCACATATTGCGCCGCGATAAACGGGGGCTTTTTTGTCAGATTGGCAGCCTCCATTTGCGATCGGATTTTACCCGCATGAATCCTCGCCAGGTCATTGAAATACCGGAATATCTGTGAAATAACAAATATCGTCGGATGGTCTTTGGGATTTTTTGTCATTTGATTGATGACGAAATGGGCTTTTGCATCATCCCGCTTCCCCAGGGCATTGAGCAATTCAAAAACATTTACTTCACGATCAACATTGATCATTTCAAATATATGTTTGGAATCGGCATGCTTCCTGCTCCCTTCCGGAATTGACAAAGTGATTTTCTCAATCTCGTTGTCAAGCAACGAAAGGTTATTGCCGATGTAGGTGGTGAGTACATGCAGAGCATCATCATCGAGCGTAGCGCTCCTTTCCTGAAACATTTTCAGAATGTGGTCCCCAAGCTTATTCTCATAAACTGTTTTTGATTCATAAGTAACTCCGTTCTTATTGAGCAATTTGCTCACCTTCGTTCGACCATCTACTCCCTTGCCTTTCCAGGAAATGACGAGGACGGAAGATGGAACCGGATTTTCCAGATAAGTCACAAGCTTTTCCAATTCTGAATCATCCATTCGCTGCGCTTCCCTGACAACAACCAGCCGCCGGTTAGCCATGACCGGGAAACTCCGCAATTCCGAAAACAATTTACCGGCTTTGGCTTCAATCCCGTATGTCACATATTTGTTGAACGCTTCTTCCTCGGGATTCAGGACGGAAGACTCGATCAGACGAGTTAGTTTATCAATGTAAAACGGTTCTTCGCCATGCAGGTAATAGATGCTCGCAATTTTCCCGGCGGAAACGTCTTTCCTGATTTCTTCAAATGTCATTGCCAATTTTTAAAATGGGTAACCAATTCCGAAATTAAATTGGATGCGCCGTACCGGCAAACCGTCTATGTCTTCGCTAAAAAATTTGCTGACAAAGCCGGGTTTGTCGGGTGCATAAACCTGGTGTGCAATGTCGGCACGGAACACGAAATAAGAAAAATCAAGTCGGATCCCCATTCCGGCATCCCAACCCGGTTTTAGAGTGAATGTGGATAACTTTCCGAGTTCTGATGAGAAGCTGCTCCATGGAAGGTACCAAACATTGCCAAGGTCGCTAAACAAAGCGGCCTGGAAGTAACTGAACAATGGAATCCGAATCTCGGCATTGGTTTCAAAAATCAATTCCCCCCCCGGCGAAACGAGAAATGACAAGTGGTCATCTGATCCGATTGCAGAACCACGTTTGAAAACTCCCGGACCGAGAGTGTTGGATTGCCATCCCCGCATGGAGTTGGTGCCACCGGAAAAAAAGCGTGCATCAAAAGGAACCTGTGTGGTATGATTCCAGGGCTGGGAAATTCCGCTGTAAGACCGGAGAACAATCTCGCCTCTTCCGACCGGGATTCGCATCTTGAATTCCGCCGTCAGTTTCAGGTATTGGCCATACGCAAGGTTGCGAATCTTCGCGTCGCGAAAAGAAGTATCACCGGCAACGGGAAAATACCGGTCAATCAGGTAAGGAATATTTCCACCAATACTACCAGCAGGTTCCAGGAGCCAGGTCACGTTGTTTCTCTTACTTCCATATGTGGAATGCGTAAATTTGTAAACCATTGCCGATGAAAACCGGGGTTCAAAGTCAAGAAGGATCAATTGCCGCAACGATTCATTCGGGATTCCAAGGATCGTATTGCTGAATTCCGGGGTTGTATCGCTTTGAATGAATTTAATCAAAAGCGGAGTGAATGAGCTGTGATTCTTCCGGTCAACTGGATGATGATACCATTTGTAAGTCCAGTTGACTCCGAAAGTTGTACGATCATACTCCACCCTCCTTTGTGAATTGAAACTGGCCGTAAAAACTGTATTCGGAACAAAATTGGAGAAGCGGCGGTTGTCAATATTCGGAAAAAGGAACCGCGGAAAATACAAACTGCCGGAAGCTCCGGTTTCAAAATACGTCTGGATCGAAGTTTGTTCTCCTGGAAAATAGAAAGAAATGTTCGCGAAAGAAGACAATTCAAATTTTTCCGCCCCTTTGAACAGTTTCTTGTCGCGGAACAGGAGATTCCCCCCGGCGCCGGGGAGGAGGTTTTGCTGCAATGCGTCATTCCTTGAATTCTGAGAAAACCCCTCCAAGCCTGCTTTCAACTGGTATTTCTTTGCCAACTTTCCTTCGATGATCACATCTACCGTCGAATCAGATTCATTTACTTCATATTTGATCGTGACAAACTGAAAAATCCCCAACTCCTGCAGCTTTCTTTGAGTTTCCTTTTCATTCCGGATTTGGATGAGTTTTCCTTCTTCGAAGGCGACCTGGTAACTCAGAATATTGAGATTGATATCTTCATAGGTATGCCGGTAACATAAAAATGTGATTGGGATGTCATCTGATAAAATGCGGTGTGTCAATCCCATATCCCGCCGCTGCTCCTCATTCAGATCCTCAGCCCGGATCCGGTTGATGAAATCTTCCGTGGAATCAGTTCCACTCCAGGATGGCTTGAGCAGAAACCTGATTTCTCCCACCTGGAACCGGTGGGGTTTGCCTTCGATATTGATCCTGATCGCCACCGGATGTACTTTCAAAATGGAAAGATCCTTCGGCAAAACCATTGTTCCGCGGTCAATGGTATCTACGGTATACGTCACCATGGATGGCGAAAAAGTGAAGTAACCGGCGTTGCGCATACTGGTAGTCAGACGAAGCCGTTCATTCGCAAGATTGTCTTCATTGAATAACTCACCCTTCTGGAGCAAGGAATATTTCTGCGTTGCCTTCAATACGTTTCGCATGCCGTGATCCTGTACGCGGGCTTCCACCGAATCTATCATATACGCGAATCCCTCATCTATTAGAAAGGTCACATTCACTTTCTTTTTCCCAAATGGACCCTTCAGCTCCGGTGTTTCGTAGGCAATCCGCGGATTGAAATACCCTTTTGAAAAATATACCGTTTCCAGGTTTTTCACATCCCTGTCCAACATCGCCGAGTCCAGCAAAATCGGTTTCTCCCCTGCCGTATTCACGAGGAAATCCGCCACGCGATCGAACAATTTCCCGTCGGGAAATAATTTCTTGTAATACCGTTCCAGCGGGTATTCGTACTTCTGTAATGTTTTTCCCAGGTTGTACAGGTGGAGATAAGTTTTTACAAACAGCATTCGCTTGTTGGGAACGGTCTTAACAGATGTTGACAGAAAGGACGCATCCAGGGTGCTTTTTCCAAGTATATCCCATGTGACAAAACCCAACCGGACGCCACTTTTGGTTGTATCGGCTTCTGCTACGGTTTCTGCCCGACGGAACCGGGCATCGGATTTAATCAGATATTGACCTGGCTGCAAGTGTTTCGTTGCCTCGCAGGAGATGCAAAGGGCGATTGACAATGCGCAAAGTATGTAGATTTGATACCTCAATAGAATGGAATCCCTTTCGAAGGCGAAATTAAAACTTTTGCGTAGTCTCCTCCTCCGGAAGGGAAGGGAAGAATATCAGAAGTTTTCTGCCGAAGGATTCAAGGTAGTTAGAGAAAGCCTGAATTCCGGACTTTCTCCGGAATTGATCGCAATTCCTGAAGGAGACGAAACACATATCATTCAATCTATTCCCGACACCCACCGGGGGCTATGCCGGATAGTACCACGAACAGATTTCAACCGGATCTGCGCCACGAAAAATCCCGAAGGCATATTGGCAGTTTTTCCAATCTGGGAACCTGTTGTTCTTCCTTCCCCGCCGATCCGGCGGCCCTGGGTGCTTCTTGACGGAATCAATGACCCCGGCAACCTCGGTACCATTTTCCGTATTGCCGATTGGTTTGGCATCGCAGGTATCATTTTGCTTCCCGGTTGTGCTGAAATTTTTAATCCCAAAACCGTGAGGGCATCTATGGGTTCGATATTCCGGGTGCCATTTGCCCGGGCCGGATACGATGAGATTTTGAATTTGGGCGAATACATTTGCCGCGGCGGATTGAAAGGAGCCAAACTTGAAGATTTTGATCTGAATCCGTATCCCCTGATCCTGTTCGGTAGTGAGTCTCACGGAATTTCCCCGGCGTTAAAAAATACAGGAAAAGAATTTTCCATTTCCGGACATGGAAAAGCCGAATCCCTCAATGTTGCTATCGCCGTTGGAATTACCTGTTGGGAATTGAACCGGCAGTCCAAAAAATAGATCGGGCGGCGAACGTCGAAAATCATTTTCTTTTATGGATTCATGGAATCCTTTACACCTTGATAGGGAAATGAAACGGATTCCCATCATTATTGCCATTCCGGCGATGCTTTTGTCTTCGCCTGCCCCTGCTTTAAAAGCGCAACCTTTCGCAGATGAGCCTGTTGCGTATAACAATTTCATCACTTCCAGCCTCACGAAAATTGTGCGGGCCAATGTTGATTTCATTCTCTTTTCCACCCACGCGGATCAAGCCGAAGAGGTCGAAAAAAGACGGTTACAGGTCATTGCACTGATCGAATCGGAAATACCGGTGATCAGGGAATCGCCCCCATTTCGCGCTCAAACGAGGCTCCGTGATGAAACTGTGAATGTCCTTCTTAAATATCTGGACGTGTATGAAACAGACCTCGCCACCGCAAGCAAATTGAGCCGTAAAAGCAAGCATTCCGTTGAAGGAATGGAAGAATATTTGTCGGCACAGGCGAATGCGGAAGAAAGGCTAAAAGCGGCGACCAAACTATTTTCTGATGTCCAGAAAAAATTTGCTTTCGATTACCGCTTGTACCTGGCAGAAGGCGAAGGGGATCTGTATGAATCGGTAGAGAAAATATCGAAAGCAAACGAATATTCAAGGAAGATCTTCCTGGTCTTTTTCCGTGTTTCCAAACCGAATGACTTATTCATGGAAGCATTGAATGCCGGCGATGCAGCAGCTATGGAAAAGCATCGTCTCGACTTGTCAAATGCCTGTAAACTTGCAGTTTATCAGCTCCGGGAAACAGGAGGATTTGGCGATGACATGGAATACAATTCTTCCGTCAGGAAACTTGTTGATTTCACCGCCAAAATCGCAGATGAAAAATTTCCCTTGCTGGTTGATATCACAAAACGCCGTGCAGCATTGTCGAAAGCTGATGTTGACAATTACAATGCAGTTATCAACCTCTACAATGATGAGTATCTGCCCGAAATCAATGCATTCAATGATGCTGGTAATGCTTTTATGAAAAGAAACCTGTAAAACACCGCAGGCGCGCCTTTCATTCACCGCAGAAGAAAACTTCCGTTCCAGGAGCTGAACGTTCCCTGAATTCGAAGCCGATAAGCTCCGGCAGACAAATCTGGCAGTGGAATTTGATGCCGGACTGTGCCTCGCACAATTTTCACGTCTACGGCAAGTATATGCTCCTTTCCGGTGTTGTCAATAAGCAGGATTTTTCCATCGTCCTCAATCGCTGAATGGATTTCCACATTCAACATGTCCATTCCTGGATTTGGAAAAATAGCGGCGGAGATCGCATTGTGCGGATTGATCCATGGATGGGAAGACACCGGATTCATGTCAATCCAGACTTCAAAAAAACGTGTGCTTGCCCAACTTAACGCAGGATCGGTAGCGCTGATATTGCTGTCCGGTGTTTCAATTCCGCCGAAAATAAATCCAACCCGTTTCTTCCCGGACAATGAGCAAAGATCAATTACACCATTTTCGAATTTCTTCACCGATGTATCGGAAAAGAAAATGGAATTGGATCCCAGAAATGCCGGCATTCGGAACGGATAAACAGATTCTGCCAGGGATGAATCGGGAGCCCTGGTTACCCTGCTGATGGTTCGCACGAAAGGCACAAGCGTATCGTCAACAATTCCACCGGTGGCGGAATCAATCGAGTACCTGCTGATTCCGCCAGGAAAAATCGTGTGCATATAATTATCAACAGAATCATACAGAGGAATCGCTGCAGATTCATAATGACTGAATTTTTGCTGAAAAGTATCCATGTGTACGATTCCTGAGGCGCTGATATCAATGCTGCTGAGCCAGGGAAGGTTCTCTATTGGCTGAAAAACCCCGGAAAATGCTGTGAACCCGCGAGTCCCATCGGGAAAGATTTGCGGAACGACGTTCAGATCGCGCCGCCGGAAATTAATTGAATCAATGACTTCTCCGGTCTTGACTACCGAAAGACTGACTCCGTCATCATTTATTTTGAATTTTCGAATCGCATATGTGTAGTTTTGGACAAAATATCCGGTTGTGTCATCTTTGTCATACGTTCCCTGGAAATCATGACCAAATACAAGGTGATAAACCGAATCTATTTTTCGCAATTGACCTCCGGTCACCATCAACATGCTGTCGGCAGTCTGCCGGAACAAGGAGGAAAACCCGCTTGAGGAGATTACGGAATCTATCAGTTGAGGAACCGGGACAGCTGTCAAAGTCGGAAATGTTACAAAGTCATTGGATGCGGTTTGCCAACCATACCCTCCTGCCAGATACAAGACTGTATCTTCCTGCCAATTCGGAATATTGCTGGCAGCAATGGATTCTCTGATTTGAACCGGTAGTCCGGCAACTGCTGATTTCCATACCTGCCCGGCGTATGGGTCAACCACATAAATCGAATCATTGATTCCGTCAGAAGGAAATGCAAAGGGAGGAAGAAAGCCATGCAATCCGTTGTTTCTTCCACCGATCAGGAGCCATTTTCCATTGTACTCCGCATATGCTCCGGAATGAATGGCGGGAATACCCGGGAACGGTAACTGCTTGATTTCAAGTGCGAATGGAATTTGTGAAATTCCCCGCACTGCCAGCAACAGACCGGCAAGGACCGGAATAATTTTCATAGGAAAATCCGGCAATCCGCCCTCATTATTCGTGAACAACGAGGCGGCTGTAAAAGACACCTTTTCCAGTCCGGATCGCGGCAAAATAAACACCGCGATTGGGAATCATCAGCTCGATCGCGTCATTCTCACGAATCATCATCCCGGAATATTCAATCAGAATTCTGCCATCCACAGCAAGAATTTGAATTGTCATTTCGCCGGAGAAGCGGTCAGATTCCAGGAAAATTTTTCCCGTGGTTGGATTCGGATAGATTCGGAAATCAGATTCGCTGCGGAAATCCGTACCAACACAGATTTGTACATCCGTAGTTTGTGTATCGGAAGCGGAACATCCATTGCTGTCGGTATATAAGTAAACGATGGTTTGAACGCCGGCTATGGATGAATCCGGCTGAAACATATTGCCGGTAATGCCAGGACCGGAAAAGGCGCCACCTGTCGGTGATCCGCTTAAAGTATCTGCGAGATCGTCGTGGCAATAAAGTGGCTGCAGCCCGGAAAATGACACGGTCGGCTTTGGCAAAACCACTACGTTTACCATTTCCGAAGTATCGGTGCAGCCTGAATCTGTCACAATCACCTGGTAGGTGCCG
>Ga0247727_10010642_pt1 | contig 16255 bp, 11 predicted proteins | sample WisWelCaveWW1625_FD_202498 | JGI IMG/M metagenome (GOLD analysis project Ga0247727, IMG submission 202498) | Biofilm microbial communities from Wishing Well Cave, Virginia, United States - WW16-25 | ecosystem: Environmental > Aquatic > Deep subsurface > Groundwater > Cave microbial mat | place... | reverse complement strand
TGTCCACGTTCCAGCGGTACTGCGCCGCGATCGGGGAAAAGCCGGGGGTCGCCGCGCGCGCGCGGACCTCTCGGAGCCAAGCTCGAAAGTCAGCGTGACGAGGTCTGGAGCCTGCCGAAGCTAGCCGACTGACGTCGTTGGGCGGCTAGAGCCGCGGCGCCGAGGATCTCGTGCGGTGCCGGCGGGCCGACGAGCAGCAGCGCTACATCGCGTCGCAGCGTCTCGGCTGCATCGACCCCAACCCGCACCAGGTCGACGCGGTCGTCTTCGCGCTGCGGCGAGATTCCAGAGGGTGACTGCATCCTTGTGGACGAAGTCGGGCTCGGCAAGACGATCGAGGCCGGCCTCGTTATCGCGCAGCTCCTGGCCGCGCATTCTCTTGGTTGTACCCAAGTCCCTCCTCGGCCAGTGGCAGACCGAGCTCTACTGAGAGTCCGTGTGAGTCTGACGGGGGCCGGCTGCTCTCGACGGACTTGGAGAAAGTGATTCGTCGGGTTGATCGTCCCTAGCGGTTCACCCGCCCGAGGGTCAGGCGGCCAAGGCAAGGGGGTGGAGAAGCAGAGAGCCGGGGTTCGCGAGCATCGCGCCGAGAGGGAACCGCCTGACCGTCAGAACACGTACCGCAGGCGCGGCATCACCGAGAGCGAGGCGACGTTCGCCGACCCACCGCCGCCCGGCCGCTGCGCCAGCGTGTAGCGCGCCAGCGCGTCGAGACCCACCAGGAAGTGGTCGAGCCGCGTGGCGTAGTCGAGCGAAAGGCCCACGCCGCCGTGGAAGCCGAAGAGGTTGTCGGAGACGACGTTGGAAGTAGGAGAATCGGTCACCGGCGCCGGCGAGAGGTTGGTCAGCCCCGCCACGATCTTCCCCGAGAGCAAGACGCGACTCCCGAGTTGCGCGCCGTAGGAAGCGCCCACCTCGAGATACGTGGCGCCGAACGAATCGGCGGCCTTGCAGTTGCCCGTCGAACCGAGGTCGAAGCAGGAGGCGCTCGAAGCGCCGATGCCCAGCGCGCCGAAGATCGAGGCTGCCTCGCCCACCTCGCGGCCGACCATCAGGCCGAGATAGGGCTGGCCGTTGGACATGAAGCGGCTGCCGCCCATGGTGGTGAAGACGCCGAGCGTGACCTCGGCAAACGTCCCGCGCCGCGGCCTCTCATCGACGCCGGTGGCGGAGACGGGCCCCGCCGCCTGGGGCGCCCCGCGCACCGGATCGGGCGGAGCCGGCGTCGCCTGCGTCCTGCTCTTGGTCACTAGGTCCGGCTGCGGCTCCGCCCCGCGCGCGGCGACGGCGAGGCAAGCGAGCGCGAGGACCGAAACGAGTTGCCGCCCAGGTTGCATGAGCCCTCTAGATGAACTTCCGACTGTCGACTGTCGACTGTCGACTCACTACTGCCCGGTGCTCTTGAACACGTACGGATACGTGACCTGCACCGTCCCGCCGCCCGCCGGCTTGGGGAACTGCCAGCGCTTGACGTGGTTGATGATGCAGCTCTCGACGGGCTCGCTGGACATCGTCGTCTGCTGGATGAGCGCGTCGCCGACGCGGCCGTTGCCGTCGATGACGAAGAGCACCGTGACCTTGCCGTAGAGGCCCGGGTCCTTGGCCAGCTCCTTCTCGTAGCAGTATTTGATCTCGTTGTAGTGGCGCTGGATGATCCGGTTGATCACCTCGCGCGGCAGGCCGCCCACCACGATGGTGCGGCCGGGGACGAAGCGGGTCTCGTCCTTGCCGCGGCCGCCCAGGTCGACCTCACCGTAGCCGCCGCGCCCGCGCCCGCTGCCCTTGGTGCCGAGGCCGCCGATGCCCAGCGCGGTGCCGCCGCCGCCGGCGCCGGTGCCGCGCGAGCCCAGGCCGCCGACGCCGTATGCGTCGCCCTGGCCGCCGCTCGACTTCACGCCGCCGAGCGCGTTGTTGATGCCGGTGCCGAGCCCGCCGGGGCCGAAGGTGTCGGAGGCCGCGCCCCCGCCCATGCCCATCTTGTTGAGCGCGGCCAAGAGCGGCGTGCTGTTGATGACCTTGAGGTCGTGGGCGCGCTTGTCGAAGTTCGGCGCCCCCTTCTTCGAAGGCGCAGCGTCGCGCTTGGTGGCGTCCTTCTTGCCGACCTTGCCTTCCTTGTCCTTGGCCTTGGCGCCTTCCTTCACGCCCGAGAGGTCCTTGAACTTCTTCTGCGGCTCGGGCGGCTTGACCTGGTACTTGGTGAAGCGGTTCTGGTTCTGCTTCATGTCGTCGGCCAACCCCGATTCCGAGGGCGGCGTGATGCGCAACATGAGCCAGAAGAGGAAGAGCGCGAGCAACGCGATGATGGCGGTGGTGGCGAAGGGGATGTCGATCGACTCGAAGAACCCCTGGTCGCGCTGGCGGGTCGCCCGGGTGTAGCGGGAAATGAGCGTGAGCTGCGCGCCGATCTGCACCACGATGCGGTCGTCGTTCTGCACCGTGTACGAGTAGCCGCGGAACGGCGCGTCGACCCGCTGCGCCTTCTGCTCGGAGGAGAGGCCGGCCAGCGTCTTCACGCCGGCGCGGGTGTGGACTTCCGCGGCCAGATCGGCGGGCACGGTGAACACCAGCTCGTTGCCCACGTGGCGGACGAGCTGGAACTCCTTGCCCAGGTTGGTGGTGGGCAGATCGAAGAGCTTGCCGACGGCCAGGTTGCCGCCCTTGGAGACCTGCTCCAGCTCGATGAGCGTCTTGTTGCCCCAGACCAGGCCCACGAGCAGCACGCGATCTTCGGGGCGCGGCCGCTCGTCGTCGGGGAGCTGATCGAAGAGCAACAACTGCGCGGCGGCGGCGTCGGCGACGCGCGAGGCCAGCGTGGTCTCGCTGGCGGTGACGCGGATCTTGGTGGTGGCGTTCGGGTCGGGCTCCGGCGCCGCGGCGACCTTCGGCTCCTCGGCGGCCTCGTCCCTCTCCTCGGCCGCTCCCTCGCCCTCGACGGCCAGCGCCGCCGAACCTTCGACGGCCGGCTCGCGTCCCTTCCGCTTCTTGTCCCTGGCCATTGTTGCCTCAGAGGTTGTCGGCCGACTTCTGCAGCTCGGGGTTGAAGTCGCTGCGCAGCTTGATGAGCGACTGGAACCGCGTGCGGTTGCGGTTGAGGAGGTAGCTGCCTTCGGGCTTGGTCAATTCGCCCTCGACGGTCACGTCGGAGAAGTCGATGACCGTGCGCTTGCGCACCACGATCTTGTCCGGCTCCTGGATGACCTTGGGCATCGCCTCTTTCGCCTCCTCGGCGAAGGCGGGCGCGGCGAGCAGGGCGAGCACGATCCACTTCATCGCATCCTCCGAGCTGCTGATTTTCGTAGCACCCTTCGCGGCCGCATTCCATCCGCCAGGCACCCGCCAACTGTCCGACTCGACGGGCAAACTTCGCCTACATCGCCCACATCGCCCTACCCGCCGGCCTGGGCCTGCTCCGCTTCGCGCGGCGGGGCGGCGCCGTTCGGCTCCTCGGCCTTCACCGGCTCCTCCTTCTTCGGCTCCTCCTTGGGCGGAGGCTCGGGCACCGCCGCGTCCCCGCCGCCGCCCTCGGCCTTGGGCTTGTCGGCCTTGGCCGGCGCCGAGGCCTGGGCCGCGGGCTTCTCGTCGTCGTCCTCCTCGAGCGAGGGCAAGGCGGGCAGCGCAGAGCCGCCCTCCTCGTCCTTGCCGACGGGGAGCTGGCTCAGGTCGGCGGCGCCTTGCGCGTCCTTCTTCGCCGCGACGGCCGGCTTCGCCAGCGGCGCGGCCTTCATGCGCATGTCGATCTGCGCGATCTGCGACTGCGCGTCCTTGAGCTTCGCCGCCTTCGGCAGGGCAACGTAGACTTGGAAGGCCTTCATCGACTCGGGCAGGTTGCCCTCGGCCTTGAGCGCCAGCGCGCGGCCGTAGAGCGCGTCTTGATCGTCGGGGCGCGCGGCCAGCACCTTCTCGAACTCGGCGCGCGCCAGCGCCGGCTTCTTCGTGCCCTCCAGCGCCCAGGCATACGCGAGGTGCAGGTCGGCCCGCCCTTGCAGGATCTCGACTGCCTTGGCGTACGCCTCGGCCGCGGCCGCGTAGTCGCGGTATTGCAGCGCGATCGCCCCCAGGTTGGCCCAGGCGGCGCCCAGCTTGGGATCGATCTTCGTGGCTTCGAGGAAGCGCTCGCGCGCCGCCGCCACGTCGTCGCGCCGCAGCGCGAGCAGGCCCAGGTTGTTGACGATGCCCGCGTCCTTGGCGTCGAGCTTGCGCGCGTTGGCCAGCGCCAGCTCGGCGAGGCGGGTGCGGCCCCGGTCGGTCTCGATCAGCGCGAGGTTCTTGTACGCATCGGCGTCCTTCGGGTGGCGCAGGAGGATCTGCTGCACCACCTGCTCCGCCTCGCCGAGCTTCTTCTGCAGGCGCAGCGCCGCGGCCCGGGCGTTGAGCAGCCGCGGATCGCCCGGCCGCTTCTCCAGCGCGCCCTCGAGGACGCGCGCGGCGTCGTCGTAGCGCTCGGCCTGGCGGTGGAGGCGCGCCAGGTTCAGCGCCGCGCCCAGGTGCTCGGGCTCGGCCGCCAGCGCCTTGATGTAGTGGGCGCGCGCGGCGGTGGCGTTCTGGAGCTGCTCGGCGACCCAGCCGGCATCGAAGTGGCCGGCGGCGCTCCCCGGCTCCTTGGCCAGGAATGCCTCGAGCAGCGAGCGCGCCTCGCTGAACTCCCTGGCCGCCATCTTGCCCCGGGCCTGCGCGTACAGCTCGGCGGGCGGGGTCTCGGGAGCGGGCGCCGCGGGCTCGGCCTTCACCTCCACCTTGGGCGGCGGAGGCGGCGGCGCGTGCGCGCAGGCGGTCAACGACAGAAGGATCACAACGATCGTCGCGCGCATCTCAGTACCCTCCACTGCCGCCGGAAGTTTCGGCCTTCTCGGGTTCCGCGGCGTCGGGCGCGATCACGCCCTGGAGCGGCTCCGACGCCACCAGCACCGGCTTGCGCCGCTCGCCGAAGGCATCGGGCTTGTACCCGAGGAGAAGCTCCTGCGCCTTGAGCGTCCACTCGGAGTACATCCCCACCTTGGAAGAGATCTGCAGGGCCTTCTCGAACGCCTCGACCGCCTTGTCTTCCAGCGGAAGCGCCTTGCGTTCCAAGGTCGATCGATAGAGGTCCTGCTGCTCGAGCGACAAGCCGCGCGGCATGGGCGCGTCCATCAGGCCCTTGTTGTAGTTTCGATAAGCGTCGCCCAGCCGGGTCAGCGCCGCCGTGCTCCAGAGCGCGCTGCCCACCTGCACCACGTCGGTGTAGCCGTCGAGCACCTTCTTCATCCGCACGTCCTTGATCTTGAGCACGTAGACCAGGTCGCGCTGGCGCGTGTAGTTGAAGTGGATCTTCATGAACTCGTCGAAGGTCTTCTCCATCAGGAGGAAGCGGCAGTGCGCGGCCGCGTCCTGCACCGGCCCCTGCTTCTCCGACTCGGGCAGCGAGCGGAAGCGCCGCGCCACCTCGCCGAAGACGAAGGGGACATTCTTGTCGCTCCTCGACACCTTCTGCATCGCCAGGCCCTCGCGGTAGCGCGCCATGAGCAGTTGGGCCGCCGTGGCCTTGCCGGCGTAGTCGCGCTGGTACGAGTACCAATGGTCGGTGGCCTTCCTCCATTCCCTCCGCTTCTCGATCAGCAGCCCGATGTTGAAGGCGATCTTGGCGACGTCGGAGCGCCCCTTGTACTTGCGCAGGTAGTGCTGCCAGTCCTCGAGCGCGCCCTTGTCGTCGCCCAGGCCCTCGCGCCAGAGGGCGGCGTTGAAGAGCTGGTCGGCGGCCTTGGCGTCGTCGGGCCACTTCTCGGCGAACTCCTCGAACTTCTCCACCGCCGAGGCGATCTGGGCGCTCGCCTCGTAGGCCCTGGCGAGCGAGAGCGTGACCGACGGAACGAGCTGCGGATCGAGCTTCGGGTACTTCTTCACCAGCCGCTCGCCCGCCTCGATGGTCAGGTCGAGCTGCTGCGCCTTCTCGGCGATGACCAGCGTGTTGTAGAGGGCGAGCTGCGCGTACTCCGACCTGGGATAGCTGTCGACGAACTTGCGGAACTCCTTGGCGGCGAGCGGGTAGTCCTTCTTCTTCTCGTAGACTTCCATGACGTATTTGAAGCGCGCGCCCTCGCCCAGCTTCGCCACCCGCTTGTGGAACTCGCTGCCGGGCTTGGAGAGCCGCGCGTTGTCGCGGAAGCGGATGGCCAGCTCGGAGAGCGCCAGCCACTCCTCCTTGGTGTTGAGGATGTCGAGCGACAGGTCGGCCGCCTTCTGCGCCTCGCCGCCGGTGGGCCAGCGGTTGATGATGTCGCCGAATCGCTTGGCCGCCTCGACGTAATGGCGGTGGTCGTAATAGACGAACGCGGTCTTGTAACGGATGACCTGCTCGTCCTTCGATTCCGGCACCGCGGTCAGGTACTTCTCGCAGGCCGCGATCAGCTTCTGCTCGATCTCCGGGATCGACTCCTCCGCCGTCTCCTTGGTGATGTCGATGCGCCTCAGCTTGCGCTTCTCGTCGACGCGGCCCTTGGCCTTCTTCTCGTCGATCCTGGTGGTGTCGGCCAGCTCGCGCCTCTTGAGCTTCCCCTTGGAGACCGCCACCGCCTTCTCCAGGGCGAGGATGGCGTCGTAGGCGGCCTGGCGCGTATACGTGCCCTGCGGGTTCTCGTCGACCACCCGGGTGTATTGCCCGGCGGCCTCGTCCCACTGATCGAGCGCATAGAGCGTCTCGGCGTAGAGGAAGCGCAGGTTGTATGCGTCCTCCGCCTTGGGGAAGGTATCGAGGTAATCGCGGTAGATATCGCGCGCCAATCGATAGGTGGCCACGCTCTTGGTCTTCAGCGCCTCCGAGTGGTAGTCCTGCACCAGCTGGCTGAGCGCGCTCTGCGCCAGCTCGCTGGCCTCGCCCACCGCCCCGGCGTTCTCGGCGTTGGCCTTGGCCCAGTCGCTGTTGGGGCCGTAGTCCTTCACCAGTCGCTTCATCTCGGTGACGACGTTGTTGCGCTTGTTGAGCTTGTCGTAGGCGAGCAGGATCTTCTGCTGCCAGGCCGGCGCGCGCACGTGCAGGGGCCGCTCCTTGATCAGCATCCGATAGACGCGGATCGAGGCGTCGAACTTGCCGTGCTCGAAATAGGTGGCGGCCAGCTTGTTGATGTAATCGAACGACTTGTCGCCCGCCTTGTCGCGCAAATACGCGATCGCGCTGTCGATGGCGTCGATCTGCGCGTAGGCCAGGACGATGTCCTTGAGCGCCTCCTGGCGGAGTTGGACGCGGTCGCGGGTGGCCAGGGCGCTCGCGGCCTGGGCGTCGGAGTAGTCGATGACGTGCTTGAACTTCTCGATGGCCTCGGCGTAGTCCTGCACGTTGTAATCGCACCAGGCCAGCTTGTAATACGAGAATGCGAAGAGCTTGGGCAGCTTGAAATCGGCGGCCTTCTGGTAGGCGGCCCGGGCGCGGCGCAGGTCGTTGGCGGCGAAGTAGTGCTCGCCCATCTGCACGTAGGCGTCGGGCACCAGCCGGGAGCCGGGGAACTGCTTGATGAGCGTGTTGTAGGCCGCCAGCGCCTCGGCCTTGTTGCCGATCTCGTACTGGTTGTAGGCGACGTTGAAGAGCACCTCGTCCTTGCGCGGATACTCCCGGTAATTGTCGAGGATGGTCTGGTAGAGCTTGAGCGCTTCCCTTCGATAGGCGTCGCTCTTGCGGGTACTGACGTGCGGCTCCGGCCCCGCCTGCTCGCCCTTGGCCTCCTTGTCCTTCAGCCATTGCCCGTATATCTCGTCGTACTCCTTCACTTCCTGGAGCGAGACGTAACGCGACTTCTCCCACCAGTATTCGGCGAGCTGGAAGTAGAGGTCGGCCTTCTGCTGCCCCTCGGGGATCTTGGGGATGATCTTCTTCAGATCGTCGATCAGCTCGTCGCGCTTGGCGTCGGCGGCCGCGTCGCGCTCGACGTCGCCGAACTGCGTGGGCGCCTTGAACTCGGCGGGGCCGACGCGGCCCTTGACCGCCTTCTCGTCGTTCTGGACCGGCTTGAGCTTGAGGGGCGCCGCGGCCAGGGCGGCGGTGGACACGAGGATTCCGAAGAGCGCCGACCGCATATCAATCTTCCTTCCGCTTCGGCGAGCAAGCATTCTTGAGGGTATAGCGGTAATAACCGATCTCGTCGGGCCAGTATTCGCCGTCGAACGGCCAGTATTCGTGGCCGGCGGCGGGCATGGCGGGCCGGTGGAGCCTCTGCGCCAGCAGCCTCGAGCGCACGTTGACGTTCTGCTCGAGGAACTCCTTCTCGCCCTTGGTGGTCTCGAAGGCGATGATTTCTTTTTGGCCGTCCAGCTCGTCGAGGCGCCGCACCACGTCGGCCAGGCGGCCCTTGAGGAACTTGCCCGCCACCTGCACCACCAGCGCCCGCTGCTTGCCGATCAGGTCGAGGAGATCCTGGCCCAGCGTCCCGCCCATCAGATCGCCGTCACGCTTGATCCGCCGCGCCTCGGCGTCCAGCCGTTCGACGTAGCCGAGCAGGGAGGAGATGCGCTCGTTCTTGGCCAGGTGGTGCTTCAGGGCGCCGGGGAGCGGCCCCACCGTCAGCGGCGCCGCGCCCTGGGCGAAAGCCTCGGGGGCCACCAGCTGCGCATACGCCTCCAGCGGCGGGTTCTGCTCCAAGAGGCGCTTCACCGCGTCGCGCATGGGGACGTATTCGCGATCGAAGCGCGCCACCACCTCGCGCACCTGGCCGTGCAGGCAATGCTGATAATAGATGATCGCCGCCAGCGTCTGCGATTCGGGCGCGAACTCGTCGGAGAGGTGCGGCGAGTGCAGGCTGTGCAGCTTGCCCAGCGCGCCGCCCGGATCCTCGTTGAGCAGATCGGAGTACGCCCCTTCGAAGAGCGCCTCGTCCCAGTGGCGCGAGAAACGCGGGAGCTGCGCGTAGTGCACCGACGCCTCGCTGAACCGGCCCAGCGCATAGAGGGTCCGCCCGAGCGCGAGGTGCGTCAGCTCCTTCGCCTCTTTCAGATCCAGGTACTTCGGATCGTTCATCCCCAGGATGTCGCGGAAGATGGCGACGGCCTTTTCCGGGTTCTTGCGCTGCTCGAGCAAGCCGTGCAGGTAGTGCGCCTTGGCGTACGCCGCGCTCTCCGGCGGCACGCCCTGGAGGAACTGCTCGGCCTCGGTGTAGCGGCCGGCCCGATAGCCGAGCAGCGAGATGTAGTAATTGATCTTCGAGAGCACTTCCGGCCCGAGCTTGGCGAACTCCGGGTTGTAGGCCTTGTTGAGGACGTTGGGGCCCAGCACCTCGTCGCGGTATTCGTCGGTGACCCGCGTCGCGCCCTCGACCGACTTGAAGTAGTAGGGGTGCGAGGGGCCGGCCTTGATGATCTGGCCGTAATAGAAGAACGAGGAGAAGCCGAAGCCCAGCTTGCTGAGCGCCTGGGCCAGGTAGTACTCGGCCTTGAACCGGTTGTCGGCGACGGTGCTGGTCTCTTCGATCTTGTAGAAGCCCTGCGCGGCGCGCTGGTTCTTGCCGTCGTTGTAATCCTCGATGGCCTTGTTCAAGACGTCGATCTCATCCGCCCTCGCGGCGGCGCCGATGATTAAGGCACACGCCAGGACGTGATTAAGAGATGAACCACGAAGAACACGAAGCACACGAAGTTTGCTTTTCAACAAAACAGAAAGCCTTGCCTTCGTGGCCTTCGTGTTCTTCGTGGTGAGGTTTTGTTTTTCCATCGTCTCAGAAGAGGTAGGAGAGGCCGCCGAAGAAGGCCACGTTGTTGATCACGTCCGCCGAGGGATCCTTGAGCTGGTCGGCGGCGATGGCGCCGTTGTTCTTGATGTCGGCATCGCTGTCGCCGAAAGCGTCGATGCTGCAGCCGCCCGAGACCTGCGCGGCCTTGCCGCCGGTCCTGATGGCGCTGGTGTCCGCGTAGCTGCACCCGTTCACCCGGCTCACGTACGCGGAGTACACGAGGTCGCGCACCTCCAGCCGCACCGTCAGCGCCTCGGTGACGAAGACGCGGAACCCCGCCCCCAGCCCGGCCATGGGGCGGAAGCCGGTGTCGCCGAACGAGCGGCCCTTGTCGCTGTTCGACGGCCTGAGCTGCAGGCGCGTCTTGGCCACGCCCAGTCCGGCGTTCAGGTAGAAGCCCAGGCGCAGGATCTTGCCGTCGAAGATGCTGAGCTTTCCGTAGACCGGCATCAGCTCCAGCCCCAGCATGGCGTCGGCTTGCAACAAGAGCGCGTTGGCGGCCAGCGGCTGCTGGTGGACCTTGGTGACAAGCTCCTCGGTGAGCGAGCTCTGCCAGGCCAGCGGCATGAAGCCGGCGCTGAGCTGCGCCGCCAGGTTCTCGCGGATGTGGTACGCGATTTCGGCGGCGACGCCGGCGTGGATCGTGAACTTGGGATTCACCTGCACCGGGAAGAACGCGGTGATCTCCCAGCGCCCCGCCTCGGTGAAGGGACGCTTCTCCACCACGTGGACGCGCTGCACGTCGGGCGGCGCCTCGGCCACCGCCGTCTGCGGGCGCGGGATGACCGGGGAGCTCTGCGCGGCCGCCGCCCCCGCGGCCAACAGGCCGCAAGCCGCAAGCCGCAAGCCGCAAGCCGGATGTCTTGGAAGCGTGGTCGTCATCAGAACATCACCGATAGGCCGGCGGCGAAGGTGGTGAGCAGGCCGAGGTACGTCTTGTCCGCGCCGGAGGCGGGCTGGGTGAGGTCGGCCGCCTCGCGGAAGGTGTCGGGGAAGAGATACGCGTGCACCTCCGTGCGCAGGCTCCATTGATCGTTGAGATAGAAGCGCAGGCCGCCGCCGACCTGCCCGGCGGGCCGCGCAACGCCGATCGAAACGTCGGTGTCGAGGAACGAGAAATGGTTGTCGGTGGTCATGAACGAGGCCGGGCCGCAGGCCGCGGTGCCGGCGGTGCCGCAGATGTTGATCGACTCGTGGCGAAAGAAACCGACGCCGGCGCCGGCGAAGCCGTACGCCTGGAAGTGGACCTTGACCTCGCTGGCCAGGTTGAACTTGCCGTAGAACGGCGCCAGCCGGACGATGGCCATGGCCGCCATCCGCATCTGCGAGGCGTTGGCGATCTCGTCGTTCTTGATGCCCTGCTGGGTGGTCGAGTCGGCGCGCGGCCCCAGCTTCTCCCGCACCTGATCGGCCAGGCTGGAGAGGCCGGTGGCGTTGAAGGCCAACTCCACGCCAGCGTCGAGCCATTCGTTGGGATGCCGGGTGATCTGCAGCGTCCCGCCGTAATGGAAGAGCAGCGGCGTGCTCATGGCGGTAGCGCCGGAGAGGCCCACCTCCCAGCGCCCGGTCATGGTGTAGAGCTTGCGCTGCACCACGGTGGGCGCGCCGTCGGGGCCGTAGATGACGGGCTCGGCCGCCCCGGCGCTCGCGGCACAAAGCGAAAGGCAAACCGCGGAGACGCGGAGAGCGCGGAGGAAGGAGTTCAGCAGAACAGAAGCTCCGCGTTCTCCGCGTCTCCGCGGTTGGTTTTTCGTCTGGTGCAGCATGCCGATGAGCTCCATTCTCGGGTGTCGGATCTTCACGGGCAGGTCACGCCGCGGACGTTGACGTCGTAACTTACAGAAACCTTCGCGCCCGGCGGCGGCAGCGGCTTGTCGAAGTGGATGGAGTTGGCGATGCTCGCGCCCTCGCACTTCACGTAGCGCCAGGGGCCGGTGATGGCGGCGCTGCCGTTCAAGGTGACGGCCACCGCGACGCTGCCCTCGACCGGCGCGCGAGAGAGAGGGAAGTCGGAGCGCTGGCCGCTGGCCTGCAGACCCAGCTTCTCCAGCGCCGGCGTGTAGTCCTGATCGCAGATGCTGGTGGCGATGCCGCCGGTGGCCCGGGCCACCGTCGCATATCGAGGCGCGTGGTGCGCGGTGAACTCCACCTTGCCCAGCGTGTCGCGCGCGACGCAGCCGGGGAATCCGACCAGATCGCCCCCGGACACCGTCGTGCCGGAGATCGTGTAGAACGGCGAGGCCGACGACTGGTGCACCTCGCACCACTGGGCCTTCTCGCCCACCGCCTTGGCGCACTGGCTCAGCGCCTGGCAGCAAGGCAGCGAGAGGTTTCCGAACTGCGTGCAGTTGGGCGAGCTGGAGTTGCAGGTGCTCTCGACGTTGTAGGGGTTGCCGTTGCAGAAGCCGGCGAAGACGTCGCGGCAGGTCTGGAACGTGCTGTCGACCGCGCTGATGGCCGCCAGCCGCGAGACGCCGCCCGGGCCCTTGATGCCGGTGTAGAACCGCGACCAGTAGTCGGTGGCGCCGAAGCCGTTGAGCGTGGCCTGGGCGTCGTCGCAGCCCTCCTCGCCACCCACCGCGCCCAGCGGGCGCACCGGCGAGCAGGAGTTGTCCTCCTCGTCGCTGACCACGATGGTGTAGAGCTGCGCGTCGGTGCGCAGGAAGCACTCGGTGCTGGTGCAGTTGGCGGCCTTGGGGTTGCCCCGCGTCTCCAGCGGCGCCGTCAACGCTAGCATGCCCGCGAGCAGCCCCTTCTCGTCGCCGCTGCCGCTGGTGCCCAGGGACGCGTTGGTGACGAAGGCCGCCGAGGCGTTGCCCCCGGCCGACTGCTGGTCGATCCACGGCTTGATCAGGGCGGCGGCGTTCTGCAGCTTCCCGCTCTCCAGCGAGGAGTAGGTGTCGGTCGAAACCACGCCCAGGTGGTAGTCGATGCTCTGGTCGGTGAGGAACTTCATGAACGAGGCGAAGTTGGCCTTGACCCGGTCCTGCTTCGGCTGCATCGAGGGCGAGTTGTCGATGATCCAGAGGATGTCGACCTTGGAGATGGCCTGCTGGATGAAAGTGTCGACCTGGTAGGGCGCGGCCCCGCCGATGACCACGCCGCCGTCGGCGCCGTAGGAGACGCCGGGGAGCTGCTGGTCGACCGAGGGCTCGCCCGAGACCACCTCGATGGCCTCGGCGTTGCGGCGGAGGCGGTCGCTGCCGCAGGCGGCGGCCAGGACGGTCACTGTGAGCAGCGCGCGCTTCATGGTCCCGTCCCCGGCGGCAGGCAGACGATCTTCTTCTGGCCCGCCGGCATCACTTCCTGTTCGCCGCAAGTCCATTCGTTCGGGCAGTCGGTGGCGGTCAGGCACTCCTTGGTGCAGACGTTGCCGCTGTCCTTCTTCACGCACAGGTGGCTGGTGCAGGCGGCGGGGCCGAAAGTGCAGGCGCTGCCCACCGCGCCGCCACCGTCGGGGAAGCAGACGCGCACCGAGGTGGTCGAGGTTCCGTCGGCGGCCACCAGCCTGCCGCTCTGGCAGGAGAAGCCGTTCGGGCAGGTGCCGGCGGCCGCCGGGTCGCAGCCCCGGGTGCAGAGCTGGGCGGTACCGATGTCGAGGCAGTACCCCTCCTGGCAGGGGGCGTGGCCGGGCGAGCAGTCGTCGCCGAACGAGCCGCCCACCGGCGCGCAGACTCCGCCGCCGCCGCTGGGGGCCTTGGTGCAGTCGTAGCGCGAGGTGCCGGACGCCGCGCAGCAGCGCCAGCGCGCATCGCCGCAGTCGGCGTCGGCCGAGCAGGAGACGGTGCAACGCTTCTCGTCGCCGAACTGGGCGCAGATGGCGGTGAGGCAGTCGTCGGGCCCGTGGCGGTCGCAGGCGTCGCCCAGGCGGCCGAACCCGCCCTGGCAGGAGCCGCGCGCCGGGGCGCACTGGAACGGCCAGGTGCCGTTGGTGCCGATGCCCACGCAGGCGAAGCCGGCGTCGCACTTGCTGGCGTCGGGCAGGCAGGCGCTGCCGGTGCAGGCTCCCTGGGTGCAGTCCTTGCCGCAGAAGCGCTCGCCCTGGAACGGCGAGCCCGGCGTGCGGTTGACCAGGCAGCGCGAGGAGGCCGCGAACTTGGTGCAGTCGTCGTCGGTGGAGCAGCCGGCGCAGAGGCTGCCGTCGGTGGCCCGCTTGCATGCGCGGTTGGCGAGGTCGCAGCTCGCGCCCAGGCCGCACTCGCGCTTCACCGTGGCCGGGTCGGTCGAGTCGCAGTACCCCTGGCAGGTGCCGCTGTCGGGCACGCACTGGCTGGGGCCGCCGCCCTTCCCGCTCAGATCGACGCAGGAGAAGTTCTTCGGGCAGTCGTTGCTCGAGGCGCAGTTCACTGCGCAGAACGACTCGTCGGAGATGAGGTTCCGGACGCAGAGGTCGCCGCTCTTGCCGCACTCGAGGTCGCCGCTGCAGGGCCCGCAGAGCGGCCGGCCGCCGCGGCAGCTCCCGCCGGTGGGGAGGCAGCGCTTCCCGCCGTCGGCCGGCTTGCAGGAATAGCCGGCCGGGCACGCGTCGCCCGCGCCGCAGGCGGTGGCGCAGTAGCGGTCGGTGCCCTCGGCGTGGCAGCTCCCGCCGGCGCCGCACTGCTTGTCGCTGGTGCAGCTTCCGCACGCCGAGCGCGTCACCGGGACGTAGCAGCGGCCCGGCCCGGCGTCGCAGCGCAGGCCGGCGGGGCAGTCGTCGTCCGAGGCGCAGACGCCGCCGGCGCCGCGGGCCTGGCAGAGCGTGCCGGCGCTGCCGCCGGGGAGGCAGAGGTAGCCGTCGGGGCAATCGGCCTGCTTCTGGCAGACCTGCGAGCAGTAGGCGGTGCTGGAATCGAGGACCAGGCAGGTGCCGGAGGCGCAGGCCGCGTCGCGGGCGCCGAGGCAGTCGGCGCCCAGGGAGCCGAGCGGCTGCTTCGACGATCCGCAGGCGAGCGCGAGGGCGAGCAGTGCGATGGCCGATCCGCGCCCCGGCCCGGGCAGCCCCCCTGTCCGCGCGCCACCGGACCCCTGACCGGCGGCCGTGGAACGCGCTGGCGTGCGCCACCGGGGCGGGCGGACGGGCATCTGGGGTGCTGTACCATCCGCCGCCGGGTCGGGCCAACCGTCGGATGACGGACCCCATTTGCCGTGCCGCGGGGCCTGGAAACACGGCCGCGGGCGCGCCGGGCCGCCCCGGGCGCGGTCGGGCGCGCGCGACCGGCCCCGCAGGCGCGTGCAGCGCGGCCGGAAAATGCGCGGCCAGCTTGCGGTGTCGAGGATCGCGGCTTGCGACTTGCGGCCTGCGCCCAAAGGGAGGGCGACGATCGCGAACGGGGGAAAGGGGGGGAGCCCTACGCCAGCCGCAAGCCGCCTACTTCACCGCGCGGCGGATCGTCAGCAGCGTCTTCTCGTGTCCCGGCACCGATCCGCTGATGAGGATGAGGTTGCTCTCCGGGATGACGTCGATGACGCGCAGGTTCTGGACCGTGCGCCGGTCGGTGCCCATGTGGCCGGGCATGCGCTTGTTCTTGAAGACGCGGCCGGGCGTCTTGCGCTGGCCGACGGCGCCCATGTGCCGGTGCACCTCGTGCGAGCTGGCGCTGTCGCGGGCCGCGCCCTTCATGTGGTGGCGCTTGACCACGCCGGCGAAGCCGAAACCGCGGGTCACGCCGGTGACGTCGACCCGGTCGCCCTTCTTGAACAGCTCGACGGTGAGCGTGGTGCCGATGGCGGTCTCGCCCAACTCCTTGGCCGGGACGCGGAACTCGCGGATGAGCTTGTGCGGCTCCTGGTTCCGCTTCTTGAACTCGCCCAGGTGCGGCTTGTTGCTGCGCCGCTGGCCCTTGGCGTCGAGCTTGCCCACCGCCACCTGCAACGCGGTGTAGCCGTCGCGCTCGTCGGTGCGGTGGCCAAAGACCAAGTTGGGCTCCACTTCCACCACCGTGACCGGCTCGGCCGCTCCGTCGGCGGCGAACACCGTGGTCATGCCCACTTTCTTTCCGATGAGGCCCTTCATCTTGCGCTCCTTCGCTCCGCCTCCTGCGGATGCACGCGCCATGGACGAGGCCAGCGGGCGCGGACGGCGGGGCCGTCGGAGGGATTGCGGGACGCGCGTCTGTAGCAGATGGGACAGTGCCCGGCAAGCCCGTGGCCGGGTTGATGACGGCCTCGGGCTGGCTCGCCTCCACAGCCGTGGACGGGGGTGGGGGCGCGAACTCATTAGAGAGGGCCGCGCTCTTGATGGCTTTTCATTTCATCACGCGAGGAGCGGCCCGACCTTTGAGTCGCGCCCCCACACCCGGCCGCGGCGTCACGCCGCGCGGCGACGAGCCGAAACGCTTCCGCGCACCGGCGCCCGCCTCAACGCGCCCGTGCCCGCGGAAATGCGTCGCGGCCGGCGTAGCGCGCGGCCAGCCCCAGCTCCTCCTCGATGCGCAAGAGCTGGTTGTATTTGGCGACGCGGTCGCTGCGGCTGGCGCTGCCTGTCTTGATCATCCCGCTGTCGGTGGCCACGGCCAGGTCGGCGATGAAGGCGTCTTCGGTCTCGCCGCTGCGGTGGCTGATGATGCTCCGATAGCCGTTCCAGTGCGCCA
>Ga0247727_10010641_pt1 | contig 16256 bp, 17 predicted proteins | sample WisWelCaveWW1625_FD_202498 | JGI IMG/M metagenome (GOLD analysis project Ga0247727, IMG submission 202498) | Biofilm microbial communities from Wishing Well Cave, Virginia, United States - WW16-25 | ecosystem: Environmental > Aquatic > Deep subsurface > Groundwater > Cave microbial mat | place... | reverse complement strand
CCGCATCTTGGTCAAGAGTCGACCGGGGAAGGGAACGACCGTGCACGTCGCCCTGCCGCGCCATCGCGCCGCCTCCGCGGCCGCATAGGAGAAGACGAGTGTCGGAATCCTCCTCGGCCGCCGCTGCGCCCTCCGGTATCCGGGGACACTGCACACCTCCCGCGCTGTCGGAGATTCTCCGGAACCTGTACCTCGAGGAACGATCCGGCACTCTCGTGATCAGCCGCAGCGGCATCGAGAAGCACGTCTCCCTGGAACGTGGCATGATCGCGGCGGCCACTTCGTCGCTCGAGGACGAGCGCCTGCCGGCCTTCCTGGCGCAGCGCGGCCTGATTCGTCCGGAGGAGGCCGAGTCGCTCAGGGGGTTGGATGATTGCCGCGCCGCCCAGGCCATCCTGAGCCGGGGCTGCGTCCCGGGGGAGATGCTCACCCAGGCCGTCCGCGACCTGGCGCAGCAGGTGTTGACCTCCGTGTTCCACTGGGAGGAGCTCGAATACCACTTTCAGGAGGGCGAGGCGCTCCCCTGGCCCGTCCCGACCAATGTCATGATCAGCCTCGAGCTGATCATACGGGCCCTGCGCTCGATGGCGGGGTTCGAGGCCGTCAAGCAGGCCATCCTCCGCCAGGAGCGGGCCGTGCGCCTCTCGGACGAGCTCTACCTGCCGTTCGACCAGCTGAGCCTGACCCCGATCGAGGGGTTCCTGGTGTCGCGCATCGACGGGCACACCCGGCCCCGGGACGTCCTGGCTCAGCTCCCTCCCGAGGAGGAGGAGACAGCGGCCCGTTTCATGTTCGGTCTCCTCATCCTTGGCCTGGCCCAGTTTCACCCGCCGATCGGGCCCGGCATGCTGACGTGCGGCTTCCTGCTGCGCGGCGACGAGGAGAAGCGCCGTCGCGAGGAGAACGAGCGGCACGAGATTCACTCCTTCTACGAGGTGTGCTGCGCGGGAGATGCTGCCGCCACGCTGGGCCTTCACGAAGGATCGACACCCGATGACATCAAACAGGCCTACGAGCAGAAGAAGGAGCGCTACGATCAGGGGCGATATCTGCGGCGAGTCCAGGTCGATCTGCGGGAAGAACTCCAGATCATCGAGGCACGCCTGCTCGAGGCCTTTCTCGCCCTCAGGGCGCGGGCCCTGGAGGCGCGCCAGGCCACGATCTCGGGCGACCGGGGATCCGCCGCCGAATACGAAATCACCGGCAAGCGCAAGGAGCTCAGCAAGACCGAGAATCAGTCTGTGGAAGAGGTCCGGAAGCAGATGGCCGAGCGGTACTTCAACAAGGCGCGGGACTACTGGAAAATGGGCGACATCTACAACTGTATCCGCTACTGCGAGTTCGCCCAGAGCCATCACGATACCGATGCCGCCATCCACAGCCTGCTGGGGCAGGCCCTGGCGCTCAACCCCGACCACCGTTGGCAGCGACGCGCCGAGGTCGCCCTCGTCCGGGCGACCGAGCTGGAGCCATTCAATCCGCACCACTTCGTCCAGCTCGGCGAGCTGTATCGGAATAACAGCCTCTTTTCCAAGGCACGCAAGCAGTTCGAGAAGGCGATTGAGATTCTCCCTTCGCACGCCCAGGCCCGCCAGGCGCTCAAGACCCTGCCCGCCAGCAAGAACTGATTCGTTGACACGCGCGATACCCGTGATATAATCCGCCAGACCCCCTGGGATCAGCAGCCATGTATATAGAAATAAAGGAGATAGGTCCCGAAGGGCTGGTCGTGGACCGCGACATCACATACACCCTTCCGGCACCCCGTGCGGGGGAGGATGAGGTGACGGTTGGGCCGGTCAAGCTGAGCGGCGAGTTGCAGAAAGATGGAGCGGAGGTCGCCTTCTCCGGCGACATCGAAACCTTGGCAAGGCTCACGTGCAGCCGATGCCTGGAACCGTATCGGCTGCCGCTCGACCTGCACTTTGATCTGAGGTACACGGCGGAACCGGAGGCCGCCGGGGCGGGGGAGAGCCGGGTTGACGAGCACAGCATCACCGTGGTCCACTACGATGGTGCTCGGATCGGTCTCGAGGACCTGCTCGGCGAGCAGATCCTCCTTGGATTGCCGCTGAAGCCGCTTTGTCGCCAGGACTGCGGAGGGTTGTGCCCGCATTGCGGGACGAATCGCAACGCTCTGGCCTGCGGGTGCTCGACCGAACGGGGCGCCGACCCGCGCCTCGCGACTCTCAAGAAGCTCCTCTAAGAGCTTGACAGGAACGTACGACGATGCCGAACCCCAAACGCCGTCACTCCCGCGCGCGCCGCGACAAGCGCCGTGCGCACGACAGCCTCAGCCGCCCGGCGATCTCCCGGTGCCCGCACTGCGATGAGGCCCGACTCCCGCACCGTGTTTGCCCTCATTGCGGGCACTACAAAGGGCGCGAGGTCATCGAAGGGTCGGAGGTCTAGGCGCTCCTCGACGAGCCTGGAATGGATGGACCGGTAGCCATCGACGCCATGGGCGGCGACCACTCCCCGGCGCACCCGGTGGCGGGCGCCGTCCGGGCCGCGAGGGAGCTCGGGGTGCCGATCGTCCTGGTCGGACGCCGCCCCGAAATCGAGGCCGAGCTTCGACGGCACAAGACCGCCGGCCTTCCGATCACAATCGTTCACGCCTCGGAAACGGTCGGCATGGACGAATCCCCGGTGAACGCCTTCCGCCGCAAGAAGGACTCGTCGATCCATGTCGCCTCCACGCTCATGCGCGACGGCCAGGCGCAAGGGGTCGTGAGCGCCGGGAACACCGGTGCCGTCATGACCACGGTCAAGGTCCTGTGCGGTGTCCTCGAAGGGGTCGAGAGACCGGCGCTGTGCGCCGTGGTCCCCAACCTCAACGGCCCGTCGGTCTGGCTGGACGTCGGCGCCAACATCGACTGCCGGCCGATCCACCTGGTGCAATTCGCCGTGATGGGGCACCTGTACGCGCGCGAGGTCCTGGGACTCCCCGCCCCTCGCGTCGGCCTGATGAGCGTCGGTGAGGAGGAAGGGAAAGGGAACGACGTGACGCGCGAGGCCTTCCGAATCCTCAAGGACACGCCGCTCAACTTCATCGGCAACGTCGAGGGCCGCGACATCTTCAACGGGAAGGCCGACGTCATCGTCTGCGACGGCTTCATCGGCAACGTTTCGCTGAAGGCCGTCGAGAGCGCCGCCGAAGCCCTCATGCACTTCATGAAGGACGAGATCTCCAAGTCGCTGCTCGCCAAGATGGGTTACCTCCTGGCCCGCCCCGCGTTCCGCTCCTTTCGCCGCAGGGTGGATTACGCGGAGTACGGCGGCGTGCCCCTGCTCGGTGTCCGGGGGACGGCGATCGTGTGCCACGGCGGATCGTCGGCGCGGGCCATCAAGAACGCCGTGCGCGTGGCGCTCGACTTCAACCGCCACCGGGTCAACGATCGCATTCACGACGAGATCGCCACCCTCGCCCCGCGCGAGCCGCGCGTCCAGGCTGGCGGCGGCACGGCCGGGCACCCAGCCGGTGGGCCCGCATGAGCGAAGTCACCCGGCGGGCGGTCATCCGCGGGACGGGATCTTCGCTTCCAGCGGGACTCCTCACCAACGCTGACCTTGAGCGCATGGTCGACACTTCAAACGACTGGATCATCAGCCGAACGGGTATCCACGAGCGGCGCATCGCCGGCGTGGACGAGCCGATGTCCAAGTTCGCCACGTTGGCCGCGAGGGAGGCCCTCAAGGCGTCCGGAATCGCCGCCGCGGATCTCGATCTGCTGATCTGCGCCAGCGTCACTCCCGACATGCCGATTCCGGCGACCGCGTGCATCATCCAGGACCAGCTCGAGGCGACGAACGCGGCGGCCTTCGACCTGGCCGCAGGCTGCTCGGGGTTCCTGTACGGCCTGTCCGTCGCCGAGCGGTTCCTGGCGTCGCCCCAATACCGGCATGTCCTCCTGATCGGCGCCGAGGTCCTCTCGAAATACGTCGACTGGACCGACCGGACGACCTGCGTCCTGTTCGGTGATGGTGCGGGAGCCGTGGTCCTGGCCGCCGGCGAGCCTCCCTACGGCGTTCTGGCCTCGGCCCTGTGCGCCGATGGATCGCTGGCCGACTACATCCAGGTCCCGGCCGGCGGCACCCGCGAGCCGGCCTCCGAGAAAACGATCGCCGAGCGCCGCCACTTCATCAAGATGAAGGGGAACGAGACGTTCAAGATGGCGGTGCGATCGATGGAGGAGACTTCGCGCAACGTGCTGCAGATGGCCGGCCTCACGACCCGCGACATCGACCTGTTCATTCCGCACCAGGCGAACCGGAGGATCATCGATGCGGTCGGCAGCCGCCTGGGTCTGCGCGAGGACCAGGTGTACGTCAACATCGAGCGAGTCGGAAACACAGCGGCGGCGTCGATCCCGGTGGCGCTCGACGAGGCGGTGCGGCAGGGACGGCTGAAAGCCGGGGACGTTGTGCTGTTCACTGCCTTCGGGACGGGCCTGACCTGGGGCGCGACGGCAGTCCGGTGGGGCGGGTGACAGGCGCCTCCCGCGTGGCGCTCGTCTTCCCCGGCCAGGGTTCCCAGGCGGTCGGGATGGGTCGTTCGGCCTGCGCCCAGCACCCGGAGGCCCGGGCCGTGTTCGAGCGCGCCGACACCGCCCTCGGTTTTCCCCTGAGCGGCGTCTGCTTCGACGGGCCGGAGGAGGCGCTACGGCTCACCGCCACGACCCAGCCGGCCATCCTGACAACCAGCCTCGCCCTCCTGGCGGCATTGCGCGCCACGGCCCCCGATCTCGTCCCCGGCCGGGTGGTCTGCGCCGCCGGGCACTCACTGGGCGAGTACTCGGCGCTCGTGGCCGCCGGTGCGCTCGATCTCGAAGACGCCGTCCGGACCGTGCGTCGGCGCGGGGAGTACATGCAGGAGGCGGTTCCCGCGGGACAGGGGGCGATGGCCGCCGTCCTGGGCGTGACCCTGGAGGTCGTGGAGCGGCTGTGCCGGGAGGCCGCGCATGGCGAGGTGCTGGCGCCGGCGAATCACAATGCCCCCGATCAGACGGTCGTGTCGGGCACCTCGGCCGCAGTGCGGCGGATGACGCTCCTGGCCAGGAGTCGGGGGGCGCGAAAGGTCGTGGATTTGCCCGTGAGCGCCCCCTTCCATTGCGCCCTCATGCGGCCGGCGCAGGAGCGCCTGGCCGCGGATCTCGCAGCGCTGCTGATGCGCGACGCCGCGTTCCCCGTGATCAACAATGTGAGCGCCCTGCCCGAGACCGCGGCCGATCGCCACCGGGAGGCGCTGTCCGCTCAGATGACCGCACCGGTGCGCTGGGTGGAGACCGTGCTGCGCCTCAAGGAGATGGGCGTGGAGGCGATCGTCGAGGTGGGCCCCGGCAAGGTGCTGACCGGGCTCGCGAAACGGATCGCGCCCGATCTGGCGCGGCACCACGTCGAGGATGCCGACAGCCTGCGCGCGACGGTCGCCGCCCTGTCCGGCGACACCACGGTGCGGGCGTGAGCGCCGGCGAGATGAAGGGGCGCGTCACCTTGATCACCGGGGCGTCTCGCGGCATCGGGCGGGCGACCGCCCTCTCGCTCGCGGCGCACGGCTCGGACCTCATCCTGGCGTCACGGCAGGCGGCGCCCCTGGAGGAAGTGGCGGCGCTCTGTCGCGAGCGCGGCGTCAGCACCCACGCCATCGGCATCGACCTGGCCGATGCCGCGTCGATCAAGGCCGGAATCGAGACCGCTCTGGGCTTGGGTGGGCGCATCGATCACCTCGTCAACAACGCCGGTGTCGTGGGCGACGCGCTCCTCATGCGAATGAAGCGCGAGGAGTGGGACAGGGTCCTGACGACCAATCTGACCGGGGCGTTCGAGGTCACGCGCGCGGTTCTCCCGGGGATGATCCGGGCGCGCTATGGCCGCATCGTCAACATCAGCTCCGTGGTGGCGCTGATGGGCAATCCGGGGCAGGCGAGCTACTGCGCCTCCAAGGCGGGCCTCATCGGGCTGACCAAGTCGCTCGCGCGCGAGGTGGCCTCGCGCCAGATCACCGTCAATGCGATCGCGCCGGGGTTCATCGACACCGAAATGACCCGGGCGATTGCCCCGCCGGCGAAGGACGACCTGATCGGCCGGATTCCGCTCGGACGGCTTGGCACGCCGGAGGACGTCGCCGCCGGCGTCGCCTTCCTGCTGGGGCCGGGCGCGGCCTACATCACCGGGGAGGTTCTCAATATCAGCGGCGGTCTTTACATGTAGCCCGCCGAGCCCGATAATCGGCCGGCCCGGGCCCACCCGGCCACCGGCCACCGGCAACCCGCGCCGGCCGCGGGGCTGCCGTGCCAGCAACGGAGGATAGAAGATGGCGCAGAGCATCGAAGAGAAGGTCAAATCGATCATCGTCGAGCAGCTCGGGGTCGACCCCGAGGAGGTGACCTTGGAGGCCACCTTCGTCAACGACCTCGGCGCCGACTCGCTCGACACCGTCGAGCTCGTCATGGCGCTGGAAGAGGCCTTCAAGATCGAGATCAGCGACGAGGAGGCCGAAAAAATCCACTCGGTCGGGGACGCCGTCCGCTACATCCAGAGCCACGCCTGAGGGCAGGGGGAGGCGATGCGGCGAAGAGTCGTCATCACCGGGCTGGGTCTTGTCTCGCCACTCGGCCTGGGGGTCACCGCGAACTGGGACGCCCTGGTTCACGGGCGCAGCGGCATTGGTCCGATCACCCGCTTCGACGCTTCCGCGTTCCCCTGCCGGATCGCCGGCGAGGTCAACGGGTTCAACCCCGAGGACTGGGTCCCCAAAAAGGACGTCAAGAAGATGGATCTCTTCATCCATTACGCCATGGCGGCGTCGGAGATGGCCCTCAAGGACGCGGCCTTCACCGTGACGCCGGCCGAAGCGGAACGGGTGGGGGTCTACATCGGCTCCGGGATCGGCGGTCTACCCTCGATCGAGCGGCAGCATACCGCGTTGCTGCAGGAGGGGCCGCGCCGCATCTCTCCGTTCTTCATCATCGGCTTGATCGTCAACATGGCCTCCGGCCAGGTGTCGATCCGTTACGGCGCCAAGGGGCCGAACCAGGCCGCCTGCACCGCCTGCGCCACGGGCACGCACGCCATCGGCGATGCCTTCGAAATCGTCCGTCGCGACGACGCGGACGTCATGATCGCCGGCGGCGCCGAGGGGGTCATCACGCCGCTCTGCGTCGGCGGCTTCAGCGCCATGCGCGCGCTGTCGACCCGCAACGATGAGCCGCAGAAGGCCTCGCGACCGTTCGACGCCGGCCGCGACGGGTTCGTGATCAGTGAGGGGGCGGGAATCGTCATCCTCGAGGAGCTGGGCCACGCGGTGCGCCGGGGCGCGCGCATCTACGCCGAGCTGGCGGGATACGGCGTCTCCGGGGACGCCTGGCACGTTTCGGCGCCGTCGGAGGACGGGGATGGTCCGGTCCGGGTCATGCGCCTGGCGCTGCGATCCGCCGGGCTCGACGCCTCCCAGATCGACTACGTCAACGCCCACGGCACCTCGACGCCTCAGGGAGACGTCGTCGAAAGCCGGGCGCTCCGGGTCGTCTTCGGCGAAGGAGCGGGCCGCATCGCGGTCAGCAGCACCAAGTCCATGACCGGGCACCTTCTGGGAGGTTCTGGCGGCCTGGAGACGGCGATCACGGCGCTCGCCGTGTTCCACGACACGGCGCCCCCGACGATCAACTATGACGCGGCCGATCCGGGCTGCGACCTCGATTACGTCCCGAACAACGCGCGGAGAATGCCCATCCGTCACGCGCTCAACAACTCGTTCGGATTCGGCGGCACGAACGCCTGCGTTGTGCTGAAGAAGTACGAGGGGTAGATCCCGCCACCGCGCGGCGCCGCTCCTCAGACCTCGTCGAAGATCGAGTCCTTCAGGCAGCTCAGCTTCGGCTCGTACGTCTCCGGATCGACCAGCCAGGTGGCCGCCGCGACGCTGCTGATCAGGGCGTTGCCATCCTGCGGCGTGAAACAGAATCCAACCACCTCGTGCCGGTCCCGCACCATCAGGGTCGGCACGATGAGCACGGCCTGGTTCAGGATGCGCCCGTAGTGCCCGTAATCGCGGCCGAAGGAGAAGACGCTGTTGGCCGACTGCTTGTAGCTGAGGGCGACGCGATCGTCGCCCTTGAACGACTCGAGGAGCGCCTCGACCGAAGTCGGTTTGCGGACCTTGATGTTGAAGTGGACCGCATGCATGTACTGGCTGTTGACCTTGAGCGCGGAGGAGAACAGGTTGAGGTCGTGGCCGAGCTGGTGGAACAGGTGCCAGGCGTCTCGCGCGTGATGCGTCCCGAAACGCTCCTCCTTGTGCCGGTTGACTTGAGGCGAGGGACAGAAGGACGTGTCCTGGCTGATGTCGTTGGCCCTTCGGATGCATACGAAGCGCCCCTCGACGAAGTTCTCCGCCCCCCCGGGCCGCAGCCCCACGAGATCGATCAGCACCGACAGGTTGTGCGTGTTGCAGGATAGGACCTGGATGAACTGGTCCTGGCCGTGCTTCAGCGTCCTGTCGCTGATCCCCCGGACATAGGGCTTTCCGAAGCCGAACTCCGAACCCTGGGCGATGAACCCGAGGGTGTTGTGCGCGTACTTCTCGTACAGCTCCTTCTTGTTCTGCAGGCCGACGTCGGAGGGTGTGCAGTCGATGACGACGGTCGCCTGGCGGAGCGCCTCGTGATGTTCATAGGAGGGTTCGATTCCGAGCTCGCGAAAGCCGCGACGGGCCGATTCGTCGCAGGCCAGGTGGGCGCCGCGCTTGATGAGGTTGACGACTTTCGAGCGATCCGTGAGAAGCGGCGTCCGCTTGTGGAACGTCACCTCGTCGAAGCCCAGGGTGTCCTTCTTGTCCGCGAACAGGCCGATCAAAGGCTCCCCGATCGTCCCCGTGCCGACGATGTGCACGACTTTCTTCGCTGCCATGTCCCTTCCCCCGTGTTCCGGCCTTCGGAACGAGATGCCGAGTGAAGATACCACCGCCTCCAGGACCGGTCAACGAGCGGGATTCCGCGAGCGGGATTCCGCGGCCATCGCGACGGGGAACCGGCGGTCGTTTCTTGACAGCCCGGCGATGACTTCCTAGAATCCTGCGCGTGAGAGCCGCTTCATGACGATCCCCCGACCGGCAGACACGAAGGGGGACCGGGAGCTGGTGGTCATCAGCGGCCCCTCGGGGTCGGGCAAAACCCTGGCGCTGAGGACCTTCGAAGACAGCGGCTATTTCTGCGTCGACAACCTGCCGGTGACGCTCATCCCGGTCTTCGCCGATCTGTGCGCCGGTTCGCGGCAGGACATCAAGCGGGCCGCCCTCGTCGTCGACGTGCGCGAGGGCACTCTCCTCAGGGACTTTCCGGCGATCTACCGCCGGCTCAAGGTCGAACGCGGCCGGCACGTCCGGCTCATCTTCTTCGAGTGCGACGACGAGACCCTCATCCGGCGCTATTCCGAGACACGCCGGCCGCACCCTCTCGCCCCCGGTGGCAACCTCGAGGAAGGTATCCGGAGCGAGCGCCAGCTGCTGAGACCGCTGCGGGATCTGGCGGATTTGATTCTCGACAGCAGCGGCTTCACGGTCCATCAGATGCGGCGCTATCTGCTGGAGCATGTCGCTCCACAGCCGGACGGCCAGCCGATGACGATCACCATGCTGTCGTTCGGCTACAAGCACGGCGTCCCGCCTGAGTCCGATCTGGTGTTCGACACCCGCTTCCTGCCGAACCCTTTCTTCGTCGAGGGGCTCAGGGCCCGCACCGGCCGCGATCCCGAGGTGGTCGCCTACCTGGATGCGTCGCCCGAGTATGCGGCCTTCAGGCAACGCCTCCTGGACCTTCTCTCGTTCCTGATCCCGCAATACATCCGCGAAGGGAAGAGCTATCTCACGACGTCGATCGGCTGCACGGGGGGGCGCCACCGCTCCGTGGCGCTGGCGGAGGCGATCGCCGCCGATCTGCGGACCCAGGGGTACGCGGTGACCGCCGCGCACCGCGATCTGGAGAAGGAATGAGCGACGGGGGGACGCACGGAAGGATCCGCAGGGTCGGCAAGCCGTGGGGGGAGGAGATCATCTTCGCCCACACGGGCCGGTACGCGGGCAAGATCCTCAACATCCGCGCCGGGGAATCGCTCAGCCTGCAGTACCACGAGCGCAAGGACGAGGCGTTGTACCTCTACGCCGGTCGGCTGCGCGCGCGGGTCGGGGAGGGCGAACGGCTGGAGGATCGCATCCTTGAAGCCGGAGAGGCGCTGCATTTCCCGCCCCTCACCCGACACCGCCTGGAGGCGATCACCGACGTCGTCCTGTTCGAGGTCAGCACTCCGGAGCTTGACGACGTGGTGCGGCTCGAGGACCGTTATGGCCGGGCGTGAAGCGGCTTGACACCATGGGGGGCCTCTTCTAGCATGCGAGGGTCCCGTGCGGCGTAAAGCAGGCCGGGCGCGGCGTTCACAGGAGCGGTCGATGCCGGACGAGATCCCCCGCAAACTTTTCTACAAGGTCAACGAGGTCTGCCAGATCACCGACACGCAGCCGTATGTCCTACGGTTCTGGGAATCGGAGTTCTCGCAACTCGCTCCGCAGCGCAGTCGCACCGGCCAACGCCTCTACCGCCGGAAGGACATCGACCTCGTCCTCGCCATCAAGCGGCTCCTCAACGACGAGGGGTGCACGATCGCCAGCGCGCGCGAGCACCTCGGCATGGCCGAGCATCCGGGGACGATGGAATCCCTGTTCGACCCGCCCCCCATCACCGTGCCGACGCCCGAACGCGCCACGCGCGCTCTCTCCATGGAGCTGGAGGAAATCCTGCGCCTGATGGAGACGACGGACCGCCGCATTTCGGGGCGCCGCGATGGGCGCCACTAGATCCCCGCCTCAAATCACGCCGAGCGACCGTCCGATCTTCTCGAACGCCCCGACGGCCTCTTCGAGGTCGGCGCGCGAGTGCGTCGCCATGACGATCGTGCGGACGCGCGATTTCTCCTCGGAGACCATCGGGAAGTAGATTCCCTGCGCGAAGACGCCGGCCTCGAACAGCGCCTCGGAGAAACGCGCCGCCTTGATCCCCGAGCCGACGATCACGGGGGTGATCGGCGTCGCCGACGTCCCGGTGTCGAAGCCCAGGCTCTTGAGGCCGTCCTTGAAGAACCGGGTGTTGTCCCACAGCCGCTGAATCAACTCGGGCTCGGTCTCCATCACCTCGATCGCGGCGATGCAGGCGGCCACCACGGCCGGAGGGTGGGAGGACGAGAACAGGAACGGCCTCGCCTTGTGGACGTAGAACTCCACCAGCGGCCGGGGGCCGCAGACGTAGCCGCCCATCACGCCGAACGCCTTCGACATCGTGCCGATCTGGATGTCCCATCGGCCCTTCAGGCCGAAGTGGTCGACGGTGCCGCGCCCGTGACTTCCCAGGACACCCGTGGCGTGCGCGTCGTCGACCATCGGGATGGCGTCGAACTCCTCGCACAGCAAGGCGATTGCCTTGAGGTCCGAGACATCGCCGTCCATGGAGAACACGCCATCCGCTACCACGAGGATCTTGCCGGTCCCGTTGGCCCGCGCCTCTTCCAGGATGGCGCGCAGGTGGTGGTAGTCGAGATGTCGGTAGACGGCACGCGCCGCCTTGCTGAGCCGGCAGCCGTCGATGATGCTGGCGTGGTTCAGCTCGTCGGAGACGATGAGGTCCCCCTCCTGCATCAGCGTCGAGACGACACCGACGTTCGCCGTGTACCCCGACTGGAAGACGAGCGCGTCCTCCGTGCCCTTGAACCGCGCCAGCCGCTCCTCGAGCGCCCGGTGCAGCGTCATCGTTCCGGCGATGGTCCGCACGGCCCCCGGCCCAGCGCCGAACTCCTCGAGAGCGCGGTGTGCTGCGGCCACCACCTTGGGATGGGTTGCCAATCCGAGGTAGTTGTTCGAGGAGAGCTGAATCACCATGCGGCCGTCCATGCGGACGCGCGGACCCGCGGCGGTCTGCAGAACGCGCGGCATGCGGAAGCTCCCCTTCGACTTCAGCGCCTCGATTTCGTCGCCCAGGTAGGTCTGCAGCCTGCGGTTCATGCGCTTCCCCCGGCCCGGCCCCTAATTGCCCGACACCCGCATCACGACCTTGCCGCTCTCCCGGCCCAGCATCGTCTGGAATGCTTCCTCGAAGCGGCTCAGCGGGAAGGTGTGCGTGATCACCGCGCGGATCTTGTCGCGAACGTCCGGGCGCGAGGTCAGCGCCCGCGTCCGCTGCCAGGTGTCGTAGAGCTTGCGCCCGATGATCCCCTTCAGCGTCACCCCTCCGAAGATCACATCCTCCGGATAGCGGGCGAAGGTCACGGCGCTCTCATTCGGGAGCCCGAACAGGACCACCTTGCCTCCCCGGCGCACGGCCCGCATCGCCGCGTCGATGGCATCGGGGTGACCGCTCATCTCCATGACGAGGTCGATTTCCCAGGGGGCGGCGGCCTCGCGGATCAGCCCCACGACGCGTTCCCTCTCCTTCCCACGGGCCGGGGCATCCTCCCGGGGCGGTGAGGTCGTCTGGATGGCCGCATGGGCCCCGACACGACGCGCCAACTCCAGCCGGAAGGGCGTGGTGTCGACCGCGATGATCCGCTCCGCCCCCTCGGCGGCCGCGACAATGATGGAGAACAGTCCGATCGGGCCCACCCCGAAAATCACGACGCAGCGTCCCTTCGGGTCGTATTCGGTCGCGGCATGGACGGCATTTCCGAACGGCTCTTCGACGCAGGCGACCTCGATCGGCACGAGGTTCGGGTCGTTGATCCAGGCGCAGCGGGCCGGGATGGCGATGAACTCGGCGAAACCGCCGTCGCGGTGCACTCCGATGATCTTCTCCCGCACGCAGACATGGTACTGGCCGTTGCGGCACTGGTAGCAGCGCCCGCAGACGATGTGCGACTCGGCGGAGATGAGATCGCCCACCCGGATCGGTTCGGCCGCGGCCTCGCCGACCCCCCGCACCTCGTGGCCCAGCTCGACGACCTCGCCGCAGAACTCGTGCCCGACGATCAGCGGATGGCGCAGGTTGTCGGTCGCCGCCGAGATCTTGCCGCCGATCGAGGGATCCCAGTTGTAGATGTGGGCATCCGTACCGCACAAGGAGGCGGCCTGGACGCGGACCAGCACTTCCTCGGGGCCGCACTCCGGAACGGGAACATCGGCCCAATCGAGCGCTCCGGGCCTGGGGGCGGTCTTGCGAACCGCTTTCATCGGGAAGTCTCCTCTGGGCAGGGGACCGCGCACTGCTCGACATCGCGCCCCGGAACGCGCGGATTATAGTCGGATTCGAATCGCCCCATCAACGCGCGCCTTCGGCCGGCGGGGGACGTCAGCCCGGGTCCAGGTTGACGGACGTACGACACCATGTTACAAAGCAGGGCGGCGCGCTCGGGATTCCCCGCAGGACGGGGAATGGCGTGGCCGTCGAAGAGGATGTCGGAACCCCACTCGGCAACGGATCAACCTCCTCGGTCCGCTGCACCGTAGAACATTCGGGGCGTGGCGCAGCCTGGTAGCGCACTTGCTTGGGGTGCAAGGGGTCACTGGTTCAAATCCAGCCGCCCCGACCAATCCTGTCTTCCCCGCGTGGGACGCCCCGTGGGCGCCGTCGGCGGCGAGGCGGCCCCGGGGCGGGCCCGCTCCCAGGACGCCCTCGAGCGCGCTCCCCGGGTGACGGCGCTGACATGAAACCCGCGGCCATCCTGATCACCAACGATGACGGGTTCGGGGCCGAGGGCCTCAGGGCCCTCGAAGAGAGCCTGTCCGCGCTGGGGGCCGTCTGGGTCGTGGCCCCGGACCGCGAGCAGAGCGGGCAGGGACACGCCCTGACGCTCAATCATCCCCTGCGACTGGAGCGCCGGGGCCCGCGCCACTTTGCCGTGCAGGGGACGCCGACCGACTGCATCTATCTCGGGGTTCACAGCATCCTGCCGGAGCGGCCGGCACTCGTCGTGAGTGGCATCAACCAGGGCACGAACCTCGGCGACGACATCACCTATTCGGGCACGGTATCGGCCGCGTTCGAAGCGACGCTGATCGCGGTTCCCGCCTTCGCCATCTCGCAGCAGATCGGGGACGGTCAGGTCGAGTACGGCGAGGCGTCCCGTTTCGCGAAGACCCTGGCGGAGGAGGTGCTGCGCCGCGGCCTTCCGCCCGACACCCTGCTCAACGTCAACGTACCGCTCCGCCCACCGCTGGGCGTTCGTGTCACCCGCCAGGGCAAGCGCCTCTACCCGGGGGGGGTCATCGAGCGGAAGGACCCGAAGGGGCGCACCTATTACTGGATCGGCGGCGCTCCGGCCGAGTGGGCGGCGGACGCGGAGGGTGATTTCGCCGCCCTGGCGGAGGGGATGATCTCCCTGACCCCGCTGCACCTCGATCTCACGAATCACCGCGTCCTGGAGGAGGTGCGCCGCTGGCAAATGAGAGCCTGAGGCCCGGCGGCCGCGTGACCGGCCACCGCCGGCCGTCGATCGCCGCCGCAGGCGCCGAGGCTGCGCGGGGGGGTGATTTTGCGCGCCGTCGGGGGCGCATGGTGGAGGAGATCCGGCGACAAGGGATTGAGGACGAGGCGCTGCTGCAGGCCTTCCACGAAGTGCCTCGGCACCTGTTCGTGGACGAGGCCCTGACGGGCCGCGCCTACCGCGACGGGTCGCTTCCGATCGGTCACGGACAGACGATCTCCCGCCCGCTCACCGTCGCGCACATGATCGAGATGCTCGCGGTCCGGCCCGGGGACAAGGTGCTGGAGGTTGGAACCGGATCGGGGTACCAGTCGGCCATCCTCTGCCGCCTCGCAGGCGTCGCCTATACTGTCGAACGGCTGGCCGGTCTGGCCGACCGGGCCCGTGACAACTGGCGACGGGCCGGCGTCACAGGCGTCCAGCTGAGAGTCGGGGACGGGAGCCTGGGGTGGCCCGGAGTGGCGCCCTTCACCGCCATCATCGTCAGCGCCGCGGCGCCCGAGGTCCCGAAGACCCTCCTGGCCCAGCTCGCGGTCGGAGGGCGGATGGTGATTCCCGTCGGCGGGGCCTTTCGGCAGGCTTTCCGCCGACTGGTACGAACCAGACTCGGGGCCCAGGTCGAAGAAGCGGGAGACTGCGCTTTCGTGCGCCTCATCGGATCGGAAGGATTCGCCGAATGACCACCGGGACGGAGCCGGTCTGGGTCGACAATGAGGCGGAACTCGAGCGGGTCGCTTCCCACCTGGGCGGCGCCCGCTCCCTGGCGATCGACACCGAGGCCGATTCCTTCTATCACTACTTCCACAAGTGCTGCCTGATCCAGATTTCGGACGGGCACACCGACTTCCTGATCGACTCGATCGCCATCAAGGACCCGACCGCCCTCGCCCCGCTCCTGGCTTCGGTCGCACCCGGCAAGGTGCTGCACGCCGCCGAGCAGGACATTCTGTACCTGAGGCGCGACTTCGGCTTCGAGCTGCGCCCGCTGTTCGACACCATGGTGGCGGCCCAGCTGCTGGGGAGGAAGAGCATCGGCCTGGCGGGCCTCCTCAAGGAGTCCTTCGGTCTGACGCTTGACAAGGTGTGCCAGCGCGATGACTGGTCGCGGCGCCCGCTCACGGCCCGCCAGATGGCGTACGCCGCCGAAGACGTTCGCCACCTCATCCGACTGAGCCACGCCCTGGAGGCCGAACTCGAGGCCCACGGGCGGCTTGCCTGGGCGCGTGAGGAGTTCGAGCACATTGCGCGTCGTGCCTGGTCGCCGCGGGAATTCGACCGGGAGGACTTCTGGGGGCTGAAGGGGGCGCGCGACCTCGAGCCCGAGAGCGCCGCCGTCCTGCGCGAGCTGTACGCCGTGCGCGACGATCGCGCGCGCGCCGCCGACGTGCCGCCATTCCGGATCCTTTCCGACGAGACCCTCGTCGCGCTGGCCCGCCGCAGGCCGCGCTCGCCGGCCGACCTCGACGGGATCAAGGGGTTCACTCCCCTGGTCCGCCGGCGCATCGGACCGCTCGTGCTGGCGGCGGCTGAGCGTGGCCTGGACCTCCCGGAAGCCCAGCGCCCGACCCCGCCGAAGGGGCAGGGGAAGCGCCGCACCGCCGCATTCCGCGCCCGGGTCGAGCGCCTGCGCGAATGGCGCCGGAACCGCTCCGCCGAGCTGGGCCTCGACCCCGGCGTCCTTTTCCCGCAGTCGACGCTCGACGCGCTCGCCGAACGCGGTTTCCCGGGCCTCGAACAGGGCGATTCGATTCCGGGCCTGCGCCGCTGGCGGCGGGAGATGCTCCTCCCTGAGGCCGCTC
>Ga0247727_10010640_pt1 | contig 16256 bp, 15 predicted proteins | sample WisWelCaveWW1625_FD_202498 | JGI IMG/M metagenome (GOLD analysis project Ga0247727, IMG submission 202498) | Biofilm microbial communities from Wishing Well Cave, Virginia, United States - WW16-25 | ecosystem: Environmental > Aquatic > Deep subsurface > Groundwater > Cave microbial mat | place... | reverse complement strand
ACGCCTCCCTCACCGGCCAGCCCGTCGCGCTGGATATGGCCAAGCACGTGCTGCGGGACCTCATCGGCGAGAAGAAGAAGATCATCGCGCTGGACGACATCGAGGAAGCGGTCGCTGCGCGATTCCATGTCAAAATTTCCGAGATGAAATCGCGGCGCCGGAGCAAGACGCTGGTCTACCCGCGGCAGATTGCCATGTATCTCTGCCGGGAGCTGACCGACGCCTCCTTCCCCGAGATCGGGCGGCACTTCGGCGGGAAGGACCACACGACGATCATTCACGCGTGCAAGCAGATCACCAAAGCCAAGGAGACGGACAGCACGCTCAGCGCCACACTCGAAAGCCTGAAGGACCAGATCACGAAGGGGTGAGGCGCGCCCTCGCGGGGAGACGCCTGTCTTGGTAGGCGCGGGACATGGGGAAAAGACGCGTCCCTGCGCGTCTGGGGGTTGGGAGGGTGAGATAGCGGGTGGGATGGGGAGATAACCGATGAAGTTACGAATCTCGCGAGATGAGTTGCTGACGGGCCTGCAGCGGGTGCAGGGCGTGGTGGAGAAGCGCAACACGATGCCGATCCTCTCCAACATCCTGCTGGAAGCCAGGTCGGACGGGGTGGACATCATCGCCACAGACCTGGAGCTGGGCATGCGCGGGCTCTACAAGGCCACAGTGAAGGAGCCGGGCACGATCACCCTCTCTGCGCGCAAGCTGTACGAGATCCTCAAGGAGTTGCCGGCCGGCGAGATCGAGATGACCGTCGGCGCTAACAACTGGGCGACCATTCAATCGGGCAAGAGCCAGTTCAAGATCGTCGGTCTCCCGAGCACCGAGTACCCGGCCCTACCGTCGATCGAGCGGGAAGGGCTGACGCCTCTGTCCGGGACGGGGCTGTCCAACCTGATCCGGAAGACCCTGTTCGCGGTGGGCGACAACGACGCGCGCTACATCCTCAACGGCCTCCTGATCACGCTGACCGTGTCGGACAAGAAGACGACGCTTCGGCTGGTCGGGACCGACGGACACCGTCTGGCCGTGGCCGATCAGGAGATCAGCGGAGCGGTCGGCAAGGACGGTCCCAAGGAAATCAAGGCGATCATTCCGAAGAAAGCGGCGCTGGAGATGCGGCACCTGCTCGAAGAGGGCGACGGCGAGCCGCTGATCGGGTTCACCAAAAACCTCATGATCTTCCGCAAGAGCGGCCTTCTCCTGACCTCCCGGCTGATGGAAGGGACCTACCCCAACTACCAGCAGGTCATTCCGAAGGACAAGGAAGCCGATAAGCGCGTGACAGTATCCAAGCCCGAGCTAGAAGGCGCGCTGCGCCGCGTGGCGGTCCTCTCGCGCGACAAAACCAACGCGGTCAAGGTGACGTTCGCATCCGGGAAGATCAACCTGTTCTCCAGCAACCCGGACTTCGGTGAAGCGACGGAGGAGCTGCCCGCCCAGTACAAGGGTGAGACGCTCACGACTGGCTTCAATGCCCGGTACCTGCTGGACGTGCTGGGCATCGTGGACGGCGAATCCGTCACGCTGCAGATGGACGCTCCCTTGAGCCCCTGTTTGGTGCGCGAACCGGGCAACGCCGGATTTACCTGCGTCGTGATGCCGGTGAAGGTGTAAAGAAGACGTGACGGGTGAAACGTGACGAGTGACGAGCAATGTTTGGCCCGAATGACCGCAGAACAACCCGTCACCCGTCACCTGTCACTTGTCACCTGTAATTAGGAGACCAATGGCGACGAAAGAACAAAACGGAAAGACCGCGGGCGAGCCGCCCGACCAGCCCGTGTCCGACAGCTACACAGCGGACCAGATCAAGGTGCTGGAAGGGCTCGATGCGGTCCGCAAGCGCCCCGCCATGTACATCGGGAGCACCGGCCAGGACGGGCTCCACCACCTCGTCTACGAAGTCGTGGATAACAGCGTGGACGAGCACATGGCCGGCTTCGGCGAGGTGATCGAGGTCACGATCCACATCGACAGCAGCGTCACGGTCGTGGACAATGGCCGCGGCATCCCGACCGGCATGCATCCGACACAGAAAGGCAAGTCGGCGGCCGAGGTCGCGCTCACGATGCTGCACGCGGGCGGCAAATTCGAACAGGGGGCCTACAAGGTGTCCGGCGGCCTGCACGGCGTCGGCATCTCGGTCGTCAACGCGCTCTCGGAATGGCTCGAACTGGAGATCTGGCAGGACGGCCAGGTCTTCGAGCAGCGGTACGAGCGCGGCAAGGCGACCGCGCCCCTCAAGGTCACAGGCAAAACCAAAAAACGCGGGACCATGGTGACCTTCAAGCCCGACGGCGAGGTCTTCGAGACGATTGACTTCAGCTTCGACGTCCTGGCCCAGCGGCTGCGCGAGCTGGCCTTCCTGAACAAGGGCCTGGAGATCACGCTCAAGGACGAGCGCAAGCAGAAGGAACAGACGTTCAAGTACAAGGGCGGCATCGTCTCCTTCGTGGAGCACCTCAACGGCGCCAAGACGCCGCTCCACAAGCCGATCTTCGTCGCAATGGAAAAGAGCAACGTCATGCTCGAAGTGGCCCTCCAGTACAACGACGGCTATGCCGAAAACATGTATTCCTTCGCGAACAACATCAATACGCGCGAAGGCGGCACGCACCTGATCGGCTTCAAGGCGGCGCTGACACGGACGATCAACAACTACGCGAACGCCCACGAGCTGCTCAAGAAGGACGACGAGTCGCTGACCGGCGACGATGTCCGCGAGGGCCTAACGGCGGTCGTGAGCGTCAAGCTGCGCAACCCGCAGTTCGAAGGGCAGACCAAGGCCAAGCTGGGCAACAGCGAGGTGAAGGGCATTGTCGAGACGGCGGTGAACGAAACGCTGGGCGCCTACTTCGAGGAAAACCCGCCGGTCGCCCGCAAGGTCGTCATGAAGTCGCTGGAAGCGGCGCGCGCGCGCGAGGCAGCCCGGAAGGCCAAGGATCTGATCCGCCGCAAGAGCGCGCTGGACGGCGGCTCGCTGCCCGGCAAGCTGGCCGACTGCTCCGAGAAGGATCCGGCCCACAGCGAGCTGTTCATCGTCGAGGGCGATTCGGCCGGCGGCTCGGCCAAGCAGGGCCGCGACCGGAAGTTCCAAGCCATCCTGCCACTCAAGGGCAAGATCCTCAACGTGGAGCGGGCGCGCTTCGACAAGATGCTGACCAGCGACGAAATCCGCACGCTGATCATGGCGCTGGGCACCGGCATCGGGCGCAAGCGCGACGAGGACGACAAGGACCGGGAATGCTTCGACATCGCCAAGGCCCGGTACCACAAGATCATCCTGATGACCGACGCCGACGTGGACGGCAGCCACATCCGCACGCTGCTGCTCACGTTCCTCTACCGGCAGATGCACGAGCTGATCGAGCGCGGCTACATCTACATCGCCCAGCCGCCGCTCTTCAAAGTGAAAAAGGGCAAGAGCGAGAAGTATCTCAAGGACGAGAAAGCGCTCAACGAGTACCTCTCCGACCTCGCCGTCGAAGACGTGGAAGTGTCGTTCGACAGCCAGGGGTTCGTCACCGGACGGCGCCTCCTGCCCGCGCTGAAGAAGATGATCGAGTTCGAGGAACTGCTCGGCCGGCTCGTGAGAACGCAGTACGAGCCGGGCATCATGCGCGTGATCATGGATGAGCCGGGCCTAGACCGGGAGCTGCTCAAGAACGCGGTGGCGCTCAAGAAGACCGTCGCCGGCATCAAGAAGGGGCTCGCGCTCACCTATCCCAAGGCGAACATCACGGTGGACATCGCGGACGACGAGGAGCATCGCTCCAACAAAATCATCTGCCAGGTGCAGACGAGCGGTCTCACCCGCGAGCAGGAGATCACCCATGAGCTCGTCGCGTCGGCCGACTTCCGCGAATTGCAGAAACGGGCGCCGTCGGCGATCGGGCTGGGCCGCCCGCCCTACAAGCTCAAGGCCAAGGGCGCGGAGACGCAGTACACCGGCACGGGCGACCTGGTGAAGGCCATTCTGGATATCGGCAAGCAAGGGTTGAACATCCAGCGGTACAAGGGGCTGGGCGAGATGAACCCGACCCAGCTCTGGGAAACGACGATGGATCCCGAGAAGCGCTCGCTCTTGCAGGTCAAGCTCGAGGACATGACCGGCGTGGACGAAGTGTTCTCCGTCCTGATGGGCGACGAAGTGGAGCCGCGCCGGCAATTCATCCAGCAGCACGCATTGGAAGTCAGAAATCTTGACATTTAGCGAATAGCCAATAGCGAGCAGCCAGTAGCTCTGAGCTATTCGCTATCAGCTATTTGCTGCTAGCTAGGGAGAAACGATGCCCCTCGATGAACGCCTAGCCCAGATCGCCATCGAAGACGAGATGCGCTCGTCCTACCTCGATTACGCCATGAGCGTGATCGTGGGGCGCGCGCTTCCCGATGTGCGGGACGGGATGAAACCGGTCCACCGGCGCATCCTCTACGGCATGAACGAGATGGGCCTGGCGCACAACCGGGCCTACCGCAAGTCGGCCAAAATCGTCGGCGAGATCATGGGCAATTACCACCCCCACGGCGACACGGCGATCTATGACACGCTCGTCCGCATGGCGCAGGACTTCAATATGCGCTACATGCTGGTGGACGGCCAGGGCAACTACGGCTCGATGGACGGCGACCCACCGGCGGCCATGCGGTACACCGAGGCGCGCATGACCCGGATGGCCGAGGAGATGCTGGCCGACATCGACATGGAAACGGTGGACTTCGGGCCGAACTACGACGAGTCGCGCACGGAGCCGCTGGTGCTGCCGGCCAGGGCGCCGAATCTGCTCATCAACGGCGCGGGCGGCATCGCCGTCGGCTACGCAACGAACATCCCGACCCACAACGTCGCGGAGGTCATCAATGGCCTCGTCAAGCTCATCGACAATCCGGACACGACGATTCCGCAGTTGATGAAGGATATCCCCGGCCCGGACTTTCCGACGGCCGGGTTCATCTACGGCACCGGCGGCATCAAACAGGCCTACGAAACCGGCCGCGGCCTACTGACGCTGCGGGCCAAGGTGAACATCGAGGTGGACGAGCGGACGGACCGCAACCGCCTCATCGTCACCGAGATCCCCTACCAGGTGAACAAGGCGAGCCTGATCGAGAAGATCGCCGAGCTGACCCAGGACAAGAAGATGGAGGGCATCTCGGACCTGCGCGACGAATCGGACCGCGACGGCGTCCGCATCGTGATTGAGCTCAAGAAGAGCGAGATTCCGCAGGTCGTGCTGAACAACCTGTTCAAGCACACGCAGCTCCAGACCACCTTCGGCGTGATCATGCTGGCGCTGGTCAACAACCGGCCGGAGGTGCTCAATCTCAAGCAGGTCCTCGAGTACTTCATCGAGCACCGGCGCGAGGTCGTGGTCCGCCGCACGGCGTTCGAGCTGCGCAAGGCGGAAGAACGCGCCCATATCCTCGAGGGCCTCAAGATCGCGATCGACAACCTGGACGCGGTCATCAAGCTGATCCGCGGCTCCGCCTCGCCGGACGAGGCGCGCAGCGGCCTGATGCGTCGGTTCCAGCTGAGCGAGGTCCAGTCCAACGCGATCCTGGACATGAAGCTGCAGCGCCTCACCCAGCTCGAACGGAACAAGCTCGTCGAGGAGTATCAGGAATTGCTGAAGCGGATCGAATACCTCAAATCTGTGCTCGCCAGCCAGCCCCTGGTCAAGACGATCATCAAAGACGAGTTGATCGCGGTCAAGGAAGCCTACAAAGACGAACGGCGCACCCAGATCGTGAAGGAAGAGGCGGAGCTGAGCATCGAAGACCTCATAGCCGAGGAAGAGGTCGTCGTTACCGTCTCCCATGCCGGCTATATCAAGCGCAACGCGGTGTCGCTCTACCGCGCGCAGCGGCGCGGAGGCAAGGGCAAGATCGGCATGGGTATCCGCGACGAGGATTTCGTCGAGACACTCTTTACGGCCTCCACGCATGATTATCTCCTGTTTTTCACGGACGCGGGCAAGGTCTACTGGCTCAAAGTCCACGAGCTTCCCGAAGCCGGCCGGGCGGCCAAGGGCAAGGCGCTCGTGAATCTCCTCGCGCTCAAGGACGATGAAAAAGTCACGGCCACCCTCCCCGTGAAGGAATTCCGGGAGGACCGCTTCGTCATCATGGCGACCAAACAGGGCGTCATCAAGAAGACGGAACTCTCGGCGTACGGCAATCCTCGCCAGGGCGGCATCATTGCGCTCACGCTGGACGAGGGCGACAAGCTGATCGGCGTGCAGATCACGGACGGATCGCGGGAGATTCTCCTGGGCACCAAGCAAGGCATCGTGATCCGGTTCAAGGAGGACGAGGCCCGGCCCATGGGCCGCACGGCGCACGGCGTGCGCGGCATCACGCTGGAGGAAGGCAACGAGGTGATCGGTATGGAGACAATCACCCCCGACTCCACGACCGCGATCATGACAGTCACCGAAGGCGGCTACGGCAAGCGGACGCCGGTTACGGAGTACCGCATCCAGGGCCGTGGCGGCAAGGGCATCATCAGCGTCAAGACGACGGAGAAGACCGGCCTGGCCGTGGGCTTCCTCCAGGTGCGCGACGACGACGAGATCATGCTCATGGCGGCCATGGGCAAGATTCTCCGCTGCAAGGTGAACGACATCCGCGAGATCGGCCGGAACACGCAAGGCGTCCGCGTTCTCGAGCTGGAAGGCGAGGCCGATCGCGTCGTCGGCGTGGCCCGCATCGTCGAGCGCGAGGATGATGCGTCCGGCAATGGAAACGGCAACGGCGGGCCACAGTAGCCATCAGCAATCAGCCGTCCCTTCGACGCAGCTCAGGGCGGGCAGCCCACCCCCACCCTTCCTCCCCCCTCGAGGGGGAGGTGTAGGAGGGGGGGCTGATCTCTCCCCTCCATGTCGCTATCCTTCACGCCAATGTGGTTCAAGAAGCTCGACACGGTCGTCAAGCTGGGTCTCTTCGTCTTCGTCGGGTCGTTTGTACTGATCTGGGGCGGCATGTACCTCACGCGCCCTGACCGGTCGATCCCTCCCTACAGCGTCGGTTCGCAGGAGGGCACGGCGGTGGCCGTGCACGTGCCGTCGTGGGCCAGCGACACGGAAATCGAGACGCTGCTGTACCGGTTCCAAAAGATCGGTCGCGAAGGCAGGGATTTCGGCAGTATGAAGATTCAACCGACGACGCCCGGGCATCAGGCCGGCCGGTATCAGCGCGTGACCATCTACGTCTTTGCCAACGATCACTGGGCCGAGGCGGAGATGCTGCGCCGCTATCTGACAGCGGAAACGTCCCGCGATCCGGCTGAACAGGCGTTCCGGGCGGAGTTCGAAAAAACGGTGCGGGGCTTCTATCGGCTGGACAAGTCTGTGGAGGAAGGACGACTCGGCCGGATCTACCAATTACTGGACGGGAAAGACACGGCTGCGACGGCAGCCTATTCGCGATTACTGTTCAAGGGGCCGGTTTCTTCGGCTGATGGTCCAGAGCGTGCGCCATCACCTCAGTCAGTCGCGCCCTCAGCTCCGGATCGATGACAGCCGCCGCATGCGCTTTAGCCTCCGCGAGTGATTGCGGAGAGGGCGCCGGCACGGTCGCTTCGTCCGATTCCGCTGTCTCGCGGGCCCGCTCGGCGCGAGCTACCGCCCCAACCCGCAGCACCACGTCCATGATCATGGCGTTGCCCGCCGCCGCGTTGATCTTCCCGATCAAATCCGGTTTCAGAAACGTCAGGTGCTGCAGCCAGACCGAGTTCTCCACGACCAGATAAAGCTTCTTGAATCGGATGTGATCGGGTCTCGTATGGGAGGCGATCGGCTCGCCGACAATGTCGGGCCAATTCTGAAGTAGTTTGTGTTCCAGCAGCTTTGACTCCATGCCGTGGCGGCGCGCAATGCCGCTCAGCACCGAGGCGACGGAATCAAAATACGACTTGAGGGCCATGGGGAATGGTAGGCGGGCGGCAGGCTGCGGTCAAGGGTGGAAGTTGGCGTGGCGACGACGCTCGGGCCTGCTCAGGAACCCCGATAATGCGTTGAACCCTGTGTAGCCCTTGCCATCCTACTGTTGGCCGTTTGCCTTTTCGGGCCATCGGAACGACTCGCGGCATCGTTGCGGCTCTCGATGCCTCTCACCCGCTATCGTGGTCCCTTCGAGGCCCATCGCGTCCGCCCCGCCTGAAGGAGAGGGGGGAGTAAAAACTCCCATTCCACTTTTATCTTTTTTCCTTCCCTTCACTCCCCCGGTAGCTGGCGGTAGAGTTCGGCGACGGCGGAGCGGGCCATGAGAATCATCACGTCATAGAAAGGCTCACCCGTGCGTAAGGGTGCTGGAGTGAACAGCACGAAGCCCTTGGGCGGGGGGGTCCCCTCCGGCGGCTGGGGACGTACGGACTCAGAGTCCAGATTGCGATCTGACCGGAATACCTGGTCGTGGCCACGGTCTAGCGTGGCGCTGACCAGATAGCTCGAAGAGGTCCTTCGTTCTACGTGCCAGTAGAACTGCAGGTAGAGGACCGTCCCGGGGGGAGCCTCGGGACCCACGGCGCCCGTGTCCTCCTGCACGTGCCGGACGAACTGCTCGATGTCCCTCCGGAAGGCGGCATCCGCCCACTCGCCCAACGCCGCGAAGAGCCCCAAGGTCGCGTTTAGCACGTCCACCGCCGCCATGGCCTGCCCCATGGCCATCTCGGTCCGGAGGGCCGCTTCCGAGGCGTGGCTGTAAGCCACGGCGTTGTCCCGGTGGGCTTGGCGGGAGGCGGCGCCTGTGCTCCTTGCCGCACTCGCGCGCTCATAGTCGGCCTTGCTCTGCAGGACTTCGCTCCCGCTCCGGCTGGGCTTCGGCATCGAGAAGGTGCCCGCGCGGACCCGCTGCTCGGTTTGCCGGTCGGTGGAGTGCAACGTGACATCCGGTGTTTTTAAAACCCACGTGTAGCGGATCTCCCGCGCGAGAGGCCGCGGTGCCTTCGGTAGAGGCTCGATCAGATACTGAGGGTAGGTCTCACTGATGTAGTGCTGGTAGAAACCGAAACAGCCACTGGTGACAACCAGGATGGCGAGGGCGCCAAGGAATCCCGCCCGAGCCGCGACGCCGCTCATGAGTCCCTCCTCGAATGAGGCGAAAGAATCCTAGGACGATCATACCGGTCAGTCAAGAAGTCATCAAAGCGTGCGTGGGGCTCTCGTGCTATCATGGGCGGCCATGACAAAACCGCGCGCGCAGGAAAAGGTCGTCGCCACCAACCGGAAGGCGTTTCACGACTATCACATCGAGGACAGGCTCGAGGCCGGGATTGTCCTGCGAGGGACAGAGGTCAAATCCCTTCGCGAGGGCCTCGTGAATCTCCGGGACAGCTACGCCAGCGTGGACCGGGGCGAAATCTTTCTTCATAACTGCCATATCAATCCCTACAGCCATGGGAACATCCTGAACCACGAGCCGCTCCGGCCGCGCAAACTGCTCCTCCACCAGAAAGAGATCAATCAACTCATCGGCAAGACGCAGCAGAAGGGTCTCACGCTCATCCCCCTGCGCATCTATTTCAGCCCGCGCGGGCACGCCAAGGTGGAGCTCGCGCTCGCCAAGGGCAAGAAGCAGTATGACCGCCGCGAGACGATCAAGGAACGTGAAGCCGGCCGCGAAGTCGAGCGGGCGATGAAGGGCAAGCGATAGCAGACCACGGTACGCGAGCGTTCCCCCGCTCCGCCTCATAACCAGCTGATTTATTGAGTTTTCTTTACATGTGCAAGGACAAACCAAACGCAGCGACTCCCTATTGACAATAGTTCTAACTAGTATTAACTTGACAAGCACGGTGGTGGCTGCAGCAACGAACGATGATGGCCTGGACGGCCTACAAGGGGGTGGACGATGAAAGCATTCTTTCAGACCGATGACAGTTGGACAGGGTTAATTCTGCGACTCACGCTTGGACTCGTCATATTCCCGCATGGCGCGCAAAAGCTGCTGGGCTGGTACGGCGGGTTCGGGTTCGACGGGACGCTGGGGTTCTTCACCGAAAAGATGGGAATCCCCTGGTTGATCGCCTTTCTGATCATCATGGGGGAATCCTTCGGCAGCCTGGGACTGCTCGTGGGTTTCCTGACCCGGTTCAGCGCGGCGAGCATCGGCGTCATCATGCTGGGCGCGATCACGCTGGTTCACTGGCCGAACGGCTTTTTCATGAATTGGTTCGGCAAGCAGGCCGGCGAAGGCTATGAGTACCACCTGCTCGTGCTCGGGATCGGCATCGCGCTGACGGTCATCGGCGCGGGCCGCTGGTCGGTGGATCAGCAGATCGCGCAGAGGATCGCAAAGTAAGCCGACAGGCGCGATCCGGGAAAAGAGGTGCACCATGAACACAACGCAGGTCACCCAAACAAAAAGCCTGGGCACAGGACCGGTCAAACAAGTGGTGGAAGTACATCGGCACGGGTCGGCCCATATGGTCGGGGACGGGTTTCCCGTGCGCAATCTCATTCCCGGTGATGGTGTCGGCGAGCAACTCTCGCCGTTTTTGCTGCTGGACTATGCCGGACCGGCCTATTTCCCGCCGACCGATACCCCGCGCGGGGTGGGTGAGCACCCGCATCGGGGGTTTGAGACCGTCACCATTGTCTATGAAGGCGTGGTGGCTCACCGGGACTCGACGGGAAACGCGGGCGTGATCGGCCCCGGTGATGTGCAATGGATGACGGCCGCGTCCGGCATCGTGCACGAAGAAATGCACGAGAAGCAGTTTGCGAAGAAGGGAGGCACGCTTCACGCGATTCAACTGTGGGTGAATCTTCCCAGGGCCTTCAAAATGTCCAAGCCCGGCTACCAGACGCTGCTGAATGAAGAGATTCCGTCGGTAGACCTGGACAATGGCGCCGGCCGCCTTCGCGTGATTGCCGGAGAGTTTCGCGGTATGAAAGGCCCCGCAAAAACCTTCACGCCGATCCATCTGTATGACCTGCGCGTCCAGGCGGGGCATCGCGCGGATGTGACCGTGCCGGATGGGTTCAACACGGCGGTGTTCGTGCTTCAGGGCGCGGTTTCCATCAACGGCTCTGGGCCGGTGAAGGAAGCGGAACTGGCACGGCTCGACAAAGCCGGCGACCGAATCACCGTCGAAGCCAAGTCAGATGCGACCCTCTTGGTGCTCAGCGGAGAGGCCATCAATGAACCCATTGCCCGCTATGGTCCCTTCGTGATGAACACAGAGGAAGAACTGGCCCAGGCTGTGAACGATTACCGGATGGGCAAGATGGGGCATTTGGATTAAGGGCGTCGCGACGCGCCCGCGAAGGAAGGGCAGAAGACCATGGCTGTGCAAGTGTATGGCTGCAACCACATCGTGATCGAAGTCACGGACGCCAAGAAGGCCGTGAAGTTCTATTCGGACGTCTTCGGCCTCAAGATGCTGCGCGGCGGCGAGGGCGCCGCCTGGTGTAAGCTGGGCGAGCACCAGTTTATGGCCATCTTCGAGGTTGAGACGCTACAGCCGGACCGCGTGAAACATTTCGGGCTGATGGTCCGGGATCAAAAGCAGATTGACGAAGTTCGGCGGAAGCTGACGAAGAAGTACAAACTCACACTCCATCCGAACTTCCGTTGCGACTTCCGTGACCCGTGGGGCAACCGCATCCAAGTGGGAGATTTATTAGACGAGTCGCTCGTCTGGCTGCTCCCCTACCAGGAAGTGCAGAAGGCCGGCGTCGTGATGAAGGGGTGAACCCGTGAAAGCCCGTTACCTCGGCCATGTGGTGTTCTATGTGAAGGACCTGGAACGGTCACTTGCCTTCTATCGCGATCTGCTCGGGTTCCTCGAGGTGGGACGAGTCTTCGGCGGCTCGGCAGCGGCGTTGACCTCGGGCCGCACGCACCATGAACTGTTGTTGATCCAGGTGGGCGACGCCCCTCCCCCGCCTGCGGGGCGCCGGCTCGGTCTCTACCACATCGGGATCAAGGTCGGCGACAGCCTGGATGAATTGCGCGCGGCAAAGCGGGAGTTAGAGCAGGCCGGCATTGAGATCGATGGCATGAGCGATCATACGGCCAGCCAGAGCCTCTACCTCCGCGATCCGGACGGCAACGAGGTCGAGGTCTATGTGGACGCCGATGAGGCGATATGGAAGAACGATCCGGCGGCGGCGCTGTCGCCGATCAAACCACTGCGATTGTGAAGGAGGGCGAGCAATGGCCAGTAAAATAATCTTGGTGACCGGAGCAACCGGACAGCAGGGCGGGGCTGTTGCGAGGGCTTTGCTTGCCAAGGGTCAGAAGATTCGCGTGATGACGAGAAATCCGGACAAGGCCTCCGCGCTGGCCAAGGCCGGGGCCGAAGTTGTAAAAGGCGATCTGACAAATCCCGGTGATCTACAAGCGGCCCTGCGCGGAGTGCATGGGGTATTCGCCATGTCCACTCCCTTTGAGGCCGGGATGGACGCCGAAGTCAGGCAAGGCATCGAGATGGCTGATGCGGCCAAGCAGGCCAGCGTGGCCCATTACGTATACACCTCGGTTGGGTCGGCGCATCGGAACACGGGCATTCCTCACTTCGATAGCAAATGGAAGGTGGAGCAGCACATCACGAAGATCGGCCTGCCCGCGACAATCCTACGTCCGGTCTGGTTCATGGAGAATTTCACGACGTTCGCGAAGCCGTCGGCCGAAGGGGTGCTGTCGCTGCCGATGAAGCCGGGCCGGAAACTGGCGATGGTCGCGCTCAAGGACATCGGCGAATTCGGCGCGTCCGCCTTTGTCAGACCGAACGACTTTCTCGGCCGGGCGATCGATCTGGCCGGCGATGATCTCACGATGGCGGAGGTCTCCGCGCAGCTCTCAAAAGCGATGGGTCGCCCGATCCGGTTTCAGGAGTTCCCGCTTGAGCAAGCGGAAGCCGCAATGGGGCACGACCTCGCCGTGATGTTCAAATGGTTCGACGACGTCGGCTATGCGATCGACATGCCCGGGCTGAAGCGGCAGTTCGGTCTCCCGCTCACGACCTTTGCGGAGTGGGTCAGGACCGTCGACTGGTCAAAAGGGAGTTAAGGTTTGGCGAACCAGGCGAAACGGCTTTCGACGAATGTGGGTGGCAACTTCTTTGTTGACTCCACCTGCATCAACTGCGACACCTGCCGGCAGTTGGCGCCGAAGAGTTTTGAAGAAGTTGGAGATTACTCGGCCGTCGTGAATCAACCTGAGGGCGAGCAGCACGTACATCAGGCTTACCAGGCCCTCCTCGCCTGTCCGGTCGGGTCGATCGGCACGGAGCGGAGCGACAGCGCGCGGTTGCGAGACGCGAAGGCCAGTTTCCCGGTTCACCTGGAAGGCGGCGTCTACTATTGCGGCTTCAACTCGGAAAAGTCGTTCGGCGCCAACAGTTTCTTCATCGAGCATCCGGATGGCAACTGGCTGATTGATTCGCCGCGGTACATCAAACAACTTGTCGAGTTTTTCGAACAGAAGGGCGGCATCCAATACATCTTCCTTTCGCACGAGGACAACGTCGCCGACTGCGACCGCTACGCGAAGCAGTTCGGCGCCGTCCGCATCATCCACCAGGCCGATGCGGAGGCTGTGCCTGGCGCGGAGCGGATTGTCGAGGGCGAGCAGACGATTCAACTGGCCCCGCAGTTCCAGGCCATCCCTGTGCCGGGCCATACGCCGGGCAGCATGGCGCTGCTCTACGACGAGCGGTTCCTCTTCACCGGCGATCACCTCTGGTGGGACCCGGATACGAAGATGCTCGGCGCTCCGCAACGGCTCGTGTGGAGAGAGCGGGTGCTCGTGGCTTCCGTCGAGAAACTTCTGGCCTACCGGTTCGAATGGGTCCTGGCCGGGCACGGTGACCGCGTGAAGTTGACCCCCGATCAGATGAAAGCCCAACTTCATGGTCTGGTCGAGCGTCGGCAGAAGCCACGCCACGTCATCCCATCGGTCTGATCCTCTTCCTGCGCAACCCTGGCAAACCCTTGATTCCTGCGGTATCATGAGCATCTACAGGATGATCAAAATGGTTTTCCAGCAAGGCCCGAGCGACTGAGGACCCGAGGCGTACGTTTTTCGGTACGTCGCAGGGGGCGAGGGAGCGAGAACGCAGCTGGAAGCCATTTTCATCATCCTGAAAGGAAAGGGGGGTGACAGGCTTCGACGGGGATCAAGAGGTCACCAGTGCATGCCGAGCTCTCGGGGACTCGTTAAACCTCCGGGAAAACGCAACTGCCAATCAAGAACTGGCACTCGCGGCTTAAGCCGTGACGTCTCTCCACCTGAGGCCCGCGGGGGTGGAAGGGGCGCGATGCAGCGGGCTGGTCCAAGGCTGGTGCTCAGCGGCTGCGGACGAGAACTTCCTGGGCTAGCGGCTGTTCTAAGCCTGCCGATGGGCGTGGGCGGCTGCGAAAACTAAACGATCGGCTACGCATGTAGGTCTGGTGCGCTGAAGGTCTTCGGACCCGGGTTCAATTCCCGGCACCTCCACCATTCGACTCGCGGCATGGCCGCTCGCTCATGGCAAGCCATAGTCGACTCGCGGGGGAACCACTCTTAGAGTGTTTCCCCCGTCTCGTTTATCCCGAGCCTCGCCGAGGGGCTCATGGCAGGCCTACCAATATAAAATACAAACGCCCCCTCCTCTATCCGAGAAGGAGGCGTTGTTCTTTCTTCTGAGGGAGTTTAGTTCGCGCCCGAGACGGCTCTTATCGCCGGCACGGCGTGAAGAATTGCCTCTTCCTCTCCCGGCTCCGGCACCTCCAGACTGCCCCTGAAACGCACGCCTGTCTCCATCGAGAGGAGCGGCGTCGTCACGGAGCCTTTGAGGACGGCCGGCTCGAGCAGCGCGATCTTTTCCGTGGCGACCACGTTGCCGATGATCGTGCCGCAACTCACGATGGACTTGGCGCGGACCGTGGCCCGAATGACGGCGGTCCGGCCGATCAGCAGCACCCCCTCGGTATGGATCTCGCCGTCGACTTTCCCATCGATGCGGATGGTGCCGTCGTAGCGGAGTATGCCCTTGAACTCCGTGGTGGCGCCGACGTGGGCGGTCAGTTCCTGTTCGACGGCCTCGCCGCCAGTCGGAATCGTCCCGTCGTCTTGCAGCCGGTCCATCAATGCGGTGCCGGCGACGTGTCCCTGTTCATGCTCGTCAGTCCGTTCAAACATGGTGCTTCCTTTCTTTTGGAGAAGTTCGCTGTCTTCCCGGCAGGAGTGTCAGGCAGACCCCGCCACAGCGACGTGAGCAGGAAGCATGCCGCCTCATACACATGGACGCCTAGGCACACACGGGGCGGCATGGCCGCCGGCCGATCGGAAAAAATGTCGAAGGGACGCGCAGTTGGCGAGGCCGGTTGGATCAGGGCACCGAGTTGCTCATATGAACCGAGGACCCGGCGGGCGGCCGGACTGTTGGCGGGAGCCTACAAAGTGGAGGCAATTGGCTACTCGTTGCTGCAAGGATTGGAACTGTCGAATTTCGGACGGGGCTTGATCCCACGGCGACGCGGTGATCCGCGGAATGTTCCGCCGATCACCGCGGCAGGAACTCAGGCGGCGCAGGCAGACCGCTCCGCGTTGTCGCTCGGCAGTTCGTCGACGGCGTCGGTCGCTTCCAGATTGTCGTTGAAGAGCACGGTGTCGTCCACCGAAAGTACGGGCGCCCGCACCGTGCCGTTCAACGAGGCCGACGCCAGCAACTCCACTTCCTCCGAAGCGACGATATCCCCGGCGATCACGCCGCGGCAGATGACGGAGCCGGCCCAAACGTTCCCGATCACTATCGCCCCTTCGCCGATCACCAGCAGGCCGTCCGTGCAGACGTCCCCTTCGACCCGGCCGTCGATCCAGACCGTGCCCTGCGCGCGAATGGAGCCGCTGATCGTCGTGTCGGGGCCGATCACCGTGGAAGCCGGCAAGCCCGCGCCGTCCCGCCCAGCGTGCTCGACCGTCCCGTGACTCTGTCCATGCTGCCTGTTCATTGCCGTCCTCCTTGGAGCGAGTGAATGATACGCGGTTCTAAGCAGGACCGATGCCGCTCGATATATTCATAAGTCATTGATTTATAAATTAATTAATAGATGTGAGGGTGGACAAAGATGTACAGCCGTTCAATTGTGTGCGTAGGGTGGCTGACAGAGGGGCCGAGGCCTGTCGTCAGCCCGCGTTATTCATGAGGGTTCGTCGCGAAATCACGCAGTCGGGTCGCGAGACGGGCGCGTGGAGCCGCAAGGGAGGGAGGCGTCCTTGAAACAGGACGTTGACCGACCGAGCGGCGAGCCCGCCCGCTTGGC
>Ga0247727_10010639_pt1 | contig 16257 bp, 13 predicted proteins | sample WisWelCaveWW1625_FD_202498 | JGI IMG/M metagenome (GOLD analysis project Ga0247727, IMG submission 202498) | Biofilm microbial communities from Wishing Well Cave, Virginia, United States - WW16-25 | ecosystem: Environmental > Aquatic > Deep subsurface > Groundwater > Cave microbial mat | place... | reverse complement strand
TATAAAATTCGTTGGTCGTGCCCGGCGAAATAAAGTCAAAAACTTTGTTCAAAACTTCTTTGTATTGCGCCGAATCAAATAGACGTTGGTAGGAAGCCGGATCAAAAGTCTTCTCTTGCAGCGATTTGTAAAGCGGCAGCCAAAACTCGAAGAGCTTCATATAAGTTTCGGAGCTGCTGAAAATATTGGAAAGCGTTTCGCGTCCGGCGCCTTTGGCAGTCGCGCGCATCATTTCCTCAAAGGCGTCGCGCATCGAATTGGCCCAGGACTGGCCCATGCCCGTCCACGTCTCGTAGAGATCGTGCGTCTTCTTGGCCGTCTCGGATTCGCGTCGTTCGCCGGCGCCGAAATTCCAAAAAGCCTTTTGCATATTGGCGATGGAATCCGCCCAGTCTTTGTAAAAGTCTGTGAATTTTTCCATGAAAATTCTCCGTGATGATAAAAACGTCTGGCGTCCGCATGCCATCACGGACGCCAGACCCGTCGTGCTTCAATCTGCCACAGAGTTAACCGGCTAACAGGCTAATCAGCCAACAGTCAAACCGAATTACGGCAGCAGATTGAAATTGTATTTGACCTCGCCAACAACGATTCGCCGAATCGACGGCGAGCCGGCCATTTCACGCAACGGCGCGTTGAAGATATTGCTCGCCGAAACATTGATCGTCACGCCGCTTTGCATGGCGTAGGAAAGATTGAGATCGAAGGTCTCAAAACCGCCCAACGGGCCGCGATCCATATACTGAAACGCGTTGAAAATTCTTTTCGCTTGCGTCGCCCGATGCCGTCCGGAGATAAAATCGTATTTATCCACGTGGCGCATGCTGAACGAAGCGTAAGTTCCCTTCGTCACGAGATTGCTGAGCGCGATGCCGACGTTGTATTTCTTTTTGGGCGTATTGAAGCTCAAGCCCAAATCAAACCCGCGAATCTGCACTTGGCCGAAGTTCAGATAAGTCAGCGTGATTTCCGGTTTCGTCACCCGGCCATCTCCCATCATAACGACAGTGCTGGAAATCGGTGGGAAGGGCGAGCCGACCGTCGTCAGCGGGCTGATAAAGTTGTCGTATTTGCTCTGATAAGCGTTGACGTCCACGAACAGCTTGCCGCCAACCAAGCCTTTGTATCCCAGCTCGAACGTCTGATTGGTTTCCACGTCCAAAGGAATGATCTGCTTGCCGTTAGCGAGCGTTAGCCCTCTGCCGTTGCCGCGTAGAATGATCGGCACACCGGCGGCAGCGCCGAAGGGCAAAAACAGATACTGCTGCAAAATCGCCGGCGCTTGAAAAGCTTTGTTGTAAGTGAAGCGGAACGAGCCTTTGCCGGTGAGCTTATACACCAAGCCGGCGCGCGGGCTAAACTGCGAATCGTAGTTGTCGTGCGTATCGTAGCGCCCCGCGAGCACCACACGAAAATGCTCTCCGAGATCGCGCTCCACTTGGCTATAAAAACCGGTTTGCTTGATTTTGATTTTAAAACCGGTCGTATCGACCAGGTAGGAGCCTTTGCTGACCGGACGGCTATCCTCGAAATTGAAACCTCCGATGAGACGAAAACCTTGCACCTCGACATTGCCTTGCACCTCGAAATTATAGCGCTTCGAATCATCGACGAATTTGATGCGGTCGATCGCCTGTTCTTTGGGGACGCCGGCGATGACGAGCGCGGCAACATTGTCAATAGCGTGGGTGCGGCCCGCGTCATTTTGGGTGATATATCCCTGCACAAAGAAATGCCTGGAATTGAGGCGAGCTTGATAATACTGATAAACCCAATCGACGATTTGGTTGCGGCCGACGTTGGTGGTGCCGATCGAGTTGGTGTTGCTGTAGCCGGTGCTGAAAATCAAATCCGTATTGCTGATTAAATTCAGATATGCGGCGCCGTCAAGACGGAGACTTTCGAGATTGGGATCAGGATCCTCATAGACCGTCGTCCCACTCGCCGTGCGGCCGATGGGATCGTTTTTAATGAAGTCGGTCGCCTTGGTGTATTCCGCGTTGATTTTGTAAGCCACGCGCTCGCCGGCAGTTCCGGCCTGGCGCAAGCGCGCAATGCGCGTGTCTTGATTGCCGCCGCCCAACGTCAGCGTCGTGCCGCGAGAGTCGCGCGGATCTTTAGTGATGATATTGACGAGACCGTTGTGCGCATTCGGGCCGTAAAGCGCCGAACTCGGCCCGAGAACGGTTTCGAGGCGCTCGATGTCATCGCGCGCCACCGGCAATAAGTTGCCGGCTGCCAACCCAGCTCCTGGCAACATGCCGCTTTTGCCGTCGGCCATGAGCTGCATGCGATAGCTATACGCTGTCATAAAGCCGCGCGCATTGATGCCGACGCCGTCCACGCCGGTGCGATACACATCCACGCCGCGCGCTTTTTGCAAGCCCTCGCCGTAAGTCAAGCCGGAGCTTTTGGCCAGATCGGCCGACGTCACCACCGCAATGCTCGCCGGCGCTTCGGTGAGTTTTTCGACGCGACGCGAGGCGCTAATCACAATCGGATCGCCAAGCACGCCGGTTTCACTTAAATTAAAATTCACGGTCAAGGTTTGGCCGGCCGCGACTTTGATATTCTGCGAGGCTTCTTCGTAGCCGATAAAAGACACGCGCAGTCTGTGGCTGCCGGCAGGGACGTTCGTGATGGTGTAATTGCCATTTGCATCAGTCGCCGCGCCCATGGTGGTGCCGGCAATGGCCACGTTGGTGCCGGACAAACTCTCGCTGGTGCCTTTGGCTTTGACCGTGCCGTTGATCGAGCCGTTCTGTGCCATAACCGTGGTCGCCATGAGCAACATGAGCGCCACGAACACAAACAGCCCTCGATGCTGATTGAGAGACATCATAACTCCTCCGATAATTAAAGTGAGTGAATTTTGCCAAGTGGTTTCGCCGCCCATAAATTGGATTGGCGAAAACGCTTGTTGTTTGATTTATTTTATTTCTTTTTGCCCAAATTGAGCGCTTAAAATTTTCTTGTCAATCTTCCCGATCGCCGTTTTGGGCAGCGTTTCCAGAAAAACGACGGAATGGGGAATTTTATATTTCGCCAAACGCAGTCGCATAAAATCCAGCAAATCCGTTGCAGTCAATGTTTGGCCTTTCTCCACAACGACGAACGCGCGGCCGACTTCGCCCCACTTTTCGTGAGGCACACCGATCACCGCCGCTTCCGCCACGGCCGGGTGCGCGTAAATCACACTCTCGACTTCCGCCGGATAAACATTTTCGCCGCCGCTAATGAACATGTCTTTGCTGCGGCCCGCGATATAGAAATAACCTTCATCGTCCTGCCGCGCCATGTCGCCGGTGTGCAGCCAACCGGCTTTGATCGTTTCCGCCGTCGCCTGCGGCTCATTCCAATATCCCGAGGTGACATGCGGCCCGCGAATCAGCAACTCGCCGGTTTCGTTGGCAACGCACGCGTTGCCATCTTCGCGAACGATTTTCATGTCGATATGAAAAATCGGAAAACCCACGGAGCCGATTTTGCGGCGTACTTCTTTTTGCGGCAGCCAGAAATTATTTCCGGCGGCCTCCGTCAAGCCGTAGCCCATTTTGAAATCGATGCCCTTGTCCCAGAATTTTTCCATCACCGGCAGCGGACACGGCGCGCCGCCGCTGATCACGAGTTTTAACTTTGAGAAATCGACGGTTTCCCATTTGGGGTGCTGCTGCATCATCACGTACATCGTCGGCACGCCCATAAAATGCGTGATGCCGTCATTTTCGATGAGATTGAAAGTTTGCTCCAAATCAAAGTTGCGACAGAGAATCGTTTTGCCGCCGACATGCACCAGCGGCAGCATAAAAATATTCGGTCCGCCAATATGAAAAAGCGGAAGCTGCAACGGCACAATATCGTCAGCGGTAATTCCCCAACTCATCACGGTGTTGATGCTGTTCCACGTCATGTTCCCGTGCGTCATAATCGCGCCTTTCGGCAAACCGGTCGTGCCGCCGGTGTAGAAAATTCCCCACGGGTCATCCATGTTTAAATCGGGGCGATTGGTCAAAGTCGTGGGGTGAGACTCGCGCTCACTGAAGACTTTATCGTTCGGATGCGCGGCTTCATTGATGGCAATAAAATGCTGCACCGTTGCAAGCGAAGGCTGCAGCTCATTCACTTGCTCTTTCCACTCGGAAGAATAAATGAGAATTTTCGGCGAGGCTTTTTCCATGATGCCTTTCAGCTCAAACACCGTCAGCCGCCAATTCAAATTGTGCAGAATCGCGCCGATTTTTCCGCACGCAAATAGCAGGTCGAGATACTCCACGCCATTGCATGCATACACCGAAACGCGATCGCCTTTTTGCACGCCGAGTTTTCGCAAAAAATTCGCCGCACGATTCGCCTGCGCATTCCACTCGGCAAAAGTAAAATCCTTCCCACTCGCGAGATCATGCAAACCAATCCGCTCCGGCGTCAGCTTCGCGCGCTTATCCAGCCAGTCGGTGACGTAAAAAGATTTTTGGGGTTCCATAAAACAAGCTTTGTCATGCCGCGATTAAAAGCTTTGAACACGGATCACACGGATAACGCTGATTTTCGCGGATTTTTTGAATGGTTTTGCTTGGGTCACGAGTTGTGTTTTCTGAGCTTTTAATCCGCGCAAATCCGTGTAATCCGCGTCATCCGTGTTCTCATGTTTTTACGTTTTACCCATTACGTTTTAACCTCTCCCCACCTGACGCACGCCGCTCCCCAAACATACCCAATCCCCGCGCCGACCATCACCATCAAAGCACCGTCTTTCAACCGGCCTTGTTTTTCGCCTTCGATCATCGAGATAATGCTGTCCTGCTCGCCGATGTGGCCGTAGTCCGAAAGATAAACCGATTGCGCCTCGCGCAGCCCCAAACGCTCCAGCATGTCGCGATGCGCCGAGGGCTTGACGAGAATCATGTTGAGATAATTGATGTCGCGTCGCGTGAGCGGCTTGCCATCAGGCCGCGCGCCGCTTTTGCGCAGCGCTTCGTCAATGCACAGCATCCAATTGGTCATCGACACTTCATTGAGGCGGCTCTTCATCGCTTCCGGCTCGACGAGGTCGAAACAAAATAAATTTTGCGCCACCGCCGCGTCGGTTGGATGTTGCACCGTGCCGCTGGCGGGAACGATCACGTGTTTGCTCATCGAACCGTCCGTCACGAGATGGCTGCCTAACACCTGATTACTCGGCCAGTTTTTGCGCAGCAGTATCGCGCCGGCGCCCGTGCCGATATTGAACATAAATGAGATGCGTTGATTTTTCAAATTGATAAAATGGCCGATGCTGTAGCCGCCGGCAATGAGCACGGTTTTAATCTCAGCGTTCGCCTGCATCATATCTTTCGCCGTCTTGATCGCCGCGATCGTCGTGCAGCAGCGCATGTGAATATCCATCGCCCACGCCTTGGTCGCGCCGATTTCGTGCGCCAGATGAATCCCGGCGGTCCACAGCAAATGCTCCTTCCATTCTTCCGTCGTGCAGAGCACCACGTCGATTTCTTCCGGCTTGATATCACACTTCGCCAAACAATCCTGCGCCGCCCGGATCGCCATTTGATTGGGATGATCCTCCGGCCCGGCCACATATTTTTTGTTGATGCCCAATTTCTCGCGCACCACCCATTCGGGCATGCCGCTCTGCCCGGCGATTTCCGCGGCGGTCAAAAACGTTTTGGGCAAATACATGCCGGCACTGACGATGCCGATATTTACGTTATGCTGAGTCATCTATTCCGATCACTTTTTATCGACAACGGATTTCGCGGATTGGACGTCATCGTCCTTCTAAATAAAATGTCATCCCGCCGTGCGGGATCCTTTTTCGCGCCAGCACTGTGCTCAATATTCAAAAAGATTCCTACGGAATGACATTCTTGCGGGCGGTTGAATTTTTCGAGTTAATTCATTTTGCAATTGTTTGCTCTATTCGTCGCGCAATGCGGTTTTAAGTATCTTCCCCGCGCCGGAAAGCGGCAAGCTTTCTTTGAACACAATTGATTTTGGAACTTTGTAACTCGCCAAATGCTCGCGCAAAAAAAATAAAAGCGTTGGCTCATCAATTGTGTGGTTCTCTTTCAACACCACAAACGCGCGGCCGACTTCGCCCCATTTTTCCTCTTTCTTGCCGACGACCGCGCACATCGCCACCGCCGGATGTTGGTAGAGCACGGCCTCAATTTCAGCCGGAAAAACATTTTCGCCGCCGCTGATGAACATGTCTTTCAAGCGATCGACGATGAAGAAATAACCTTCGTCATCGACATACGCCATATCGCCGGTGTGCAAATAATTTTCCTCATCAAAAGCCGCGCGACTCGCAGCCGGATCATCGAAATAACCGGTCGTCGCCGACGGCCCGCGCAACACCAGCTCGCCAATCGCTTTGGGAGGCAACGGCTGATTAGTGGCCGAATCAACCACGCGCGCATCGACAAAAAAATTGGGTTTGCCAATCGAACCGGCTTTGTGTCCCGCATCTTCACTCGCGAGCGAGAAAACGCCGGGGCCAAATTCCGTCATGCCGAAACCCTGGCGAAACACGACGCCTTTCTCTTTTTGATAACGCTGAATTAACGGCACCGGCATTGGCGCGCCGCCGCTCATGCAATAGCGCAACGAGCGCAGATCAGCTTTTTCCCAATTCGGCGCGGTCGTCAGCATTTGAAAAACCGTCGGCACCCCGCCGAAAATCGTCACGCGTTCCGCCTCGATTAAATCGAGCGCTTGCGCCGGATCGAATTTTTTCGTTTGAATCACCATGCCGCCTTGAATGAGTATCGGCAGCGAAAATGCAAACAAGCCGCCGGCGTGAAACAGCGGAAAAATATTGAGAAAAGTGTCCGTGCCCAACACGTCGCCGAGCATGGAGTTGAGCATGTTCCACACGATTTGGCCGTGGCTCATTTGCGCCGCCTTCGGTTTTCCCGTGGTGCCGCCGGTGAAGAGCAAGCAGGCGGTGTCGGATTCTCGCAACGATTCACACGTCACGGCGTTTGTTGCGGCGGACTGCATGGCTTTTTTCAAATCAAATTCGCCGGCACTGGCGAGAGGCAGAAATTGCGGCATTTCAGCGCAATGTTGCAAATGCCCGGCAATCGTGTTCATCGGCGCTTCGGAGCTGTAAATAAAAACTTTCGGCGTGGTCTGACGAATCTGTTGCTCAAGCTCGCGTGCATGCAAACGCCAATTCAACGGGACGAAAATCGCGCCGAGCTTGCCGCAGGCAAAAAAACCGTCGTAAAAATGAGTGCCGTCGTAAGCCAGCATCGCCACGCGGTCGCCTTTGTTGACGCCTTGCACGCGCAACCAGTTCGCGAGCCGATTCGCGCGATCGTTCAACTCGCGATGGGTGAAGCGTTGCGCCGTTTCACCGGCCAACTCGATGAGCGCAATTTTTTCGGGCGTGTAAACACAGCGCCGCGCGAGATAATCTCCGATGTACATGAGTTCGTAGTCGCGCCTTCAGGCGCTCTCAGCTTGGTTCTAACGATGATGACGTTATTTCAACACACTTTGCGCCACTACAAACGGTTCGTAGTCGCGCCTTTAGGCGCTCTCAGCTTGGTTCTAACGATGATGACGTTATTTCAACACACTTTGCGCCTGAAGGCGCTACTACAAACGATTCGCCGAGAAACTCAAGCACCGCTTGATTGAATTTCCGGCTCTGTTCAAAAAAGAAAAGATGCCGGCCTTCAAACAACGCCGGCCTGGCCTGTGGGATTTTTTTTTGCAACGCATGCGCATTTTGCGCCGGCACCAACGGATCATCCTTTCCGGCGCAGAGCAGAGTTGGCGCGCTGATTTTCTCGGCGAGCTTCGCGCCGTCATACGCATTGCCGGCGAGAAGCTGGCGATAATAAATCGATTCCGGCTGCGGATATTGCGTGCGCCACGCGGTGATGCGCTCCAACTCCTCCGGATGACGTTGCCGAAAGTCGTCGGTGAAATTGAGCGCATACGCGTCTTCCAAACGCTCGCGTTGCGTTTTGCCGCGCGGGCGAATGACGCGGCTGAGAATGTCGCCGTCCGGGCCAAGCTGGCATTGCCCGCCGAGCGAGGTGCTGACCAAAATTAATTTGCGCACGCGTTCCGGCCACGTTGCCGCAAAATATTGCGCCACAAATCCTCCCAACGATGCGCCGAGAAGATGCGTCTGACGGATATCGAGTTGATCGAGAACTGCTTTTAAATCCGCCGCAAACAGCGCAATCTTATAAATCTGATCCGGCTTATCGGAACGCCCACTGCCGCGCAACTCCGGCATGATGAGGGTAAACTGTTTCGACAGCGCCGCAGCATTTTTCGACCACAACCAATTGCCGGCGCCCAGCCCCGGAATCATCAACAAAGGCTCGCCGTTTCCGTGCCGTTCGACGTGCAAACGAACGTTATCGACCGTAATGTAATTGTTCATCCCGAAACTCATGTCACGATTCCACCATCCACCGAGAGCACCGTGCCGGTGATGAAGCTCGCTTCATCCGAGGCCAGAAACAAATAGGCATTCGCAATATCCTGCGGCGTGCCCATTCGCGCCAGCGGCGTTTTTTCTTTGATCATGGCAATAACCTTTTCCGGAATCGTTTTAATCATGTCGGTTTCGATAAACCCGGGCGCAACGGCGTTCACCCGAATGCCTTTTTTTCCCAGCTCGCGCGCCCAGGTTTTGGTCATGCCGATCACGCCGGCTTTGGCCGCGACATAATTCGACTGGCCGAAATTTCCATACAGTCCGACCACGGAGGCGGCATTGAGAATCACGCCGCGGCCCTGCGTTTCCATGACGCGCGCGACGGCCTGGCCGCAGAGAAACACGCCCTTCAAATTCACGTCGATCACGTGCTGCCATTGTTCGAGTTCCATTTTCACCAAACGCGCATCCGCGAGAATGCCGGCGTTATTGATGAGAATATCGATTTTGCCGTATTGGGTGACCGTGTTCGCCGCCATGCGATTGACGCTCTCCGGATCGGCGACATTGACGCGCGCGAAATGAGCCGCGCTTCCCGTCTGCAAAATTTCTTCAACAACTTTTTGGCCGGCCTCTTCATTCACATCCGCGACCACGATTTTCGCGCCTTCACGCGCAAAGGTCAAAGCCGTAGCCCGGCCGAGGCCGTTGGCCGCGCCAGTGATAATCGCAACTTTATCTTTGAGTCGCATACTCATTCCTTTTCCGATTTACGCTTTATCCATTTTCCTCACATATTCTTCAACTTTCGGCAAATCTTTTTTCGCGCTCTTCCACTCTTCGATAAAGCGGCGGTACGATTCGACTTCCCGCTGATGAAATTCACGCATCAGGATGATGCGCTCGAGGAGCGGGCGCAATTTGTTTTTTTCGTCTTTGTTTGCCGCCGCGTATTTTTTCACCAATCCCCGCAGGTGTTTTTCGGCGATGCGCAAATTTTCCTCAAACAAACGCGACAAATTCACGCCCGCCTGCAAAAACACGTCGTCGGCAATCTGATAGTAATGCTTGCGGTCGCCTTTCACCCAGACGCGGCGAATCAGGCTGAGCTCTTCGAGCCGGCGCGCGATCTGGTTGACCGGGCTTTTGCTCGTTTCGAGGCGCTCCGACATTTCATCGGCGGTCATCGGCTCTTCGGAAAAGAGCAGCAGGCCGACGACCCGTCCCATGAGCTCGCTGTGGCCGAACTTCACATAGCCGTTGCCGAAATCTTCGATCAAAGCATGACGCGTTTCATCCATAATCATTTTGCGTTAAATTCGTTTTTTATCATGCAGGCAATTATTTTTGGGCAGTCAAAAATGCAATCACGTCGCGATTGAACGCCTCGGCAGCTTCAACGAAGAATTGATGGCCGAAGCCTGTATAAATTTTAAGTCGGCTGTGGGAAATTTTTTTATTGAGATTGCGCGCATTGGCCACCGGCACCAGACGATCGCCGGTGGCAGCCATAATCAGCGTTGGCGCTTTGATTTGCCGAACTTTATCGGAGAGATTGAAAGCCGCGCCGGCCATGGCCTGCGCCATGTAAGCTGCTGGCGGCTGCGGATCGGCAAGCCGCAAATCGATGAGATGCTCGACCGCGCTGCTTTTTTGCATGAATGAATCCGAATAAGCTAACGCGAGTTTACGGCGGGTCAAATCACGCGGTTGACCATCGGCGGCAAACATGAGCGCGAGCACGTCCGGGGCCATCGGGACGTGATCGGGTCCGCCGGCGCTGGTCGCGACTAAAATCAGGCGGTCGACTTTTTGAGGATACCGCAGCGCGAAATCTTGCGCGATAAAACCGCCCATCGAGATTCCCAAAATATGCGCGCGCGGAATTTTAAGCGAGTCCAGCAACGCGGCAAGATCATCCGCCATCAGGCTGATCGAATAGGGGCCGGCCGGCTTTTCTGATTTCCCCACGCCGCGATTGTCATAAACGATCGTCGTGAAATGTTTGGAAAATGCCGGCGCCTGTTTTTCCCAAATCCAGGTTGAAACCCCGAGACCTTCGATTAAAACCAAATGCGGGCCGGCGCCGCTCCTTTCATAATACAACTCGATGCCGTTGGCTTTGACTTTTCCAGTTCGGTGAGCCATGGTTTGTGCTCCTGAATCGACGACGGTGAAGGCAAGCAGCGCCAGCACAAAGAGGAAACGCGTGAACGATTTTTTGACCGGCATGTTGAATGAAGTGTAAATGGCAAAGACGGTGAAAACGCGCATCCTGTCGGTGGGCAGCCAATGGCCTGATCGGCTGTACAATAAAATTCGAAAAAACGGAATATTTCAAATTTATAGAATTTTACGAATTTAAAATATTTTAGTCAAGTAAAATTTTTAAAATTTGTTATTTCGGGGTGGACAAAAATGCTCTCAAAACCGGCAAAAGAGGGAAATCCGGAAAGAACTATTGACCGGTCGCTCAAAAGTAGTTGGACTTAAAAATCAACTGGCGCAGCGACCGGTCAATAATTGCACATATCGTTTCGGGAAAGAGCACGAGTTAAAGAGGCGTTCGCGCCCAAACTTTTCTCATCCGTAGCTTTCGCGTTTAATCCGATCCGGCGAGAATCCCAATTCTGTCAAATACCGTAAAACGGATTCGAGAAAACGCGGCGGCGGCTCGACGCCTTTTTCTTTCGCCGCTTTTTTCTCGAAAACTGAAATGCCCGGCCCGCAGGCATTTTGACTTCAATTATTTTGACTTACTCAGCTTTTCCTGCGCCACAATCCGCCGAATGTGTTTTTGGAAATCTTCATCCTCGCCTTCCAGCAATTTTTCCAGCACGGCGCGGAAATCCTCGCGGCGGCACCACTCGCGCATGTAATCTTCCCATGACAACCACAGGCGCCGGGTTTGCCTGTTCATCTTCTCTTCGTAAACCAGAATGTACGCGCGCTCAAAGAGCGACACCAGAATGCCGAAAAGAATCAGCTTCCGCTCTTTTTGCTCATCGGTCAGACTTTGCGGCTGGTCCTGCTGGCGCAGCAGTTGCAGATCGGCGTTCTCTAAAACCAGTTTGAGAAAATTGGTGTATTCATCCGATAAGCGCTGATACAACTCCTCTTCCTCGTTTTGCCGCTCTTTTCTCTGCTCGTAAAGGAAAATGCCGATGGCGAGCGGCAGACCGATGATGGTCACCAGGTAACTGAGCCATTCAAACCATTCCAGCCAGGTCATATTTGTTCATGCCTCATAAGCGCATAAGCAGGACGCGCCGGAAACAAACAGGCTACGCCCGCGGAGTTTAAAAAAATCAGCCCAACGGATGAAAAAACGACCAACGGATAAAGCTATTGATCGCAAAATTATTGGGGTAAAATTATCGGCCTATGAATCTCAGTAAATTATCTTGCCACAATTATTTTGCTTAAAATTTCTTTACTCCGCGTTTGTAGAGCTTTGGTTTTCAGCTAACATATTACGCATTTAGAATTTTACGGCCAAGCAAAATTTTATCTTGTCTATCTCCTCGCAATTCTATACATTATTTTCATTCTTCATTTTCTAATCATCACAGTTACGCAAACCAACTGTAGAGGTTATCTTATGCCGCGCACGGTGCAATGTGTAAAATTCAATCGCGAAATGGAAGGCTTGAGTGAGCCGCCACAACCCGGAGATTTAGGTCAGCGCATTTATGAAAACGTTTCCAAAGAAGCTTTCAAAATCTGGATTCAGCGCCAGATCATGCTCATCAATGAATACCGGCTGAATCTCGCCGATCCGAACGCGAGCAAATTTCTGGATCAGGCGATGGAAGAGTTTTTCTTCGGCGAAGGCTCGGCGCTGCCGCCGGATTACGTTCCGCAGACGCAACAAAAAAAATAACGGAGTGCGAAACTTTAGTTTCGCGCCCCGCGTCTACTTAAAAATTTTAAAGGAAGCTCGGGGCACTCCGTCTTTCGGAATGTCACACACTCAGACCGTCATGCGCCGAAAACAAATCGTGCTGCTGGTGCCGACGACGACCTACCGCCTCGGCGATTTTTTACAGGCCGCGGCGCGATTAGAAATCGACGTCATTCTCGCCTCCAATCGCTGTCACGTGCTGGCCGCCGAATGGCCGGAGCACTTCGGATTGTCGCTGCCGTTTTCTTCGTTGCCGGACGCGGTTGACAAAGCTCATGCGGCTTTGCGCGATAAAACGATTGATGCAATTGTGGCCGCGGATGATTACACGACGATTCTCGCCGCGATGTTGGCGGAGAAGCTTCACCTGCCGAGCAATCGCCACGACTCGGTCGAAAAAACACGCAACAAATTGTCGATGCGGCGCGCGCTTACGGACGGCGGTCTGCTCTCGCCCAATTTCTTTGCGATTAAAATTGACTCGCCTCCCGAAGCCTGCTTACCGAAAGTGGAATTTCCGGTTGTCCTCAAACCGTTGTTGCTTTCCGGCAGTCGCGGCGTGATTCGCGCTAACACGGCGGTCGAATTTGTGGCCGCGTTTCACCGTATTGCGGCGCTGCTGCGCGACCGTGAATTTTTCCAAATGCGCCGCGCCGCGGCGAAACGCATTCTCATTGAAAGTTATATTCCCGGCGACGAAGTTGCCGTCGAAGGGTTGTTGACCAATGGCAAACTGCGCGTGCTGGCGATTTTCGATAAGCCCGATCCGCTCGAAGGACCGTTCTTCGAAGAAACGATTTATGTGACGCCCTCGCGATTGTCGCCGGAAACTCAAAACCAAATTCATGACGTCGTTTCCGACGCGTGTAAAATTCTCGGCCTGCAACACGGTCCGATTCACGCCGAGGCGCGCTTGAACGAGCAAGGCGTTTTTATTTTGGAAGTCGCGGCACGAACCATTGGTGGTTTGTGCTCGCGGACGTTGAAATTTGGCGCGGGTCTATCTTTGGAAGAACTAGTGCTGCGCCACGCCGTCGGCGAAAATGTCGATGAGATCACACGTCTCACGGACGCAGCCGGCGTGATGATGTTGCCAATTCCGCGTTCGGGGCGCTTGCACAACGTGGAAGGCATTGCCGCCGCGGCCGCCGTGCCGTTCATCCAGGATTTGAAAATCACCATTTCCCCTGACAATTTGGTCGTGGCGCTGCCCGAAGGCGCGAGTTATTTGGGTTTCATGTTCGCCCGCGCCGAAACGCCGGAGCAGGTTGAGTCGGCTTTACGAGAAGCGCATCGGAAATTGCACTTCGATATTCAGCCGGCGCTGGCCGTGAGGGAATGAAACTGCACCCTGGCTTAAAACCTCGGCAAACCACGCTTGACTTTTCCCCAAAAGTTGTGTAGCTTTAAACAAATTAAACGAGGGATTGAGTCTTATGGAGACTAACATGCAAACCTACACGTTGCCGCGCGAGACCTTTAATTTGTTGCTCAAAGCGCTCGGCGGACAAGAACAGGCGGAAGTTTTTGCCAGGTCGATGGAGTCGGTTCTCGTTGCCATCGACAACAAAGCCACGGCTGGAATCGTTGAGAAAAAGGAGATGGTGAAATTCGAAGTGCGGGAGGAATTGCGGAAAGAATTAGTCACGAGGGAGATGTTTGACGGCCAAAGGAAGGAGATCAACGAGAAGTTCAATGTCGTGAACGAACGTTTTAACGTCGTCGACGAGAAATTTACGAGCTTGGAAACAAAAATGAATGAGCGCTTCAATGTCGTCGATGAAAAATTCATCAGCCTGGAAAGGGTGATGAACGAGCGTTTCAACGTTGTCAACGAGAAATTCAAAAGCCTCAATTTCAAGCTGAATCTCTTTTTGGCCGTCGCGCTGATTGCGTTGACGTTTGCCAATCCGGCTTTTGTCGAGCTGATTAAAAAAGTATTTTAAGAATTTTCGCTAGATCACGCCGAATGAAATGCCTTCCCGCCATCGTTGCGGCGCGAGGACGGCGTCGAGGGTCAAATCAATATCCACATGTCACGTCTACGGCGTTCCTGCCATATGGTTGGCGCATTTTCTATAAACATGCCACGCCTCCGGCGTTTGGGAATTTTGCAAAATCGCCCAATCCGAAGACAAGCGCCGGGCGTAATTTTTAAAAGCGCTTTCCAATATCACGTGCGTTCGTGAGGGTGTTTTATGATCGGCAAAACCATTTCGCGTTATCCCGCTTTTCGGGATCCCGCCCAACGGGACAAAATTTTGGGTAAACTCGGCCAGGGCGGCATGGGCGAAGTTTACCTCGCCGAGGACACGGAGTTGGGCCGCAAAGCTGCGCTTAAATTTTTGCCTTTGCCGCTCACTGCCGATCCGGCTTTGAAAGCCCGCTTCAAACGCGAAGCGCGAGCGGCTGCCAAGTTGAATCATCCCAACATCATCACGATTTACGAAGTCGGGGAAGAGCAGAACAGCGCCTATATTGCAATGGAATATGTCGACGGGGAATCGCTCAAAGAAGTGCTCGCCCGCGAAGAACTGCAAATTCCTGAGACACTTGATTTGGCCATTCAAATTTGCGAAGGACTCAGTGAAGCGCATCGTGCCGGCATCGTGCACCGTGATCTCAAACCGGCCAACATTCTGCTCGACAAAAAAGGCCGCGTGAAAATTGCCGACTTTGGTTTGGCGCGGTTGGCAGGCGCGACGCAACTGACCAGCGAAGGCACGGTGATGGGCACGCCGGCTTACATGTCGCCCGAGCAAGTGCGCGGCGAGCCGCTCGAGGCGCGCTCGGATATTTTTTCTCTGGGCGTCGTTTTATACGAGCTGCTCACCCGCCGGCTTCCTTTTCCCGGCCAAATCGACCGCGCCCAAATTGCGCTCACGATTTCCGAATTTAATCGGCATTATATTCGTGGAAGTTTTTCTTTGCAAAATCCGTCGCGTCTCGAAGTGCATCGTGTCGCCGTCGATCTCACGCAATTTCGCCCGCGGCACTTCGCACCGCCCGTTGCCGAATTGCCATTGATTTTGTCTATTGGTCGTCTTGTTTCCAAAAAGGGCTTTATTCATTTGATTCGCGCCTGCGAAATTTTGGCGCAACAAAAAATGTCCTTTCGTTGCTGGATTATCGGCGAAGGCCCCGAGCGCGGGCCGTTGCAAGAGGCGATTGAGCAGGCGGGCTTGCAGAAGCAGGTCAATTTGTTGGGCGCACAGGCCGACGTGAAAAAATTTTTGTCGCAGGCCGAGGTGTTCGTGCAGCCCAGCATCGTGGATCAATCCGGCGATCGCGACGCCGTACAACATCCCCAATACAACCTGGCCGTGGGCCTTTGCCTGTATGCAGATGTGGCACAATGTACTCACGCACGGCAATGCGAATCTGGCCTTTCAGTGGACGTTGCTGGGAAGAGATCAGGCGGTGAATCCCGACACCACCCGCAATTATATTTTTTTTTGCGTTGAAACAGTTTTTCGGGTACGTCCCCGCCGGAGCCGTGCGCATTGCGGCCAATTCGGTCAATACCGATCTGCTGGTGAGTGCGTTCAAACATCCCGGCAGCAATCGCGCCCAAATCGTTTTGATCAATCGTTCCATTTTTAGCCAAAGGTGACGATCTTTGATCTCGCCGAACGCGAGGTGCAGGAGTTGATCGCCGCGCCGCTTGCTGCGGGCAATCACGTTGTGAGTTGGGACAGAAAAAATCGCGATGGTAACAAGCTGCGCTCCGGCCTTTATTTGGTGCGCTTGTGTTATCGTTCCGCGCCGGTCAACGTCTGGATGCAGGCAATCCAACGCGTGGTTGTGGTCAATTAACCGCGCCATTAGCCATAAGCAGAACCGGATTGGGATAATTGTGTCGTTGAAAATAAAAATTAGATTCTTGACTTTTCAAAAAGAATTGTTTAATTGCAAAGCAGAGTGCAGCAAGCAAGACAAGTGGTCATAAATC
>Ga0247727_10010638_pt1 | contig 16257 bp, 12 predicted proteins | sample WisWelCaveWW1625_FD_202498 | JGI IMG/M metagenome (GOLD analysis project Ga0247727, IMG submission 202498) | Biofilm microbial communities from Wishing Well Cave, Virginia, United States - WW16-25 | ecosystem: Environmental > Aquatic > Deep subsurface > Groundwater > Cave microbial mat | place... | reverse complement strand
CGCGAGATCACCCTGCTTGAAAGCCAAATTGCAGGTTATAATGCGAAGCTGCGCCAAGCCCCGGTTGCAGAGTTTCAACTGGCAGAGTTGCAGCGGGATAATGAGCAAAAGGAAAAAATTTTTAACGATATAGACACGAAGTATCAGGCCGCTTTGATTAACGAAAAAGTAACGACCGAAGCTATCGATATTCTCGACCGTGCCATCGTTCCTGAGCTGCCGATCAATGCAAACAAAAAAGTGAAGGCAATGGGCGGTTGCGCCTTTGCAGCGTTCTTCGGCATTTTTGTCGTGCTGGCGCTGGAGCTTCTTGACCGCAGCATCAAGACGGTCGACGATGTGCGGCAGAACCTGAAAGTAAGCGTGCTCGGCGCGATTCCGCAAATCGATTTTTCCGAATCCTACGATTTTCAGGACGGCGAGAAGGCAAAGATCATCGACCAACAACTGGTGACACACGATTATTCGCCGACGCCGATTGGCGAGGCGTATCGCTCGCTGCGCACGAACATCATGTTTTCGAAATCAATCGGCAGAATACAAACGATGTGTATCACCTCCACCTCGCCAGGCGACGGCAAATCCTTCACCGCCGCCAATCTGGCGATTACCATGGCGCAACAGAAAAGCAGCACGCTGCTGATCGATTGCGACTTGCGCCGCGGCGTTTTGCACAACACCTTCAGTGTCGCCAAGGAGCCGGGCTTCACCAACTTTTTGACGAGTAGCCACAGCGCCTTGGACTATATCAACGAGTCCCACATTCCGAACCTGTCAATGATCAGTTGCGGGTCGTTGATTCCGAATCCATCGGAGCTGCTCGGCTCGCACCAGATGCGCCGTTTTTTGGACGAGATGCGCCGTAAGTTCGATTTGATCGTCTTCGACACCCCGCCGCTGAACGCGGCGACCGACGCCGTGGTGATTGGCACGCAAGTCGACGCGACCATCATCGTGATTCGCGCCGGCAAGACGGACCGCAGCGCCGCCCGTCAAAAGCTCGAGCTCTTTCAGAACGTCCCGGCCAAAGTGATTGGCGTGGTGCTCAACGGCACGTCGACTGATCTGGCGCACGAAGGCTACAGCTATTATCACTATTGATTTCAATCGAGAACAAGACGTGCCCATGAATATACTCGTCACCGGCGCCGCAGGCTTCATCGGCTCGCATCTTAGTGAATTCCTTTGGGAGCGCGGCCATTCGCTCGTCGCGCTCGACAGCTTCAATGATTATTATGACCCTCGCATCAAGCGCCAAAACATGGCGAGGCTTTTTCGCCAGCCGCGCTATGAGCTGATCGAAGGCGATATCCTCGACGAGCGTTTGCTGGCGACGATTTTTCAAAAACATTCTTTCGATGCGATCGTTCACCTTGCCGCTCGCGCCGGCGTGCGGCCGTCGATTGTTCATCCGATTTTGTATGAGAAGGTGAACATGCTTGGGACCATGAACTTGCTCGAGCTTGCTCGCCAGCACCGCGTGCCAAAATTCATTTTTGGATCGTCTTCTTCGGTTTATGGAGAGAATCGCAAGGTGCCGTTTTCCGAAGACGATCCGGTCGACAACCCGATCAGCGCGTATGCCGCAACCAAGAAATCCGGCGAGCTGATGTGCTACACCTATCACCATCTTTACGGCATTGCGGTCAGTTGCCTGAGATTTTTCACGGTGTATGGCCCGCGCCAGCGGCCGGATATGGCGATCCATAAATTTATCAACTTGATCGCCACCGGCCAAAAAGTTCCGATGTATGGCGACGGCACCAGCAAACGCGATTACACGTACATAACCGATATCATCGACGGGATCTGGCTGGCGCTTGAAAACTGTTCGTCGTATCACATTTACAATTTGGGCGAGTCGAAAACGATCGAGCTGCGCGAGCTGATCAATCTCATCCAGAAGAGCCTGGGAATCGAGGCGAAGATTGAAAAATTGCCCATACAACCCGGCGATGTGCCGATAACTTATGCAGACATCTCTCGCGCCCGTCGGGAACTGGGGTATAATCCACAGGTCATGATTGCCTCAGGTATCGAAAAATTTGTCGAGTGGTATAAAGATGCGCATAAACTCAAGTAGACCGATTTGTGCGGCGTGGTTGGAGGGTGTGAGGTAATTTATGGTCAAGGAGAAGGAGCTATTTCTTCGCGGACTGGTTCGATCGGCGGATGCCGTCGCCATTTTGCTTGCGTACGTTTTTTCCTATTACATTAGTTTTTTGTTGCGGCAGCAATACAATCTGGGAATGATGGCCTACGCGACCGCGCCAAATCTTCAAGGGCTGCTCTATTTCACCCAGAAAAACCTCATCCTCATCGGGTCCTATGTTCCTATCTGGATTATCGTGCTCTCCGTTCGTGGAGCATACACCCAGTTTCGCACGATGACCTTCTTTGCGACGTTGGGGATTATTTTACAGACCGGCGTCATTGCGACATTTGCGCTCGGCACGCTCATTTTCGTTTTGAAACTGGAGCTGACCAGCCGTTTGTTTATCGGCGTGTTCACGGTGATGACCGTTCTGTCGTTGCTGATCGAGCGCGCCTTTATGAATCGTCTGCTCGATCGCGTGCACCAGTTGGGTTATAACCAGATTAATTTGCTGATCGTCGGCACCGGCAAACGCGCCCGCGAATTCATTCAAACGGTTGACAGCCATGCAAATTGGGGATTGCGCATCATCGGACTCATCGACGACGAGCACGGCATGTTTGGGAAGGAAATTGAAGGTTACCGCGTTCTTGGCAGATTACAAGATATACCTTTTATTTTGCATCGCAAGGTGATCGACCGGGTGATTTTTGTCGTGCCGCGTTTGTGGTTGAATCGCATCGACGAAGCGATTCTGGCTTGCGAGCGGGAGGGGATTCCCACCAGCATCTCGATGGATCTTTACAACTTGAGGATCGCCAAAGTCCGCCAAACCAATTTCAGCGGATTTCCGCTGCTTGAATTTGAGACGTTTGCCGCGAAGGAATGGCAGCTTTTCGCCAAACGCGCTTTCGATGTCGTGTTCTCTCTGCTCATGCTCGCGGTGCTTGCCCCGCTCCTGGCGATCATCGCCGTCGCGATCAAGCTGACCAGCCCCGGCCCGGTTCTTTTCAGACAAAAGCGTTGCGGCTTGAATGGCAGGCAGTTCACGCTTTACAAATTCCGCTCGATGGTCGACGGCGCGGAGATCAAACGGCGCGAGCTTGAAAAGATGAACGAGATGGACGGCCCGGTATTCAAAATCAAGCTCGATCCGCGAGTGACGTCCTTGGGCCGAATCATTCGCCGTCTCAGCATCGACGAGCTGCCGCAGTTGTTCAACGTGCTTGCCGGTCACATGAGCTTTGTCGGGCCGCGCCCGCCGCTCGCCATCGAGGTGGAAATGTACAAACTCTGGCAGCGCCGCCGCCTGAGCCTCAAGCCGGGCTTGACATGTATCTGGCAAGTCAGCGGTCGAAATAAAATCAGCTTCGAACGTTGGATGGAAATGGATTTGGAGTATATTGACAATTGGTCGCTCTGGCTGGACTTTAAAATCATGTCCAAAACGATACTCGTCGTGCTCTTCGGCTATGGAGCGAGCTGAGAGTATATTCACGACAAGGACGTTGTTCCCTTCTGGAGGAAGTTTATGCGTATTTGCATGGTTGGCACCGGATATGTCGGATTAGTCACTGGAACCTGTTTCGCGGAATTTGGCAACGATGTCATTTGCGTCGATATAGACGCCGCCAAGATTGAAAAGCTGAACAAGGGCGTTATCCCGATTTACGAGCCGGGGCTTGACGTGATGTTGTCGAACAACGTCAAGGAAGGCCGGCTGAAATTTTCCACCAACATCAAAACGGCGATCGAACAATCGCTCGTTATCTTTATTGCCGTCGGCACGCCGCAAGCCGGCGACGGCTCGGCAGATTTGCGCTACGTGGAAAGCGTTGCCAAAGATATTGCTCTGTATATGAACGGCTACAAAGTCATCGTGAACAAGAGCACCGTGCCGGTCGGCGCCGCCAAGTGGATCAAAAAAATCATCCAAGACAGCCAGAAGACGAAAGTCCACTTTAGCGTCGCCTCCAATCCGGAATTTTTGCGCGAAGGCTCGGCGCTGGAAGATTTCCTGCGGCCGGATCGCGTCATCGTCGGCACCGAGGACCACGAAGCCGCGGCGATCATGCGCGATCTGTATGCGCCGCTTTACTTGATCGAAACGCCGGTGGTGATGACCGATCTCGAAAGCGCGGAATTGACCAAGTACGCGGCCAATGCATTTCTCGCTACAAAAATTTCATTCATCAATGAAATTGCCAACATTTGCGAGCGCGTCGGCGCCGACGTGCACGATGTTGCGAGGGGGATGGGGTTGGACAATCGCATCGGCAGGAAATTTTTGCATGCGGGGCCGGGTTATGGCGGTTCTTGTTTTCCAAAGGACACGCGCGCATTGATTGCTATTGCCGAGAAGCATGATTATGAAATTCGCATCGTCGAAGCGGCGATTCGAGTCAACGAAACGCAACGCCAGCTCATGCTGAAGAAAATTAAAAATGCCGTCGGCGACTTGAAGGGCAAAACCATCGCCGTGCTCGGTCTTTCTTTCAAGCCGAATACCGACGATATGCGCGAAGCTCCCTCCATCGACATCATTCAAGGACTGCAAAAGGAGGGCGCGCGCATTCAAGCTTACGATCCGGTTGCCATGCCCGAAGCCCGCAAGCTGATGAAAGACGTGCATTATGCCGAAGAAACCTATGAAGCCCTGTCCGACGCCGACGCGCTGATCTTCATGACGGAATGGAATCAATTCCGCAGCCTTGATCTGGACAAAGTGAAAAACCTCCTGCGATCGCCGATCATTATCGACCTGCGCAATATCTATGATCCGGCGAAAATGCGTGAGCACGGTTTTTCTTACACGGGCGTTGGCCGATAGTCTTACAACTTTGATTGACTTGTGAGCGTGGATTGAATTGAATGTGTGATTCACTGTCCACCATGAGAGATGCTTGTGCCACATAATAACAACGTTTCAGTCTGGCACAAAATACAGCCGCCATAGCGAAAAGATCGGGAAATCCTCTTGTGTAAGTCCTGATACTTATCGCCGCGCGGCGCCGGAAGAAGCGTGACACCGATGGCATTACTCTTGCGAGCCATCGAGCGGATGGATTGCCCAGGGCCGGGCTTCATCTCTGCTTTTGTTTATCAACCGAAACCGTGCAATGAAAGTTTTGATGATCGCGCCGCAGCCGTTTTTCCAACCCCGTGGCACGCCTTTTAGTGTTTTGCACCGTCTGACCGCCCTTTCGAAACTCGGTTATCGAGTTGATCTGGTGACTTACCCGATTGGCGAAAATGTCGCCATCGAAGGTGTGACGATTCACCGCGCCTCCTCGGTGCCGTTCGTTCGTCAAATTGCCATCGGCCCCTCCAAGGCAAAAATTTTTCTCGACGCCGTTCTTTATCGCAAAGCTATCTCGCTCCTTAAAAAATCGCGCTACGATTTGATTCACACCCACGAAGAAGCGGGCTTCTTCGGCATTCGTCTCAGCCGCAGGTTCGATACGTTGCACCTTTACGACATGCATTCGAGCTTGCCGCAACAACTCAAGAATTTCAAATACAGCCGCTCGAAAGCGATGATGCGAATTTTTGAGCGCCTCGAAGACGCGACCATTAAAAGCGCGCAGGCCGTCATCACCATTTGCCCCGAGCTTTTTTATTATGTGAAAGAGCGCTTTCCGGAAAAATACAACAAGCTCATCGAGAACGTAGCGGATAATAGCTTGGTATTTGGAGAAAAACCGGCGAACGGCGAGGTCGCGGCACAGCTCAATCTCAATGGCGACAAAGTGATTCTCTACACCGGCACCTTCGAGCCGTATCAAGGTCTCGATCTTTTGATTGATTCAAGCCGAATTGTGTTTGACAACCACAGCCATGTTCGTTTCATAGTCATAGGCGGTAAGCCGGAGCAAGTTGATTTCTACAAACGCAAAGCCACAACCGTTGGCGTGGAAAAGAATTTCACCTTCACCGGACAAGTGCCGCCGCAAAGCATCCCGCACTTCATGAATGTAGCAAAAGTGCTGGTCTCGCCGCGAGTGGACGGCAACAACACGCCGTTGAAGATTTATTCTTATCTCCGCTCCGGCGTGCCCATCGTCGCGACGCGGCACATCACCCACACGCAAGTTTTGAATGACGACGTTTCGGTTTTAACGGAGTGCAAGGCGGACGCTTTTGGCCGAGGGATACTGTTGGTGCTCGATGATGAAAATTACGCCGAGCGCATCGGCAAAAATGCGCACGCGCTGGCAGAACGCGAGTATAGTTATGAGGCTTATTTGAAAAAGACTCGCGAGATTTACGAGTATCTTGAAAATCTTGTGCGTCGTCCGTAGTCGTGGCTTACTGATCAAACAAAGGCGATTTTTCAACGGATAGATGAACCCAGCGGATAAAGTCCACACCAGCTTTTCAGACAAGCTGAAGCCGCTACGTGGCAGCCGTGGATTTTACCCACCGATTGAAGAATCCCACTGATGAAGTTTTTATCGGTGGGTTTCTTCAATCAGTGGGAAAGAAACTTTCAGAATTTTATTCTAAGTTTTTGTGCCTTGCGGCTTTTCAGTTGGATTTATCTATCCGTTGGGAGAAATCTGTGTTGCAATGACAACGGGAAACTGATTCTATGTGCGGCATCTGTGGCATCCTTCATTATGATCGCGAAGCAAAAGCCGACAACGACGAAGTTCGGCGAATGAACCAAGCGATCATCCATCGCGGGCCGGATGAAGACGGCTTCTACATCAATGGCCGCGTCGGCATGGCCATGCGCCGGTTGAGCATCATCGATCTTACCAGCGGCCAGCAGCCCATCGGCAACGAAGACGGCACGATCTGGATCGTCTTCAATGGCGAGATTTATAATTTTCCCGAGCTGCGCCGCGATCTGGAATCCAAAGGCCATCGCTTCAGAACCAACAGCGACACCGAGGCGATTGTTCATGCCTATGAAGAGTACGGCGTCGAGTGCCCGACCAAGCTCAATGGCATGTTTGCGTTTTCGATCTGGGACACGCGCCGCGAGAGATTATTCATTGCGCGTGACCGCCTCGGCAAGAAACCGCTTTATTATTATAATGACGGCAAGCGATTCGTTTATGGATCGGAGTTGAAGGCGCTTCTCCAAGTGCGCGACATTCCGCGGAGTGTTTCACTGCCGGCGTTGGATCTCTATCTCACCTATGAATACGTCCCTGCGCCGCACACGATTTTTGAAAACATTTACAAACTTCTCGCGGGCCATTCGCTGTCGGTCGAAGCGAACGGCAAAGTCGATATTCGCCAGTATTGGGAATTACGCTTCAATGAGAACGGCTATCACGAGCAGGAATTGGAAAAGAAGCTCGCTTCGCTTTTGCAAGACGCTGTGAAGATTCGCTTGATGAGCGACGTGCCGCTCGGCGCATTTTTGAGCGGCGGTATCGACTCTAGCATCGTCGTCGGCCTGATGGCAAAAGTGATGGATCAGCCGGTCAAAACTTTTTCCATAGGATTTGAAGACAGCACATATAACGAGCTGCACTATGCGCGACAAATCGCCAAGCTCTTCAAAACCGAGCACCGCGAGTTTATCATCAAACCCAATGCTTTGGAGCTGACTGAAAAGCTTGTTCATCATCTCGACGAGCCACTTGGCGACTTCTCGATTTTTCCAACTTACCTCGTCTCGAAGATGGCCCGCGATTATGTCACCGTTGTGCTCTCCGGCGACGGCGGCGACGAACTCTTCGGCGGCTACGATACCTACGTCGCCGATTTGACCTACCGGCGCTATCGCAAACTGCCGGCTTTTTTGCGCAAGGGAATCGTTGAGCCGGCCGTCAGCATCCTGCCGCCGACTGAAAAGAAAAAAGGCCTGGTCAATAAAGCGCGGCGTTTTCTCGAAGGCGCAAAACATCCCGAGGACTTGCGGCACGTGCGGTGGATGATTTTTCTTTCTGCGGCAGAGAAGCATGAACTGTATGGAGAAGCCTTGAAAGGCTGGCGAGATAATCAAGCCGCCTATGGGTACATCCGCAATTACTTTACTCAGGCAAACAGCAAAGACGAAGGCAACCGCCAGTCGTTCGTGGACATCAAAACTTATCTCGCCGATGACATCATGGTGAAGGTGGATCGCATGAGCATGGCCACCTCGTTGGAGGCGCGCGCGCCGTTTCTCGATTATCGCGTCGCCGAGCTTGCGGCGACGATTCCGAGTGGTTTGAAGATTCACGGCACAACGACAAAATACATTTTGAAAAAGGCGATGGCGGATTTGCTGCCCCACGAAATTCTCCATCGCGGCAAAGAAGGCTTTAGCATTCCGATCAAAAACTGGCTGCGCAACGAATTGAAGCCGGTGATGCTCGATGTTCTGTCATCTGACAACATCAAGCGCGATGGATTTTTTAACGATGGGTATGTACAGAGTTTGATCAAAGAACATCTCGACGGTGTGGAGAACCACAGCCACCGCTTGTGGGCGCTGATGGTGTTTGGTATTTGGCGAGACGTATATTTGAAAAACCAATAAAACTGATTCAGCATAAGACCCGGAGCATTTTTTTGAGAAATGTAGGTTAGATGTGACGATTAGAATATTTCCACATACCAAAAAAGAATTTGAAACAGAAGAGGAATTAAGAGATTGGTTAGCCCATGAGTTGAAATCGCGCAAAGGAAAATATCGTCTTCGTACAACCAACGGTGTTGGGAGTATTCCAAGTGGAAGTGTCGTGCTGTTTAGATTCGATAACAACATCATTGGTCATGCAATTGTAGAAAAAGATGTAGAGTTAATTAATGAAGAAATTGATGGTGTTAAATACAAAGGCAGGATTCAATTTAATCTTGTTCGGGTTCAATTCCCCGACGCTTGCGTCGTTTACAATAGACAATACACCACTTGATACCCCGACGCTTGCGTCGGGGAGCTTCATTACTTCTTCGATCAGGGTCTACAAACAGCCTCTTCCAATCAAATTCATAGAAGAAGCAACTAGCAGGTCTTTTTCATTTGCAAGAGCATATTTTAGAATTGAAACGCCAGAACTTTATTCCAAAATTGTTGCTGAGGTAGAAAAAGATCAGTTTCGCGTGTGATTCTATTGTCACGCATGAATTGCTTTAACGCAACGAGAAAACAAACATGCCAAAAGTCGCCACGCACACTGAGATAACAACACAGAAGAACGGCAAGCATAATGCCGTTCCTCTTTCGTCGATGAGCAACGCCGAGTTGATTCGCGAGATTCGCGAATACTGGAATTCTCACATCCACGATCTCGCCGTTGCCAAGCATCCGGTCGGAACGAAAGGCTTTTTTGACGATCTCGATGAATACCGCTTCGACAAATTGCGTTACCTGCCCAAGGTGGTTGACTTCAACGGCTTTCGCGGCCAAAAAATTTTGGAAGTCGGCAGCGGCGTCGGAATAGATTTGATTCGTTTTGCACATGGCGGCGCCATCGTCACCGGCGTCGATCTCGCGGAGCAATCGATCAATCTCGCGAAAAAGAATTTTGAGTTGAACGGCTTGAAAGCGGATCTGCAATTGATGAACGCCGAGTCTTTGGATTTCGATGATAACAGTTTTGACGTCGTTTACGGCCACGGCGTGATTCAATACACCGCGGATGGCGAGCAGCTCGTGCGCGAATGCGCCCGCGTCGTCAAGCCCGGCGGTGTAGGCATCTTCATGGTGTATAACCGCATCTCTTGGCTTAACGCCATGTCCAAAATCATGAAGGTTCAATTGGAGCACGAAGACGCGCCGGTGCTGAGAAGATTTTCGATCGGCGAATTCAAAAAAATGCTCTCGCCGTTTTCTTCGATTCAAATCGTGCCCGAGCGTTTTCCGGTACACAGCCGCCTGCACAAAGGATGCAAGGGGTTTCTGTACAACGGCATCTTTGTTCCCGGATTCAATCTTATGCCGCGGCCGCTCGTTCGTCCGCTTGGTTGGCACTTGATGGCATTTTGTAAAAAATAAGGGTTCGTAGTAGCGCCTTTAGGTGCTCTTCATCCCTAAAGGGACTACTACAAACTTCATAATGAGGAGTGAAGCGTGTCACGGAAGGTATTAGTCACCGGCGCGAATGGATTCACCGGCAGTTATCTGTGCAAGCATCTCTTGCAGCGCGGTGATCACGTCCGCGCGTTGGTGCGCCGCAGGTCCGATTTAAGCCTTCTTAAAGATGTTGATGTCGAATACTTTTATGCAGACATCTCCAACGGCCAGCCTCTTGATGATGCGATGAAGGACATCGATGTGGTTTTTCACATCGCCGCGCTTTATCGCACCGAAGGCGTTCCGAAGCGCGTCTTTTACGAAGTCAACGTCGATGGCACCGAGCGCTTGCTCAAAGCCGCGAAAGCAGCGGGCGTATCTCGCTTTGTGCATTGCAGCACTGTCGGCGTGCAGGGTGAAATAAAAAATCCCCCGGCCACGGAATTGGCGCCGTTCAATCCAGGCGATCATTATCAGCTCTCCAAGATGGAAGGCGAGCTTTTGGCCCGCCGGTTTTTCAGAGAGCGCCAACTTCCCGGAACGATCGTGCGCCCGGTTGGCATTTACGGTCCAGGCGATTCGCGCTTCTTCAAACTTTTCAATTTTATACAAAACGGCAAGTTCCGGATGATCGGCGAGGGCAAGGTTCTTTACCACATGACCTACGTCGAAGATCTTGTCGAAGGCATCATTTTGGCCGGAGAAAAAGACGAAGCGTTCGATGAAGTCTTCACCATCGGCGGGGATGAATATGTGACGCTTGCCGATCTGGTCGATCGCATTTCAAAAATTTTCGGCAAGAACGTTTCGCAAAAAAGCATTCCGGTATGGCCGGTGTGGGTAGGAGGCTTGATCTGCGAAATGATCTGCCGCCCGTTGCGCATCAATCCGCCGTTGCACCGCCGTCGGCTGGATTTTTTCATCAAAGATCGCGCTTTCGATATTTCCAAAGCCAAAAAGCTTTTGGGTTATCAACCCAAGGTCAAGCTCGAGGATGGCCTGCGTCGTACCGCGGATTGGTATGCGGAACAAGGTTGGTTCAATGGCAAAGCCTGATCAGGCTTTGCCGACATGTTTGCGGTTGTTGACTGCGGAGCAATTTGAATGCAGGCAGAAACGATAGAACGTGTCGCCATCACTGAGGCGGATGCCCCGGTAACGAAGGGACGCAGCCTGAAGGATGTGCTGATGACGGCGATTAAAATCGTCATCAGCGGTGGACTGATTTATTACATTCTGCGGCAAACCAATCTTGCAGAAATCTGGGCGGCGATGAAGTCGGCGAATCCGCGGTTTTTGTTCGTTGCATTTCTGCTGCACGGTGTTGGTTACATTTCGAGCGCCTATCGCTGGCGGCTTTTACTGCAAGCGCAAAAACACGATTTACCGATTCCGTTTCTCGTGCAATCGCTGGCAGCCGCCGTGTTCTTCAACAACCTCTTGCCGTCAACCATCGGCGGCGATGCGATGCGCGCCTACGACACGGCGCGCCGCGGCGTCGATAAAATGAAATCCATCGCCATCGTCGTCGTCGATCGTTTTCTTGGCTTGTTTGCGCTGATAATTTTTGCTATCATCGCGCTGTCTCTTACAACCGAGATCACGGGCAAGATTCAGAATCTCTGGCTGTGGTCGTTGCTGACTTTTGCCGGCATGGCGCTGGTGGCAGGGATTCTTTTTGCGAAGAAAGTCGCTTTCAATTGGCTTTGGAATAAGCCGCCGTTTAGTATCATCAAAAAACCGATCAAGAAAATCACCGCAGCGTTTGTAGATTTTCAAGGTAAAAAGAAAACGCTGTTTTTGGCGATGATGCTGTCGCTGCTTTTGCAATTGGCCGTCGTCGCGCATTTTTATCTGATTTCACTGGCGCTCGACCTGCCGATTCCGTTCGTAAAGTTTCTCGTCATCGTGCCGATCTCGACGTTCGTCATGATGATCCCGATTTCCATCAACGCCATCGGCTTGCGCGAAAACGTTTCGGTTTTTTTTCTGACAATTTATGGCGCGACCATTCCCGCCAGTATCGCTTTTGCGTGGATCACCTATGGGATGGTCGTGCTGCTTGGTATTCTCGGCGGCGTCATCTACGCCGTGCGAAGGTGAGTGGGTTCAGTTGGAGGAACAACCATGAATAATCACCATGCTGAAATCATGGACACCCAGCGGGAGTTGTTCGACCACAAGAAGTCAAAGGCCGCAAAGTATCAAGACTTGTTTCTCGGCGAGCGCGGCTTTTGGAAAATGGTCAAGTATGAGCTGATCGTCACGCTGTTCAGTTGGATCCCCGGCGCTTTGGGGCTGTTGATGCGCTCGAAATTTTATCCGATGATCCTCGGCAAAGTCGGTCGCAACGTCGCGTTTGGGACGAACATCGCGATTCGGCATCCGAAGAAAATTTTTATCGGCGATAATGTGGTGATCGATGATCAATGTGTGTTGGACGCCAAAGGCGAAAAGAATAAAGGATTGTTCATCGGTAACGGCGTGTTCATCGGCCGCGGCACGATTCTCACGTGTCACAACGGCGACATCGTTCTCGAAGACAATTGCAACATCGGTTTCAATTGCGTGATCTCGTCGCTCGGCTCGATCGTCATCAAGAAAAATAATCTCATGGCGGCTTTTTGTTATCTCGTCGGCGGCAATCACGATAGCGACCGTCTCGATATTCCTGTTCTGTTGCAAGGGCGCAGCGCGCAAGGCATCGTGCTGGAAGAAAATATCTGGCTAGGCGCGGGCGTGAAAGTGTTGGATGGCGTGACCATCGGGCGCGACTGCATCATCGGCGCCGGGGCTTTGGTAAACGAAAACATTCCAGCGTGGAAAATCGCGGTCGGCACGCCGGCGAAACCGGTCAAGGATCGTCGCGAGATGAAGAAAAACGACAAAGTCGTCAATACTACTATTGCGACTTAATCTTTTGCTTTCAAGTAGTTGCTCGATTGCATCAACACTTTGATAAAAACATCTCGCGAGCGACGGCTGCATCCCTCGAAGCTGTTTGGCCGTTGCCCGCGACTTGCGTTTTGAGACGACTGATTTTTTTTACGCTTTACGAATTACGTTTTACTCATTATGATCATCGGCCACTTTGCTAAAAATTCTGATAGACGACTTGATAAATCGGTCTTGCAAGACGGTTTCAATCTGAAGCTCGACGAAGGAAAGCTTTTTGTTGATGGCCCTATTGCCATCGCCGTCACGAAAACCGGCGTCGCCACTCTGGACGGCGAGGGCAAGTATTTTGAAAATTCAACCAACGGGTTTGCTGCGTTACAAGGCAATATCTACAACCGCTCTGCTTTCGCGAATGATGATGGCGGCGAACAATCTCGACGAGCAGGAGACGCCGCTTTGCTTTTAAATATGTGTGTTTCGGATGCGAGGAACCGTTTTGCAAGATTGAACGGCAATTTTGCAGCGGTATGTTGGAACAAAAGACAACCATGTTTGATATTGCTGCGCGATCATCTCGGCATCGAGCCGCTTTTCTATGTCGAAGATGAGAACGATTTATATTTTTCGACTTCTCTGAAAGCATTGATTCGCCACCAGAGCTTGAAACGCGAGATCGATCCTATCGTATTGTATCGTTACTTGCTGTTCAATTACAATCCGACTTCCGATACATTCATAAAAAAAATCAAGAAGGTCCCGCCAGGGCATCTCTTGATTTTCGAAAACGGCAAGCTGCGGCTTGAAAAATATTGGCGGCTCTCTTACGGCGAACAATTCGATAATCGCAGTGAGCTGGAGTATCGTGAAGAGTTGTTGGAGCTGATGAAAGACGCGATTCGTTTGCGATTGGCTGACTCATCTTTCAAGCCCGGCGCGTTTCTCAGCGGCGGCATGGACTCCAGCTCGGTCGTCGGCTTGATGCGCCCGATTCTCGACAGCGAAAGCATTCACACTTTTTCTTTTCGATGCGAGGGCAAGTCGTTCGACGAATCTGCCTACGCCAAGATCATGTCGAAGACGTATCAAACCGATCATCATCAGGTCGAATTTCCGCCGGAGGAAGTTCGCCGCGTCGAAGAGCTGGTCGAGTGCATGGACGAGCCGTTCTCGGATATCGGCATCGAGATCGCATCTTTTCTGCTTGGCCGTTTTGCCGGCGGTGTGGTGAATTACGTGCTCACCGGCGACGGTGGCGACGAGCTTTTCGCCGGCCATCCGGTTTACGTCGCTGACAAAATTGCGAATGTTCTCGAGAAAGTCCCGTCTTTCATTCGCAAATCATTCACCGGCGCGTTTCAATATCTGCGCGACACTGACGACAAGAAAAGCCTGGCGGTCAAAGCCAAACGCTTCTCTTACAGTTTTAATTTTCCCGCAGTGCTGCACAGCAACCGCTGGAGGATTTATTACACCGCCTCTGAAATGCGACGGCTGTGCAAAGCCACGATCTTGCAGTCGATTAACGGTGATGATCCGGCGCGCGCAATTGCCGATCTTTACAATGACGCCGACGGTCCGGACTATCTGAGCCGCACGCTCTACGGCGATTACTACACGGTCGTCGATTTCTATTTTCGCCGTTTGCAGCTCATCCGAAATTTCGGCGTTGAAGCGCGCACGCCGCTGTTCGATCATCGCCTCGTCGAGTATGCCGCCAAAATTCCATCGCACCTAAAGATTCGCGGCTATGATGAAACTAAATACATTTTGCACAAAACGATGGAAGGCGTGCTGCCGGATGAAATCGTCTTTCGCAAAGACAAGCTCGGCCACAGCGTGCCGATGAAAAACTGGATGCGTGAATCGAAAGTCGTGCGCGAGTTGATTCACTCGGTGTTGTCGCCGGAGACGCTCAAGCGTCGCGGCTTATTCAATCCTGAGTTTGTGCAAAATATGTTGGCGCAACATTCGAACAAGAGTCATAATCATTCGCATCGATTGTGGTCTTTGATGATGCTGGAGTTGTGGTTGCAAAAAAATATTGATAGATAAATGCCATCACCAATCGCCCATTCTTTAATGGGATGTTTGATCGCCCGCCAACACGGCTTGAGCTATTTCGACAAGCCGTGGAAGCTGGCTGTGTTTTGCGCCGTGCTGGCCAATTTGCCGGATGTCGATTACTTCTTCGGCATCATGCAGGGCCTGCCGAATTTGTATCATCGCCACTTCACGCACAGCTTCGGATTTTCACTTTTGGTCGGGGCTGCGTGTGGTTTATTTTTTCAGTGGCGCGGACATCGTTTCTGGCCGATGTTTTCTCTTTCAAGCGCCGCCTGCGCCTCGCACGTGCTGCTCGATTTCCTCGGCCTCGATACCAGCACCCCGCATGGCGTCATCGCGTTTTGGCCGTTCAGCGACGCTTATTATATGTCACCAGTTTCTGTTTTTAGCAATTTGAAAAAAGGAGAGACCGTAGCTGATTTGGTCAAGGCGATTATTAATCTGCATAATATTTTGGCTTTGATCCGTGAGATCGTCATATTCACGTTACTGCTTGCGCTGCAAAATTGGTTTATGAAAAATCGTTTGGCGCTTGTCACGATGTTTAAGAGCCGCACGCGAACCCGCCAAAATGTAGAAAGAGCGTGAAGCGTCCAAGAAGATCGAGGCCATCGTTTTTTGTCTTTCAATTCTGTGGGATTTCTTATTCTGTGGGCGACAAGGTTTTTATCAATGAAAGTCAGATCTGAGAAAGTTGAGTTGTCGATCGTCATTCCTCTGCATAACGAAGAGGAAAACGTCGCGCGCTTGCATGAAAAGCTCCACGCCTCTCTATCTCCGATTGGAAAAAGCTACGAAATCATTTTAGTGGATGACGGCAGCACCGACCGCACTTTTGAAATTTTAGAGAGTTTGAGCAAAAACGATCCGTTGCTGCGGGTGATAAAATTTCGCGGCAACTTCGGCCAATCCGCCGCCACCGCCGCGGGATTCGATCTCGCCATTGGCGATGTGATTATCACGCTCGATGGCGATTTGCAAAACGATCCTGCTGACATCCCGCGCATCCTGCAGAAACTCGATGAAGGCTACGACGTGGTGAGCGGCTGGCGCAAGAGCCGCAAAGACAAATTGCTGCTGCGCAAAGTGCCCTCGAAGATCGCCAATCGCATCATTTGCAAAGTCACCAACGTGCAACTGCACGACACCGGCTGCGCGTTGAAAGCGTATCGTTCGGAGATCGTCAGGCGCATCAATCTCTATGGCGAGCTGCATCGTTTTCTGCCGGCGTTGGCGCGCATCG
>Ga0247727_10010637_pt1 | contig 16257 bp, 6 predicted proteins | sample WisWelCaveWW1625_FD_202498 | JGI IMG/M metagenome (GOLD analysis project Ga0247727, IMG submission 202498) | Biofilm microbial communities from Wishing Well Cave, Virginia, United States - WW16-25 | ecosystem: Environmental > Aquatic > Deep subsurface > Groundwater > Cave microbial mat | place... | reverse complement strand
TTCAACTTCAAATTTGAATAGTTCTCGAACCGATAGTTTTTGGCTTACATCCAGAATTTCAATGGCGACAATTTTGTTGTCTTGTGTAGTGTGCACAATCAGTCCTTCATCTATTTCTATCGCGCCATCCGGAGTTTTGTTGGATAGTCTGATGAAGGCTGCGTCAGCAGACTTGTCATATTTTACTTTCATTTTCTGTCTCCCATTTAATAAGCCTTCTTGAGAGGATAAGCGGTGATGATTTTCATTTGATCTTTTTCAACGGTGTATACGACTTTTAACGGCATCCCTTTAAATCTATTTTGAATGGGCATAATTGCTGTGGTCTTTCGTTCTTGCGATTCCACGTTCTCTATTACTGTCTTGATATCCGCAATCGTGATTTTATAAAGTCTCATGGTGTTTTTTGCGTGACGAGTCAACTTGATTGTCATTATTTGAATGACTCCAAAATTTGTTTGACAATATAATGATTTGACCTTTCAAAATCAAAAAATTTACTGATGACAAGAGTTTATATTTTTCTTACATTGCGGCATTATGAAAATAGTCGCCGATGAAAACATCCCATTCGTTGAGGGAGCCTTTTCGACACTCGGAGAGGTTACGACGCTCGCCGGACGGGCTCTGACTGCTGCATCCGTTTGTGATGCCGATGTGTTACTGGTGCGTTCCGTCACCCGTGTTGGAAAACAATTGCTGTCAGGCAGCAAAGTGAAATTTGTTGCTACGGCAACCATCGGTTTCGATCACATTGATACCGAATATTTGAAAGAGGCGGACATCGGCTTCGCCAGCGCACCGGGCTGCAATAGCAATTCTGTGGCGGAGTATGTGCTGAGCGCGCTGGTAGTGTTGGCGGAGCGCAAGGGATTTGCGCTTCCCCAAAAAACAGTGGGCATCGTGGGTTGCGGCAACGTGGGGTCGAAGGTACGGGCGAAATTGGGGGCGCTGGGGATACCCTGTCTCGTAAACGATCCGCCGTTGAAAGATCAAACGGGCGATCCGGGCTTTGTGGAATTGGACGAGATTTTTTCTGCCGACATCATCACTCTGCATGTGCCACTGGAAAAGAGCGGAAAGTATCCCACCTTTCAAATGGTGAACGAGAGTTTTTTGGGAAAAATGAAAGGCGGCGCGATGCTGATCAATTCCTCACGGGGGAAAGTTGTGGACGAACGCGCCTTGTTGAAAACGCTGCAATCTGGCAAGGTATCGGCAGTTCTCGATGTGTGGCAGTACGAACCCAACATCGATGGACGGATTCTCGAACGTGTCGAGTTAGCCACGCCGCACATTGCGGGATATTCTTATGATGGAAAAGTGCGTGGCACGGAGATGATTTACGAAGCCGCCTGCAAGTTTTTTGGCGTTCCCCCCACTTGGCGGCTGAGCGACCATTTGCCCGCCGCTCCTATCAAACGATTGGAATTTTCCGATTCGGTAAGTGAGGATGATGTGATCCGTGCCAGCATTTTCAGCAGCTATGACATCCGTGAAGACGACGGAAAGCTACGACGGATTTTGAAGATGCCGGAATCCGAACGCGGCGCTTATTTCGACAAGCTGCGAAAAACCTATCCGATTCGGCGGGAGTTTCCGTGCACAGAAATTATCATATCAAAACGAAGGCAGGAATTGGCGGAGAAATTGAGGGGGATAGGATTTAGAGTCAATTAAGTGCCACGCACTTTCGAAGTGTGTGGCTCTTAGTATTCACCATCATTTCATCAGCATGCGCGACGCCTGCCACTCGCCGATTCTGATTTTGTAGATATACAATCCTGACGAGACGACTTGCCCCGCCGAGTTCATGCCATCTCAGAATGGGTACTGGCGTCGGAAATTCTCACACACGAACATCGACACAGTCAATTGCACTCGAACTTATTTGATGAGAGCCATTTTTCGGGAAGCTTGCCAATTGCCAATTTGAATTCGATAAATGTAAAGTCCAGTGGCGACTATCTGCCCAGCTTTATTCTTTCCGTCCCACGTCCGGGTGTATCTTCCAGCCGCGAGATCGCCAAACTGAATCGTTCGAATGTGGTCGCCGTTGGTGTTGTAAACCGCGAGCACAACGTGGCTCGTTTGCGGCACCGCAAACGAGATCTGGGTTTCAATGTTAAAAGGATTGGGGTAGTTCTGCGAAAGTTCAAAATGGCTGGGAACCGCGCCCTCCCGGTCGTCAACGGCATCGATCATGGAAATCGAAAACACGCCATCGCTGACATCGAACAAGCTGCTATTGTTGGCATCGGTTACGCGCACGAGGACGCTGTCCGACAAAAAGTTGGGCGTTTGCCACAGGTAATTGCCCTGGTTGATGGTGTTGTTTGTAATGCCAAACCAGTTGTGGCCGTTATCCACCGAAAAGTGCAGGTTCACCATCGGAATGCCATTTGAAGTCCATAAAATAAAAATGCTTTCACCGGGTTTGATGGTCTCGCCACCGTTGGGTACGTTGATTTTCAAAGCGGCGGGACCCACAATCGCAAAGGTGCCGTTGCTTACGTCGAAAGTTGCGCTGTTGCTAGCATCGGAAATACGGATGCGGGCGCTGTTGGACGGCGTACTGGGCAGCAGCCAACTGTGACTGCCGTCGTTGCTGGTGCTGCCAACGATGGTCGTCCAACTGCCGTCGTCGTCCAATGAATATTCCAATTTCACTGCGGCAATCGCGCCGGTGGAAAGCCAAGTGATAAAGTGGCTGCTGCCGGCCGTCCAGGCCTCGCCGCCGTTTGGAGAGGTAAGATTGAGCGTCGCGTCGTTGACGATGGCAAAGACGCTGTTGGAGACATCCAAAATGGCGCCATTGCTGACATCGGAAATGCGAATGCGGGCGCTCGTTGAGGGGGTTGCCGGCACAATCCAGTTTTGGCTGCCGTCGTTGCTGGTGCTATTGACAATGAATATCCAATTGAGACCATCGTCAAGCGTGTATTCCAATTTTACTGCCGCAATGCTACCCGTCGATGTCCACGTGATGATCTGATTGCTGCCAATGAACCAGCTCTCGCCGCCGTTGGGCGATGTGAGGGTCAGGCTGGATGGACTGATGATAGTGAACTGCCCGTTGCTGATATCGAAAATGGCGCTGTTGCTGGCGTCGGAGATGCGGACGAGAGCGGCGCTGGATTCCGTTGCCGGAAGTGTCCAGTTGAAGCTGCCGGTGTTGTTGGTACTGGCGCTGATGGTCGTCCAGTTTGCGCCACCATTTAAAGAGTATTCCAATTTCACCGCGGCGATAGAACCGGATGATGTCCATGTGATGATCTGGTTGGTGCCGGCGGTCAAAATCTCGCCGCCATTGGGAGAAACGAGGGTGAGCGTTAGAGCGCTAATGATCGCAAAGACGCTGTTGCTAACGTCGAAGATGGCGGCGTTGCCGGCATCGGAAACGCGTACCAGCGCTGTGTTGGATTCCACGGCTGGAATTGTCCAGTTGAAACTGCCAGTATTGCTGGTGCTGCTAACAATCGCCGTCCAGTTGCCACCGTTGTTCAAAGAGTATTCCAGCTTAATTGCGGCGACGCTTCCTATCGTCGTCCACGTAACGAGTTGATTGCTGCCGGCAGTCAAAACTTCACCACCGTTGGGGACGGTAAGATTGAGCGCTGATGCCAGGAGCGCTATAGTAAAAACCGCATTGCTCACATCGGCAGGCGTTCCGTCCGCGGCGTCGGAAACCCTTACCAAAGCGCTCGTCGAATTCTCATTGGGAATCGTCCAATCGAAGCTGCCGGTATTGAGAGCACTGGCAATGATGGTCGTCCAACTGTCGCCGTTGTTCAGCGAGTATTCCAGCTTCACCGCGCCAATGGCGCCGATTGTGCTCCATGCAATGATGTGATGACTGCCGCTGACCCAGCTTTCGCCGCCATTCGGGACACTCAGTGTTAAACCCGAGGCCACGATTGCAAACACACCATTGCTAATATCAAAGGGCAGGCCGGCGATGGCCTCCGAGATTCTGATCAACGCCACATTCGAATTGACATTGGGGACATCCCAGTTGAAACTGCCAGAGTTTGGGGTGCTGGCGCTGATGGTTGTCCAGTCGGCGCCGTTGTTCAACGAATATTCCAACTTAACCGCAGTGATGTTGCCATTCGAGCCCCAGGTGATGACCTGCTGGCTGCCGCCCAGCCAGATCTCCTGGCCGTCGGGTGAGGTGACGATCAGCGTGGTACTGGAACTCACGATGTTGAACACGCCATTGCTGATGTCCACGGGGTTGCCATCGGCGGCGTCGGATACGCGCACCAGAGCGCCGCTGGTTTGAACGTCGGGCACAGTCCAGAAGAAGCTGCCCGTGTTGGGAGTGCTGGTGATAATGTTGGTCCACGAGCCGCCGCTATTCAACGAATATTCGATTTTCACCGATGGAATGCTGCCGGTGGATGTCCAGGTTATGTTCTGGTTGCTGCCGCCGGTCCATGCTTCTTGACCATTGGGTGAAACAATTGTAAGGAAAACAGTAGGCGGCGCGATAGTAAAAACGCCATTACTGATGTCTAACGGGCTGCCGTCACTGGCATCCGAGATACGAACGAGGGCACTGCTGGTCTGCACGGCGGGAATGTTCCAGAGGTAGCTGCCGTCATTGGCTTCGCTGGCGGCGATGATCTCCCAGCTTCCGCCGTTATTCTGCGAATACTCTAATTTAACCGTTGAAATGCTGCCGGTCGATGTCCAGGTGATGAACTGGCTGCTGCCGTTGGGCCAGTTCTCGCCGCCGTTCGGCGCGATCAGGGTCAGACTGGCGCCAGTGATGGTAAAAGCCGCATCACTAACATCCGGAAAAGCCCCGCCACTTGGATCGGAAATCCGGATCAGCGCGCTGCTAGAATTGACTTCGGGCACCAACCACTGGTGACTGCCGTCGTTGGCAGTGCCGCTGACAATCGCAGTCCAGCTGATGCCATTGTTCACGCTGTATTCCAAATTTACTGAGGCAATGGTTCCAGTCGAAGTCCAGGAGATGAACTGGTTGCTGCTTCCCGCCCAGGTTTCGCCGCCATTTGGCGTCGTGATGGTGAGGCTCGTTGGCGGAGTAGTGACAATGGAGAATAGCGCATCGCTGACATCGAAGGTGGCGGCATTTGCTGGATCAGAGATTCGCACCAGCGTGGTGTTGGATTCAGTCAACGGCAGCGTCCAGCCAAACAAGCCGTCGTTGGGCGTGGAGCTTTTGATGACCGTCCAACTGTTGCCGTTGTTGAGAGAGTATTCCAGTTTGACTTCTGGGATCGAGCTGTTGGATGTCCAGGTAACAGGTTGCGTGCTGCCGATTAACCAGGCCTCGCCGCCGTTAGGGCTCGTCAAGGTGAGCGCGACTACCGGGGCATCGCCGATGGCAAAGTTGCTGTTGCTGATGTCCACCGGCACGCCGTCAGCGGCATCGGAGATCTTTATTAGTCCTTGGGTGGTTTTATCATTGGGGACGCTCCAGACAAAGCTGCCGGCGTTGGGCGTACTGGCAATGACGGTTTTCCAGGTCTCGCCGTTGTCGACAGAGTATTCGATCTTGACGTCGCTGAAGGTTCCGGAAAAGCTCCATTGGATCGTAAAATCCTCGTTGATGCCTAACTGTTCTCCACCGTTGGGCTTAATAATGCTTATTGCATCCACCCCAGTCGCGCCTAACATTTCGTACCAAACGATGTCGCCGGAGTTTTCGAGGGCCGCCGCAATATCGTCATCGCCGTCGCGGTCGAAGTCCGCTGCTGCCACTGCACGCGGTCCGCCAGTCGCATCGATGATGACATCGGTAAAATTTTCTTCGCCATCGTTCACATAGACTTTAACGACATTCTCCCCATATCTGGCGGCGCTGACATCGGTATCATTGTCGCCGTCTACGTCGCCAGCGGTAACCGACCATACTTCGGGAGGTCCCGCCGAGATAAAGTTCTGGTTGGAGAAAGTGCCGCCGCCATTGTTTCTGAACCATTCGATGTTGCCGGAATTGCGATGGCTTCTGACGATGTCCAAATCGCTATCGTCATCCATATTGATGGGAAAAACACTCCAGGCGCCGCCGCTGCCCAAATTCCTTCTGCTGAAATTGCCGTTGCCGCTGTTTAACCAGATGGCGGTGTTGTTACCGCCGTTTCCCCCTAAGATGTCCATTTTGCCGTCTTTGTTTAAATCGGCGGCCCACACCGAATGCACGCCATTGAAATCGTTGTCGACAATATGCAGGACAAAGGTTTGATTTCCAACGTATTCCAACCACCGAACCTGATCGCTTTCCCACGCTCCCACGATGACATCGCCATCGCCATCGCCGTCGAGGTCAGTAGCGAACACCGTTTCCGGATCCTGTCCGGTATCGTCAATAATATGTTTGATGAATGAGGTGCCGGTGTTCTCCCACCAGCCCACTTGATCCAAAGACGTGGAACATCCGAAGATGTCAACATCGCCGTCATTGTCAATATCGTATGCAGTGGTGGACCACACTCCAAAAAAGTCGGTTTCAACATCTTTGCGCGTGAAGGAGCCGTTTTTATTGTTGCGGTACCAGCGGATTCCCAACGACCCCGATCCCGCGATCAGGTCTGGCCAGTCGTCTAAGTTTATGTCATAAACAGACACCCAATAGGCGCCATTCATGCCGGAATCGACCGTGCGTTTCTCGACATCTAATTGCGCAGCTGCGGTACCGGCGATAAACAGCGGCAAAACGCAGCCCAGCAAGAATGACCAGTTGATGCTCCTCATAGATGCACTCCAGTAATCCAGATTTAAGAAAAAAAGCTCCTACTTGAGCAGAGTAAGTTTTCTGGCATCCTGCCAGTTTCCAATGCGAATTCGATAAACATAGACTCCGGAAACAGCTACCGCGCCGGTATCGTTCATGCCGTCCCAGAACGCGTTGTACCTGCCGGACGGCAATTCGCCGGAGTGGAGCGTTCGGACTCGCTCCCCACGGATGTTGTAAATGATCAAATCAACACTCGAGAACTCCGGCACCGCGAAATTGATTTTTGTGCCGGCATTGAACGGGTTGGGGTAATTTTGCGACAGTTCAAAATTCGCGGGGATGCCCGGCTCGGTGATCTCGACGCCATCAATAATCGTGATGATGAAAACGTTGTCGCTGACATCCGCCGGCACGCCGTCGCTGGCGTCGGAAACGCGTACCAGCATACTGTCCGAGCTAGCGGCTGGCGCTTGCCAGGAGAAGCCTCCAGTGTTTGCAACGTTTTCGCTGATGACGTTCCAGGTTTCGCCATTGTTCGGTGAGAATTCCAATTTGACTGCCGCGGTAGTTTCACCTCCGCTCCACTGAATTTCATGCGTGCTGCCCGCCTCCCAGATTTCGCCGCCATTGGGCGAGATGATCGTTAGGGTTTCCGTGGTGATGCGGAACTCGGCGTCGCTGATGTCCACGGCGGTGCTGTCTTTGGTGCCACTAATTCGAACTAATGCGCTTGCAGACGGCGTGGCCGGCAGCGTCCACTCGTAGCTCCCCTGGTTTTTGGTCTCCACGATTTTCTCCCAGCTCGCGCCATTGTTGAGAGAGAATTCCAGCGCCACGGAGTCAATCGGGCCGTAGTTCGTCCACGCGATGGTTTGCGCGCTGCCGGTGAGCCAGGTTTCGCCGCCATTGGGAGAAGTGAGAGTGATGGTTTTCGTATCAATGATGAACGCGCCGTCGCTGGCATCGACGATATTGCGGTCATGGGTGGCTGAGACTCGCATAAGCGCGGCCGTGGATTTGGTTTCAGCCGGCGGAATCCAATGGAAACGGCCATCATTTACCGTATCGTTGCGGAGCAGCAACCAGTTCGCACCATTATCGAGCGAATATTCGATGCGGGCTTCGGGTATGGCGCCGGTGAAATCCCACGTGATGGTTTCCCTCCGGCCGGTCCACCAGATTTCGCCGCCGTTGGGCGCGGTCACGGTGATGCTGTGGCCGATAATCGTAAATAGACCATCGCTGGTGTCGAAGACCGTTGGATCTTCGGAATCGGAGACGCGCACGAGAGCGAAATTAGTTTGGACCTCGGGAAGATTCCAACTTTCGCTGCCGTCATTGTTGGTACTGGCGGCGATGGTTGTCCAGTTGTCGCCGTCGTCGATTGAATATTCCAAATGTACATTGGCAATGGCGCCCGTGGATGACCAAGTGATGGTTTGCGTGCTGCCGCCGGCCCAATTTTCACCGCCGTTTGGTGCGAGAACAGTCAAAGTTTTGGGGATGATAATCTCAAAAACCGCGTCGCTGACGTCCGCCGGGATGGCGTCGCTGGCATCGGAGATTCGAACGAGCGCAATGTTGGAATTAACCGCCGGCACTTGCCATTCGTACGCGCCGTCGTTTTCTGTGCTTGCAACAATGGTCGCCCAACTCGCGCCGTCATTAATTGAATACTCCAATTTGACAAAGGTCAGGCTGCCCGCTGACGTCCACGTTATTTGTTGAGAGCTGCCGGCGGTCCAGCTTTCCCCGCCGTTAGGGGAAACCAGGGTGAGGACGGTACTGCTAATCGTAAACGTTGCGTCGCTAATATCGAGATTGGCGGTGTTGGCGACATCCGAAACCCGCACCCGCACGTTGTTCGATTCCAATATTGGCACTTCCCAACCCGCGCCGCCATCGTTGGGCGTGCTGCTCCGGATGGTGGTCCAGCTACTGCCGCCGTTGAGAGAATATTCCAATTTTACGTTCGCAATGGTGCCGGTCCAAGTCCAGGTAATCGGCTGTGTGCTGCCGGCCAAATAATATTCGCCGCCGTTGGGTGCCAGCAAGGTGAGGGAGGGGTTGGTCGTTCCGATAGTGAAAACATTATTGCTGATGTCGGCTGTTGCGGAGTTGACATCGGAAACCCGCACCAGCGCCGTGCTGGTTTGCACGTTGGGCACGCTCCAGTTATGGCTGCCGGTGTTGGGCGTGCTGGCGATGATGGTGTTCCAATTGAGGCCGCCATCAATCGAGTACTCCAAATTGACATTGTCGATGGTTCCTGAAGTCGCCCATTGAATTTGATAGCTCGAAGCGCTGGGGAGCACTTCGCCGCCATTGGGCTGGATGATGGTCAAAGCAAATGAAGCATGGGTTTCGTACCAGACGACGCCCGTATGAGTGGCGGCGGCAATGTCCTCGTCGCCGTCCTCGTCAAAATCGCCAACGGCCACCGCGCGCGGACCCGCAACCAGCGAGTCCACCACGAATTCCGTAAAGTTTTCGTTGCCGTCATTCAACCAGCCGTAAACGTAGCCGTTGGAATTGGGATTGAATTTGGGATAGATGGCGGCCACCACGTCGGTGTCGAAGTCGCCATCGAGATCGCCGGCCGCCACGGACCAAATTTCAGTGGTATCCGGTGACGGCGACATACGGGGCGCAAACTCCACGTCGATATTGTTGGATAAGGAGAAGTTGCCGCTGCCAACATTGCGGAACCAGTCGATGTCGCGCGTGATGCGATGCGAGCGCACGACGTCGATATCGCCATCGCTGTCGAGATCGACTGGGAAAATGCTCCATCCGCCTTCATTTTCGAGCGTGCGTCTGGTGAACGTGCCGTTGCCGTTGTTCAGCCAGTAGAGGCTTTTGTTGGAGCCGCTTCCTAAAATGTCGAGGTTGCTGTCGCTGTTCAAATGAGCGGCATAGACCGAGTGGGCATTGCCGAAGGCGTTGTCGATCACCCGGCGCACGAATGTGCTATCGACGTTCTCACACCAAACCAGCTCATCGCTTTCCCATCCGCCGACGATGAGATCGCCATCGCCGTCGCCATCGACGTCTGCGGCAAAATTGCTTTCCGGATCGAGGCTGACTGAATCGACCCGGTGTTCGACCCACGAGGTGCTGGTTTTTTGCTCCCACCACGACACAATATCGTTCGCGGTGGAGGAAGCCGCCACGTCGCTGTCGCCGTCGCCATCGATGTCAAAGGCCGTTACCGTCCACACGCCGAAGAAATCGTTGTCGATGTCGCGGCGAGTGAACGTCTTATTATTGTTGTTGCGATACCATCTCAATCCCTGAGAACCCGATCCGCTGACCAGATCGATCTCGCCATCAGAGTTGATGTCGTAGGCATAAACCCAGTAGGCGCCGGGAAGACTTGCATCAACGGTGCGTTTGGTGATGTTGAGTTGCGCAAAAACGGGATGATGGAAACCAAAAAACAAAAGACTGAAAATCCCCCCAGCAAGCAGACTGGTTAAACGACGACGGGTCATCATATTACTTTGTGAACCTCCAAAAGATAGTTTGCAAGTAATTCTCATCAGGGTTTGCCAGTTATTGGGCATAACTTGAATGAGTCCTAATTTTTAAACTATCTCCATCGAGCAACGGCCGTGCCAGCACCGTGTTGAGGATTGTGATAAGTGAAATTTCAATCTAACTATTTTATTTACAGCCTTTGCATGTTACTGGCACGGAGGCTGATTATTTTTTCTGATTCAGCGATTGGACGACTTTGAAACATTGCTTCGTTTTGAGTCTCAATGAACAAGCCATTTGTTTTATTTGATGAGCGACATTTTTCGACTGGCTTGCCACTCGCCTATTTGAACGCGATAGATGTAGAAACCGGTGGCGACCACCTGCCCGGCTTCGTTTCTGCCATCCCAGGTGGAAGTGTATCGTCCCGGAGCCAACTGGCCCGCATGAACCGTTCGAATGTGCTCGCCCTTTGTGTTGTAAATCGCTAACACGACGTAGCTTGTTTGCGCCACCGCAAAAGCGATTTTGGTTTCGATATTGAATGGATTCGGATAGTTTTGCAGCAACTCGAATCGGTCGGGAATGGTGGGATCGGAATCGACAACCCCATCGATGATCGTGATAGTGAAAGTTCCATCGCTGATATCCGCCGGGCTGCCGTCGCTGGCATCGGAAACGCGTACCATCACACTGTCCGAGCTGACCGCCGGCGTTTCCCATGAGTACTTGCCCGTGTTCGGAACGCTGTCCGCGATGGGGATCCAAGTTTCGCCATTATCCATTGAGTATTCTAACTTGACGGCTGCGATGGTCGCGCTGCCATTCCAATCGATTTCATATTGATGTCCGGCCTCCCAGATCTCGCCGCCGTTAGGCGAAACCACGTTGAGAATTTCCGCAGCGATAGTGAAGGGGCTATCGCTCACATCGAATGGCGTTCCGTCGGCGGCATCGGAGATACGCACCAATGCTTCGCTGGATTCCGTTGATGGCAGAGTCCAATCGTAACTGCCGCTGTTGGCCACGCTGGCTTCGAGTGCGATCCAATCGTTGCCATTATTTAATGAGAATTCAAGTTTGACGGAGTCAACTGTGCCCGTTGAATTCCAGGTGATAGCGTGCTCGCTGCCGGTTATCCAAACTTCACCGCCATTGGGCGCCGTGAGCGTCAAAGCAGTTTCGACGATTCGGAACACGGCGTCGCTGATATCAGTGGCTGTGCTGTCATTTACACCGTTGATTCGAACCAGCGCGCTGTCCGCGATTGTGGCTGGCAAGGTCCACTCATAGTTCCCCAGATTTTTAGCCTCAGAGATGGTTTGCCAACTCGCGCCATTGTTCAATGAAAATTCCAGCTTCACGGAATCGATCGGGCCGTAAGACATCCACGCGATAGTCTGGGTGCTGCCGGCGAACCAGGTTTCGCCGCCGTTGGGCGCGGTGAGGGTCAGGCTTTTCGTGTCGATGGTGAACACGCCGTCGCTGGCATCGAAGATATTTTCATTGTTGGCGTCTGAGACTCGCACTAACGCGCTGTCAGATTTCGCGTCAGCCGGTGGAATCCAGTCGAAATGGCCGTCGTTGTCGAGTGCGTTGTGGAGGGTGACCCAATTGCGGCCATTGTCACGCGAGTATTCAATGCGGACTTGCGGAATGTCGCCGCTGAAATCCCAGGTAATGATTTGGCGTTGGCCGGTGTACCACACTTCCTCGCCGTTCGGGGCGGTCACCGTGATGCTGGCGGCGGCGACGATTTTGAACACGCTATCGCTGACATCGAACACGGTTTCATTCGCGGCATCGGAGATTTGAACCAGAGCGCTGTCCGACTCTACTGCTGGAACGCTCCAATTGAATTCGCCATCATTGTTAACGCTGTTGTCGATGGTCGTCCAACTGCCGCCATTGTCGAGTGAGTAATCTAATTTCACGGAGGCAATCGCTCCGGTCGACGTCCAGTTGATTTGTTGGCTGCTGCCGGTGGTCCAAATTTCTCCGCCGTTGGGGGCGAGCAAAGCCAGTGTTGCCGGCAGCGTATTGACAATCGAGAAAACCGCATCGCTGACATCGTTGATGCCGCTGTTGTTTGCGTCCGAAATCCTTACCAACGCATTACTTGATTCGACCAGTGGTAACGTCCACCCAAACCCGCCATCGTTGGGAGTATGGTCTTTGAAGGTTGTCCAAGTACCACCATTGTTGAGCGAATACTCCAGCCTTACTTCGTTGATCGTGCCAGTGGAAGTCCACGATACAGATTGAGTTGTGCCGACCAACCATATTTCCCCGCCATTGGGTGAGGTTATTGAGATCAGCGGCTCGACCAACGGCAAAATCGAGAACGTGGCGTCGCTGACGTCGTTGATGGCGCTGTTGCTGGCATCGGAGATGCGTACCAGCGCGGTCAAAGATACTACCGCCGGTACGTTCCAGTCAAAGCTGCCGTCATTCGCGGTGCTGGTGGAAATGGTGATCCAACTGCTGCCATTGTTGAGCGAATATTCTAATTTCACATTGGCGATGGAGCCAGTTGACGCCCACGTGATCGGCTGAGTTGAACCAGCGGTCAACTTTTCATCGCCATTGGGGGAGAGCAGGGTTAACGTGATCGGTCCCGAGGTGACAATTGCAAAGACTGCATTGCTCACATCGTTAATGGCGCTGTTTGTGGCATCGGAGACCCGTACGAGAGCGGTAATGGATTGCACCGCCGGGATGTTCCAGTTTTGGCTGCCATCGTTGCCGGTGCTGGCGATGATGTTATTCCAACTGCCGCCGTTGTTGAGCGAATATTCCAATCTGACATTGGCAATGGTGCCAGTCGAAGTCCAGGTAATTTGGTGAGAGGCTCCGGCGGTCAAAGATTCGCCGCCGTTGGGTGAAGTCAACGTCAACGAGGCAGCGGCGCCAGGGATAATTGAGAAGACATCGTCGCTGACATCGTTAATGGCGCTGTTTGTGACATCGGAGACCCGCACGAGAGCGGTAGTGGATTGTACCGCCGGGATGTTCCAGTTTTGGCTGCCATCGTTGCCGGTGCTGGCGATGATATTATTCCAGCTGCTGCTATTGTTCAGCGAATATTCCAATTTGACGTTGGCAATCGTACCGGTCGAAGTCCAGTTGATTTGCTGAGAAGTTCCGGCCGCCCAGCTTTCGCCGCCGTTGGGAGCAGTCAGCGTTAACGAAACCGGCGAACCGTTGATGGTAAAGGTGTTGTTGCTGGCATCCGAGGGGCTGCTGTCGGAAGCGTCCGAGATTCGTACCAGGCAATTGCTGGAGGTCGCATCCGGCACCGTCCAATTGTGGCTGCCGTCATTCGACGTGCTGTTGGTGATCGCCGTCCAACTGCCGCCGCCGTTAGAGGAGAACTCAATTTTCACGTTGGCGATCGAGCCGCTGGAATTCCATTGAATATTAAAGGTATCGCCAGCGTTGAGATTTTCACCGCCATTGGGGGCGGTAACCGTAATTGAAGCCGGCGTACCGCCGCCACCTCCTAAAATTTCATACCAAACCACTTGGCCGGCGTTGGAGAGTCCAGCGGCCACGTCGGCATCGCCGTCGCCGTCAAAATCGGCGACCCCAACGCCGCGGGTGCGCCGGAGGCCAGAGTCGATTTCAACTTGATCAAAGTTGCCGTTGCCATCATTCAGCCAAACTACAACATTCCCATTGTCGAAGCCGGCTGCCGCCACGTCGGCATCACCGTCGCCATCGATGTCGCCACCGGACACGGCCCAGCATTCACCAAACGCCGGTGCCACGTTTTGTTCGCTAAAGCTGCCGCCGCTGTTGCGCAGCCAGTCCACGTCGCCGTTGTTGCGCTGTGTTCGCAGCACGTCTTTGTCGCCGTCGCCATCCATGTCCACTGCAAAGACACACCACGAGCCATTCGTCGCCAGGGTGCTTTTGCTGAAACTGCCGCCGCCGTTGTTTTTCCACCAAGAGGTTTGATTGGAGCCGCTACCGAGTAGATCTGTGTCGCCATCGCGATCGACATCCACACCGTGCACCGAATGCGCGCCGGGCATGTTGGATTCTAAGATGTGTTTTGTGAAATCGCGGCCGCGGTTTTCGTACCAGACTATCTGCTCGCTTTGCCAGAGGGCTGCCGCAATGTCGATGTCGCCGTCGACGTCATAATCCGCAGCAAACACCGATTCCGGATCTTGGCCCTGATCATCGATAAGGTGCCGAACAAATCCACTGCCGGTACGTTCGTAAAAAACCACTTCGTCGGTGGCTGGGGACGATGCCACGAAATCGAGATCGCCGTCGCTATCGATGTCCTCAGAATGGATGGACCAGGCCCCGCTCAAGCTGCCCACGGTTTGCGTCGAAAAACTGCCGCTGCCGTTCCCGTTATAAAAACGTAAGGCTCCGCCAGTGGCCGCAGCGGCGATGTCGTTGCCGTTAACGGATATCCAGTAGGCGCCGTTGATGCCGCCGTCGATGACGTGTTTTTCGACGTTGAGCTGGGCATGAGCCAGACCCAATATTGAGAAAGTCATAATTATCATGATACCAAAAATGAGCACGGTTCTCATGTTTCCCCCACAGTTTTCGTCTTTTCGTCAGTTAAGTTATTATCGAATTGTTGCATGTCGGCGAGCCGGTGGTGCGATACCACTGAGAAATGAACCATCTGATGCTACCAAGTTTAGAAACAAAAATATAGGGACTTGCCCTGAAACACCGGTTATTTAAGTTGCAGTTTTAGCTTCCCTATATTTATCTTCAATTCATGCCATTCGGCGAAGGTCACGACAACGCTATTTATCTACAAAACGGCTTTGGCTGATCAGGAATAAGCGGCGGCGGGGAGGTGTAATTAGGATGCAAACTTTTCAATGGTGCCCAATCTAATCGACTTTACTGTTTGAATGTGACTTTATTTCTAAACAAACTGTGCCGCTATCGATTTTTTGATAATGGCAGGGAGGTAGTGTGAATCAGCGAACACGGCTATTGATTTCAACCGGTTTTTTGGCGGCAACGTATTTCATTTCGAACGTCTTTTCGACGGTCAGCGCACAGGCCGAACGCGTGCAGCAGTCGCGCCAACTTTACAATCAAGCCATCGAAGCTTACAAGAAGAAAGACTATCCGGCCAGTCTCGAAAAAATGCAAGAAGCTTTGCGATTGCGACCGAACCATCCGGGGATGACCTATGATTTTGCCTGCATCAATGCCCAGGCCGGCAACCACGACGCGGCTTTGAAATTACTTCGACAGATCGCGGACATGGGAATCTCTTTCAATGCTGCCGAGGACCCCGATTTTTCGCCGCTCAAAAACTCCACCGAATTTCAAGCCATTGCAAAAAAGTTGGAAGCCAATCGCGCGCCGATCGTAAACGGCAAGCCGGTGTTTATCCTGCCGCGTCGTGATCTGCTCACCGAGGGCGTCGCTTACGATCCCATCACCGATACCTTTTTTGTTGGCAGCGTTCATCTGCGCAAGGTCGTTGCTGTGAAAGACGGCCAGCCCGCGGATTTCACAGCGAGAGCCGACGAGCTTTGGGGAGTCTTTGGCATACAGGTCGAGGCCGAGCGACGCCGATTGTGGGTTTGCACCAGCGCCCTGCCGCAAATGACTGGTTTTTCGAAGGAAATGGCAGGCCGCGCCGCAGTTGTTCAATACAATTTGTCCAACAGCAAATTGGAAAAGAAGTACACTCCTCCCGATTCATCGGCACATTTATTTGGCGATCTGATCATTCATTCAAGTGGTGATGTGTTTGTCTCCGACAGCCAATCGGGCGGCATCTACCGGATTCCTCATAAATCGGGTGAAATGGAATTATTCATTGCGCCTGGGCCGTTTGCCTCGCTGCAGGGGTTGGCGTTTTCCAACGACGGCAAGTGGCTGTTCGCCGCCGATTATTCGCAGGGAATTTTCAGAATCGAGATGGGCACGAAATCTATCATCGAAGTTAGCCCTCCGCCGAACGTCACCTTGCTGGGAATAGACGGGCTTTATTTCCACAAGGGAAATCTCATCGCCATTCAAAACGGCGTCAATCCGCATCGTGTGGTGCGCTTTTGGTTGAATGATGA
>Ga0247727_10010636_pt1 | contig 16258 bp, 14 predicted proteins | sample WisWelCaveWW1625_FD_202498 | JGI IMG/M metagenome (GOLD analysis project Ga0247727, IMG submission 202498) | Biofilm microbial communities from Wishing Well Cave, Virginia, United States - WW16-25 | ecosystem: Environmental > Aquatic > Deep subsurface > Groundwater > Cave microbial mat | place... | reverse complement strand
CAACGCAGACTTGCCAGAGATTACGAACGCTTACCTGAAACGAGCGAGTCTTTCATTTATGTGGCGATGATTAGGCTTATGCTACGCAGACTTGCTCCAGATTGACTTTTCAGACACTCTCTAAGAGGCGAATACTCGTTACGGTTTTCCGTGCCTTCGCGGCATCAGGCGTTTTGGGAATCCAACCCAGGTTAAAATTCCGCAATAACCAAACCCGGATCGAGATTGGGAGAAATTGATAGAAGGGAAACAGGAAGTGCGGTTCAAGCGGGAAGTATTTGTTTGGAGTTTGAATAAAGTAGCGTTTCCCAACGCGCCGCGCCTCCTCCGCCATCCGTTGTTGATCTGCATAAGCGCCGACATGCTCGATCACAGAGTTGGAAAATACAACGTCAAAACTTTGAGCGGCAAATTCAGTTTGCCGCGCATCCCCCGCGACGCTTTTCATGTTTGGGAGCGTAACGCTCTCCTGACTCAGATTTAATAGGGTTACGTGAATTTGATCTTCGTCAATCGCTCCCATCATCCTCCAAAAATTCTCCGCCCCTCCAATATCCAGAATTCGAACTGGTTGCTCCAAACTGGACAACAGGGATACAAAAAAAGCAAACCTTCTTTTCCGAAATTGAACTGCAACTGAATCCTGCTCACGGTTATCAGCGATTTTTTTGAACATCAGAACGCTCCCTTTCCAAAGACCACAACCCAGATCGTTCGTACGATGATTTGAATATCGAGCCAGATCGAATAATTTTGAATGTAATACAGATCGTCTTCGGTGTGGAGGTGCATGGGTTTATCGCTCCGCCCGCTCACCTGCCACCAGCCCGTGATGCCCGGCGGGATCGCAAAGCGCTTGCGTTGCCAGGGTTGATATTTCTCAACGAGGTAGGGCATTTCAGGACGCGGTCCAACGAGACTCATCGTCCCTGCCAGAACGTTGAACAATTGGGGGAGTTCGTCGAGGCTGAGACGGCGAAGCAGGCGTCCCGTCCGCGTGATACGGGGGTCGTTCTTCGATTTGTGGATGAGATTTCCATCCGCATCCCGCTTCTCCACCTGACCTTTTAACTGCTCTGCGTTCTTCACCATTGTCCTGAATTTCAGCATTTCGAATAATCGCCCGTTCTCGCCCACGCGCTGTTGATGAAACAAAACTGGATTCCCGTCTTCGATAAAAATCAGGATCGCAGACAGCGCCATCCAGGGCAGAGCAAATGGCAGGGCAAGGAGTCCGGCAACAATATCAAATGTGCGTTTCACCGTCCGTTGATAATCGTCAATCGCTGAGGCGCGTAAATCAAGCATGGGAATCCCAGCCACGCTTTCGATATCGGTGCGATATAGCGCAAGGTCGAAAAAGCCAAGCGCGATCCAGACACCGACAGGCACCTCTTCAAGGCGAGAAACAATATCCGCCATTTTGTGATAAGCCGAATATGGCAATGCAACAACAACATCGGTTGGCTGATGTTGTTGAATTAACAAGTGTAACTCGTCAAGCCCTCCCAACGCTTCCGCGGGCACGCCGCCCACGTAGCCGTCGTTGACGAATCCGATCAGGGTGATGTTATCGGAATGAGCCGACTGCATCTGGTTTCCAACGCTTTGCCCCAAGGGTCCCGTTCCTACGATCAGCACCCGACGCGATACGGCAAGAGACTCGCGCCGGGCGCGAAAATACAGGCGCGCCAGCACGCGCCAGAACAGGCATAGCAAAAACGCCGCGCCAACAAAGACAACAAACATGGCGCGTGAAACTTGACGGTAGGAAAAGTAAAGAATCCCCGCGCTTGAGACTGAAGCGATGAAGGTTGCCAGGAACAATGCCGCAAGCTCATCTGCCGCACGTAAAAATTTTCTGCCATCGTAAATCGAAAGCGACGAAAAAACGATTATCCAAATCAGCGGAAAGATCGCATACAATCCGAAAGGAACCGTCACCGCGGAGTCAATGTCTTTGATAAATGTCAATGCATTTAGGGTCGGGCGCACCACCGCGGATAACCACAGGCAAAAAAGCACGCTCACGCCATCCAACAACAGGGAAACGATGGCAAAGTTTATGGAAAAGCGCCGCAACATGGTCTAAAGCCCTGTGAACCCGAGCAAATCTGCAATCGCCAAAACCACAAAGCGCGGGTTATGATGCAGATATCGCTTCCATAACCGGCGCGGCTCCGTTGCCAACCGGAACATCCATTCCAATCCAAGACTTTGCAATAAGAGTGGGGCTTGTGACTTAATTCCGGCATGAAAATCAAATGCCGCGCCAACGCCAAGCATTACTGCGTTTACTCTTCCCCTATGCGCCGCCATCCACTGCTCTTGTTTTGGGCAACCAAGCCCAACAAAAAGAATCCGCACGCCTGATTGGTTCATTTTCATAACAATCTCATCGTCTTCTTGTGTACTCAATTCACGATAGGGTGGACTCATTGAGAAAGCAATATTCAAGTCCACATAGCGAGACTTCACGATCTCAATCAGCCGATCCAGCGTATCGGGTAATGCACCATAAAACCCGATGGGGATGTTCTCGCGCGCGGCAGATTCCAGCACGTGCAACATCAAGGTTGGACCGTAGACTCGTTCTTGACCTTTTACTTTCTTCAAACGCATCATCCAGACCAGCGGCATGCCATCCGGAGTAACCAGGTCTGCATTGTTGAGAATGTCTTTGAATATTGGCGAGTCTTTCGCCTCCATGATCATGTGAACGTTTCCAACGCACACATACCGGCTTTCGAGCGCAGCAACCCATTCAAGGACTGAGTCCATCACGTTTGAATAACTTGTCGCGTCTACTCGAATGCCGACAATCGTGGTCATTTCGAACCTCTCAATTTTTCATATAGCCCGATCAAGGTTTCGTAACATTGATCCGGTGTAAATCGTTTTTGATATTCGACGTTTCCGTTTTGCCCGAGTTTTTGCGCTTCCACAGGATGATCCCAAAGCCAGCGGGCTTTCTCCGCCAAATCCACCGCGTCACCCGCCCTGAACAACAAACCCGTGTGTCCGTCGGCAACCAATTCAGGAACCACGCCTATATTGGAGGCAAGGACAGGCACAGATCTAGAAAACGCTTCAACGATCACCATCCCGAAGGTTTCATAATACCCTTCCGAAGGCATGATCAAAAACCTCGCGTTCCCGGTCAAAGCGGAGAGTTCCTGTTCATCCAAACGTCCCACGAATTCAACGTGCTTCATCTCATGCGTTGAAACATATTCTCTTAACTCGTTTTCCAACCTTCCTGACCCGCGCATCTTCAATGGCACAGCGAGGCGCCGCCACGCTTCGAGAAGAGTCCATACTCCTTTTTCCGGGTCCAATCTGCCGACGAACAAAGCATAATTCTTCGTATTTGAGAAATCCAAATCCGGAGCAGATTGAACAAAATGAGGCATGACTACAATTTTTTCTGAAGGAAAGCCAGCCCGCACGAAAAGATCACGATAAAAATTGGTTGAACATAGAAAGGCGTCTATTTTGGTCTGCCATGTGCCAATCCAATGATGAAAGGTCACAAGCGATGCCACGACTGCTGTGTGTAAACGAGAATCGTGATAACAGCCATGCAAGATGCCGGGCAATGGCGGAATTTTGCCGTGACAATCAAGACATAACTTCCCGTCGCGGTGGAAACTCGAGGCTGGGCACATCAAACGCTGGTTATCAAGCGTTTGAACGACAGGAATCCCAACATCCCGACAGGCATAATACGCGGATGGGGAAATCAACGGAAATGTATTATGAAAATGAACAACGTCTGGTTTGGTTTCACTCAAACAATCCTTCATCCGCTGATACGAAGGACGGGACCAGATCGTATTCAACGCAACAACCGCTTTATTCATTGTTTCAATTTTGGAGTTGTATTCAAGAAACTCCACAACCTCGTGACCTCGTGACCGCAACAGGGACGATTCGGATTGAAATACGGTGTCTTCCCCCCCGCCGGCAGTGTAATAGTTGTGTACTTTAAGTATTCGCATCGGTACGCAAATCTCTTTCCGCTTACGAGGGTTCAATAAGTCGGAGATGATAATTCGGGGCTAAGAATCGTGTCGCGGTCGATATTCATTCGAGTATCATGCTTATTTAGTCAGAATCACCGAATGAATATATTGCCTTACCTCTGCAACACATCAAGCAAGATTGCGAAATCACGGATATTATCAGGAATATCCCGTGTGAATGGCCGAAGTCTTGCAATGAGATTGATGATCTGCCGCCGCAGGATGACTGCGCTTTGCATGGCTGCATAAAACAAAAACAGAAATACACTAAAGGGGTGATATCTGTCGATTCTCGATCTATTGGCAACGATAAAGCGAGCAGATACGTACTTGAGCTGCCACACATAAGCCCACATGGCTTCATAATTAAATTTCATTTTCCCATAGAATCCGGGAAATACATCCATGGCCACCAGGCAAGAGTCGCCGAGCAGGTTGGTCAAAGTTGGTGCGCCTGGAAAGAGTGTGGGGTGAATTTGATAATCTGCATACTCTCTAAGAAATTTTGACCGGACAGCAAAACCATCCCTGGCTATGGAAGCGCCCCCATTGGATTTTACAGAGGCGCCATGCAGGGTGATAGCTTGACCGGTATGAAGACATGTTTTGGCAAATACGGGAACTGCAATGGAGGTAAATACATCGGGTTGCGTTGAATGGAATACCCTGCCGGTTTTATTTCGAATCTGCTCAAGAATTTTCATGGAAACCGCTGCATGGTAGGCGCCTGGGAGGCGATAATATTGCCAACCCCCGTTGGCAATGACAAAGGAAACCAATCCCTGCAAATTCATTTCATGCATGGGCCGAACTGGGGATAAATATCGGATGGATGCTTTTTTACCATCAATTGGCCAAAAATAGATAGAAGGATCCCACATATAGACATCGCACTGATGTTCCCGGATTAAAGCCACCAATCTCTTAATTCCGCCTGGCAGCACGGCGTCATCATCACCAATAAAAATCACGTATTGTCCTCTGGCCTTAGCTAGAGCAAATTCCCAATTATCAGACATGGAAAGGCGTTGACCCGTATTGATATAAATCAATCGTGGGTCACTGAATTTATTGATTACCTCCACAGTATTATCCTGGCTAAAATTGTCACTGACAATAATCTCATAATTATCCTGCACTTGATTCAGCAAAGCAGTCTGGATAGCATAGACCAGGGTTTCTGCTCTTTCGCGTGTTGGAATTATCAACGAGACGAGGATTTTAGAGGAACAATTCATATCGCTTTTCCTAGATTCTTACAGAATACTTTAATCCATCTTTCGATCGCGCTCAAAAACCAAGCCCGAATTTGCGGCGCGGCAAAAACTGCTGACATTAGTGCGAATGCGAACAAAATCGTCAGGTTGACCAGCAGAATCGAAAAAGGCATTCGATCTCGTATCAGAAAATGCCCCAAGCTAATTACACTTAGCGTCGCGGTCATTGGATATCCCACATCCTCAAAATACCATCTCCATTGCCCCCCTCTCAGCAACCTCCGATGCATAATGTGAACCTGGATAAGCACATAACCGCTATTTAGCGCGATCCAAACCGACGCCGCGCCTATGCCGCCAAAATACAGCGTCGTCACTACAAGCGCGGGAACTAGAATTATTATAGAAATGATATTGGTATAGAATACAAGGCTGGTCCAACTATATGCAAGTTGAAGGGCGTACGGCAAATTCATCAAACTGTTCAGCGCGGTCCCAATAATTAACAGGCGTACAAGAGGGTAAGTATTAGTGACCGTACTTGAATCCCTTATCCAGATTCCAAGCAAATCCTTTGCAAAAAAAGCTACAAGGATAGCCGCCGGCAAAATCAACACGGACACCAATTGACAACCACGATGGTATAACCGTTTTAATTCCTCTGTATTCGCCGATGCAACGTGTTGGGAAAAGACAGGGAACATTGCTGTAAAAACGGAGCCGGTAATGATTGTCAATCCATTGGCGACCGTCCAGGCGAGAGTGTAATAGCCAAAAAATTCCAAAGACAGTATCTTGCTCAAGATGATTTTATCCAATTGGGCAAGGAAGAGAACGGTAATTGAAATGCCGCTGATTCCCATTGCGAAACGCGAGACAGAATTCCAGGCAGAGATTCGAAATTTGGCGCGCTGATCGCTTGGTGGCAGACTGCGCCACAAAGCCGTTGCCATCAACCCCGTACTTATGATACTAACCATGATCTGCCATTCAAAAAACGTAATAATTGTTGGTGAAATGAAGTGCAGCGCCATGGCCGCACCTGCAAAACGAAGTGTGGACCATGCCACATTTAGGACATTATAAAGAATTTGCTTCTGCAGACCCAACAATCCACCGGAGTAAAAATCCATGGGCAATTGAAAAGCCATCACGAGACCCATCAACAGGAGGGATTTCTGAGTCACTTCAGCAGGCAAGGTATCAGCATTGACCCAACTACGGGCAAGGAATGGCGATAAGCCAACTACCAGCGCACCAATGGACAATGCCAATCCCCAATAGACCACCTCCAGAGTTCGGACCAGATCACGCATAGCCTGCGACTTCTCAGCCGTCACTGAAAAACGAGCAAGTTCTCGATTCAAAGTTGTAGATAAACCCAGGTTCAGGATGGCAAAAACAGCCTGAAGCGTTGTAAAAAATCCCACCAAACCGTAAGATTCGATACCCATGAAATTTATATAAAGCGGGATAAAGACAATTCCCATTAAAGCAGACCAACCTCTTCCAAAAAAGTTGGCGATCATGTTTATCGTGAGCCGATCCATGTTGATAAACTTATGTATACTCATTCAATTGATTCCATGCCTAGAAAATTATAGTCTGTGGCAAACAATCCATCGTGATTTATTAATTACAAAGTCGTTAAACAAACGGACTCCCAACCAGGTGATTGGGAGTCCGTTGAGTAATTTAAGTACAGTCGTTTACTTCGTCATTTCCTCAGCCGGCGCCTTCGAGCGGACGACCGCCCAGGCAAGCACGCCGATCAAAGCGGCGGAAATCAGCCAAACGACGATTGAACCGCCCCTCGAATATTGCACCACGATTGGGGCAACGATCACGGCGACGAGGTTGACCACCTTGATCATCGGGTTGAGCGCGGGACCAGCCGTATCCTTGAATGGATCGCCGACCGTGTCACCCACCACACCAGCCTTGTGACGTTCGGAGCCTTTGCCTGTATTCTTAGCAGGATTCTTCGGCTCGTCTTCAATCAACTTCTTGGCATTATCCCAAGCGCCGCCGGAGTTGTTGAGGAACACAGCCAGCAATTGACCCGACACAATGATGCCGGCGAGCATACCGCCGAGCGCTTCCACTTGAAGTGTCAGACCGACGACGATCGGCGTGACGATTCCGAGCAACGCCAAAGGCGCTAATTCCTTCTGAGCGGTGGCAGTGGAAATTTCCACTGCCTGTCTGTAATCAGGTTTCACTTTGCCCGTCAGCACGCCCAATTTGAATTGCCGCCGCACTTCCACAACGATTTCAGCCGCCGCACGGGCAACCGCTTGGATAGCGAAGGAAGAGAACAACCACGGCAACGCGCCACCGATCAACATACCGACGAACACTTGCGGAATATCCACGCGGATGCCCAGGGCTTGAATTTGCTGATCAAGAGGCACGCCAAGCGCATTCTGCGCGCGAGACACATCCACGAGGAAAGAGCCGAAGAGGGAAACAGCCGCAATCACAGCAGAGCCGATCGCAACACCTTTGGTGATCGCCTTGGTTGTGTTACCGACAGCGTCGAGGTCAGCCATGATCTGTTTTGCATCCTTGGTGGCTTTGTCGGTTTTTCCGTGCCAAGCCATCTCGCCGATACCATTTGCGTTGTCAGAGATCGGACCAAATGAATCCATCGCGACGTTGTTGCCGGTGAGGGTCAACATGCCGATACCGGTCATGGCAACGCCGTACAAAATGAATGTCGCGCGGTCCACGCCTGCAACGCCGGGGATGGTGCCGAAGATGAAGATCGAAGCGACAATGGTCATGGCGATAACCAGCACAGACCAAACGGACGATTCAAAACCAACCGAAACACCGTTCAAAATCAACGTGGCGGGACCGGTATCAGCCGACTTCTTGATATCGTTGACAGGTTTGGCATGTGTGCCGGTGAAATATTCAGTCAGGCGGTCAATCAATATCGCGAGCAACACGCCAACGCCCACAGCCAGCGGCAGACGCCACCAACCGCCCCATTCATTCATGGCAGGCGTGTTCAAATAGAAGAAGCCGGCGATGAAGAACAACACGGCGGAGATAACAGCAGATGTAAGGAAGCCGCTAAAGATCGCCTTCATCGCGTCGCCGCCTTTGACCGCATCACTCTTCACAAAGTAGGTGCCGATGATGGACGACAACACACCGATACCGCGCACCATCAACGGGAAGATAATCCATTCGAGGCGACCCGTAGTGTGCCACAGGGCGAGGCCCAGAATCAAGCCGGAGACAATGGTCACTTCATAAGATTCGAAGATGTCCGCCGCCATGCCGGCGCAATCGCCGACGTTGTCACCGACGAGGTCAGCCACCACCGCGGGATTTCTCGGATCATCCTCAGGGATGCCTGCTTCCACTTTCCCGACGAGGTCCGCGCCGACATCAGCCGCTTTGGTGAAGATGCCGCCGCCCACGCGCATGAACAGCGCAAGAAGCGTGCCACCGAAGCCGAAGCCGAGCAACGCGTCCGGAGCCGCAATACCGAGCACGATAAAGATGATCGTCCCACCAAGCAAACCGAGACCATCCGTCAACATGCCGGTGATAGTGCCGGCGCGGTAGGCAATGCGGAGTGAATCGCCAAAGGAGCGTTTCGACGCCGCGGCCACGCGCACATTGCCTTCCACCGCCATGCGCATGCCGATCTGACCAACCGTCAAAGAGAAGCCGGCGCCCATCACAAAGGCGAACGCGCGCGCCAGGCCAATCCACAAGCGGACGGTTTCTGCCGGCACGCCCTCGAAGCGTTCGAGCGCTTCCGGGGAGGGCGGGACAATATAAACGGAGAAGAAGAGCGCAATCGTCAAAATGCCGATCAAAGGCAAAATGGAGCGCAACTGCCTCTTCAAATAGGCGTCCGCTCCATCTTTGATCGCGTTCCAGACTTCCTGCATTTTCGGCGTGCCTTTATCTTCTCGCAGGATCTGGGATCGGAGGAAGATCGCGTATAACAGGCCGAGTATGGCAACGCCAAACACAGCCCAGATCGCAACTGCCTCCAGTGAAGTAAGTCCTTGCATAGCGTACATAGGGGGTGATTCCTCCCGAACAAAATTTTTTTCCGGGCATCTGCCCGGCAAAGTAGACGGATTTTACAGGCGCAAAGGTCTTGTGTCAAGAAAAATGTAGCTTTTCCAGTGGTGTTGACAGCCTTCCTCGAATGGGATAAGATACATCCACAATCTGAGAAACGCACTCCACAAGGAGAAAGAATGTTACAGGAAATTGAGACAAAATTTGTAGTTGGAACTGAAACTCCCCTAATCACCCTCTCTATTGCGGCTTCGGATGCTGTGAAGCACATCCTCAATGAACGCAACCTCGAAGGCTACGCGTTGCGCGTGTACGTTGCAGGCGGCGGATGCTGTGGTGTGAGCTTCGGCATGGCGCTCGATAACAACTTCCGCGATGCGGATTCAGTTCTCGAAGTGAACGGCGTGAAAGTCGTTGTGGATGAAGTTTCTATCGAACACTTGCACGGGGCATCCATTGATTATGTCAACGACCCCGAACGCGGCGCAGGTTTCGCGGTCAACAGCCCCAACGCCCATGGTCACAGTCATGGTGAAGAAGGCTGTGGTTGCGGCGGTTCGTGCTCCTGCCAGAATTAAATTTTTGATCGAATCAACAAAAAGACCGAACTTTCGGTCTTTTTTGTTACCTGCCTCGCAGGTACGAAATCAACGCGCCCATTAAACCAACCAACCCAAGCACAACAATGGCAAGCCCGGTTGGGATTGCGGACTGAGATTCAGTCACGTCAGTAAACAAGGGTGGGTCAACGGGCGGTAGAGGTAGAGGCGTGAAAGTCGGCAAACGGGTGGGAGTCTGCTGACCAATGAAGGCTGCTTCAAGCGTCGGGTTGATCGTAGGCGTCGAAAAAGGTGTCGGTGTGGGAGGCACTTCCTCCAAAGGAAGAGCCGCGCCAGGCGACAAAGAAACGTACAACCCAAACACCCACGCCGTTGAGCCGGGCACACCGGCGTAATAAATTTTTATCCAATCTTCCTTGCCGCGCGCGCGCGCCAAGGCCGGCGCGGTTTCGCCGGCAACCATCACACCGACAGCGGGATAATCGAACGAACTCGGACCCGCATACACACGAATTTGTGGAATGCTCGGGTCAACTCTCACGCTTGGGCCGGCGGGTGTCCCTGTAACCGTTGGAATCGAGCCAGTCGGTTGTTGCGCATGGACAATATCAGGCTGAGGGTGACTAAAAACAGCCAGCACAATACAACCGGCAATCGCAAAGGAAAAAAACAAAACCTTTGACTTGCGAAAGTTCATCGTCGGGAAATAAATGAAACAACCAAACCGATCAACCCGAATATTCCGAGGATCGCGACAAAGTATCCAGATGGAATGCCCGAGGACGGCGGCGAATCTTGCTCTTCAAAAACAAACTCGGTCATCGGCGGCGGCGGAGTAAAGGTAGGCAAGCGAGTTTCGGTGGGAGTGAGATGAAATTGTGCGGCGAGTGTTGGGTCAACGGTGTTGGTGGTCAGCGGCGTCGGCGTGGGCGGCGCTTCGACGACTTGCAACTCCCCGCCTGAAACAGCGACATAAGGCGCGTATACCCAGCCAATCCCGCCTTGATATGAGATTTGAATCCATTCCCTACCGGGTGAAATACCTAATGCAGGGAAAACGTCGCCGGGAAAGATTTGCCCGATAATGTCGTAGAACGTACCAGGTCCCGCGCGGACATTCATCGGGTCGGTGTACGTGACCGTGATGACGATACCGCCCGGCGTGGACGCTTCTCGATACGCTTCAACCTGCCTCGCCGATGGGAACATCGCCAAGCCCAGACTCATCGCGAGGATGGCAATCGCCAGGAACTTAAACCAAATTCGTTTCATTACGTATAGATTCTCTAGAGACAGAACGCGACGACCTGTAGTCGTCGCGGATGAAGCGGATTATAATCGAAATCATGGACAGGCGAATTTTTCACGGGAAAATAAAACCGGGCGACATTGCCCATGCCTTGATGGCGGAATTCAACCGCGGCAACCTGCACGCGCAAGCCATCGGCGCACAGGACAAAATGGCAGTGCAGATCGCCACGCACATGGGTTCCATGTCCGGCGGGCAGACCGCGCTCACGGTCAATATTCAAAAAACCGAGGATGGGATCATGATCGAGTTGGGCGAGCAGGCTTGGCTGGGGGTTGCGGCGAGCCTCGGTCAGACGGCGTGGTCGGCGTTGCGGAATCCATTTAGTCTGCTGGGCAGGCTGGATGATTTGGCGCAGGATTTGGAAAGCATCCAACTCAGCGACAGAGTTTGGAAGTTGATAGACAAGACCGTCGCGACGCTTGGGGCTTCCCATGAATTATCCGACCGGTTCGCGCGGATCACCTGTGGGTATTGCGGGGTTGCCAACCCGCTTGGGGAAGGCGCGTGCCTTGCGTGTGGCGCACCGTTGGGCGACGCTCAATCCACCGCCTGCGCCAATTGTGGGTTTGTCGTGCGAGGCGAAGAAGTTGTGTGCCCAAACTGCGGCCGAAAGTTAAAATGGCCCTGAAACGTTCAATATCGAAACTGCAAGATTGCCATCTTGCAGTTTTTTCGTCTCGCTTCTATAATAATCACACTCCACGTGCTGGACCGGGAAACAATGAAACTAAAACTAGACCAGTTGGAAGCAAAACTACAATCGTTGGTTGAAGATCAATTGGTGGGAATTTTACCGGGTCTGCGAGTGGAAGACCGAATCGTTCAACGCCTGTCCGCCGCGCTGAAACAAAACATCGTTGAGCAAAAGGATGAGGATGCAGTTGCCCCGAATGTCTTTACGTTGATCGTCGCGCCTGAGTCCTCGCCGATGTGGAAAGAGCAACGGACTCTGGACGTTTTGAAGAGCATCATCTCGACCGCCGCTAAAGAAGTAGGCTTGAAAACCACCGGTCAACCCACCATTACCATCACCACGGACGAAAAATATTCAACGGATGATATCAGTGTGGTTGCCTCTCATAAACTCGAGCCGGTGGCAGACACGCAGGGAATGGAGTCTCCCGGCGGCGCGACACTGGACCCGGTTGGCAGTGACCCCATGCCTGAAAACGCCTTTTTGATTATCGAAGGTGTCAAGGTTTTTCCCCTGACCGAGCCGGTTGCCAACATCGGGCGTCGGCTGGACAACCAACTCGTCATTGACGACCCGCGCGTATCACGTAATCACGTCCAGCTCCGGTCCATCAAGGGACGCTTCGTCATTTTCGATTTAAATTCCACCGGGGGCACGTTCGTCAACGGGCAACGCACCAGTCAGACGGTTCTTTACCCGGGCGATGTGATCTCACTCGCCGGCGTCGCGCTCATCTTCGGGCAGGATAATCCACCCGTCCGGCCTGATATGACTGAAACCTCCCCCATCATGACGCCGGGCGGAAACAACAGCGAACGCCCCACCGCCGTCGTTGAGCAAAAAACCGTAGACATCAAAACCGACCACCTTCGGCAAGACAAATCAAAATAATGATCGCCACCGTTGTTCTGGTTTTACGTTTGGCGCTGGCAGTCGCGCTTTATTCGTTTCTAGGGTGGGCATTGTTGACCTTGTGGCGGGAACTTAAACAACAAAGCAAGGTTTTATCAGACCGGAAAAAGCCGGGCATTTCAATCACGATCAAGCCGGAAGAAGGGAGGGAACGGCAGGCGGCATTCTCTCAATCTGAAATCATCATTGGCCGCCACACAAATTGCGACATTTCGCTCCTTGACGACGCCCTCTCCGCCCAGCACGCGCGGATCACGTTTCATCACGGTCAATGGTGGCTGGAGGATCTAAATTCCACCAACGGCACATTGCTGAACGGAAGAAATCTCACCACACCGGCTGTCGTCATTTCTGACGACGAGTTCAAATGCGGCAATATTGTCTTTATCCTCCGCATCGACGCGGGAGACGCACCCTCAACAACGAAATGATTTTCTGGAGGTCACCATGACCGAAAATGTAAAACTTGCCATCATCGGCGGTTCGGGGTTATATGAAATACCGGGACTTCAAGCCGTAGCAGAAAAAAACGTTGACACGCCGTTCGGAAAGACCAGCGCGCCCATCGTCACCGGGACGCTCGAAGGCACGCGCGTTGCGTTTCTTGCGCGGCACGGGGTCGGTCATCACATCACGCCGACCGAAGTGCCTTATCGCGCGAACGTCTACGCGTTGAAGTCGCTCGGCGTGGAGCGGATCGTCAGCATCAGCGCGTGCGGGTCGCTCAAAGAGGAGTTTGCGCCGGGACACGTTGTCATCCCCGATCAAATTTACGATAACACCCATCATCGCCCGCGTTCGTTTTTCAGCGAAGGGTTTGTGGCGCACATCAGCGTGGCGGACCCTTTCTGCGGCGATCTTTCCGGGCAGGTGGAATCAGCCGTACGGGAGGCAGGAGGCGTGGTTCACAAGGGCGGTTCGTTCATCACGATTGAAGGTCCGCGTTTTTCAACGAAAGCGGAATCCAACACTTACCGTTCGTGGGGCGTGTCCATCATCGGTATGACCGCCTCGCCCGAGGCTTTCCTCGCGCGTGAAGCGGAAATCTGTTACGCCACGATGGCGCACGTGACCGATTATGACGTGTGGCATGTAAGCGAGGAACCCGTCACAGTAGAAATGGTGATTCAGACCTTGCATAAAAACACAGCGCTGGCGCAGGAGGCGATCCGCATTATTGCGCGAAACCTCAAGCGAGTACGCGATTGCGATTGCGAGCACGCGCTCTCCACCGCCCTCATTACGCGTAAAGATGTCGTCCCCGCTGAAACGCGCAAAAAGCTCGATCTACTCGTACGAAAATATCTCTAACCAATGAACCGTGTTGTTCAGAACAACCTGCTGAAAATCGCCGCCGGGTTTTTGCTGTTGCAATCCATCCTGATTACCTTATCGCCGGCGGTGCGAGTGCGAACGCTCGACACAGATTTGCGTTGGCCGCATTGGATTGCGGCGCTTGCCTGGGGGTTTTTGATCTTCCTGATTCATCGCACCATCACCAAATATCTTTCCGATGCCGACCCGTATCTGTTCCCGTCCGCCGCGCTATTGAGTGGATGGGGCTTGCTCACCATCTGGCGTCTTGACTCCAACCTGGGACCGCGCCAGGCGCTCTGGCTTGTGCTCAGCTTGTCGGTATTTTTATTGGGGTTACGCCTGCCCACGCAACTCACGTTCCTGCGAAGATACAAATATCTTTTACTCGCCTCCGGGATCATCCTCGTCGCGCTCACCCTGCTCTTTGGCACAAACCCGATTGGTATTGGTCCACAACTTTGGTTAGGGTGCTGTGGTTTTTATTTTCAGCCATCCGAGCCGCTCAAACTTTTGCTCGTTGCCTATCTTGCCGCGTTCCTCGCAGACCGACTCATGATCCGCACGCGCGTCGTCCCGCTTCTCCTTCCAACCTTTGTGCTGAGCAGTATGGCAATTCTTTTACTGCTCTTCCAGCGCGACCTCGGCACTGCATCCATTTTCATCGCGCTGTACACGATCATCATCTACCTCGCCACCGGTCGCAAGCGAACGCTTTTACTCAGCGCAGGGTTGATCACCTTGTTCGGCTTGGCGGGGTATTCCTTCATTGGTATCGTGCGCACGCGGATTGAATCATGGCTCAACCCGTGGGACGACCCGATCAGCGGCTCGTATCAAATCATTCAGGCATTGCTCGCGGTTGCCAATGGGGGCATCGAGGGGCGCGGACCCGGGCTGGGGAGTCCGGGATTAATTCCTGTCGCGGTATCTGATTTCATCTACGCGGTAATTGCGGAAGAGACGGGTCTTTTCGGAACACTCGGCCTGCTCGCCCTCTTCAGCATACTCATCGCCCGCGGCTTGCGCGCCGCCCTGCGCGCGCCCGATACCTTTCGCCGGTTATTCGCCGCGGGCATCACATCTTATTTCGGGATTCAAACACTGCTCATCATCGGCGGCAATCTGCGACTCCTGCCTTTGACCGGCGTCACCCTGCCTTTCGTTTCCTACGGTGGCTCGTCACTGCTGACCTCGTTTGTCGCTCTACTTTTTCTCCTGCTCATCAGTAATCACTTGGATGAAGAGCCTGCGCCTCTCCCCAACCCCCAGCCTTACCTGCTCCTTGGAGGTTTCCTCTCGCTGGGAATTTTCGCCGTCGCCCTAACGAACGGATGGTGGGCGGTCGTCCGTGGACCCGACCTGCTCACGCGCATTGATAACCCGCGCCGCGTGATCGAAGATCAATTCGTACCGCGCGGAGACTTGCGAGATCGAACCGATGCGGTCATCACGACGACGGTCGGCGAACCCGGCGAACTTTCTCGCTCCTACGAATACCCCGACCTCGCCCCCATCACAGGCTACAACCACGCAAAGTATGGACAGGCCGGTCTCGAAGCCTCGCTCGATGAATATTTACGCGGGCTGAAGGGAACGCCAGCCACGACCCTCTGGTGGAATCACTTGTTGTACGGCATGTCGCCACCCGGGCTTGACGTCCGCTTGACGATTGACCTCTACCTGCAATACCGCGCAGACGAGATGATGCTCGGTCACTCGGGCGCAGTAGTCATGATGAACGCGCAGACGGGCGAAATTTTGGTCATGGCTTCGCATCCCACTTTTAACCCGAATCACTTGAATGAAATCGGTCAAAAATTATCCGACGACCCAGACCAGCCCTTGATCAATCGCGCCGCTCAAGGGCTGTACCCAACCGGGACGGTCATCGAACCGTTTGCTTTCGCGTTGTTTAACAAGCAGAATGTCACAAGCGATGAGTTGTCCACACTACATGAGTCAATGGGTTTTTTACAAACACCGCAAATTCAATTGGAAGTTGCCGAGTCGCTGTCAACAACGGAATTGGATCACTTCCATATTTCGCCATTGCAAATGGCTTTGGCGTCCGCGGCGTTGAGCAATCATGGCATCATTCCCGCGCCCAGCATTACATCCGCAGTGAATACGCCAGCGGAGGGATGGGTCATACTCCCAGCTTTGGGAAC